>Ga0182024_10022661_pt1 | contig 11310 bp, 9 predicted proteins | sample P32metaG_FD_120480 | JGI IMG/M metagenome (GOLD analysis project Ga0182024, IMG submission 120480) | Permafrost microbial communities from Stordalen Mire, Sweden - P3-2 metaG (Illumina Assembly) | ecosystem: Environmental > Terrestrial > Soil > Wetlands > Permafrost | place: Sweden: Stordalen... | reverse complement strand
TTATAGCGGTTTCTCGGTGTGTTGAGAATCGAATCCGCTGATTGGTAGTGGTACAGGATGCCGTGGTGTCAAGGGAAAAACGTCTAGGCCACCCTTGGCTGAAAGTCGTGTGCATGGTTTGGAGCCGATGTAGCGATTCAGGACTTCGGCGCTTGAGAAATCATTGCGAGTCGCGTGGCATCAAGGACTTGCTGCCGCTTTTCTCGAATATCGGCCAAGGCCTCCAACTGCTTGACGATTCTGAACGTTGCCGTAGTCCATACGCGCTGGGAATGGTTCATGCCGGTCGCGTCGAGCGTTGCATGAACATGGTCGAATTTCGCCTTTTCATGCACGCTCAGCAGCGCATGGACCCCCGCAACCCATTTGTCATAATCGCCTATCAGTTCGGTATAAGCGTGATTCAGTCGCGGCGTTGGAGGCCGTGGCCTACGCGATATTTCGCGACCCATCCCATGAATTGACGCGAGGCATTCAATTATCGTCTCGGACTCCACGATCCGCGACTCGGCGTCATTCAATTTCTTGATGAGCATCTCACGCTCATCAACCATTTCATAGGCTACGGTGAAAAGATTCAGAATGAATTCCGCTCCCAGAATTGCGAGGGGCACCCACCACGGAACATGTTCGGACATGCCGGGGTATAGCCACACCAAAGCGCCGACCGCGATTGGAATACAGAACATGATTGAGCGAGTTTTCTTAAACGCTTCTCGCCACGATCGTCCGAATAGCTCTTTCAAAAACTGCGATATTTTCATCGGGATGGCAGCCGGTGGCTTGACGAATACAGCCAGTCGGCTACCATGCGGGTATCTAAGCAGCATGGTTCTCTGGCTGAGAACTAGAAAATGGCCACCCGGCAAGGTGGCCGTTTCTCATTGTAGCGGGTGTACGGATGCTGCCTAGTTGGCCAGCTCGACCAACAGCGCAATCTCTCGATCGGTCATGCCGAGTCGCTCCGGCACGATCCGATGCACTGAAATCTCGGCAAGCTCTGCGGCGATTTGCTGCCATCGGGTTTCGAGCGCGGCGCGGGTTTTGGGGCTGGACGACATGGGGCTGATTCTAGCCGATCGCCGTCGTTGTCGTTTGCCGGCCAGCGCGGCGCTCGCGACAATAGGCGCTGCGGGGTTCTTACTCCGGCTCGGCCTTCCAATCGGCAATTGCTTCGCTCACCTCAATCTGATCCCATTCTCCGTTCCAGTCGATTTGTAGGCAGCATGATTTGGCGCGTGCGTTATCAGCCGAAACTAGGACTGTCAGGAAATACGTCCCCGCAGTGCCGAACAAACGATCGAAGCGATCCAATTGTCCTTTATTCACGAACCACGGACGCGGCTCGTCGTTGATCGACGACCGCATAACGTCCAGCACTCCCTTTATTCCGGTCGGAATGTCGATTGTCGCTCCGCTGTCGTTTGCCCATTCGAGCGGCATACAATCCCAAAAGATCCGGTCCCTCTCTCCGTTTGGAAACTGCCGTTGAACGTCGGCAAGATACGCACGGCAGTTCTTTGCAACGCCCCAGCGGGAATTCTCGACGCACAGCCGAATCCACATCGCTTTGCTAATACCAGGGACGACTTGCAACACACCTGCTGGCTTGATAATGCTCGAAGTAGTGTATGTCACAACCTTGCCGTATCTGACCCGATAAGCAATCTCTAGCTCTGGGGCAAAAATGAAATGCTCGGTCGCGTACGCGGCGACCGAGCCCCCGAAGAAGGCGACCGCCATTTCAATCCAGCCCATAAATGCCCCGCAAACGTATTGCCGTCGGTCTGGCGCGAAACGCACTGAATGACATTAGCCGCACGCTTCCCGCCGACGCATGAAGCCATGTCCAAGGGGCTCGGCCCCTGGCGGTATCTACGGTGCCGGCGACGGCTCGGCAAAATCGCTTGGCTTTTTGACGTTGTACGTCGGTTTCAAGAGCCTAATCGTGTACTCGTACTTTGAGACTTTTGAATAAATCCTGAGTACGTCAGCGCTGTTGACGGTCCCGTCGGCCCCATCTGCGCCGCTGCGCCCGCTGGCTACTCGAAGTTCAGCTTCGCCGGACAATACGAGAATATCGCCTTGCGCGATCCTGGTCGCCTCAGCAACACTCAGAGGCGCCGCAAAGCTGCGTAAAACATAGCTCGACGCGTGGTCGCTACGACCGGGCAATTTAATGCCGTCAGGCTTCCCGATGCGGAGTGTCGCCTGACTGTTTTGCGGAGAGCTCGTTCCGGCATTCTTGGCGGTGCTACTTCCCAACGCGACATTGGAAATCACAAATTTGAAGGTTAGCCGCTTGTCTCTGAAACTGTTTTGGAAGTCTTCGACGAGGTTTTTGTGTGCAACATCTTTTCTAGCCTGCGTATCCAGTCCAGCAACCTTGCCCATGTAAAGCAACAACTTGACAGTGAAGTCGTTGACGGTTTTCTGAGTCTTTTTGATCGGGTCCGGCGGCTTGTCCTCCGCCAGTGCCGACGATGGAAAGATCAGAGCCAGCAACAACACAAGGATCGTTTTCATCATCGTGCCGAGGGTTAGTTGGATTGTCTCAACCGACCATTCCGCTGAACAGATTATCCCAACCGCGAAGAGTCGTTCACAACCCGAACGGGCGTACACGCGACAGACGCGAGGCAGCGAAACCGTTTCAACAGCCCTTCAAGTTTAGCATTTTGCGGCGCTCGAGTGGCTTCGGTTGCATAGCGTCGCTTCTCAAGCGATTCGACCACCCCGGTCGACTCGACACACATCGCGCCATCAAGCAGGTAAGTGGGCCGCGGAATAAACCGGTATTCTACCGTTTTTGTTTTGGCGATACCGCTATTTGCCGAAAAAATGGACGATCTGGTGCGAGGGCTTGCAAACGATGATGCGATTGCTAAAATGCCTGTATTCCCCGAGGGAAACGCAGTTTTCGGCAGTGTACAAATGTCGCCTCACACGGTGGAAGTCACAGGTTCGAGTCCTGTGCCGCCCATTTGACGTAACACTTGCCGACCATCGCGCAAACCTGGGAGGTGATCGGTGCATTACTGATGATCGGCGGCCTTGGAACGCAAGTCGCGAAACGCGTCAGTGCCGGTTTGCGCGATCGTCGCGCGGGGGGAAGAAAGCCGTCAACGCCCGTTGCGTCGGAGCGCTCGTCAGCGACTCGTTCCACGAGTCGGCCGGTGAAATCTACGCCCATTTTGGCCTATTCCGCAAGCCTTCGCCATCGATGGTCGACAGAGCTACCGGCACCGGCACTCTCCTGTCTTACGCGGCCGCGTCAGAATTTCATTCGGCTGACGGCCGACATCCAGACGATTCCAAGCGCCTGAAGCAGAATCGAACCGGCCACCATCCATTGACCGACGCGGGTATCGAGAAATTCGCGCATTTGTTCCGGATTCGAACGCCAAAAAACTAAGGCAAGAAAATACGTCACTCCCAGCACGGCGATCGTCGAAAGCTGCGATTGAACCGTATTCGATCGGATGCGACGGCTCAGTTCGACGCGATCGCGGATCGTGCGGCCGACCGTCGCGAGCGTCGGAGCCAAGCTACCGCCGGTTTCCCACTGCACGGCCAAAGCGGAAGAGAACAACAAAAACGTCTCCAGTGGCACACGCTGGTACAAACCCGCGAATGCAGTTTGCGGAGCGTCGCCGAGGCGAATTCGCGCGACCATTTCTTCCAGCGGCGCGCGCAGCGGCTTTGGCGATTCGCGAACCGCGCTTTCCAAAGCAACCATCACGCCTGCCCCGGCCCCCAGCGCGCCGATCATTAGATCAATTGCATCGGCTAGTTGCAATTCGATACGGGCGGTCCGGCGGATCGTCCACAGCGATTCGACTTGCCGGGCCAGCAGCGCCGCAATGATTCCCACCGAAACGGCGAACACCGGTGCCCAGCGCAATACGAAAAAGACGATCGCCGCGGCAAGCAATCCGATGATCCAAGTCAAATATCGGCGGCGGCGAAAGATCGACCGCGTCGATTCAATAGCCCCGATGGACCGCGTCTCCGTGCCGCCAAGCGTTTCCATCCGCTCCAGCGCCAGCCGATTAACGCGCAGCCGCGAGGCAATTGCGAACGCCACAACTCCGGCTGTCGTTACCAAGCCGGCGGTCAATAGAAGTTGGAACATGATTGGGGGAATGACGAATGTCTAATGTCGAATGTCTAACGAATGCCTAATGACGAATGCCGAAATGACGTGCATTGCTCCAACTTTTTCATTCGCGCTTCCTCATTCTTTAGGCATTCGCGCTTCGACATTCGTCATTCGATTACCCGATCGGTGCGCCGCCGGGAGCGCGAAATATGCCGCGGGGAAGTTCGATTCCCCGCTCTAGAATTTCCTCGTACAACCGTGGCACGATACCGGTGGCGACAAATTGTCCGCCGACACGGTTGCCCTCGTCGCGCCGCCGTTGAAACCGGAAGATCTCCTGCATTTGGGGCGTGTTGCCTTCCAATCCAGTCACTTCGACGACGCTTTCCAGGCGCCGCGTGCCATCCTCGAATCGTCGGACATGAACGATCAAATGCAGCGCCGAAACGATCTGCTCTCGGATCGCTCGTGAAGGGAGATCCAATCCGGCCATCAGCACCATGGTTTCAAGCCGGGCCAGGGCATCGCGTGGCGTGTTGGCATGAATCGTGGTCATGCCTCCTTCGTGACCGGTGTTCATCGCCTGCAGCATGTCGAGCGCCTCGCCGCCACGCACTTCGCCGACGATAATCCTATCGGGGCGCATGCGCAGCGCGTTCATCACCAGATCGCGAGCGGTGATCTTGCCGCGGCCTTCGACGTTCGACGGCCTCGTCTCCATGCGCACGAGATGAATTTGATCCATAATCAATTCGGCCGCGTCTTCGATCGTGATAATCCGTTCGCGATCGGGAATGGCCTCGGCCAGAGCGCCGAGCAGCGTCGACTTGCCCGAGCCGGTTCCACCGGAGATGAGCACGTTTCGCCGGGCCTTGACGACGGCATCCAGAAAATCGTGAATTTCCTTCGACAACGTTCCCAACTTCATCAGATCGGCCCGGCGAAGACGGCGTCGCCCGAATCGGCGGATCGACAACGTCGGAGAATCAATCGTCACGGGCGGCAATGTCGCATTCACGCGGCTGCCATCTGGCAACCGGGCATCGACCATCGGCGAGCTTTCGTCGATACGCCGACCCACTCGGGCCGCAATGCGCTGAATGATGCGAATCAAATGGTCGCGGTCGCGCAACCGCACGTCGGTCTTTTCCAATCGTCCAAAACGCTCGACATAAACCTGATCCGGTCGGTTGACCAAAATATCCGACACAGCCGGATCAGCCATTAACGGCGCCAGCGGACCGACACCTAACGTTTCTTCCAGCAAATCGTCGACCAATCGCCGCCTTTCGGCGTCGTTAAGCGGCAAGTCGGTCGACTCCAGCGCATGGTCGACGAACGATTCGATGAACCGTGTGATCGTTTCCTCGCTCGCGGCGAGCATATTGCGGCGGTCGAGCTCATCCAGAAGGCGCTGGTGCAGCCGCGATTCGACCGTGAGAAACTCGACATGACTGGCCACCGCCGGCTGCGAATCGGTCTCTTGCGGAACCATCGAACGCGCGGCGCCACTCTTCTTGGCATCCGGCATCCGATCCGCCGGCAGCGCCATGCTGGAGCGCGAAAGCCAATCGCGAGCCGATGCAACTCCGCTTGCGGATTCGCGCGTCGGCGTACCGGTAGAACCGTCGCCTGAATCATTGCCTGATTCGTTGGACGGCGGCTCGATGGGCGCGTCTGGAGCGTTCATGCGACTTGCTCTTGGCGTTTCGCGGTATCGCCACTTTCTTCGGTAACAGGCACGTCCGAAGTTATTGGCACGGGCGCGGCGCAGCCAAGAGTGTCCAAATCGGCGACCAATCGCCGCAATGGTGGGCCGTAACCGAACCAACGACTTGCGCGCATCACATACGGTTCGCCGGCGTTTGCCGCAATCACGACATGCTTATCCGCTGGCAACACGAAATCGACATCGCGGCCTAGTTGCTGCGCCACATCGGCCGCCGGCAAGCTGCCGGGCAGAGAGGTGAAGCGATTGAGCACCACCCGTTGTCGCGCGCGATCGACGCCCAATCCATCGAGCAACTCGACGAACTTGATCGCCCCGAGCAGCGTCGGCACGACGTTTTCGACAACAACATAGGCCCGATCCGACAAATCGAGCACCGCCAACATGACCCGGTCGATCATCGGAAACGTATCGACAACCACGAAGTCGTAGGCTCGGCGAGCCAAGGTCAGCAGGCGGATTACGAATTCATCGTCGATTTCCGCCGCTTCGACGGCGCCGGATGGCGCAGCCAACAGATGCAGGCCGCTGGAATGCACCATCGCCACTTGCCGAAGCAAGGTTTCGTCGAGCCGATCATGTTGGCGGGCGGCATCGGTGATGGTGGCAGGCGGCCGCAAGTCGAGCATTGAGGCGCATACGCCCATCTGAATCGAGAGATCAATCAGCAGGACGCGTTCGGGGCGCCGCAGTGCCAAACCGCAGGCAGCGTTGACGGCGAGCGTCGATTTGCCCACGCCCCCCTTGTTACTGACAAACGTCACGATCTTGCCGGGCGCGGCGCCGCCGCGAGTGCCGCCCGATTTCAACACGCGGCCCAGCAAGTCACCAAGTTCGGTGCTGGAGACGGGCCGCCGCAAAAAGTCTTTAACGCCGGCTCGAACCGCTGCTAAGAGCAAGGTGCTCTCCGCTCCCGCGGCGGAATAAACCTCCGGCAAAATAGCGCCCGCCAGCGCCGTGTCCGGCGCGACCGCTGACAATTCGTCGGCAAGCGATCTGACGTCGGCCAAATCCGCGCCGATTTCGACGATCACAAGTCGCGGCCGCCGGTTGCGCGCCGCCTTGATGGCTTCGTGCAGGCTGGTGGCAAAATAGCCGGTCGCCCGATATTGCGACACCGACCCCAGCGCGGACTCCATCTCCTCGCGGAATCTCGCTTCGGTGCAAAGGACGACGACATTGGTGCTAATGGCCACGGCTATAGGCTCGAATGCGAAGAGGATTCATCGGTTGACCAGTACGGGCGAAAATAGCGGATATTGCACCGCAGCGCGGAGCGTCCAGAGGGCATCGGCGGTGACCCCTGGTTGCAGTTGTAGCGGCTGGACCAAAGACGCCGAGGCATTTGCCCATGCCACGCGGTTCTGAACCGGCGTTAGCGTGATCGTAGCCGGCTGACGGTTGCTGCTCGGCGAGTACGAAAACCTATCGGCGGCGCCAAATCCGACTACCTGATTGGGCGCGACGGCGCTGACCAATATGACATAGACCGATGCGTTGGACGGCAGGGTATCAGCGGCAGCGGCGGACGTCGGCGCCGTGGCCATCGCCTTTTGGCCGAGCCACACCAGCCCGGGTAACGTGTTCTGCGGCTGCGGCTGGTTTTGGATCCACGTGGACGGGTCGACCAGGAAACCGACGTTGACGGGTTGGCCGGATGATGTCTGCTGCTGCAACGCAACGACGTTATCGCTGCCGACCAAAAGCGTCACGGCGGAGTTAGCTGCCACGAGCGGAGACCACTGGTCGTTGCCGCCAGCCGGGTCGGAATAAATTGCAATGGCCGCCGCGCCGATCATCGCGCTCGGCGGCAGGTTGGTTTGACTGTATGCCGCCCAGCCGACGGAACTGGTCATCCCGATCGTCGGATAATCGGCATAGTACGGGTCGCTCGAAGAAATCTGCGGATTGTTCGCCGGGTTGAATCCGACGGAGGCAATCGAGGTGCCACGAACGGTGACGCCCTGAGCGGCGCTGGTTCGATCGATCGCCGCCCCGTAGCCGAAGAGAAACGGCACCGTGCCGCCGCTGGAACTGACGCCGGATTCTTGGTCGAGAGAATTACCCGGCGCGACACGCCGCATCCGCACCAACATGCTCGGCGGCTGCGTCATACTGCTTGCCGATGACGCGACCGGCGAGTAGTCGTTGCGAGTGTAGTCCGATTGTTCGACGCCCGGTCCATCCGGACCATAGGAGCCCGAGACAATGTCGCCATTCGTGGCATTGCCGCTGTTGGTTTGCAATTGCGGCTGATAGACCGGAGGCTGGCCCGGCGCCACGAGCGGGCCGGCGAGCCCACCGCCGGCGGTCGTTGCCGTGAATTGAACTTGAGGGCCGAAACCGTAATTCGCCGGATCGGCCGTGTCGTCGGCATTGGACGCCGTCATCAGCGAGATCATATTGGCGGCCGCCCAGCGGCGAATCGCGTCTTGCTGCGTTGCGTCAATCGGATCGACAAGACCGGACGCGCTGTTGGCGCCGATCGCCTGCAAGAAACTCGGGTTGGTCAACCAACCGGACGGCAATTGTTCCCATTGCTGCACGTCGCGCCAGCGCAGCCCTTCCATCGCCGCCGTGTCGGTCGCCGCGAGCATCTGCCGCTGCGTGAGGCGGACCAGGCCGAAATCGATCACCAATGCGCCCAGCGCCATCAAGACGAACAGCATGACCGCCACGAGCAGCAGCACATAACCGCCGCGCGCCGCTCGGCGACGCGGAGCGCCGAAATGAACTGGCAATGCGCGATTGTCGAGCTTGGTGTTCACGGAATTGCCGCCGCGTTCTTGGGCGCCGTTTCCGCGGGCGCAACGGGGTCCGCGGCAGGGGGGACGGCGGTGCCGCCCGTGGCGACGACGGCGCCGCTGCCGCCATCGTATAGAAGGGTCTGCCGTTTCGCGCCGTTCATAGTTTCTATCGTTCCGAGCTTAGCCAACGGCCGAAACTCGGTGATCGGTTTTTCTTGAGCCGTCGCGGCGGAAGTCGGCGCGGCCGGATCGGCAACCACGCCGCTTCGGCTGGCCACGGTCAGCTTCAGCCCCAACGAAACAGCCTCGTCCAATTTTGCCACTTCATCGGCCGAGACGGCCAGCACGATTTCATCGTTCGTATGTTCCAGCGTCTTGGTGAGTTCTTTCGAGGCCGTCATTCCCGCCGACGAGGGCGTGAATTTGGGCGTCGCCACCGAAGCAACCACGACGGCGTCATGCACTACCACGCGGATTTCCGCCTGCTCCAGGTGCAGCGCGGCGGCGGCAAGGTCGCCGGTCGGGAGCCAGCCGGCGCCCCCCGGCGACGGCTTGTCCAGCTTATCCAGCGACAAAGGAATGCTTGCCAAAAGATCAAGATGATCGCCATGGCGCAGCGCCGCGGAACCCTCCAATTGATCGGCCGCGATCGCAATGGCCCGTTTGCCGGGCGGAACGCCCGCGGTCAGCCCGGGCGGCGTGCCGCGGGGCGATAAGTCGCCCTCGCGGAAAAATTGCCCGGCCGTCCGATCCGTCTTCACCACGCGGCCGAACAACTCGGCAGCATCGACGACAATCTGCTGCGCTTTCACATCTTCGACCGGCAGGGCAACGTACCGCAAGTCGCGAGTGCGCACGTCGTACAGATCATCGTGAGCGATTTCGCTATAGGCCAACACGAATCGCGCGGCCACCGGTACCATAACCATCCCCGGCGGCGGAGTGAGGCTGTCCGCGGAATTCGGCCGGCCGGAACGGGCATTGCAGGTCATCGTCAGCCCCATTTCCAGGGCCTCGTTCACACCGGCAACGTCCTGCCGATCGATCGCCAAAACGATTTCCTGCACCGGCACCGTCCGTGTGTGGGCGCCCCCCACCAATGAATTCGTGGCGACCGGGTGATTGTGGGTCGTCAATGGGGAAACGACGACCGCGTCGTTGGCGATCATGCGGGTTTCCGTTTGGTGGACGCCCGAGCTCGTCGGCTTCGTGTTGGTCACCAGCGGATTGCCCGGCCGCCAGGCCTGATCGCGATCGCCCGTCGACAGGAGCCGATCGATGGGCAATGCCGCCAGGAGGTCGAGATGGTCGCCCACTTGGAGCGAGTCGACGCCCTTGAGATTGGTGGCCTCGAGCGTAATGGCCCGCATATTGGGCGGAATTCCGGCGACCATGCCGGGCAATGTACCCTTCGGCAGAAAATCGGCTTCGACGAACGGTTGCCCGGCCAGCTTGCTCCTGGCCATGACGCGACCGAGAATTTCGGCCGACCCTTGTGGGCCGGATAGCAACTGCTTGGGCGCTCGATCCTGCGGTAAATCTTGAAAGTCAGCCATGCCGATCGCGGGATTGTAGAGATATTCCGCGGTGACGGTCGCGAACGCGGGGATCGTTCGCGCGGCCAGCCAAATCCGGACCATACCTGGTTCCGGCGGAGCAATAGTGTGACGTTGCCACGGCAGTTTGCCGGCTACCGCCAGCCCCGCGAACACCACGCCCGCCAGCAACAGGAGCATTACGCCGACCGCCAGCGGATTGAAGGACCTTCTGCGTTGCCGTTCACCGTATCGCATTTTCATACCCTTGTTTCACTTTCGGCACTCGCCGTTCTGCTGACTGCTCGCCGAGCCAATCGGCCCATATCATGGCGTTGGATTTTGAAACACTTCCCGCCGCGCGACCGCTTGAGCCGACACGACTCGGCGGAACGGACGCACCTGCGTAAGCCACGCATACTGACTTCCCAACCCGTATGTCCCGCCATACGTCGGATACACCGAGTTGCTCAGCGCGCCGGACGACGGACTGAAGTCGCCGGGATTTATCACCGTCACTCCGCTGTCGTTGGCGACAATCGCTTGCCCGTTCGGCACGGGCGGCGAGGTCGTTTCTTGGGCGTAGGCGCTCATGGTGGCGGATTGATAAGGATAATTGATCCTCAGCGACACCAGCCCGCCGTATTGCGACTGCACATTGAACGCGAAATAACCGTTTGAATCGGCTGGAAGCATTTCTTCAATCACCGGCACCCACTCGATGGTTTCCGCTCCATTGCCGTTTTGGCGACCCGTCACCAGCGCAATTCGAAACGCCGGCCAGCCGTTGCTGTCGGTGCCGGGCACAGCGCCCGGATACCACAGGAATTCCTCTTGTTGGGTCTGGCCGTTGCTCGACGTGTCCTGGTAGTCGAGAATCATCAGCGGATAAAGCATCTGGTTGACAATCGGCCAGGTTTTCACCAAATCGGCGATATTCGTTCCTTGCGGTATCTGCACCAAAAGCAAACTCGGGTCGAAGACTTGCGTTCGAAACTGGTTGTACGGCGCGCCGGCTGAGGGATTCGAATAGGCGGGATTATAAAGCACGTCATAAAGTTGAATTCCGACTCCGCTCGAAGAATCGTACGGCGTGGTCGCCGGCGGCAACGGAATCCGGGCGATTTCCCGGGCTGCCACGTCGGCCGCCGATTGAAGCGATTGAGCACCGTAGAGCAACTGGCCGAACGTGAGAAT
>Ga0182024_10022660_pt1 | contig 11310 bp, 7 predicted proteins | sample P32metaG_FD_120480 | JGI IMG/M metagenome (GOLD analysis project Ga0182024, IMG submission 120480) | Permafrost microbial communities from Stordalen Mire, Sweden - P3-2 metaG (Illumina Assembly) | ecosystem: Environmental > Terrestrial > Soil > Wetlands > Permafrost | place: Sweden: Stordalen... | reverse complement strand
CTGTTCGGTCACGAGCGCGGCGCCTTCACGGGTGCGGTCGCGCGCGGCATTGGACGGTTCGAACGCGCCAATGGAGGCACCTTGTTCCTGGACGAGATCGGCGACCTTCCGCTGGAGTTGCAGCCCAAGATCCTTCGAGTCCTGCAGGAAAAGCAGTTCGAACGATTAGGAAGCGCCACGACGATTCGCACCGATGTGCGGGTGATCTGTGCCACACATCAGAATCTCACGGAAATGATCGACGAACGGCGATTCCGCGCCGACCTCTTCTACCGGCTCAGCGTGTTTCCTATTGCGCTACCCTCGCTGCGTGATCGCCGAGAAGATATCCGCTTGTTAGTCCATCATTTTGTGATGGACTACGCTCGCCGCATGCGGAAACCGATTACGGTCATTGCAGAGCAATTCATGGAGGCTCTGGCGCGTCATTCCTGGCCCGGCAACGTTCGGGAGTTGCAAAACTTCATAGAGCGTTCGGTAATTCTCTCCAAAGGTTCTGTACTAACTGGTTCGCTGCCGGATCTGACGCGCGCGCGGAAGGCACCCGAGCCTGTCACGCTGGAGGAGGCGGAGAGTTCGCACATACTGCGGACTCTCCGGGAAACGGGCGGGGTGGTCGGTGGTCCGAATGGTGCCGCCGCCCGGCTGGGCGTGCGCCGGACAACGTTGATCTCCAAGATGCGGCGACTCGGCTTCAATCGCGGGAAAAGCTCAGCGTTGCCAGTGCCACCAGTAGTGTCGTTCCCAAGATCAGAAGACCCGGCTCGTCGGAACCTTCCAGTGAGCGCAATCGGAAACTCCAATCGACACTCTAACGGGGGAAGGGCGTACGCGGTGGCCGAACGCTAGAGGGGCATATTTTGGAAGTTGCGGGGATGACTAACAGATTGATCGAGGCGAGAGCGGGACTAACCACGTGGGCAAGGATACCCATCAACCTCGAAGGCTGGCTGGCGGAAGGCTCACCTTGGACAACCGTTCATAAACAGATTGAGGAACCTCCAAACCCGCGGCCGCGATGTTCTCTTCCAGGTGTGCAGCCGAGGAAGTTCCAGGGATCGGCACAATCACCTTGGAGCGTTTGAGAAGCCACGCCAATGCCACCTGCAATGGAGTCGCGTGAAGGTCCTTTGCTACTTCCTTAATAGCAGTGTGCGCCTCCTTGGCCTGTCCGAGCGGAGCCCAGGGAAAGAAAGCGATGGCGTTCTGCTCGCAGTAATCCACAATGAAGTCCGACTCACGGTCGGCGAAGCTGTAACGGTTCTGGACCGAAACGATCGGCACGATTCTGCGTGCTCGCTCGACGTGCTCGCGGGTCACGTTGGAGAGTCCTACATGCCGAATCTTTCCCTGTTCCCGCAGCTTGGCCAGCGCCTCCACCGAAGCCTCGAAGGAGACGTTGTTATCGGGGACATGGAGCTGATAGATATCGACGCGGCCGACACGCAAGCGATTCAGACTGCCCTCCAGTGCTTCGGTAAGATGTTTTGGGCTCGCGTTGTGCGTCCATTGGCCCGGACCTGGCCGCTCCCATCCGCCCTTGGTTGCGATCACTAAGTGAGCTGGATAGGGATAGAGGGCTTCGGCAATCAGTTCCTCCGATATTTTTGGGCCGTAGGAATCGGCGGTGTCGATCAGATTCACGTCGAGATCCACCGCTCGCCGCAAAGTCGCAAGCGCGGCGGCCTTGTCTGCCGGAGGACCCCAGATTCCTGCCCCAGTGATGCGCATCGCGCCGTATCCCATCCGGTTGACAGTGAGATCGCCACCGATCGTAAGGGTTCCAGCGGCTGCAGCCGAGACGATTTGCGCTGTATTCATGAACGCACTACATGCAAGGACGGGTCCAAACGCGATCCAGCGGCGAAGTCTCCCTCTTTGAGCGGCGACGGGTTGCCCACTTGCCTATTAGCGTCGCCGGAGCGTCAGAGAGAGTCCATAGTTCGGCATCGAACCAACGAGCAAAAGAAGCCGAGCATGGCAGAATCGCTAATATTCGCAATTATGATCGCGGAAACTCGCATGCAATGTGGATGGTGATGAGAGAAGCATGGGGTCAGGTTCGCTGGAAGATGTTCGCGATCGTTGCCTTTACCGGGATGTCAACCTTGCTGATGGGCTGTCTCGCGGTCGCTGTAGTAAATGTAGTGATTCGACGTGAGAGTTCCAACGTCGTCAAGAAACAGATCGAAATGCTGGCGGAGGAAAGGGAGTCACGGTTAGTCGTCGACCGCGGACAACTTGAGATCCAGCGAGGCCCTTTCCACCTCCCGATCGGCGCTGAATTGGCCGAGCGTATCTCCGCGGTAGGCGGCTTGAAGGTAACGCCTGTCTCTCCCCGGCCATTTCGCGTGCATCCGCGAAACCAGCATTTGCTGGGAACGATCGAAGGAAATTTTGTTCCCGGTTTCACGCCTGCGACTGCTGTGGTGCTGACCGTTCAGAACGTCGAAACCGGAGCAAACGAGGACTGGATCGCATATACAGTTCGCGCGAGTTATGCGAACACTTTTCACGACCTGGCACAACTCGGCATGCAACGCGCGAACTGGGTATGGCTATTGGTTGCGCTCGCATCCAGTGTGTTGCTGCTGGACGCGGCGGGCGCGTGGATGTGCTTTCGACTCGGCGGCGATATCGCTTCCGCCATCGACGAACTGAGCTATGCCGCACGTCAGATCGCGAGGGGGAACTTTGCCTGGAGAACGCCGGAGCACCGCGGGCAACTCGGGGAGTTGGTGCAAACTTTCAACCACATGTCGGTGGCACTCGAACAGCGGCGGCAAGAAGAGGTCGAGCTTCAGGTGGCGCACACGGTCCAGGACTACTTGTTCCCACGCGTCGTGCCGCGATTGCCGGGAGTTACCGTTTCCGGGCAGACCAGAGCCGCGCGGATGATCGGTGGGGATCTCTATGATTTCGTTAGCTTGGGAGAAAATGAAATCGGCATTTTGTGCGCCGATGTCAGCGGAAAAGGGATTCCCGCCGCACTCATGATGGCGAACCTGCAAGCGCTTGCCCAGGCGCGTCTTAGCGCGACGCCGCCGGCTGAGTTCGTTCAACTCCTGAACAAGCAACTCGCCGGGAGATTCGGCGACAGCCGCTATGCGACGTTGTTTTGGGGCGAGTACAACACGCATACCGCTGTTTTGACGTATGTTAACGCGGGGCATCCGGCGCCGATTCTGATTCTCCCAGGGGGAAGAATCGAGCGTCTGGAGGCGGACGGTTTCCCGGTGGGTATGTTCGCCAATTCGGGATATTCGGCTAAAAGCGCTAACTTATGCCCAGGAAGCCGGCTCGTGATCTTCACCGATGGCCTTACCGATGCCCTGAACGCCGCGGCAGAGGAGTTCGGAGAGGATCGCCTGATCGAACGCTGCCGCAGCGCGCGCAATGCGAAAGACGTCATCGAGGCCGTAGAGGAATGGTCGGCCCAGACGGAGCAATTCGACGATACGACGGTCATTGTGTTGGATATCGCGCCCTAATCGACCTTATTTCAGCTGCGCGGCAACAAAAATGCAGAGTAGTGCAAGCGGAGGCTTACCGATGGATTGGGCAGAACACGGAGTCAAAATCGTACATTCGGATGAACTCGATTTGAATACACCACAGACATCGGGCATGACCCGCGCCGCTGCAATTACCCATGCGAGAGCTGGAGCCAGCAAGCTGTGGGCCGGCACCATGGTGGTTCAGCCGGATGCCAGGACCGGACCGCATCACCATGGAGAACTGGAAACGATCCTTTACGTGATTGGGGGCCGAATTCGAATGCGGTGGGGCGATCATCTGGAATTCAGTGAGGAAGCCAGACCGGGCGACTTTATTTACGTTCCACCCTACGTGCCGCACCAGGAGATCAATGCCAGCCCGGACGAGACTTGTGAAGCCGTCGTGGTGAGAGACGGACAGGATCCGATTGTTATCAATTTAGATCTGCGCACTCCCGAACCCGCCACTGCGGGTCATGGCGGGATCCCGTTTCACCCTAGCCACTGAGCTATACTCGTGGTGCACCAATCCGAAGTCGCCTTGAGGAATTCGCACGCGCGGTGCCGATGGCTGCGTTCGCCCATCGTATAGAACGAGGGTCATTTAAGGGCCGCTAACCGCGAGGAATCCCATCCGCCACCAAGGGCTTTGATCAATAATACGCTCGCATCCAGACGCCGCCGGATCAGATCGATTTCCGCGCGCTCGTTCAGCAAAGCGGCCGTCTGCCAGGTGACAACCTGCAGATAGGTGTCCACGCCACCCTCATAGCGGATCTGAAACAGATCGAGCGACTGTTGCGCCGACGCCGTGGCGTCCCGCTGCTGTTGCGTTTCCGTTTCGAGAATGCGCAAAGCAGCTAAGTTATCTTCAACTTGCTGAAATGCAGTGAGGGCCGTTTGGCGATAGTCGGCGACCGCGGCGTCATAGTTTTCGAGTGCGATCTGGGAAGTAGCGCGGCGGCGTCCTCCGTCGAACAGGGTCTGCGACAAAGTGGGCCCGACGGCCCACAGGGCGCCCGGCCAGAAGCCGCCAGCGGCGCCACCCAGTGCGTTTAGGCTAACTACGGGATAATAAGCCGCCTTTGCGATCCCGATCTGCTCGTTGGCGGCTGCCATTCGCCGTTCTTCGGCGGCGATATCGGGGCGGCGCTCCAAGAGCTGGGAGGGCACGGCGCCGGGAATATCGGGAATCGCGGCGTTAACCGGCGCAGGAGTCAAGGTAAGATCGGCAGGCGGTTTGCCGGTCAAAATGGCGATGGCATGCTCGTACTGCGCACGCATCACCCCAACGTCGGTCTGCTGGACACGCGCGGTGTCGAGCTGCGTGCGAGCCTGCGTCATGTCGGACTGCGGAGCGGCTCCGCCTTCGAAGCGATCTTGCGTTAATTGAAGAGCTTGGGTATACGCCTCAATGGTTTCGTTGAGCAGCTTGGTTTGCGCGTCGGCGCTGCGCAGTTCGAAATAGTCGATGGCGAGCTCGGCGTGCAGGCTGAGCCGCGCGTTTTCGAGATCGGCGGCGCTGGCTTGCGCCTGCTCGCGAGCGGAGGTGACGCCGCGACGGAGGCGGCCCCACAGATCGAGCTCCCAGCCGAACTCGATGGGCAGGCTGATGCTCCCTGGGCCGGTTTCAACCATTTGCCCATTGGTGGTTTTTCCGACCGTCTGATGTACTGCGGCGATGCCGGACTCGGTGCCGATGGTGGGCTTTAGCTGCGCGCGACTGAACATGATGGCGGAACGGGCAGCGCGATAGTTTGCTTCGGCAGCTTTTAATGTTTGATTCGCGGTGTCGACTTGGGTTTCGAGGGCGTTGAGCTGCGGATCTCCGAACATCGTCCACCAGTCGCCGCGCAGTACCTGATCGTTGGGTGTCGCTGTTTTCCAGCCATCGCCCTCTTTGAACGTAGCAGGAGGCCCTTCCTTGAAGGCGGGGGAGATCGGCACCGGCGGCTTGGTGTAATTCGGGCCGACCATACACCCGCCCAGCATGAGCGTGGCGGCGATCACGAAGGCAGTTCTGAATGTCATAACACGTGCACCACGGCCCCATCCGCTAAGGAGTCCGATGGATCGACAACAATGGCGTCTTTCACGGTCAGTCCCGAGAGGATTTCTACCGCGTCTCCGAAATCATGGCCGATGGTTACCGTCACAAGCCGAACATGGTCGTTGCGAACCACGCCCACTCGCAATCCCTCGGAGCGGAACAAGAGCGTGTTGGACGGAATGGTGACCGAGTGCGTCGCGCCCCGCGTCCTGAAGTGGACGAAGACATATGCGCCCGGAAGCAGGCGGCCGGTGGGATTGTCGACGTCCACTTCGACGTTCAGAGTGCGCGTCGTCTGATCGATCGCGTTGGCGTTGCGAACGACGGTGCCGGTAAAGATCTGGCCTGGATATGCATCCTGAGTGAGTGTGACCCGCTCTCCGTTGCGAACGGCAGCGGTGTCGACTTCCGGCACGGGTGTGAAGACGCGGAGTACCTTAATGGAGGTCAGATGAAAGAGTTCGTTGGCGGCTCCTGCGTTAATCAACGCGCCGATATCTGTGTTGCGCGCGGTAATGACGCCGTCGAACGGGGCGGTCACTCTCTCGAAATCCTGCAACTGCTTCAGACGGCGAACATTGGCTTCCCCGGCGGCGACGATGGCTTGTTTGCCCACGACGTCGCTCTTCGCCTGGTCTGCCTCCTGCAACGAAACAGCGCGTTTTGCCACTAGTTTCTGCCAGCGATTGTTGGTAATCTCGGCAATATCGAGCGTGGCTCGCGCGCTGTTCAGATCGGCCTCGGCCTGCTGAAGCTGCTGGTCGAGTTCCGGCGTTTCGATTTCCGCCAGCAATTCGCCCTGATGAACGCGGGCGCCGATATCGACGTGCCACGCTTTGAGATAACCGTTGGTGCGGGCGTAGATGGGCGTATCGGTAAAGGCTTGCGCGTTGCCCGGCAGTACGATCTCCTGGGAGGGAGAACCGAGCCTGGGATGCACCACCGTGACTGAGGGAATGGCCGCGGCGTCGGTCTCGGTGGTCAGCGCAGCTTCGGCCTTCACACGCGGTCCGATGCCGCGGTAGACGATGAACCCGATCAATAACGCCACGCACGCGGCGAATACGAGGATTCCTTTATTATTTTTCATGATTCAGAACTCTCCCATGTATGAGCGCGAAGACCGACGGCACGAAGATCAACGTCGCCATGGTTGCGCATAATAATCCGCCGATAACGGCGCGCCCCAAAGGCGCATTCTGCTCGCCACCGTCGCCCAGGCCGAGGGCCATGGGAACCATGCCGATGATCATGGCCAGCGCGGTCATCAGGACCGGACGAAAACGCGTCGCACCGGCTTCCAGCGCCGCTCGGATTGCGTCGCCATGCTCCGCCAGTTTCTGCTTGGCGAAAGAAACGACCAGAATGCTGTTCGCCGTGGCGACGCCCATGCACATGATGGCTCCCATCAATGCCGGCACGCTGAGCGTGGTGCGGGTGATGAAGAGGAACAGAACGATGCCCGCCAGCGCGGCCGGTAGGGCAGTGATGATGACGAAAGGATCCAGCCAGGACTGGAAATTCACGACGATCAGCAGGTAGACCAGGACAATCGCGAAGGCCAGTCCTGCGAGTAGCGAGACATAGGAGCTGCGCATGGTATCGATCTGCCCTTGGAGTGACACGAAGGTTCCGCGCGGCAGAGAGGGGCGGCCGGCGTCGATGATTTTTTCAACATCACGCCCGACCGAGCCGAGATCGCGGCCCTGCACCGCGCCGTAGATGTCCACCACCCGGCGTATGTTGTAGTGATTCACGACGGCCATTTCGTGATTTCGCTTGAGGGATGCGATATCGGCAAGGATCTCCTGTGTGCCGGATGCCCCGGCATTCACGCCCGTTGTGGCGCGATTGATAGGAATATTTTGCAAGTCGTCGATGGCGTCCATCTTGTACTGAGGCGTTTGGGCCACTAAGTTATAATTGACGCCGTTTTGCCAGTTCAAAAAAAACATCGGCGTTACCTGAAAGCTGCCGGAAAGAGTATTGAGGACACTGGTTGTGACATCGCGCTCTGTGAAACCGCCCTGCGAGGCCTTGGTGCGGTCGACGCCGATGTCGAGCGTGGGGTAATCGAAGGGCTGCTGGACGCGGACGTCGGTTAAGCCGGGAACCCGGCGAAGCTGGGCCAACATGGCGTTGGCGAGTTCGTAACTCTTACTCACGTCGATACCTTCGAATTGAACGTCGAGCGGCGCCGGCAACCCGAAGTTAAGGATCTGCGTAGTGATATCGGCCGGCAGAAAATAGAACGTCGCTCCAGGGAAGGCTCGCGGAAGCTTGGTCCGCAGCGCGCGAACGTAGTTCGCCGTTGGCCGATGATTTTCCTTCAGCGACACCATCACGTCGGCGTCGTTGGCGCCCAGCATCCCGTTGGTGAGGTGCTGCGTGTTCATGGTGCTGTAGGGCAAACCGATGTTGTCCAGAATGTTATCCAGCTCCGAAGCGGGGATTTGACGGCGGATGAAGTTCTCGAGAATATCGCACAGCCTGGCGGTTTCTTCAATGCGGCGTCCGGAGGGGGCGCGCACATGCAGAATGAACTGGCCGCTATCGGTGGCGGGGAAGAAATCCTGGCCCAGCCACGGGACCAGGAGGAAAGCACATAAGCAGGGCGCGAGAAAGAGGGGAATAAAGACGCGTCGATGCGCGACCAGTTGCTCCAAGGTGCGCTGGTAGGCGGCACGGATGCGTTCGAAACCGCGTTCGAAGCCGCGCTGAAACAGGACCAGGGGATTGCGCGAACCCGCGAGATGGTTCTTCGCTCGCAGAAGATACATGGCGAGCGTAGCCACCAGCGTACGCGACAAAATGTAGGACGCGAGCATGGCGAACACCACCGCTTCCGCCAAGGGAACGAACAAGTATCGCGCCACACCGTTCAGAAAGAACATGGGCAGGAACACAATACAGATGCAAAGCGTGGACACCAACGCCGGCACGGAAATCTGCGAGGCGCCTTCCAGAATTGCGTCGCGCAGCTCGTGACCTTCTTCGAGAAAACGCTCAATATTCTCTATGGTCACAGTGGCGTCGTCAACCAGGATGCCGACCGCCAGCGCCAGACCTCCCAGCGTCATGGTATTGATCGTCTCTCCCAGAAAGCTCAACACAATGACCGAGGTGAGGATAGAGAGAGGAATAGAAATGGCGATGATTAACGTACTGCGCCAACTGCCGAGGAATAACAGAATCATCAACCCGGTGAGACCGGCGGCGATAACCGCTTCACGAATGACGCCCGAGACCGCGGCGCGGACGAAGATCGATTGATCGGCGAGCGGCACCATCCGCAGAGCCGGCGGAGCGATGCTCGCCACACGCGGCAACAAGTTGCGAATACCCTTCACGACATCGAGCGTGGAAGCGTCTCCACTCTTCAGGACCGTGACGAGAACACCGCGACGGCCGTCCTGACGCACGATATTGGTCTGCACCTGAAACCCGTCGCTAACGCTAGAGAGATCGCGCAGGTAGATCGTGGTCCCGGGCGCCTGTTTTATGGGCAGATTACCGATCTGATCGACGGTGCGGGGCGTGCCGTTGGTGCGGACGTCGTATTCGCTCACCCCGATCTTGATGGTGCCTGACGGCATCACGACATTCTGCAGCGAGACCGCGTTCAATATATCGCCGGGCGCGATGCCCTTCGACTGCATCGCATTCTGATCCATGTTGATGGTGACCTGGCGCTGTTTGCCTCCATAAGGCGAGGGCACCACCGCACCTGGAATCGTGACCAACTGCGTGCGCACCGTGTTGGTGGCGATGTCGTTCAGTTCCTGCTCCGAAAGGTTTTTTCCGGACAGGCCGATTTGGAGAATGGGCACCGATGACGCGCTGAAGTTGATGATTTGCGGAGGGAGGGTTCCCGGAGGAAGCTGGCGGAGCATGAATTGCGAAGCGGCAGTGACTTGCGCATTGGCTGTATCGAGACTGGCGCCGGGTTGGAGGAAAATCTTGACCACCGACATGCCGTTGTAGGTGGTGGATTCAATGTGTTGAATGTTGTCGACCAGCGTGGTGATCGACTTTTCATAGGGCGAAGTCAGGCGCCCCTCCAACTCTTCGGGATTGAGGCCGGTGTAGGTCCAGCCGACCGAGACGACGGGGATATTGATGTTCGGGAAAATGTCGGTCGGCGTGCGGAGGATGACGACAGGGCTCAGCAGAACGATAAGCAGGGCGAGAACGATGAACGTATACGGCCGATCTAACGCAACTTTTACAATCCACATAGACTATTTGCTTTCGGTATCTCCATCGTCAGGCGATCGTGCGGCCGAGCTTTAAACGGGGGTAATAACCATTTCCTGTTTGGGGATGCTATCGAGCATTGACATTCCGACTCCCAAGTGTTGGTCCATCAGCAGGTGCGGCGTGTGCGCCATCCACTCTGCTAAGGAGATGTCCTGGTATTCGCTAGTCCTGAACATCTCAAGAAAGATCAGATCGGTATCGCCGGTATTCTCGATGTAATGGGGATTGGAAATCGGAATGTAGCCGACATCTCCCTCCTGAAAATCCATCGTTCGGGCAGTCGAGCCAGCGGCGAACAACGTCATGCGTCCTTTGCCCGAGATGTAGTACTGCCATTCATCCGCGTTGGGATGCCAGTGCAGTTCGCGGAGGCCGCCCGGCCTCAAGGTCACGATCGCAGCGGAGATCGGGGTCACCGGGAAGATTTTGGAATCGATGATCTTCACTTCTCCGCCGAGGGTGACCTTGGTCGGCTTCATGGTGCTCGCCTTGAAGTCGAAACGCCTGGGCACGCTCCCGGTGCCTTCGGCCGCCCGCGCCTGCTCCGCTTTCAAGTCCCCCGGCAGGCCCGTTTGAAAGATGAATAACTCTTTTTTGGGAACCTTGTCGAAGGTCGACGGCGGAACATTTAGGTTTTTCGCAAGGACCTCCTTCGGGGTGTGCGAGAGCCAGTCCGTGATCAGGAAGGTATGAAACTCGTCAAAGTTTCCATCGTCGAAAACGAGGAGGAACTTGCAACCATCCGGGCCCAGGCCCTGAATCGAATGAGGCACGCCAGGGGGGAACAACCACAAGTCCCCCTTGCTAACGTCGCTGACAAAACTCTTGCCTTCGTGGTCAACAGCGGTGATGCGGGCACTGCCGTAGAGCATGATGGCCCATTCAGCCTCCACGTGCCAGTGGAGTTCACGGACGCCACCCGCCGTGAGGCGCATTTCCACACCCGCGATGGTGGTCGAAATCGGCAAATCGCGGACTGTCACCTGGCGCGTCCACCCGCCGCTCTCCAGCCGCTTGCGCGAGAGAGAAAAGGAATATTTAAACGGCTTTACGTTGCCGTTATCGGTGGGAGGACACCATTCCGAATCCGGATTCTCCGCCGCGAGCGGAGCGTTCACCTGGCCCGGATTGGTCTCATTCGGCGCCGTGTGCTTAGCAGACTGCTGCGCGTCCGCTATTCTCTCGCCGACCAGCGTCAGTGTTGTGGCTGCCACAGCCGCAGAGCCTAGTCCAAAAATATCTCGTCTGCTTAACTTCGTTTCATCATTCTCAATATCAGACATATGTATCCTCCCTTGATCGGTCAAAAAACATAAGTTACGTATGCAAACGGGTAGTTGTAGTCTTTGCCGCGGGTTGCTTGATTCAAGTACTCGCCGGTAAACAAATGACAGAAGCCAAAGCCATAGTCTACGTGCCGGTTCTGTTTATAGTCGGCGATCAGGTCGAGCTCCGTTCCAAGATGGCTACTCGTGGCTCCCGGATGGGCGGCGATGGCGATCG
>Ga0182024_10022659_pt1 | contig 11310 bp, 10 predicted proteins | sample P32metaG_FD_120480 | JGI IMG/M metagenome (GOLD analysis project Ga0182024, IMG submission 120480) | Permafrost microbial communities from Stordalen Mire, Sweden - P3-2 metaG (Illumina Assembly) | ecosystem: Environmental > Terrestrial > Soil > Wetlands > Permafrost | place: Sweden: Stordalen... | reverse complement strand
GCGATGCGAGCCCGATAACTCCGACTTCCCGTCATGGTGTAACACAAGGGTACGCCGCTTTCGACGCCGCCGGCAGCCTCCGTACGGATGATCCGTTAGGCTACTGCCCGGCCGCCGAGTTTTGACATATAATTGCGAGGGATGCCCTGGTTGAACGCGGTCGTCTTCATCGCACTGCTCCTGCTCGCAGCGGCACCGCTGGCGCGATACATGCACGCGGTCTTCGAAGGACGGGTGCGCTGGAAGGGCGAGGCGGCGATCTACCGCTGGTGCGGCATCGATGCCGCCCACGAGATGGGTTGGGCCGAATACATCTTCGCGGCGCTCGCGCTCTCGCTCGTCGCGACGCTTGCCGCATATGCGATCCTGCGCACGCAGCAATGGCACGGCCACTTTTTCAACCCGCAAGGCTTCCCCAACGTCGATCCGTGGATCGCATGGAATACGGCCGTCAGCTTCGTCACCACGACGGATTGGCAGTTCTACTCCGGCGAAAATACGATGAGCTATTTTTCGCAGATGGCCGGGCTGGCATGGCTGAACTTCATCGCCGGCGCCATCGGCCTGGCGGCGGGAGTTGCCGTCATCCGCGGCTTCGCGAGAAGAGGCTCCAAGACGCTGGGCAACTTCTGGGTCGACTGCGTGCGCAGCCTTCTCTACGTGCTTCTGCCGCTCTGCGTTCTCTTCGCGTTGCTCTTTGAAGCGCAAGGCATTCCCCAGAACTTCTCGCATTACGTTACCGCGACGAACGCCCAGGGCTTCGCGCAAAGCATTACCGGCGGCCCGATCGCCTCGCAGGAAGCTCCCAAACTGCTGGGCGGAAACGGCGGCGGTTTCGTCGGGGCGAACTCCGCGTCGCCCAACGAAAACCCAAATGGTTTTACAAACTTGCTCGACCTGCTGGCCATCTGGCTGATCCCCGCGGCGTTTCCGCTGCTCTTCGGGAGAATGATCGGCAACCAGCGCGCCGGGCAGGCACTGTTGATTGCCATGCTGGTTGTCGGAATCGGATCCTTCGTGGGAGCGCAGTTCGCCGAGCAGGCCGGGAACCCGATCGTGCACGCCATGGGCGTTCATGGCGGAAACATGGAAGGCAAAGAGGTTCGCTTCGGGGTCCCAAATGCGGGCCTTTCCCTCGCGGTCGCGACCGATTCGGGAACCGGCTCTTCAAACTTCGCCTACGATTCGCTTACGCCGCTCGGCGGTTTCTTCGCGCTGCTAAATCTCGAACTCGCGGAGATCATCTTCGGAGGAGTCGGTAGCGGTCTTTACGGGATCCTAGTCTTTGCCGTCGTCACGGTCTTCTTGGCAGGTTTGATGGTCGGGCGGACGCCGGAGTATCTCGGAAAGAAGATCGAACGGCGCGAAGTCCAGTACGCGATGCTCGCAGTGCTGATCTTTCCGTGCATCATTCTCTTCGCGACGGCGATCGCCGCCGTGATCCCTGTGGGCCGGGCAACGCTAGGAAACGGAGGCCCGCATGGCTTCACTGAGATACTCTACGCCTTTGCCTCTGGGGCGGCCAACAACGGTTCGGCATTTGCCGGCCTTGGACCGAATACTTTTTACGATATGGCGACCGGTCTGGTTATGCTGGGCGGGCGTTTCCTGGTGATGATTCCGACGTTGGCGCTCGCGTCGTGCCTGGCGGCGCGGCCGACCAACGATCTCTCACACGCAGGCACGTTTCGCACCGACAACGCCCTCTTCATCGGACTGCTCATCGGCGTCATCCTGCTGGTCGGCGCGTTAACCTTCTTGCCGGCCGATTTGCTCGGTCCGATCGTCGAGCACTTCGAGCTGCAGCAGCACGTGGTCTATTAGCCCAGCCCTCTAGGCTCCTCGAGGCGGGAAAAATTAGCGGCCTGCCTAACCGCCTGGCAAAACGCCTTTTTCCTCATACCTGCTCGGAGGAATGCCAATGCCTACACCGCCAGTGACGATCAATATCGGAAACACCGGCTTTATGCTGCTCTGCGCGAGCCTCGTCATGCTGATGACGCCCGGGCTCGCCTTTTTTTATGGCGGACTGGTGCAGCGCAAGAACGTGCTGACCATCATGATGCAAAGCTACATGTCGCTGGGATGGACGACCGTGCTCTGGTTCGCTTTCGGGTATTCGGAGAGTTTCGGGGCCGATTGGCACGGAATCATCGGCAATCCGGCGACGTACGCGTTCCTCCACGGCGTAACGCTGCAGACGATGTTTGCCAGCACCGCGAACATCCCGCTCGTCGTGCACATCGCCTATCAAATGATGTTCGCGATCATCACGCCCGCGCTGATCACCGGCGCCTTTGCCAATCGAGTGACCTTCAAAGCCTACTTCTTATTTCTCACCGCCTGGCTGATCTTCGTCTACTTCCCGTTCGTGCATATGCTCTGGAGCCCGGACGGCATCTTGGCAAAATGGGGCTGTCTGGACTTTGCCGGCGGCATCGTGGTCCACGCGTCGGCCGGCTTCGCGGCCTTAGCCTCGGTGCTCTACGTCGGACGGCGCCACGTCATCGACAACAAGCCGCATAACGTTCCGCTCATCGCCCTAGGTACCGGGCTGCTGTGGTTCGGCTGGTACGGCTTCAACGCCGGATCCGAGCTGCGCGTCGACGCCGTGACCGCCTCGGCATTTCTCAACACCGATATCGCGGCCTCGTTCGCCGCCGTCGCGTGGCTCTTCGTCGAGTGGGCTCGCGGGCGGCAACCGAAGTTCGTCGGCCTGCTTACCGGTGCGGTTGCAGGGCTCGCAACGATAACCCCGGCGGCCGGTTACGTCTCGCCGATGACTGCCGTGATCATCGGCCTTGCGGCAGGCATCGTCTGTTATTTCGCCGTCACGCTGAAGAACCAACTCGGTTGGGACGACGCGCTCGACGTCTGGGGCGTCCACGGAGTCGGCGGATTCTTGGGAATCTGTTTGCTCGGCGTCTTTGCGTCGACGCTGTGGAATCCCAATGGAGCCGACGGGCTACTGCGCGGCAACCCCGCGTTTCTCGGCAAGCAGTTCGTCGCCGCGACGCTCTGCAGCGCCTGGGCCTTCGCCTTCACCTACGCAATGCTGGCGCTGATCAACCTCGTAACGCCCGTCAAAGTCGACGAAGCCGCCGAAGAACGCGGCCTCGACGTGGCACTGCACGGTGAGGAGGCCTACCCGCTGGGCGTCTGACGCGCCGTCGCGCGGCGCACGACCGGCTCGATTGCGAAGCTGCCGATTGCCAGCGTCGCCAGCGAGACCGCAAATGTCGCGTCGATGATTGCCTCGCGATACGCGATCGCGGCGGGAATGGCCAGACCGAGCGCGAGACAGAGTGCGCCGCGCATCCCGCCGACGCGAACGACGTCGATCCATTCCCGCGGATAGGGTCCCGGCAGCAGCAAGCCGCCGACGACGGCGCGCGCCACCGCAACCCCAACGAGGCAGGCGATGGTAAAGACCGGCGCCTGCGCGACGCGGCCGATCTCCAGTGCGGCACCCACCATGAAGAATACCAGCACGTTTGCCAGCAGTGCGCCGACGTCCCAGAAGCGGGTCACGTCTTCGGCGATGCGCAGCGTAATCCACGACCGTTCGTAGTATCGCAACGCGACGCCGTACGCGATCGTCGCGAAGATGCCCGAAAGCGCAAGGTAGTCGGCGGCGAAGTAGGCGCCGTACGCGCAGAGCGCCGTTGCGGCAATTTGGAACCTAACACGCCGGCTGCCGCGCAGCACGCGGGCCGTTGCGTACGCGATCGCAACCCCGAGGGCCACACCGCCAACGCTGCCGGCCACGGTCTTGAGCGCTACGATCGCGATCGCGCCGCCGCCGGCCGCGCCAAGTCCGAGGGCAACCAACACGCCGCGATAGAGCGCCACGGCAACGGCATCGTTGAAGAGCGATTCGCATTCGACGATCGTGGCCAGCGTGCGCGGGACTTTCAGCCGGCGAAAGACCGCGACGACCGCGATCGGGTCGGTGGCGCTGAGAATCGCACCGGCCAAGAGCGCGGGCCCGAACGGCACGCGAACGATCGAGAGCGCTCCCGCGACGATTCCCGCCGTGAGCAGTACGCCCGGTCCCGCGAGTGTGGCGATTGCTATCCATTGCCGGCGCATGGCCCGAAAGTTCAGGTTCCACGCCGCCTCGAAAAGCAGCGCAGGGAGAAAAACGTAGAGCGTGGCGTGGCCGAGCGCGTACGCCAGTCGTCCAGGCGCGACCAGCCCGTAAAGAACGCCGAGTCCGACGACGGCGAGGATCTGCCACAGCTTCACCAGCTATTTCGTTTAATGTGTGTGCGTGAAGTTTCCGACGCGCGTGACCGCTCGAATCGCTTCGACTGCATGGCGCATGCCCAACGGCGCGCGCGGCCGGCCGACGGCTTCGAAGTAGAGCGCCGGATCGATGTTGAGCGTACGGGTCTGGACCATCGCGACCGGCGTCGCGCGCAGAAACGTGTCGGCCGCCGCAACCTCTTCTTCATCGTCGGTGACGCCGGGGTGCGTCAACAGGTTGAGGCTAACGGCGAGCCCGCGTTTCACGGCCAATCGTATCGAGTCGAAAACGTCGTCGAGTCCGTAGCCCTGCGGACGGTAATACGCGGCATAGACGTTGGGACGAAACGAGTTGATGCTAATCCGAACCGCTTGCAATCCGGCGTCGATGCAGCGCGCCAGCGACGCCGGCTGACTTCCGTTGGTGTTCAAGTTGACCGTTCCGTTCGCGCACCGCGCGCGAATGCGTTCGATCGCCCGCGCGATTGCGATCGAGCGCAGCAGCGGCTCGCCTTCGCATCCTTGGCCGAACGAGACGATTCCGTCTTCGACGCGGTCCAAATGATAAATGGCTACGTCGGCGAGCTCCTCGGCCGCAACTTCTTCCGCGATGCGCGTTTGCGGCGATGGTACGCCGGTCTCGACCTCTTGTTCGGAGATGCAGCCGATGCAGCGCGCATTGCATTTCGGCGAAACCGGCAGCGCGGCTTCGCCCCGTTCGAGAAAGACGTTCTGCGCCGTAAAGCAGGCGTACTCACGCGAGCAGAGCGCCACTTGCGCGAGCACGCCGTTGGCAGGATCTTTTGCGAGGCGCCCCTCGATCAGTCGTTCGAGCTCACCCGGCTTAAAGCGGCGAGGCTTCCAATCGTCGCTTTCGTCGGTCTTCATCGCAGCCACGTGCAACCGGTCGTCGCGGGCGCAGGCGAACGTGTAACCGAAGAGCGGCAGCGCCGGCGCCTTGCGCTGCGCCGCATACGCGGGCACGAGCAGCCGCGTATAGCCGGCCGGCAGAGCGACCGCGAGCGTAGTGCGGCTGGAGATGGGCCCGATCGTCGTCAACGGACTGCGCCCGGGAAGCAGCATCTCCAGCGTGCTCTGCGGCGCAGGAATCAGCTCGTCGAGAAGCGCCTCGCGTATGATGCCGGCATCGGCCAACGGCACGAGGCTTGGATCGTACGAGATTCGGCCACCGGCGCCGCACGATGCAAGCGCGACGGAGGTGTCACGGCGCAAGTTCATCCTCGAAGTCGACTTCCGTATCGAAAACGCGGACGGCCGGGCCGGTGAGATAGGCGTTGCCGGTGCCGTCCCATTCGACCACCAGCCGTCCCCCCGGCACGAACACCTCAATCGGCGAAGCAGCCATCCCGCCCGCGATCGCCACGGCGGCGCAGGCAACGGCGCCCGTACCGCAGGCCATCGTCAGGCCAACCCCGCGTTCCCAATGCGCAACGCGCATCGAACGCCGGTCTTGCAGCGCAGCGACGTGCACGTTCGTGCCGCCGGTAAATCGCCAATCCTTTTGGATTTCCTCGGCAGTGCTTTTAAGATCGACGTCGTCAAGGCTCGAGCGCACCAGCACGACATGCGGGTTCCCAAGATCGACGAACCATCCGTCAGGCAATGGCGTAATAGCCGGGCTGCCCATCGCGACGCGGACCGCGTATTCGGATCCGCGTGAAACGATTTCGGTCGAAACCAGGCCTGCCTCGGTTTCAAATATGATGCGCGCTCCTTCTCCCGCCTCGTCGAGCCAGCGTGCCGCGCAGCGAACGCCGTTGCCGCACATCTCGGCTTCGCTTCCGTCGGCATTGATCGTTCGCATGCGCGCGCCGGCAACGTTCGACGATTCGATCGCAATAACGCCGTCGGCGCCGATGGCCGCCCGGCGATCGCAGGCCCATTTCGCAAAGCGCGCGAGGTCAACGTGCCCGCCGCGGCGCCGATCGACGATCACGAAATCGTTACGCGCACCGTGCATCTTGGTTACTTTCATTTCAAACGCGCTTCGCAGACCAGCCCAGCTTTTCCCGTACCGTCTCACGGAGCGCCTCCGGCGCGCACCAGACCGTATCGGGTTCGCTGCGAAACCACGCGCGTTGGCGCCGGGCGTAGCGTCTCGTCGCTCGCTCCAGCGACGCCCGCAACTCGGCAATCGTGCTCCAGCCGCGGAGATGGGCGAGTGCCTGCGGGTAGCCGACCGCATTGGCGGCGACCGCAAATTCACCGATGCGCTCGGCCTCGTCGAGCAATCCCGCGGCCAGCATTTGCTGCGTCCGGAGCGTTATGCGCCGGTCGATCTCGGTTTGTGGAAGATCGAGAAAGACGAGCAGCCACGCAAGTCCCTCACCGCGCAGCGTACGCGCTCGCTCTGGGGAAGCGGGTGCCGGGGCTTGCGCCAACGCGATCTCGAGCGCGCGGAGCACTCGATAGCTGTCGCCGGGATGAAGCGCTCGCGCACGCGCTGTGTCGCGCTTTTCGAGCCACTCGTACAGAAACTCCGCGGGATGAACCCGCGCTTCGCGCGTTAGCCTCGCTCGCAGCGATTCGTCGTACTGCGGCGCGAGGTCGATGCCTCCGAGCAGCGCGCGGATATAAAAGCCGGTCCCGCCGACGACGATCGCGCGCTTTCCGCGCTTGAGAATATCGCGAATCGCCGCAATCGCATCGCTTGCATAGCGGCCAGCCGAGTAGCGTTGCGCGGGATCGAGAAATGCGACGAGATGGTGCGGCGCACGCGCCAGCTGTTGCGGCGTGGGCGCGGCGGTGCCGATCGGCATTCCGCGATAGATCTGTCGAGAGTCGGCGCCCACGATCTCCGCATCGTAGGCGTCTGCAAGCTCGAGCGCGAGTTCCGTCTTTCCACTCGCCGTCGCCCCCGCCAGAATCAGGACGCCCTCAGACACGCTTGAACATGCGTGCAATCTCGCCGGGGCTCAAGCGCACCATCGTCGGGCGGCCGTGCGGACAATGCATGGGATTGGCACAGCGCTGCAAACGCTCGACGAGCACGGACATCTCCTGGGATGCGAGCGGTTCGCCGGCAACCGTCACGCTATGACAGGCGAGCGTTGCCCAAACGCGTTCGCGAACGTCGCGCTGCTTGGGATCCTCGCTGAGGTCGTCGAGCATGCCGGCCAGATCGAAGTTGCGCGACGAATAGCCCGCGGGCGTCGCGACGACGCGGTAGGTTCGCTCGCCGAAGGCTTCGATCTCGAGGCCGCCCTCGCGCAAGGCTTCGAGCAGGCGGTCGAGTGCCGCGCTGCGCGCCGCATCCAGTTCTACGACCTGCGGCACCAGCAGCGGCTCGCTGGGAGTCCGCTGCGCGGCGGCAGCGACGATCGCTTCGTACGCGATGCGCTCGTGCGCCGCGTGTTGATCCACCAGCAGCAGCGTCTCGCCGTCGCTCGCGAGGATGAACGTGCGCTGGAGCTGCGCGAGAATCCGAAGATGATCGGATTCCGGTTGGCCGCGATCGTCCGGGTCCGGGCCGAAGAGCGAAATGGCCGGGCTCGCCGAGCCCGCGGATATAGCCGCACTCGACGGGCCGCCGGTCTGTTCGGCAAAGCGGGCCCGCGCGTGCTCTTTGAGGGTTGCCGATATGCTTGCGCGCACGGCATCGAAGACTTGCGACGCATACCGCAGGCGCACGTCGTACTTCGTCGGATGCACGTTGGAATCGACGTGATGCGGCGGCAGATCCAAAAACAGCACGCCATACGGATGGCGCCCCAGCATGGTGAAGGTGGAATAACCGCTCGTCCAGGCACCCGCTAGCGGGACGCCGCGCACGAGCCGCCCGTTGACGAAGAGCAGCTGCATTTTTCGATCGGGACGGTCGCGTCCCGGTTCGCTAATGAAGCCGCGCAGCGCGCCGTCAAGCATCCGGGCCGGCGCGCCGTCGAGCGGCAGCAGCGCTTTTGCAGCTTGCGCTCCAAAGACCATGGCAAGGCGCTCGCGCTCTTGATCGCTGTGCGGCATGACCCAAACGTCGTTTCCGTCGTGGCGCAGCGTGAAGGCGATCTGCGGATAGGCAAGGGCGAAGCTCGAGAGCCACGACGAGATGCGATTGAACTCCGCGCTCGGCGCGCGAAGATACTCACGCCTCACCGGAAGCCGTTCAAAGAGCGAACGGACTTGAACCCGCGTGCCGGGCGGCGCCGCCACCGGCTCCACGGCGGACACTTCCTCGGCGTGCGCGCGAACGCGCGCAGCGATTGGGAGGCCGGGTTCGCGCGAAACGATCTCGAGTTCGCAAACGGCCGCAATCGAAGCCAAGCCTTCGCCGCGGAAGCCCAGCGTCACGATCGATTCCAACTCGGAAGCGACGTTGAGTTTGCTCGTCGCATGACGCCGGACTGCCAACGCTAAATCTTGCCTGGCGATGCCCGTCCCGTCGTCGACGACTTCGATGAGATCGATCCCGCCTCGTTCGACGTTGACGGCGATGCGAGTCGCTCCCGCGTCGACCGCGTTTTCCACGAGCTCTTTGACGATCGAGGCCGGGCGTTCGATGATCTCTCCGGCGGCAATCTGACCGATCGTTTCCGCATCGAGCTCGCGAATTGAGGGCACGACTGGTGATTCGTGGCGTGCACAAGGCGTCCCGGCTGCCGGGCGTCCCCCTCGGCTAGCCAAACGGCCAGATCAGAAAGACGACGCCGACTATTGTGATTACGGCGCCGCTCAGCACTTCTCCATATCGTTCCACCCGTCCAAGAGAGAGGCTTTGCAACGCGGCGCCCGATGCGACGCAGAGTGCGACGTACGTAGCGATCGTGCTCAGCCCAAAGCAGAGAGCCATGATCGCGAGCAGCCCCGCGCCAAATCTCGCAGCGGCAAAGAATGCCGGAATGCCCTCGAGCATCGGCGAGGAGCCCAGGATGAGGAGCAGCGCGACGCGCCGGTTTGGGCGGTCTCTCGGCACGGCAGGGTTTGTGGGGCCAGGGCCGGTGCGCATCTCGAGCAGCGAAGCAACGGCGATCCAGAGACCAAAACCAATCAGTGCCGCACTCGAAAGGATAGAGACGAGGTGGCCGAAGCGCACGGCGAGTACAACTCCGGCAAACCAGACGACGACCGCGATGGCGAGCGTCGAGAGCGTGTGGCCGAGTCCCGCGATCGACGCCGCCCGCGCCGTCCGCAAAGGCGTCCAGCGGGCGCCTCTGGCCAGCACTGCAATCGGCGCCCAATGATCCGGGACGAGCGTGTGCAGCACGCCAACGGCGATGACTGCCCCGACGAGCAGCAGCTCCGGGCCGAGTCTCACCGCAGGTACGTCTTCACGACCTCGATGAGCTCCTCGGCGGCGCTGACGTGCGCGCGGGCCTTTGACGTCAGGACGTGCGTCCTTACGTGTTCTTCGAGGACGTCGGACATGAGTGAGTTCATCGCTCCCCGCGCAGCCGCTATGCGCTGAAGCACGATGCTGCAGCCCTCTTCCGAGTCGAGCGCCCGCTCGACGGATTCGATCTGACCGCGGATTCGCCGCACCCGGTTGAGCAGTCTTTCCTTCTTCGCAATGGTGTGACTCATGCGCCGAGAGACTTCGCCGACGCCGCATAATACCCTATGGGGGTATTGGTATACCAGCCTGCGGCTCCGCGGGGCTCGGGGTTGACCAAAGCCGCTGACCCGGGTATTCTAGTTGAGGATTCCTCGTTAGGTGAGGCGTCTGCACGAAGAGATGCCGCTGCCCGGAAAGGTCGAGAGACCCCAACGGGTGACCAGATCCCGCCGAATCAAGGCGGAATCTAATGCGGCTGGTCCTTCGACTCCGCTCAGGATGACAAGCGGGGACCTCATGTCGTGCAGTGCTAAAGCTCGACAGTGAGGGAGAATGCGCGGCAATCGCCGCACGGATTTCTCAAACTGTCGGCCTGCGAGGAGCAGCGACGGTTTTTTTGTTTGGCAACGGAAGGGGGTGATGTCAGGCCATGGACGACGGACCTAGTAGTCGATCGCACCGGCTCGCGATGAGCCGCGTACTCCTGCTGCGTTCCGTCCGATCGGCGCGGCAGACCATAACACAATAGGAGGTACGTGACATGAAAAGAGTTCTGGCATTTCTGCTCGACTTTACGAGCAACCGGGCGGCGCGCGGAAAGACCGCGTTCCACGACGATACGTTGCGGGCAAACCAAGGTGGCAACCCCGCCTATACCTTTAGCTACTGGCGCTCTCTGGTCGATTAGTCGAGAAGGCGATTTGCCGTGCTTGCTGCGATTCTCTTTGCGACGATCCAAGTTGCAGCAATGCCCGGCACGTCGCCGTCGCCTTCACCGGCGCCGACTCCGCGTTTCGATCTGAAGGCTAACGGATCTAACGTCTTCATCGACCAGGCGACCGGTGGGCGCGGCATTACCCCGCCGGAGGGACCGGGGTTTGCGAACGGCTCACCGATCTCGCCGATGTCGCCGTACGACTGGTTCAGCTCCGCGCCGGTGACGCCGGGAGTCGCGGGCATCGCGCAATACGAAATCACGGGCACCTACCACGCCACGGGCGTGGATTTTGGCGCGACATTCGGGCTCGGCGTCCTGACCGGCAGCACGACCAACGCGCTCTATTGGGGCGAACCATTGATCCCCAATCTGGACGGACACGACCTCTCCCGAAGCGTTCCGTATGCGATTCTCTTTCCAACCCACGCGGGCCAAGACGATGCGAGCGTCGCCAGCGCCAGCCTACTTGGTGCATCGGTTGGCGCCGCGGATTCCAGTTGGAAGGTCCGGGGCGGCTATTTTGATCTGATCCAGAGCGACCGCTTCGTCTTTGCACCGCCGCCGCTCACCGATGCCGTTCCGAGTCTGGGCGTGCAAACCGCAGAGACACTCGGTCCAGGAATGCCTTCGATCAAAGACTGGACCGCGGCTCCGTCATCTCTGCCGTTGCTCGGCGCCGACGGGTACTGGCGCCAGGGGGGACTCTCGCTCGAGTTGACCGACGCGCTGCTGCCGGCGCTCCCGGAAACGAACGTCCGTTTGACGATGGGCTCCCTCGTCTTAGATCGTGGAGACTTCGGACGCTTTTCCGTTCAAGTCGCGCATCTCTGGACGACCG
>Ga0182024_10022658_pt1 | contig 11311 bp, 9 predicted proteins | sample P32metaG_FD_120480 | JGI IMG/M metagenome (GOLD analysis project Ga0182024, IMG submission 120480) | Permafrost microbial communities from Stordalen Mire, Sweden - P3-2 metaG (Illumina Assembly) | ecosystem: Environmental > Terrestrial > Soil > Wetlands > Permafrost | place: Sweden: Stordalen... | reverse complement strand
TCGGAGAAGCGCAAAGCGTGCGGCGCGCACTTCGGGACCAGGATGAGGAATCGATCGCGCCGCACTCCGTTTTGCGCGACTATCTCATCGGAGAAGCGCAAAGGGTGCGGCGCGCACTTCGGGACCAGGATGAGGAATCGATCGCGCCGCACTCCGTTTTGCGCGAATATCTCAAAAGATCGCGTCGACCGGAATACTGCCGCCGAACAGCAGTGGAATCTCCTGGCCCGTTTTGTAGGTGATCGAATGGCCGTCGGGCGTCGAGACCTCCACCTGCCGATGGCCGCTGTCGACCAGCCAGAATTCGAGCGCGCCATTCTCCAGGCAGAGAATCTTTTTGTCCAGCATTTCGGCGATGGTGTTGGATGGCGAGAGAATCTCGATGACCAAATCTGGAGCACCCGCAAAGTACCCATCCGGATCTTGCCGTGCCCAGCGATCGCTGGGCGCGTAGGCGACATCCGCGATTCGGTATTCGCCTTCCGGCAATGCGCGAAAGGACGCTTCTGTGTACGCGCGGCCCCGACCGGCAGCGGCTCGATCCAACAGATCTCGAAGCATCTGCTGAATCGCGAAATGACGATTTTTTGGAGGGGGCACTTTGACGACTTCTCCATGGCGCAGTTCGAGCCGACCGTCCGTCGGATCGGGGAGCTGTGCGAATTCGGCAAACGTCATCAGTCGAGTGGGTGTGCTCGCCACAAAGAACTCCTGCCTTGAATTGTACACGCAACCCGCGAAGGCGCCGCTATTCCGTCCGGATCGCGCTGACCGGATCGATACGCACCGCGCGCACCGCGGGAATCAGGCTCCCGGCGACGGTCATCAGCAGGCACAGCGCGATCGCGCTCGCGAAGGTCGCGGTGTCGGACGGCGCGACTCCGTCAAGCAACGCCTCGAGCGTACGGCCGGCGCCGTAGGCCAGCACGACGCCAACAGCGATGCCGGCCAGCGCCAGCATGACTCCATCGCGCAGGATCATCGACAGAATATCGCCGCCGCGCGCGCCGAGCGCCATCCGCACGCCGATCTCCTGGGTTCGATTGGAAACCGCGAAAGCCAGCACTCCATGAATTCCGATCGCGGCAAGCAGGAACGCGATGGCTGCGAACGCCCCTAAGACATCCACTTGTACGCGCCGCGGCGCGGTGTTCGAATCGACGATATCGGAAAGCAGCCGAACACTGACAACCGGCTGGGCCGGATCGGCCTCATGAATGATTCGCCGGAGTGCGGGCGCCAGATTCGCGACGTCGGTGCCGCGCGCCACCAGATCCTTCGGCGCGTAATACGCCGACATCTGCGGCTGCCTGTAAGGCATATAAACTTGCGGCTCGGCGATTCGCTCCAAGCCTCGGACGCGAACGTCACCCACTATGCCGACGACCATCAGGTCGTACGCGCCGAAATTGAAGTGGCGTCCGATCGGATTCTCACCGGGCCAATATCGCCGCACGAAGGATTCGCTCACCACGGCTACCCGAGGGGAGGCGAGCGTATCTGATTCACTCACATCGCGTCCGGCGCGAAGCGGCGTTCCCATGGCCGCGAGATAACCCGGCGTCACGAATCGCGCCGAAGCGCTCTGCCGGCTCGACAAAGGCTCGGGATGCCCCTCGGCCTCGACCGGCCAGACTCCACCGCCCAGCACGATCGGAAGAAAGCTCGTGTATCCTGCGCCCGAAACGCCAGGGAGCCTTTGGGCCTGCGCGAGGACCTTCTGATAGAACTGCTCGCGCGTCGCGTTCTTTTCGTATTTGGGCATCGGCAGCGACGTGCGCAGCGTTAGAACGTTCTCGGAGCGAAAGCCCGGATCGACGGCCTGAATCTTCCACAATGCCCGGATCATCAGACCGCAGGAGACCAGCAGAACCACCGACAGCGCGACCTCGGCGATCACCAGCGTCGAACGAACCCGCTCGCGCCGGCCGCCGCCTGCGCGCGAGGTTTCACGTAAGCCTGCTGAATCGCGGCTACGGGTAACCCGCAAAGCCGGAAGCACGCCGAAGCCGACTCCCGTCGCCACCGTGATCCCGACCGCGAACAACAGCACACGGAGATCGACCTGCGGAACCTCCGCCATCGGAAGGTAAACCGGACTCACCTTAGTGAGCATCGGCAAGGCCGCGACCGCCAGGAACACTCCCAGCGTTCCTCCGGCGATCGACAACACCAGGCTTTCCGTCAGCATCTGGCGCACCAGCCGTTCGCTGCCGGCCCCCATCGCGGCGCGAACCGCCAGTTCCCTGCGTCGCGTCATCGCGCGCGCGAGCAAGAGATTCGCGAGATTCGTGCACGCCACCAGCAACACGCACAGCGCGGCCCCCAGCAGTACAAACAGCATCATCTTAGGCTGATTTCCGATATCGTCCTGAAGCCGGATCACCGTCGCGCCGACATGCGCGAGCTCCTTGGGATATTGCTGCGACAATTGAGCCGCGATCGTCCGCATTTCCGCCCGCGCTTGATCCAAAGACACGCCGCGCTTCAGCCGGGCGATGCCATCGATGAAGGTATCGGTCCGATCCTCGTAGTAACCGGCGGAGAATCGCATCGCGGTCCACATCTGCGCGTCGCGCGTCGGAAAATAGAAGTTTTTCGGCATCACGCCGATGACTGTGTAGGCTCCATCGTCGAGAATCAGCTTGCGGCCGAGGATTGCGCGATCGCCGCCGAACGCGTCCTGCCACAAGCTATCGCTCAACACCACCGTTCCGGACGCGGTATCGCGATCGTCGTCCTCGGTAAAATAACGGCCCATCGCGGGCTTGACGCCGAGAATCGGAAAGATATCGGCCGTCACTGACGCTCCGTCGACGCGCCGCGGCTCGCCTGCGTCGACCAGATTCATGGAGAGCCCTCGATAGGCGCCCATCTTGTCGAACGACCGGCTCAGGTTCTTCCAATCGCGATATTGAGCCGGCGCGGCGTCCCATTCGCGTCCGCCTTGGCCCGCCGAAAAGGAGTGATCCTCATACAGCTTCACGATCCGGTCAGGATCGGCGAAACCAAAGGGTCGCAGAAGAACATGATCGACCATCGTGAACGCCGCCGTCGTGGCGCCGATTCCGAGCGCGGCGACCGTGATCGCGGTAACCGTGAAGCCCGGAGCGCGCCGGAACGATCGCGCTGCATAGCGCAGGTCCTGCCGGAGAACATCCAAATGCACGGCGAGTGCGTTTCCGAAGATTTCGAGAACCGTCGCGATCCATAGCAGCGGAACCATCACAGCCGAAGCTTCGCGTCTCCGCTGCGCGAAGATTGCGCACATTTCCTCGCCGTATTCGGCACGAAACGACGCGGGATAAGCGTGGAGCAGAATTCGATAGAAATTCATCACACCCTCCCCTTCAAAGGAGCAGACGCAAATCCGCTTTCTCGCGCGAGCTTCACCAGTTGCGTCAGCCGCCGCGCTTCCGCCCGCGCCACGGCCGCGCCATACGGAGTGATGCGATAGTAGCGGCGACGCTCGTCGTCCTGATCCGGGCTCGGCCGGTCGCGCGTCTCGATCAGAAGACCTTGCTCGAGCATCCGCTGAATCGAGCGGTATAACGTGCCGGCGCTCAGCCTCAATTCGCCGTTGGTGCGCGCGGCCACGTCTTGAATGATCGCGTAGCCGTGCCGGTCATCATCGGCCACCGCCATCAGGATGTGAAAGGTCGCGGCGGGAAGCGGGAGCAGGGAAGCGGGATCTGGAAGGTCGACTGTTATGGGTCTGGCTTTCATATCTCCGTTATATAGCCACCATGGCTATATTGTCAACGGCTATATTCAGCCTGCGAATCCCCGTCTCAATCAAGGCCGTCCGAATCGTTTAAGCCGCAAACTATTGAGGACGACGCTCACTGAGCTCGCCGCCATCGCCGCGCTCGCGATCACCGGGCTCAGAAACCCCAGCGCGGCGGCGGGAATTGCGATCACGTTGTACGCCAGCGCCCAGACCAGGTTCTGCCGCATGATGTTCCAAGCCGCGCGCGAAAGCCCGATCGCGCTTGCGATGCCGCCCAGATCCGCGCGCAGCAGCGTGACGTCGCCCGCTTCGATCGCAATGTCGGTTCCCGATCCCATCGCAAATCCCGCGTCAGCCTGCGCCAATGCCGGAGCGTCGTTGATGCCGTCGCCGATCATCGCGACCACCCGGCCGTCGCTTTGAAGCCGCCGAATCTCCGCGGCCTTGCCATCGGGAAGTACGCCCGCGATCACTTCGCCGATGCCGGCCTGCTTCGCGATCCTCGACGCGTTCGCGCTGCGGTCGCCGGTAAGCATCATCGCTTCGAGACCCATCGCCTCCAGTTCGCGAACGGCTTCCGCCGCGCCCGGGCGAATCGGGTCCTCCACCCTGAGATGCCCGGCCGTTTTTCCGTCAATCACCACCGTAATGTCTGCGTCGGCAGCGTCCACGTTTCCGGCCCGCACGTGTCGGCCTTCGACGCGCGCCTCCACGCCACGCCCGGGAGTCGCCTGGAAATCGTACGCCTCGGGTATCGTCAATCCCCGGCTTTCCGCAAGCGCGACCACCGCATGCGCCAGCGGATGTTCGCTTCGCCGCTCGGCGGCCGCAGCCAGCCGCAGCGTTTCGTCATCTATATCCGCATTCGTGATTCGTGGGCGGCCCTCCGTCACCGTTCCGGTCTTATCGAACACCACCGTGTCGACGTGCCGCAATTTTTCGAGCGTCTCGCCGCCTTTGATCAACACACCCATCTGCGCGCCGCGCCCGATGGCGACCATTGCCGCCGTCGGCACCGCCAGTCCCATCGCGCACGGGCACGCGATGATCAGCACCGCGACCCCCGTGACCAGCGCCTTGCCTGCACCCGCGCCGGCGATCATCCACGCGCCGAACGTGACCAGCGCGATCCCCAGCACCACCGGCACGAACACGCCGCTGATCCGATCCGCAAGTTTCTCGATGGGCGTACGCGAACCCTGCGCCTGGCGGATCAGCCGGACAATTCGCGCGAGCACGCTCGCCTCGCCGAGCGCGGTGGCGCGATAGCGGAAGCTGCCGGTGGTATTGACCGTCCCGCCAATGACTTTATCGCGTGGGTTCTTTTCAACCGGCGCGGGCTCTCCCGTAATCATCGATTCGTCGAGGTAGCTCGATCCGTCGACGATTTCTCCATCTGTCGGAATCTTCTCGCCCGGCCGCACGATCACGACGTCGCCGCGCCGCACTTCCGCGATCGGGAGGTCCCGTTCCACGCCGTCGCGCAACATTCGAGCGATCGCCGGCTGCAACCCGATCAACTTTCGCAACGCGCTCGCGGTCTGGCGTTTTGCGCGCGCTTCAATCGCCTTTCCAGTGATCACGAATGCAAGAATCAGAATCGCCGCTTCATAATAAACACCCGGCGCGATCCCGCGCGATTCAAAGTACGCCGGCGCAATCGTGACCGCCGCGGAATATAGGAACGCCGCTCCGGTGCCCAGCGCCACCAGCGCGTTCATGTCCGCCGATCCGTGGCGCGCCGCCGTCCACGCACCCGCGAAAATTCCGCGCCCAGCCCACGCCATGACGAACAGCGCCATCGCCAGCAGCACATAACGAATTGCCGCGCTATGCATCGCGTTCATGGAAAGTCCCATGGCGATGCCGCCGAGGGCAAGACTGACGATCGCTTTGATTTGAAGCTCGCGCGCCTCTGCGACTTGCGCGCGGTCGCGCTCCGCCTGTGCTTCAAAATCGCTCTGCCCTCCCGCGGGAAGCTGCGCTTCGTACCCGGTTTCGGAGATCGCCTCGACCAGCGCCGCCGGCTCGGTAAGCTTCGGATCGAAGACGACGGTCGCTTCGCCGGTCATCAGGTTCACCGCAGCCTTCGCAACGCCGGGTGAGTGTTCGAGCGCGCGCTGCACGTGCGCCTGGCATGCCGCGCACGTCATGCCGCCCACGTTGATGCTGATGGTTTCCGTCATTCCGTCTTTCGCGGTTCGTAGCCTGCCTTGCGGATCGCGTCCAATACCGATGGCTCGAGGCGGCTGACGATTGAAACCTCCGCTGCGCCGACCTTGACACTCTCAACGTGCGCGCCGTCGATCTTTTCAAGTGCTTTGCGCACCCGCGCCACGCAAGCCTGGCAGTGCATTCCTTCGATCGCGAGCTTCATATCTTCATATTAGATGTCGGGACGGCACGCTAGGATGGTAATTTCCGCATGCCGCGAATCCATCTCATCGCCACCGGCGGCACCATCGAAAAGATTTACTCCGAGCAGCGTGGCGCCGTCGAGAACGTCGATAGCAAGATCGAAACTTATCTTGGGCGTCTGCGATTGCCCGATCTTGAAATCGATACCACGCGTCTGATGAACAAGGACAGCCTCGATATGACTGACGCCGACCGTGCGCGTATCCTCGAAGCCGTCCGCGCCCGTCTCGACGCGCCGATCGTGATCACGCACGGCACCGACACCATGGTCGAGACGGGCTTGTACCTGAAAGCCGCGCTGGGTGAGCTACAGTTTCCGCCGCTTCAGTTCCCGCCCCTTCAGTTCCCGCCCCTTCAGTTCCCGCCCCTTCAGTTCCCGATAGTGCTGACCGGCGCGATGACGCCGCTCGGTTTTGAGGCCAGTGACGGACTGCAAAATCTCACCGAGAGCCTGTTCGCCGCGCGCGTTCTCGCGCCGGGAATCTATGTGGTGATCCACAACCGGGCGTTTCCGATCGATCGCGTGCGCAAAGACAAGGATCGCGCGCAGTTCGTCCGCATCGGTTGAGATCGCTTCTAGATCTCAAGCACCCGATGATCCGGGCAATCGATCGCCGCGGCGTCGTACAGCCGATCGATCAAATCGACGCCGTGCCGAGCGAGAAACGGCAGAATCGTATAGAAGCGCTCCTGCAAATGCCGCTCCGGAAATAGCAGGCTCGTCAGATAGTGTGCGTCGCCACTCGCTCGCTGATCGCGGCGAAGCGTTTCTCGCTCGATTTTCCGCCGCGTTTTTTCGATCTGATATAGAATCTTCGCGCCGCTCTTGTCGAGCGAAGCCGCGAGCGTAGGATCGAAGCGCTCGAGCTCGGCGCGCAGCTTCGCGATGCCGCTTTCGAGTCCCGCCGCAGCGCTCGTGAATGCCGACTTCACCGACTCGGGCGCGAGCACATGCGCGATCTGCGCCTGGAGCGACCCTTCGTCAGTGAACGCTTGCGTGACGTTCATCCCAAACCGTTCGATCAACTTTGCCGCGTGCGGTTCGAGCAAAGTGAAGGAGCTCCGCGCCATCGCCACCGGCATGCGCCCCAGCAATCGGTCGTAAATCACCTGCGATTGCGCCAAATAGGCGAGCTCCGCGGGCCCTCCGATGTACGCGGCAGTCGGCAGAAGGTAATCCTGCACCACCGGGCGCAGCAGCGCGTTGGGTGAAATCTCGGCGGCGCGATCGGATAAATCGCGGAACTCGAAATCCTTGCGACGCAGCGGAACGCGCCCGCCGTTTTCCAGAAGGAAAAACAGCGACGTTTTTTCATCCAGGTGAACCTGCGCGTGATAGCCCGCCGCTTCGAGTTCCTGGCTCCGCTCGACCAGCCGCGTTTTCAGTTCCGGCGCCGCCTCGAGCGCTCGCCTGATGATCGGCGCGCCGATTTTTCTCACCGCCGGGTCGAGCGGGTCGAGGAATATCAGATCCAACTTCGCGAGCAGATGCTTCAGCAGCGCGCGAAATCCCTGGCCCATGGTCGCACCGGATGGATACGCATCGCGCACCATCGCCGCGACTTCGTCGCCGTGCGGAAACCCCTTCAGCGATTCGGCGAGCTGATCGACGGGCGGCTGATCGATCGCAATTCCACCCACCGGCCGCTGCCGGCCGTTCAGCTCGGAGGGAGCATTTGCGCTGAGCTTAAGCGGCTGATGTGCGCCGTCGAAAGTCCACACGTGATTGACTTCGTCGAAATCGTGATCCTCGGTCGCGAGCCAAAACACCGGCACGGCGGGAATGCCCCGCGCGCTCGATTCGCGTGCGACCCTCGCCGCGGTAATCGCTTTGTAAATCGTGTACGCCGGTCCTGAAAACAATCCGACCTGTTGCCCGGTCACGATTGCGACCGTGCCCGGCTCCTGAAATCGCTCGAGCGATTCGCTGGCGCCGTTAGAGGCGCCGTTCTGCGCACGCAGCGCCTTGACCATCGCCGCGCGGCGCTCGTCCGGGTATTCGACCTCCGCAGCAGCCGCGTGAAGCGATTCCGGATTATGCGGATCGTGCCGGTAAAATTGCGCTACGCGATCAAAATGATAGGAGAAATCAGCGAATAGCCTGGTGGTGCCGGGGAGGTCGGTGTGTCGGATACAGGCCGGGTCCATGATTCTTTGTGACGGGACTTTTCTTCAGACGGACGAACGGTCCAAGGGTATCAGATGCCGCCCGGCCGGCGAAAGTCGCGAGGAAACGCTATCGTTGAGTCATTACCTATATGGATGAACAGCAGTTCAGGGACCGCGCCGACCACGCGCTGACGGACCTGCACCGGAGGCTCATGGCCGCTTCCGAAGAGTTCGATTTCGAATCCGACTTCAACTCCGGCGCGCTCGCCATCGAATTCGAGCTGCCGCCTGCTAAGTTCGTGGTGAGCCCGAACGCGCCCGTACGGCAGATCTGGGTTTCGGCGCATTCCAAAAGTTTCAAGCTCGATTGGGACGATGCGCGCGAAGAATTCGTCCTGCCGGGCTCGCGCGAGAGCCTGGCTGAACTGATCGCCGCGGCGATCAGCCAGCAGATGGGGGAGCCCGTTACGCTGTAACCTGTCAGCCTGGTAACCTTGTCAGCCTTGTAATAATGTCCGGCGTCTACATTTCGTATCCCTTTTGCGCGCAGAAATGCACGTATTGCAATTTCGCGTCAGGCGTGTTGCCGCGTGAGCTCGAATCAAGCTACGTCGAAACCTTGCGCGCGGCTTTGCGGGAAATCGCGTGGCCATGGACGCCTGAAACCGTCTACTTCGGTGGTGGCACGCCGAGCCAGATGGATTCCGATGCGATCGAGTCGTTGCTCGCCGCGATTCCGGGAAGGCCCCCATCAGAGAAATGGTCCGAGGCAACCATCGAAGCCGCGCCGGGCACCATCACGCGCGATCGCGCGGAAGCCTGGCGTCGGGCGGGAATCAATCGGGCGAGCCTCGGCGTGCAATCTTTCGTGCAGCGGGAGCTCGCGCGGACCGGCCGCAAACACACCGCCGAAATCGTCGAGAGCGATGTCCGAATTCTGCGCGCGGCCGGAATTCATTCGATCAGCATCGATCTCATCGCCGGCCTCCCTGACCAGACGCACGAGAGCTGGTCGCGGTCGCTCGACTGGATCGAAAGGTGCGAAACGCCGCACGCCTCGGTATACATGCTCGAAGTCGATGACGACAGCCGCCTCGGCCGCGAGATTCTGCTGAACGGCTCGCGTTATGGCGCGCGCGAGGTACCGCCTGATGACGCGATCGCGGATTTTTACGAAATCGCGGTCGAGCGCCTCGCCCGCGTCGGGCTTGCGCGCTACGAGATTTCGAACTTCGCGCGGCAGGGATTTGAGTCGCGCCACAATTTGAAGTATTGGCGGCGCGAGCCGTATTTGGGCTTCGGCGCGGACGCGCATTCGTTCATGGTCTCGGACGATGGCGAATGGCGATGGCGCAACGCTGAATCCGCCGCCGGCTACGTCGCGAATCCGAGCGCGATCGAACGCACGCCCGCCGATCCGCTTGCGGAGCGATTTTTTCTTGGGCTTCGCCTCGCCGAAGGCCTCGCTCTCAAGGACGCCGGAGATTGGGCTGCGTTCGAGGAATCCATCCAGCGGCGCATCGCCGAGGGCCTGCTGGAGTTCGACGGAAACAGGCTGCGCCTCACCAATCGCGGCGTGTTGTTGTCGAACGAAGTATTCGCCGATTTCGTCGGCGTCGCAGTTTGAGCCGCCCACTTACGGCGGATTGAGTCAAACCGCAGGCCGCGCGATGCTATCCTGGATTACCCACCTCCCGGTGGTTGTATGCGCCCCGAAAGCTACTCGACCCCCGGCGGCATCGCCGTCACCCGCGCCGTTTCCCATATTCCCTATAGCCGCGGCCTGAGCGGGCTGCTCCACAAGCTCGATACCCAGCGCGGGGTTTATTTTTCCTCCGGTTATGAATATCCGGAGCGATATTCGCGCTGGGATTTCGCCGCACTCGCGCCACCGCTCGAGATCGTCGCGGAAGGCCGCGAGGTGCGCTTTCGACCTCTGAATGAACGCGGCGAAATGCTCGCCCGAATTCTTTCGCCGCTGCTCGCGGCGCATCCGCATTGGACGGCATTCGCGGAGGAAAACGGCGCGCTCCACGGCACCCTTCGTCCGCTCCCCGAGCTTTTCCCGGAAGAAGAACGCAGCAAGCAGCCCTCCGCGTTTTCGATTCTGCGAACCCTGGTCGACGAGTTTCGTCATCCGCTGGCGGCGCGGCTCGCGCTGGTGGGAGCCTTCGGCTATGATCTGCTGTTCCAGTTCGACCCGATCGAGCGCAAGCTTCCCCGCGAAGGCGTCAGGGACCTGCACCTCTACCTCTGCGACGACATCTACTTCATGGATCGTAAGAAGGAGCGCATCGAGCGATTCCAGTACGATTTCGCCCGCGGCGATCTTTCGACGCACGGCCTCGCGCGCAGCGCCGAGCGCATCAAGCCGCGAGAATCCCCGCAGAAACCTTCCGATTCCGCCATCGCCTCCGACCACACGCCCGAAGAATACATCGCCGGCGTCGAAACCGTTCGCGAGGGCATGCGCCGCGGGGATTACTATGAAGTGGTTCTTCGGCAGACTTTTCGCGCGCCGTACTCGGGCAGTCCCTCCGCGCTGTTCGAGCGAATCCAGCACGCAAGTCCCAGCCCCTACGAGTTTCTGCTCCAGTTCGGCGACGAGCAGTTGATCGGCGCCTCGCCCGAAATGTTCGTCCGCGTGGAAGGCCGCCGCGTCGAGACCTGTCCCATCGCCGGAACCGCGCGCCGCACCGGCGATCCTTTGCGCGACGCCGACAGCATCCGCGAGCTACTCAATTCCACCAAAGAGGAATCCGAGCTGACCATGTGCAGCGACGTCGACCGCAACGACAAATCGCGCGTGTGCGAGCCCGGATCGGTGCGCGTGATCGCGCGCCGGTTGATCGAATCCTACGCCGGACTGTTTCACACCGTCGATCACGTGGAGGGAACGCTTGCCGAAGGATTCGATTCGCTCGACGCGTTCCTGAGCCACATGTGGGCCGTGACCGTGATCGGCGCTCCAAAAAAGTGGGCGGCGCAGGCGATCGAAAATCTCGAAAAAACCGCGCGCGGATGGTACGGCGGCGCGGTGGGAATGATCGCGCT
>Ga0182024_10022657_pt1 | contig 11311 bp, 10 predicted proteins | sample P32metaG_FD_120480 | JGI IMG/M metagenome (GOLD analysis project Ga0182024, IMG submission 120480) | Permafrost microbial communities from Stordalen Mire, Sweden - P3-2 metaG (Illumina Assembly) | ecosystem: Environmental > Terrestrial > Soil > Wetlands > Permafrost | place: Sweden: Stordalen... | reverse complement strand
TCCGCTGCGCCGCGAGCTGGTGGGGCGGGAGGCCTATGTGCGCGTCTGCGCGCCGGGCGAGATCGGCGTCCAGACCGCGTCCACGCGCTATCGCACCTTGGCGGCCAACGCGAGCGCGGCCCTGGTCGAACTCTCGCCCCGCACCGGCCGGACGCACCAGTTGCGGGTTCACCTCGCCTCGATCGGACGCCCGATCGCCGGCGACGCCCGCTACGGCGGGGTTCTGGTCCTGGCCGGCAGACCGGTCGCCAGAATGATGCTGCACGCCGCCACCCTGGTCTTTCCCCATCCCGCCGGTGGCGAGCGGCGGATCGAGGCCGCGCTGCCGGAAGACATGGTCCAGACCCTGGCGTCGCTCGGCCTCGGGCCGTGGGGCGCGCCTCGCGTGGAACGCGGCGCGTGACTCATGCCGTCGTTTCCCGCCATGATCTGCCCATGGCGACCCGTGACGACGTTCGGCGCATGGCCCTGAGCCTCCCGGAGACAACCGAGGCCGACCATTTCGATGCGCCGTCTTTTCGTGTCGGCAAAAGGATCTTCGCGGTATTGCGGGAGCCGGACGGGGTGACGATCAGGCTCGACCCGGGAGACCGGCACAACCTGGTCGCCGGCCGCCCCGGCGTCGTCGAACCGGTGTCTGGCAAGGGTGCTCGCGTCGCCGGCGCAGCCCGCGCGGGCTGGACCTTCGTTCGCTACGACCTGTGCGAGGAAGCCGAGATCGCGGGCCTGCTGCGCCTGGCGTGGTCCTCCGTCGCGCCCATGCGCCTTTCGGCCGCCGTTGACCCGGCCGCCCGCGCATAGAGCGGCGATGGATCGGACGGTGAAAATCCTGGCGGTGGGGGAGGGCGAGGACGGCGCGCGGCTCGACCGCTGGCTGCGCCGGCGCTGGCCTCACCTGGGCCAGACCCAGATCCACAAGCTCGCCCGCACCGGCCAGCTGAGGGTCGACGGCGCCCGGGCCAAGGCGGACACGCGGCTCACGGCGGGGGCATTGGTGCGCGTGCCGCCGCTGCCGGAATCCCCGCCCCCCCGCGAGCGGGAGGATCTCTCGGCTCGCGACCTGGAATTCGCCCGCGGCCTGGTGCTCTACGAGGACGACGATGTCCTGGTGCTCAACAAGCCGGCCGGCCTCGCCGTTCAGGGGGGGACCAAGACGACCCGGCATGTGGACCGCCTGCTCGGCGCCTGGGGCGACGGTCTGGATCGTCCCAGGCTCACCCATCGGCTCGACCGCGACACGTCCGGCGTTCTGGTGTTGGGCAAGACGCCGAACGCGGCGGCGCGGCTCTCCGGGGCCTTCGCGCGGCGTCGGGCCCAGAAGACCTATTGGGCGATCGTCGAGGGCAATCCCAGACCGGTGACGGGAACCATCGACCTGCCCCTGGTCAAGACCGGGATCGATGACCGCGAACTCGTGGTCCCGGCCGACCCGAAGGACCCCCGCGGGCAGCCGGCGGTCACCCACTTCGCCACCATCTCCCGCGCCGGGCCCCGCGCCGCCTGGCTGGCGCTGCGGCCCCTGACCGGCCGCACCCACCAGCTCCGCGCCCACCTGCTCGCCCTGGGGCATCCCATTCTGGGCGACCCGAAGTACCACAGCGAGGCGTCGCTCCAGTCCTCGGGCGCCCTGAAGCTTCAGCTCCACGCCCGCCGACTGGTCTTGCCCCACCCCTCGGCCGGAATGATCGATATCGAAGCCCCCCTCGGCCCCGAGATCAAGGCCGGGTTCGCGAAGTTCGGCTTCGACCCCGCCGAAGCTCCGGACGACCCCTTCGCCGGTCTGGCGCCGCCCGCGTCGCGCGGCGCGGGGCGCACGAAGCGCTCCCGCTGAACCGTGTCAGCCCAGATCGGCTCCCGGCTGGAAATCCCGGCCGCCGGCGCTACAGTGCACGGATGAACACCCGCGAACCGATCCTCAAGCCTGTCGCCATCGACGCCCTGCGTCCGACCCAGATCACGGTTGGATTGCGCGAGGTGAATCAGAAGCGAAAGGAGTGGCGCGGTCGCACCGACGAGGGCGGCGGCGAGTTCCTCGGCCGCCACATGATCCCGTCGGTCCTGGGTCCCAAGGGCCTTCACTACATCATCGACAATCACCACCTGGCCCGCGCCCTGCACGAGGAGGGCGTGGCAAGCGTGCTGGTGACGGTGGCCGCCGACCTCACGATCCTTTCGAAGACCTCCTTCTGGACCTACCTCGACAACAAGAGCTGGTGCCACCCCTACGACAGCGACGGGCGCAGAACCGACTTCGACGCCATTCCCAGCTCGATCGACAAGCTCGAGGATGATCCCTATCGCAGCCTCGCCGGAGATCTGCGCCGAGCCGGCGGCTTCGCCAAGGACACCACTCCCTTCAGCGAATTTCTGTGGGCCGATTTCCTGCGCAAGCGGATCAAGCGCAAGGCGGTCGAAAAGGACTTCGGAGCCGCACTGAAACGCGCCGTCGTCCTGGCCAAGGGCACTGAAGCCGGCTACCTGCCCGGATGGTGCGGCGCCGACCCGATGGGCTGACCGGTGCGCCGATCCGGCGCCGACGCTCAGCGCTCGTGCAGGCTCTCGTTGGCGCGCCTCGCCAGGGGCGAAAGCAGATAGTTGATGATCGTGCGGCGGCCGGTCTTGATCTCGGCGGTGACGGCCATGCCGGGCAGCAGGGGCTGGCGGCGGCCGTCGATGGTCATGAAGGATTTTTCCAGGCTGATCCGCGCCGTGTAGGTGGGTGAGGCGCCGGGCCTGTCGGGCTGCTGCGGCGCGGTGGGATCGCTCGCCCGGTCGGTGGCGGCGAAGGCGTCACGGCTGACCTCGGTGATCTTGCCGTGCAACATGCCGTAGCGGGTGAAGTTGTAGGTCTCGACCTTCACGGCCACGTCCTGGCCGGCATGGACGAAACCGATGTCCCGGTTCGGCAGCTGGGCTTCCACGGTCAGCCGCTGGCTGTCGGGCACCACGACCAGAACCCGCTGCGCCGGCGTGACCACGCCGCCGACCGTGTGCACCGCCAGTTCTTCCACCACCCCATCGATGGGCGCGCGCAATTCGGTGTCGCGGGACTTCTCCTGCGCCTTGATCAGCTCCTGGGAAAGCTCGTTGGCCTTCTCCTCGGCCTTGGCCAGGTCCGAAAGGACACCGGCCTGGAACTGCGACACCGCCTCGTCGCGCTGGCGCTCGAGGGCGGTGCGCGCCGCTTCGGACTGGGTGGCGCGCTCGGTCAGCACCGATTGCTGGTGGCGCGCGTCGCTGAGCGATTGCTCGGCGTCCAGGGCGGCGAAGCTGGTGCCATAGCCCTTCTCCCGCAGCTGGCGATGAAGCCGGTCCTTTTCGGCCAGCATCGGCAGGCTGGCGTTGTTCTTGGCCGTCTCGGCGGCCACTTCCGCCGCCTCGGCCCGCTTCTCGCCGATCTGTTGGTCGAGGTCGGCCAGCTTGGCCGCCTGCTGGTCGCTGGCGGCCCGCAGGGCGGCGCGCGCTTCCGCCACCTCGGTCGGCGTCGCGCCGTCGGGCGCGGCGAGAGCCACGTCTCCGCGCACGCCCCGCTTCAGGGCGGTGAGGCGCTCGACCTCCAGGCGGGTCTGGATGAGGTCCTGGGTCAGGCGATCGCGGTCGGCGCCGGTGGAAGTGGGGTCGAGCTCGATCAGCAGTTGGCCCGCCCGCACGTGATCGCCGTCCTGGACGTGGATGGCCCGCACCAGACCGGTGTCGAGCGGCTGAACCACCTTGATCTTGCCCGCCGGCAGCAGCCGGCCCGTGGCGGTCGCCAGGACGTCTACCTTGCCGAGAAAGGCCCATGAGACGGCGATGAGGAAGAACAGGCCGATGATCAGGGCGGTGGCGCGGCCGGCCGGGGAGGGCGGCGTCTCCAGCACCTCCAGGGCCGCCGGCAGGAACTCGCGCTCGTCGCGCTTGTCGAACGTCTCCACCCCCCGGCGCAGCATGCCGGTGAATGCGTCGCTGACGCCGGTCATCCTTCCTCCCTCCCCTTTATGGGGAGGGTGGCCCGAAGGGCCGGGTAGGGAAGTGTGACGCCGCCCGGACGCCGGGCATGAGCGAGACTTCCCCACCCTGGCCGCTGCGCCGCCTGTCCTTCCCCATGAAGGGTAGGGAGGATCATGGCCGCCCCCCTCATCCCGCCGTCGGCATCAGATCGCCGGCCTGCATCGCCCACAGCTGGGCGTAGCGCCCGTGGGCGGCGAGCAGTGAGGCGTGGGTGCCGTCTTCGATCAGCCGGCCCTGTTCGACGGTGACGATGCGGTCGGCGTTGCGCAGGGTCGAGAGCCGGTGGGCGATGAGGATCACGGTGCGGCCCTGGCAGATGCGTAGCATGTTGGCCTGGATGGCGGCCTCGCTCTCATAGTCCAGCGCCGAGGTCGCCTCGTCGAAAATCAGGATGCGCGGGTTGCCCACCAGGGCGCGGGCGATGGCGACACGCTGGCGTTGTCCGCCGGAGAGCGAAGCCCCGCGTTCGCCGATCACCGTGCCGTAGCCCTCGGGCAGGCCGAGGATGAACTCATGCGCCCCGGCCAGCTCGGCCGCAGCGATCACCCGGTCCATGCTCATGCCGGGATCGCCCAGGGCGATATTTTCCCGCGCCGAGCGGTTGAAGAGGACGTTTTCCTGCAGCACCACCCCGATCTGCCGCCGCAGCCAGGCCGGATCGGCCAGGGCCAGATCGACACCATCGACCAGCACCCGTCCGGTTTCCGGCACATAGAGCCGCTGGATGAGCTTGGCCAGCGTGCTCTTGCCCGAACCAGACGAGCCGACGATGCCGAGCACCTGACCGGCCGGGACGTCGATCGAAACGTCCCGCAACACCAACTGGCCGTCGATCCGGTAGCGGAAGTTGATCGCCTCCAGCCGGATGTCGCCGCGGATGGCCGGCAGGCTGGCCTGGCCGCTCTGGCCGGGCTCGGGGGTGGTGTTGAGGATGTCCCCCAGCCGGTCGATGGAAATGCGCACCTGCTGGAAGTCCTGCCACAGCTGCGCCAGCCGCAGCACCGGCGCGGCGAGCTGCGAGGAGATCATGTTGAAGGCCACCAGTTCGCCGACCGTGAGCTTGTTCTCGATCACCAATCCCGCGCCCAGGAACAGGATCAGCACCATGGTCACCTTGTTGATCAAGGTGGTGGTCTGGGTGGCGATGTTGCCGATGCCGATGACCTTGAAGGCGCTCATCACATAGGCGGCGATCTGCTCCTCCCAGCGGCGCTGCATGACCGGCTCGAGGGCCATGGATTTCACCGTCTCCACGCCGGAGATGGCCTCGACCAGGAAGGCCTGGTTCTCGGCCCCGCGCTTGAAGCGCTCGTTGAGCCGTTCGCGGAAGATCGGCGTCGCCGCCAGGCTGAGGCCGACGTAGAGGGGCAGTGACCCGGCGACCACCAGGGTCAGGAGCGGGCTGTAGATGTAGAGCACCACCAGGAAGATGATCGAGAAGAACAGATCGAGCGCCAGGGTGATGGCCGAGGAGGTGAGGAACTGGCGGATGGTGTCCAGCTCTCGCACCCGGGCCACGGTGTCGCCGACCCGCCTGGCCTGGAAATAGGCCATGGGCAGGGCGAAGAGGTGCCGGAACAGCCGCGCGCCCAGCTCCACATCGATGCGGTTGGAGGTGTGGGCGAACAGGTAGGTGCGCAGGCCGCCCAGCACGACCTCGAACACCGCCAGCAGCCCCATGCCGAGCGCCAGGATTTCCAGGGTCGACACCCCGCGGTGCACGAAAACCTTGTCGATGATGACCTGGAAGAACAGCGGCGAGAGCAGGCCGAAGACCTGCAGGAAGAAGGATCCGATCAGGACCTCGGTGAGCGGCGCGCGATATTTCTTCACCGCATCGACGAACCAGCCGACGCCAAAGCGGCGATAGGGGTCAGACAGGGTCGCCCGCCGGGTCATCAGAATCAGCCGGCCCGACCAGCGTTCGGCGAACGCCGCGCGGTCGAGGAGTTCGGCGTTGGCGGCGCGCGGGTCCTGGACCAGCACCTTGCCTTCGGCGGCCTTGCCGATCACCAGCCAGCCGCCATCCTTGAGCCCGGCGAGGGCTGGAAACGGCGTTCCCTCCAACCGCTCGAGACTCGACTTGATCGCCCTGGCCTTGACCGGGAACCGCTTGGCGGCGCGCAGAATGCCCGCCTCGTCCAGGCCTGCGCGACCGCTGTTGTGCAGGATCTCGGCCGGGTCGGCCGGCACGCCCAGCAGCTGAACCAGGAAGGCCAGCGAAGCGGCTCCCGGATCGATCGCCAATGTGTGGCCGCCGTCGTCCATCACTTCGCTTTCAGTCCGCTCGTCGGCCAATCGGTTCGGGGATGCCGCCTTTTAGGCAAACGGCGCCGCGCCGCCAACTCCACGAGAAGCGGCGGCGCGGGGCGCCCTTATAGCGCCCGGGGAGCGATCCGTCGCCTGATTCCCCTCGCCGACGAACCACGCCCGCGACCTTTGACTCTGATCCGTGGGTATATCATTTTGCAATTTTACATGCCGGCAGGGAGGCCGGATTCGCCCGGCCATCCGACACAAGATCATGGTACACCGTCAACAAGCTAGAAAAAACAGATGGATGAGCCAATTGTTGAATTCCATCCCGCGCGAAAACGCGCCAGAGCGCGCCAAGTGTCCGCCCTTTGGCCCTCAGGAGTCGTGAATGCGCGCCCACAACGCGCCCTCGAAGCGCGAGGATTCTCCGGCTAGCGCCACCAGCCCGTCGTTCCCCCGCGGCACGGGCTGGTCGATCGGCGGTTCATCCTATAGAGCGGCGCCAATCGCGGGTGTGGCGGTACTGGCAGAAGCACTGGATTTAGGTTCCAGCGCCGCAAGGCGTGGAGGTTCGAGTCCTCTCATCCGCACCACGTGACGCCCGACCCGGCGCGCGGGTCTTGAGGCCCCAAGGGCGGCGTGACATAACACGGCGACGTTTCGCGCCGCCGGCCAGGACGGGGTCTTGGCGGCGGCGTTTTGCTTCGCCATCGGTCGCAGTCGTCGAGCACGGCCGGGAAGAACTGGAAAATTTCCATGCAAGTCATTGAAAAGCCCGGTGAAGGCCTCAGTCGCAGCTATGATGTCCGGGTGCCAGCAGGCGAGCTGGGGGCGATGCTCGAGGCGCGCATCGCGGAGATCACGCCGACGCTGCGGCTGAAGGGCTTTCGGCCGGGCAAGGTGCCCGCGGCGCATGTCCGCCGGATCTACGGCAAGTCCCTGATGGGCGAGGTGGTGGAAAAGACCCTCAGCGACACCTCGCGCCAGGTGCTCGACGACCACAAGCTCAGGATCGCTTCCCAACCCGATCTGAAACCCCGATCCGACATGGCCAAGGTGATCGCCGGCGGCGAGGACCTGGCCTATGAGCTCGAAGTCGAGGTGATGCCCGATTTCGATCCGATCGATGTGGCGAGCCTCAAGCTCACCCGGCCCGTCTACGATCCCACCGAAGCGGAGGTCGATGAGGCCCTGGCCGAACTGGTGGCCCAGAACCGCACCTACGAAGCCAGGAAAGGCAAGACCGCCAAGGCCGAACCCGGCGATCAGGTGGTGATCGATTTCATCGGCCGCATCGGCGGCGAGGTCTTCGAGGGCGGCGCGGCCGATGATGTCCAGGTCGTGCTGGGCGCCGGCCAGTTCCTCCCCGGTTTCGAGGAGCAACTGGTCGGCGCCGCCGCCGGCGGCGAGGTCACTGTCGCCACGGCGTTTCCCGACGACTATGCGGTGGAGCGCCTGCGCGGCAAGTCCGCCGAGTTCGAGGTCAAGGTCAAGGAAGTTCGCGCGCCAAAGGCGGCCAAGGCCGACGACGCCTTGGCCGAACGGGTCGGCATGGCCGATCTGAAGGCGCTGAGGTCCGCCCTGCGCGGCAACCTCGAGGGCGAATACCGCGGCGCCTCCAGGTTCAAGGTCAAGCGCGCCCTGCTCGACGCGCTCGACTCAGCTCACGACATCGCCCTGCCGGCCCGGATGGTCGAGGCGGAGTTCCAGTCGATCTGGAACCAGGTCGAGGCCGACAAGGCCAAGGGCGTCGAATCGCCCGAGGACGAGGGCAAGAGCGAGGAGACCCTGCGGGCCGAGTATCGCAAGATCGCCGAGCGGCGCGTGCGGTTGGGCCTCGTGCTGGCCGAGATCGGCCGGCGCGCCGAGGTCACCGTCAGCGACCAGGAGCTCACCGACGGCATGCGCCAGGAGGCCATGCGCTACGGCGAGCAGGCCCAGCAGATTTTCGACCTGCTCCGCCAGAACCCCGCCGCCCAGACCCAGATTCGCGCGCCTCTCTATGAAGAGAAGGTGGTCGACCTGATCCTCGCCCGCGCCACGGTGGCCGACAAGGCGGTCTCCAAGGAGGAACTGCTGCGCGACGACGAACTGCCCGAAGGTTTCGGCGGACCGGCGACCAAGTCCGCCAAGCCCAAAACCGCGCGGGCCAAAACCGTCCCCAGGAGGGCGGCGACCGCCGGCGCGGAGGACGCCGAGGCGAGGCCCGCCAAGACGGCCAAAAAGACCGCCAAGCCCACGGCCAAGCCGGCCTCGGCTTGATCGTGCGGCCGGGCTTGCCGAAGCTTCGACCCGCGTCCTTGTAACCGCGCGCGGGCCACGCGATATCATGCCCATCAAGCGAGGCGCTGTCGCGCGCGCACCCAGCGACAAGGACTGACCGACCATGGACGACGGCCTCACCCACTCCCTCAATCTCGTGCCGATGGTGGTCGAGCAATCGAGCCGCGGGGAGCGCGCGTTCGATATCTTCTCGCGCCTTCTGCGCGAACGGGTGGTGTTTCTCAACGGTCCGGTGGACGACGGCATGTCCGCCCTGATCTGCGCCCAGCTGCTCTATCTGGAATCGGAGTTCCCCAAGAAGCAGATCGACATGTACATCAATTCGCCGGGTGGCATCGTCACCTCGGGCTTGGCGATCTACGACACCATGCAGTACGTGCGTTGCCCGGTTTCGACCATCTGCATGGGCATGGCCGCCTCGATGGGCTCGTTCCTGCTGATGGCCGGTGAGCCCGGCATGCGTCTGGCGCTGCCCAACGCCCGGATCATGCTCCACCAGCCGTCGGGCGGATTCTCCGGCAAGGCCTCGGACATCGAGCGGCATGCCGAGGACATCCTCAAGACCAAGAAGCGCTTGAACGAACTCTACGCCAAGCACACCGGCCAGACCTTTGAAGAGGTCGAGAAGACCCTGGACCGTGACCACTTCATGAGCGCCGAGGAAGCCAAGGCCTGGGGCATCGTCGACCACATCTACGAAAGCCGCGCCGCCGCCGAGGCGGCGGAAAAGGCCTAACGCGGCTGCAGGACGTTCATCACCGCCAGTGTCATCGCTTCCACCCCGGTGCGGATGGTGGGTTCGGGTACGGGCGCGAACATCGGGGAGTGGTTCACCGGCAGCGGCGGACCGCCGGCCTTAGCCGCCGCGACTCTGGCCGGGTCGTAGACGCCGATGGTGAAGAAGACCGACGGCACGCCGGCGATGATGAACTCCGAATAGTCTTCGCTCGCATATCCAGGCGCCGGGGCCATCACCGCCTTGTCCCCGAAGGCCGCCTTGAAGACGACAGCGGTGCGTTCGGTCAATGCGGCGTCGTTGACCACCGACTTGCCGCCTTCGACGAGCGCCACATCCGGCGGGGGGGCGCCCGCCAGGGCCGATTCCGACTTGGCGGTGCGCTCGATGCCTTCGAGCATTTTCTGGCGAACCTGGCCGTCGAAGCTGCGAACCGTCCCCGAAAGCTTGACGTTGTCGGGGATGATGTTGCCGGCGCTGCCCCCTTGAATCGCGCCGATGGTGATGACGCCGAAGGCGGCCGGATCCTTTTCCCGGCTGATGACGCTCTGCACGTCGACGACGAAGCGGCTGGCGATCAGGATTGGATCGATTGTCGCATTGGGCATGGAGCCGTGGCCGCCACGTCCGGTGAAGGTGATTTCCAGACTGTCGGAATTCGAGCTGATCACCCCGGACCGATAGCCGACCTCGCCGTAGGCCGCGGGCCGGTCGTGGAGCGCGAAACCGAGGTCCGGCTTGCCGAAGCGTTCGAAGAGACCATCGGCCAGCATGGCCTTGGCGCCTCCGACACTCTCCTCGGACGGCTGGGCGATGAACATCACCGTCCCGCTCCAGCGCTCTTTCAGAGCCACCAGAGCGGTCGCGGTTCCCACCCACGCCGCCATGTGAATGTCGTGGCCGCAGCTGTGATCGACGAAGGTCTCCCTGCCGTTCCAGATCGCCTTGGCGCGGCTGGCGTAGGCTAGGCCGGTCTTTTCTTCCATCGGCAGGGCGTCGAGCTCGGTGCGGACCAGGACCTTTGGCCCCGGCCCGTTGCGGTAGAGGGCCACGACCCCGGTCTTGCCGACGTGCTCGGTGACCTCGAAGCCCAGGGCGCGCATTTCCCTGGCAAGCTTCCCGGCCGTGTTGACCTCCTGAAAGCCCAGCTCCGGATGGGAATGGATGTCCTTGTAGAGGGCGTCCAGGTGCGGATAGTCCCGATCCAGCAGCCCATCGATGCTGGCCTTGGTGGAGGCGATGTCGAACGTCGCGGCCAGTCCGGGGGTCGCGCTCAACATCAGACCGGCCATGGCGATCAGTGTCCTGGTGGGTCGCGGGTGGGTCACGGCCTCTCCTCCTGGTGCGTCACGTCGAAGGGATAGGCGTGGACCGGCGGGCTCGCAATGCTTCGCCGAGAGCCGCCGGCGCGAACCTGGACTACGTCAGGGGGAGCGTTTTGGCCAAACGGTCGAGGAGGGCCTGGCGGCCGACTTCCTCACTCACCGCGAGGCGGTCGAAATCCGTCCCGTCGAGGGAGCGGACATCCGCGAACAGCCCCGCGGGGTCCTCGTGAAAGTGCAGGAAGGCCTTGGATCGGAGGTAGAAGACCCCGCGGCTCTTTTCCTTCAACGCGCCGAGAGTGCGAATCCGCCGGAGCAGGGGTTCAAGTTGATTCAGGGTGATCGCGCCGGCGTGTCTCATGTCCGTGCTCCAAAGACACGATAGTGGGATTCCCGGGCCAGATCGAGCATCTCCCGATCGCCGGCGCTGTCGCCATAGGCGGCCTCCAGCCGGACATCGTCGCCGAGGGCCGCCCGGAGGCGGGCGACTTTTTCCGCGCCCCGGCAGTTGGCCCCTTCGAGACCGCCGGTCACCCGGTCCGCCGAGTCGAACGCGAGCCGGCTGCCGAGGAGGAGATCGGCGCCGAGATCGCGCGCGAAAGGCGCGACGGTGATCTCCGGCGAGGCGGTGACGATGGCCAGAGCGGCCCCGCGGTTCCGCCAGAGGCGCCAGGCGTGCAGGGCGTCGGGACGAATGAGGCGGGACGACCTGGCGGCTGCATGG
>Ga0182024_10022656_pt1 | contig 11312 bp, 17 predicted proteins | sample P32metaG_FD_120480 | JGI IMG/M metagenome (GOLD analysis project Ga0182024, IMG submission 120480) | Permafrost microbial communities from Stordalen Mire, Sweden - P3-2 metaG (Illumina Assembly) | ecosystem: Environmental > Terrestrial > Soil > Wetlands > Permafrost | place: Sweden: Stordalen... | reverse complement strand
TCTTTGGCGCCGAGCACGCCGCGGTCGCGGTTGCAGGTTGCCTGAAAGCCGCGCTCGTTGGCCACCTGCACCAGCGTCGGCGAGAGGTCCTCGTCAAACCAGAGCTTCACCGGGCCGGCGTGGAGCGCCGCGGCCTGCCCCGCCGCGGATTGGCGCGCGCGTACTGCACCGCGACCTCGCGCGCGTCGGGCGGAATGTGGGGCAGGTCCTCGTCGAGCACCTCACGGCTCTCGCCGCCCGCGACCCGCTCGGCGAGCGTGTGGACGCTGACCCGCGAGCCCCTGATCACCGGCTCGCCGCCTTTCACCTCGGGGTCTGAGACGATCCAGCGGTCGCGCAGCCGGGCGTAGCGCTCGGCGCGCTCGCGGGCACGGTCGACCTCGTCCACCTTGCGCACGACGACCGCCGGCGCGAGCTCGAGCTCGGCCGGCGCGCCCGCCGCCCGCAGCCACGCGCGGACGGCGCGCTTGTGCCTGGGCGCCAGGTGCATCTCGCGCAGCGCGCCGAGCATCGCCAGCACCGGCACGTCGCCGACCTCGATGCACGACTGCGAGCCGCGCCGCCTCGCCGGCACCACCCGCTGGTCGATCGCCTTCTTGACCGACGTCTCGGTCACGCCGCCCAGCTCGGCGGCTTCGCGTCGGGTAATCAGTGTCGTCGGCATAAAGCCATTCCTCCAGGTACAAGATTAGCAGCTCAGCTATTCGCCCGGGCGCGGCGAGCCGGGCGGCGGCTGGCAGCCCAGCTCGAGCAGCCAGCGGGTGAACGCCAGCAGGTCGCGCCCCTGGTCGAACTCGCGGCGGCGGTCCTCGTGGTCGCCCTCGCCGAGCAGCCGCGCGACGCGCTCGAGGTCGTAGAGCAGCGCCAGCTTGCCGGGCGGATCATCCCACTCGCCCGAGTCGTAGCGCTCGACCCACGCCGCCAGCGCCGCCAGCGCCTCGACCTCGAGCCCTTCCTCCCACCAGCCCGAGCGGACGGGCAGGCCGAAGCGGGACTGAAGCGCGCAGACGTCGTTCCACAGCTGCTCGAACCAGCGCCAGCGCTCGCGCGGGTACAGGCCGTGGCTGGCCAGCGGCCAGCGGCGCGGCTGCTCGGGCTCCTCGTAGGCGCTGTCGCCGATGTCGTCGGGCGGGCTCATCGGATCGCCTCCCGATCGCGCGCCAACGACGGTTCAGACGCGCCGAGGGACTCGGCTGAGTGCTGGTCGTCGAGGTGCTCGAGGTAGCGGTCAAGCGGCGAGCGGGCGAGCGGGATGTCCCCGAGCTTGGCTGCGACCTCGAGATAGTCGGCCACGAGCGCCTTGAGCGCCGCGTAGCCGTCGCGCTCGAGCTCGCGCTCGATCAGGTAGGCGCGGCCGCGTCCGCTGGCGGGTACGTCGACGAGGCGCACGACGCCGTCGATCCGCTGCCCGCAGATCACGCGCTCGCCCGCGGTCGGGACGCGGTAGCGGCCGAGCTCCACGCGCTCGCCGACCAGGTTGCCGTTTCTGACCAGCTCGGTGACGGTCGGGGTGATCATGACCGCCGGCTCCAGGTGGCGCTCGAGCCATATCCGACGATTTCGAAGTCACGGACCGCGGCCGCGTCCTCGATCGCCTCGCGGACCGTCGGGTCGCCGAAGCGCTCGAGCTCGCGCTCGGCGCGGCTGCTCGGCCGGGCTGCCTTCAGCCGGGCGATCTCGCGGCTGGCGTGAGCGGCGCTGCGCGGATAGGAGAACGTCTGGCCGGTGCGCTGGGCGAGCGCCTTCAGGTACGCCAGCTGCCTGGTGCTCGCCGGCCTGTCGGTGGGGGTCATGCGGTGCCTCCTGTGGTTGGGTGCGGGCATGCCCCAGCCCGGCCACGCAGCGACGGCGGCGGTCAAGGGAGCCCCGGCAGGGGCGCGCAGCGGGCCGAAGGCCCGACCTTGACGGGCGCCGGCGCGCGTGGCAGGCGTCGAGGGGCTGCCCGCGCCCAACCCGGAGGCCAAGTGCCCATCGCTCACTGCCGCCCACGTGGCGGCGTTCGGGTCTCTACATGTCAAGCGGCGGCGAGCAGGGCGAGCGCCGAGGGCCGCGCGTGAACTTGTTCGGGAAGCGTTACCGCGATCTCCCCGTCACGCTCGAGCAGCCACTTGGCGTTGCGTCGGGCTCGCCCTGCCGACCGCCCCTCACGGTCCTGGCGCCCGCCGCGCTCTGCGCACGGCGGGCTCGCTGCGCGCGGGCTTCGCCGGGGTCGCGGCCGCCTGCTGATGCTCGAACGCCGGCGCCATCGCCTGCACGGCGTCCCTGCCCAGGCCGAAGTCCTGCGCGACCTGCCGCCACTGCGATGTCGCCTGGCGCACGCGGGCGAGGATCGACCGGGCGTCCTGGTCGCCAAGGCGGAAGTAGTCGGCCACGTCGAGCAGCAGCTCGATCGTGCGTCGGTTCTCGTCGTCGATCGGGGTGGCGAACTGGTCCGGGCCGGCCCGGGGGTTGGGGTTGATGTCGAACGCTGGTGCGAGCTGCCACCCTGCCGTCGAGGTCTTCAGAAGCCCGTGGTTTCGCAGGTGGTCGTCGGTGTTGGAAACCAGGATCGAGAAGGCGATCCGGCTCCAGAGCTCGCGCAGGTCGCGCGTGGCGGTGGGCGAGGCGCGCTCGATCACGTCGGCGATCTCCAGGTAGCTGCGCGGCTCGCGGTCGCCCGCCTCGAGCATCGTCATCGCGCTCGCATAGCCGATCCGCCGCGAGCCATCGCGGTCGAAGCGTTCGACGATCAATATGGGCTTGCCGTCGATGCGGTGAAGCTCGGCCTGCGGGACGTCCAGGCCGGCGCGGCGGGCGAGCTCGTGGACGACCGCCTCCCAGGCGACGACGTCCCACTCGTCGCCGCTCACGCTCGGGAACTTGGCGATCGCGGCCCGGCCCCGTGGGTCGATCACGTGCGCCTTGGGCCGCGCGCCACCGAGCGAGCTGCCGCCGCGCAACAGCAGCCTCAGGTCCTCGTCGCTCTCCTCGTCGCGCTCCAGCCTGGCCGAGGCGTCGAGCAGCCGCCCCAGCTCGAGAAGCGGGGGGACCCCCGAGTCCTCCGGCGCCAGGAACACCTGGCCGCCGGACGCGCGGAAGCGCAGCGCGCCCTGGCGCAGGTCGTCGCGAACCCCGAGCAGATAGTCGATCTCGCTCAGCGTCCGTCCCGTGCCGCGCTCGCCGCGAGCTCTGCGCTGCGCGCGGTTGATCAGCCGCCTGCCCCATCGGTCCGGCGCGCAGTCGCCGAAGGCGCCGAACAGCGGCTGCGCCACGCGCGTGTGATGCTGGCCGGAGGCCGGCGGCAGCGCCGGATCGAGCGCGTAGGCGTCGGGGCGGGCCAGATACTCCTCCGCATAGGCGAACGTGGCCGACTCGGCGCCGCGGCGTCGGTGTGACCACAGCCGGCCCGCGAACACATCCTCGCCGTCGATCTGGACGAACACGTCTGTTGCCGGCTCAGCCATCGCCCCCGCCCGTCAGCCGCCGCGGCCTCACCCGGCGCGGCAGCGTCTCCTCGGCGCGCAGCCGGCCGAGATCGGTCTCAAACGGGTCCACCGAACGCGTCAGCTCGTCCAGCACGCCCAGCGCGCGCGCGATCCGCAACACGTTCTCGAGGCTCACCCCCCCACTCGCCCCCTCGAGCCGCCTGATCGTGCCGCGCGATACTCCGGCGCGGTCGGCCAGCTGCGCCTCGGTCAGCCCCTGCAGCTTGCGCCAGGTCGAGAAGTGCTCGCCCATCGAGCGCAGCGCACGCGCCACCGCGAGCGGTGTGCGAAAGCGTACGGAGTCGTGAGCAAGCGCCATATCTAAAGTCCTTAGACGAGACATTGTAGCGTCTAATGTTCCGTTTAGAGCACATTGGCTGCGGCTTGATGCGCCGCGCGAGCGGGCCGCGATCCGCGGTCCGCTCGGTGCCGGCCGGACCGGGGCCTCGCCGCGGGAGGCCCCGGCCGGAGTGGCGTTCAGGCTGCGCTGATCAGCTCGAGCGCCCGGGTCTTGGCGGGCGTGTCGTCGATCGTGCGGGCAAAGCGCTGGCTCCCGGCTTTCACCGGGCGGATCCAGTCTGAGTACTCGACGACCGCGTTGACCGCCGCCCACTTCGAGCCCGGCGCGTTGCCCCGCGTGTCGCCGCGCAGGAACAGCTCGGCGATCCGCCGCTTGGTCTGCTCGCGCGAGCGGCGCATCCGGTCTGAGACGTCATCGGTCCCCGACGGGTAGAGCCGCTCGAGCACCCGTCGCAGCTGCGCCTCGGTGCAGCGCTCGGAGGCCAGCCGGTCGCCGAGCGCCTTGAACTGGCGGTAGTAGTCGACCGACAGCTCGAGCACCCGCCGGGCCTGGTGGACGTGCTCGCGCACCTTCTCGGTGTGGCGGATCGAGTAGCGCTGCCGCGCTCGGTCGAGCGCCCACGACAGCGTGTTCTGGCACACCACTCGCACCGGAGTTGAGGCCACCACGACCGCGGTCGAGCCGTCGTGGCTGTTCATCAGCAGCACGTACGGCCTGATCGGGTCGCCGCCGACCTCGATGTGCTCGGGCAGCCGGGCGAGCACCCACACCCGCCGGCCGCCGTGCAGGCTGCCGGCGGTCTCGAAGTGCATGCTCGAGCCGAGCAACTGGTCGACGAAGGCGAACGCGTCTGGGTTCTGCACGATCCGGTAGCGGTCGCCGACGATCCCCAGCACCTGGCGGGTGTCCTGGCGGACGTTCGCCCACCAGCCCGGGATCTCCTCGCAGCGCGGGTCCCAGATGCTGTCGGCGCTCGCGACGTCGCCGCGGTCGACAGCGATCGGCTCGCGCTCGACCCGCCAGCCCAGCCCTGATGACTGGATCGCCTCGGCGATCGTCTGCGGCGGGCGGTCGAGCACGACTCCGAGGCCGTGCCACGGCACCTCACGGACCGAGAACATCGAATCTGACTCTGTGATTCCTGCGGGCATCAAGCCCTCCTTGAGGTGGTGGCCCCGCCGGGCGTGGGGCCGATCCCCGACCACCAGCACGCCACGGACGGCGTGCCAACATGGGAGAGGTCGGCCCCGCGGCCGGGCGGCGGCTGCGCGCGCCCTCTCAGGCGCTGCTGGCCGGCCCATCAATGAGCCGGTATCCGACTCCCCGCGCGGTGACGACGAACCCTCCCTCGAACCCACCGAGCTTCTTGCGTAGGCGCGCGGTATGCGAGTCCAGCGTCCGGGTGGTGCTCAGCGCCCAGCCGCCGAGCCCCCAGATGTCGCGCAGGAGCTGCTCGCGGGTGAACACCCGGTCGGGCTCGGAGATCAGCACGCGCAACAACTCGTACTCCTTGCACGGCAGGCGCAGTTCGGTCTCGCCCAACCACACCCGGCGAGAGCGGGCGTCCACCCGCAGCGCGCCGGCGCGCAGTAGGTGCGGCGCCCGGCGAGCGTCCGCCCGGCGCAACAGCGCCGCCAGCCGGGCGCGGAGCTCCGGATAGGAGAACGGCTTGCACACGACGTCGTCGGCGCCGCGCTCCAGCAGCCGCACCCGGTGAAGCTCGTCGCTCTGCGAGGTCAGCACCAGGACCGGCAGCTGCGGATCGGCGACAGCGTCGTGCTGGCCACGGATCGCGTCCAGCACACCGAGGGTCTCGCCGTTGACGTCGAGGATCAGCGCGTCGGGCCCGTCGCGAAGCAGCCGGAGCACCGCGGTGACCTCGCCGGCGCGAACCGGCCGGTAGCCATCCGCCTGCAGGTTGTCCGCGACGAACAGACGGGTGATCTCGTCCTGATCGGCGATCACGACAGTCGTGGTTTGAGCGGGCATCACATGCCTCCTTGGAGTCGGTGGCCCGCCCGGCGGCGGGCCGATCCCCGACCACCAGCACGCCACGGACGGCATGCCAAGCTGGGAGGGGGCAGCCCGCGGCGGGCGGCGGCTACTCCTGGCGCTCGAGCTGCTCGAAGGAGCGCCCGTCGATCCGCACGCCCACCTCGAACCCCGCCGCGCGCAGCGACTCGACCAGCTCGTTCGCGTGGTCATACGCGCACGCGCGCGGGTCCTCGACCGAGTCGAGCTGGTCGCGCGGGCGCTCCTCGGCGCGGATCTGCGCCGGCGCGCCGACCGGCCCCAGCAGCAGGTGCGTCACCACCGTCGGGGTCTGCTCGTGCCCGACGTAGGTCGAGATCAGCTCGACCGCCACGCCGCGGGCTGGCAGCACCGTGAACATCGTCAGCACCCGTCCGCCGGCCGCCCACCGGTACCGGCACTCCGCCTCGCACGGGCGGCCGTCGATCAGCACCTCGAGCGGGATCTCGCCGTCCAGGTTGGCCACCCGAGGACCGTAGCGGGCGCCATCGTGCAAGGCGAGCCGACGAACGATCTCGGATGCCGGCGGTTAGGATCGGCTGATGAAGTCAGACCAGAAGTCCTTTCTCGACATCTGCGAGCTGGGCGTGCTCGTGGAGACGAATGTCCCGCAGGGCGGCGACGCCGGCCACGGCGGCAAGACGCGGATCACGCTCACAGACCAGGACGGGTTCGCGTTCGGCGACGCCCATGGCACCGCGCCCGGGACCACCGTCGAGCTCGAGGTGCTCGGCGACGCCGAGGCACAGCTGCTGGCCGATGCGCTCACCTGGGCCGGAGAGCGGCTGCGGGCGATGATCGGCCACGAGCCACAAGCCTGACCGCGCCCAACGGCTCGCACGCGTCAGCGCGGTCAGGGTGAGCTTGGTTCAGGCGCCGGCCAGCTCGGGTCCTCCGCGAGCCGTAGCCGGCGCGGGTCCGGTGAGAGGCCGTGCCACGAGCGCACCGCGGCTCACATCGCTCCCGACTGCAGCCGCTCAATCGCGGCCAGCACCCGCTCGTACTCGCCGGCGGCCAACAGGTCGACGGGTCGACTGCCGCCGAGGCTGCGCTTGCGCCCATGCAGCCAGATCTCGGCGCCTTCGCGTGTGCAGACATCGCGCAACAGCCGGGAGACGTAGTGCAGCTGCAGCAGCCGGTCGCGGTTGCGGCCGCTGGGCGTATTCGCGCCCGCGTTCCAGTTTCGCACCTGCCGCTCGGCCACGCCGATCAGCCGCGCCATCTCCGCCATGGTCAGGCCGCCGTCACGCACGTCGTCGACGACGCGGGAGTACAGCAACTCAGTCGCGTCGCGCTCCGCCTGGTGTGCCGTCCCGCTTCGTGCCGTTGCTTCCTCCTGATCTTCGTGTCTATGTTCCTCAGATATTTCCTGTGTTACTTCCGGAGCGGTAGCAGTCCGGTCGACCCGCCGCCCAGCTCCGTGGCCAGCCGCGCCCGCAGCTCGAGGAACCCGCGGCCCTTGGTCTCCGCGCCCCATAGCCGGGCCGCGAAGTCGTAGATCGTGCCGCCGAACCGGCACGCGAAGCAGTACCAGCTGCCGTCGGCGTAGAGCTGGAGGCTGGGGTCGCGGTCGTCGTGAAACGGGCACGCGACCTTGCCGGCGCGGTCGGGCTCACGCCCGGCCAGCGTCCGCACGTATTCGGCCGTGGGGATCGCGAGCAGGGCCTGGTCGAGCGGATGGCGGAGATCGCGGCGGGTCACCGAGCCGCGGGGTGGCGGTGGCTCGGGCGGGTCCTCCAGCTCGCCCACGAGATCGTCGAGCTCGCAGGCGCGAGCCGGCTCGAGCTCGACCAGCTCGACCGGCGCCGGCGGCGCGTGCTTGTGGTTGAGCGTCTGCGGCGGTCGGAGGATCCGTGCGGCGTCCACGCAGCGCGGGTCGCCGCCCAGGTGGTTGACCAGCCGGCGGTTGGCGCGCTCGGCCTCGAGCGCGCCTGCCGGCGTGCGCAGGGCCCAGTAGGCCTGCACGTGCCCCGGGGTGCCGGAGGCGACCAGGATCGTCGGCGGGTGCGCGAAGCGCTCGAGCCGTGCCCGCGCGTCGGGCGCATCGATCTCGACCCAGGCCAGGTGGCAGCGCTCGATCGCCTCGCGCCCGCCGGCGCGGCGGGCGCGGAGCGCCACGCCGACGTACACGTCGGTTATCGGCGCGAGGCGGCGGATGATCGCCGCGGCGACCGGGATGCTGCGGGCGGGCACGAACTCGCGGCCCATCCCGCCGCCGCGCAGGCGAAAGCGGAGCTCGAGCAGCCGCCCGTCGGGCTCTGGTCCGGTGAGCACGCGCAGGTAGCGGTCAAGGTCGCGGGCGCCGGTGGCGCCCTGGGCATCGGTGGTGGTGCTGGTGGTCATTCGCTTGCCTCCGGTGTCTTGGCTGTGATCCATTCGAACTCGCCGTTGACGCGCGGCACCTGCTCGGGGTGCCGCGCGCTCCAGGCCGCCAGCTGCTCGAGCGTCAGCTCGCCGCGGCGCATCGCCGCGACGCGCTGGGACGCCGTCAGCTGCCACAGCGACCGCAGCCGCGCCGCGCGCTCGCGCCTGACGCGCTCGATCGCCTGCGCGAACGTCTCCGCGGACGGGTCGCCGTTCGCGCCCCCCGGCGCCGGCGGGTCGGCCGGCCCGTCGCGCCCGGCGGCGGACGGGGGCGGCGGCGTTTGCCCCAGCCTGCTGCTGCGGGGCCGCCGGGCGCTCATCTCGCGAGCCTCCGGCGGATCGCGTCCAAGGTCGGGCACACCCACCGCCCCGCCGTGCAGCCGGCGCCGAGCCCGCTGAGCTCTCCGAGCGTGCTGGCCGGCGTGATCGGACACGAGCACTGCTTGGCGCGCTCGCGCGCGAGCTCCTCGCGGATGATCTGGGATCGGCGCTCCGCGTCGGCCTTGGCCTTGCCGGCGCGGGCGCGCTCCAGCGCGCGCAGCCGGGCGCGAGCGGCGCGCTCGTCGGCGGCGGGAGTGCTTGGTGGCTGGTTGGTGGGGGTGTGGCCGGTCATCGCGTGTGCGCGCCTGGCGACGATTGGGGCGCCGGCGGACCGGCGCCCCCAAATCGCGGTTCAGGCCGCTTCCTCCAGCGCCTCGGCGGGCTCGGCGCTCTCGGGCTGCTCACCGTCGGGCCGGGCGCCGAACTGGACGCGGCCGACGACGTGGTGGCGACTGCGGCGGGTGCCGCCGTCGTCCCACTCGCGGTAGACCAGCCGGCCGGTGACCGCGATCGCCCGGCCCTTGCGCAGGTACCTGGCGCACGCGTCGGCCTGGGCCCCGAACGTGGCCACGTCAATGAACATCGGCTGGTCCTTGCGATCGTTGACCGCGAGGCGCAGCTTGCAGACCCTGCGGTCTTCGTCGAGCTGCTTGAGCACCGGGTCGGCGGTGATGTGACCGACGAAGGTCACCGAGTTGACGGCTGGAGCTTGACTGCTCATCTCGTCCCTCCTTGCGGGATCGGTTGGTTGACGGCGCCCGTACGCCGACCGGGAGGCCGAGCGGAACCGAGCGCAGCGAGGGGAAGGGAGCGCAGCGACCTTGCAGCGACCGGCCGAGCGGGTGGCGAAAATCGGCGCTGGCAACCAGCCGGTCGCGCAAGTGCCAGGCGGGAATGAGCGCGTCTGATCATCGGTGGGGCACCGCCCAGATCTCGAGCAAGGCGGCGAGGACCAAAGCGAGCATGATGGAGGCGGTGATCGCCGCCACCTCGTGTCGGCAGAGCCGACGGCGGCGAGACGCCTGCCAGCAGGCCGCGGCGCTCGTGACCGCGTAGAGCTCGAGCGGCAGCTGCGGCAGGTACGGGGCGAGCCCGAGGCGGTAGATGCCGAGCGCCGCGCCGACGGGTAGCAGGTTCAGCGCGAGGCTGATGAACACGGCGGCGTCGACCACACGCCGGGCGCCCGGGAGCCGTCCGGCGCCGAGCGCCGCGGGCAGCAGCGGCCACGCCGCGGCACGACCGTTGTTGGCGAGCAGCGCGAGCGCCCCGGCGACGCTCGGCGCCCCGGCCGGGTGCAGGCGGGCGCCGAGCGCCAGCCCGAACGTCGCATGGGCGAGCCAGCGGGCGCCGGGGAGCAGCGCGCACGCGAGCGCGCCCGTGAGCAGCGCGCACCAGCCGGCCACATAGGCCGCGGCCAGACGCGGGACCAGCCGGCCGCCGCTTGAAGCCCGTCTGATCCGGCTTGCATCAGGTGCAATAGCCGCGTCATGGGTCAGCTTTGCGGCGACCACCGGCTCACCACCCATCCGCGCGGCGTTCGAGTGACCTGGGAGTAGGTGAGGTGCAGCGTCGGCGGCAGCCCGGCGTAGTCGCCGCGCCCGCTCGTCTGCTCACGGGTGACGATCACCCACTCGCCGGTTGCGGGACCTTCGCCGGCGACGATCGCCACGACCTCGCCGGTGTTGGCGACCTGACTTCGCGCCAGAACCGTGTCGGCTTTGGCGCTGGCGGCTGCCTGCAGCGCCTGCGCGCGCGCCTGGCCGAGCGAGATCGCAGCCAGCTCGCGCTGCCGCGCGACCACGTCGGCGGCGGACCAGTTTGCGTACAGCTGCGCGTAGCGGGCAAGCGCCGCCTGCGGTGTCGGCTGCGCGGAGCGCTGGACGAGCTTGCCTTGGGCGGCACGGGTGGCGGCGGGGATCGTGCCGCCGCGCTCGGGCGCCGGATCGCCGGCGTCCGGAGCCGTGACCGAGGTCGCGGGACGTGTTCCGGTCTTGCCGGACGCGTACGGGTCGCTGATCGAGGCGCAGCCCACCGCGAGCGCGGCGGCCGCAGCGAGGAGCGCGAGCCGCGTGGAGAACGTCGGAATCGACGAGCGCTCGCGCATCTCAGAGCCCCGGCGGGTGGCGGACGACGTATGCGAGGCCGTCGGCGAGGTTGCCGAGCGGGTCCTGGCGCCAGCGGGGGCCGGTGCCGGCCGGGATGTTCGGGCCGCCGTAGTCGGCGGTGTCGAACGCCAGCCCGGCGATCACGATCCACGTGTGCGCCGAGTTGGCATACACGCTGATCCACCGGCCTGGGCCCGGATCGCCCCAGGACTCGAGGGTGCCGGAGACGTCGGGCGATTGGCTGTGTAGCCCCGCCTTGTAGAGGACGTAGGAGACCGCGCCCGAGCAGTCATACGCCGGCCACGGCTGGGCGAGCGAGCCAAAGTGCGCCACCGGGTCCGGGTACGGCTTGGTGTGGATCGCGTTGGCGGCCGCGATCGCCAGCTTCACCGCCTCGGGCGCGTCCGCAGGCGCGGCGGCGGAGCCGTCGGGCAGGCTCCGCGCCCGCTCGCCGGGTGTGAGCTGCAAGGTCGTGGTGGAGGCGAGCTGGTCGCAGGCGGGCGTCCAGCCGCCCGCGGCGACCGTGCTCGCGGGCACCGGGCCGGGCGTGATCTCCTGAAGCAGGTTGCCGGCGCCGGGGTTCGGGGCCGGGGTGACGGTGACGTGGCGCACGCCCCAGGCGTCCTGGGCGCCACGGCCCTGCCAGTCGTAGATGTCGACGTGGCGCCCGACGATCGCCCCGCCGGTGTCGCCGGCGTAGAAGGCGTGCGAGGTCCCGAACGGGTT
>Ga0182024_10022655_pt1 | contig 11312 bp, 8 predicted proteins | sample P32metaG_FD_120480 | JGI IMG/M metagenome (GOLD analysis project Ga0182024, IMG submission 120480) | Permafrost microbial communities from Stordalen Mire, Sweden - P3-2 metaG (Illumina Assembly) | ecosystem: Environmental > Terrestrial > Soil > Wetlands > Permafrost | place: Sweden: Stordalen... | reverse complement strand
CGAAGTATCCCGACCTGCGCGGACAATGGAACCGGTTCGTGGTTCCGGGTGTTCGCGGCCAGCCGGCCTACGACCAGACCCAGTCCTGGGGACCCGAGCAGCACGCGCCGCTCACGCCCGAATACCAGGCCATCTACCAGGCGAGCCTCAAGGATCAGGTCGAGGGCGGCCTTGGCAACAACCGCGACCGCGCCCGCTGCGGCCCCTCCGGCATGCCGCTCATGATGGTGGCATTCCGGCCGCTCGAATTCATCGTCGCCCCGCAGACGACCTATGTGCTGGTGGGCGACCAGGACCAGCCGCGGCGCATCTTCACCGACGGCCGGGCTTGGCCCAAGGAAATCACGCCGACCTACGGCGGCTACTCGATCGGCCGCTGGATTGATAGCAACGGCGACGGCCGTTACGACCTGCTTGAGGTCGAAACCCGCGGCTTCCTGGGGCCGCGCGTCTTCGACTCGTCCGGCCTGCCCCTGCACGTCGACAACCAGTCGATCTTCAAGGAGCGCATCTACCTCGACAAGGTCGATGCGAATCTTCTGCACGACGACATCACCACCATTGACCACGCCCTGACGCGGCCCTGGACTTCCAACAAGCGCTACGTGCGCGATGCCGATCCGCTCGCCGAATGGTTCGAATCCGTTTGCGTCTTGTCCAACGCGCAGGCCTTCATCGGCAAGGAGAATTATTTCTTGAGCGCGGATGGAGTCCTGATGCCGGCGCACAAGGGCCAGGCGCCCCCCGACACGCGCTATTTCAAGCAGACGGCGAAGTAAGGTGGCGAGAGCAACGCCGATGTGGTGATTCTTCCGGGGCATACCAAGTGGCGGCCGTCCTCGAAGCGGGCCGAGTAGGGTGGTTTGATTGTAGCCCGCATGGAGCCACGGGTCGGCGCCAAGCGCCGCCCCGGTGGCGCAATGTGGGAGCAGCGCTCCCGGATTACGCAAGCGCTCCATCCGGGCTACAAAGCCGCGACGATGCCGCTCCGACCATTGACTCGACCATACGAATCAGCTTATTCTTGAAATTGAAACTCACGAACTGTGCCCGGCCGGGGAACCGCGCCGGGCTTTTTCGTGTGCGCGTGTCCGTGGGGTGGGTGCGGGCGCGCTCTGGCGCGCCGTAGCCCACCGATCGACCGTGCAACAAACTCAGCCGGCGGCGTGCGCGCCGCTCGCCGCCCGCGTTAATAGCCCGCGCCAGCATTAACGCCTCCGCCGACAGCCGCCGCCTCGAGACCAAAGGCTCCCCCAATGGGGAGCCTTTTTCATTTTCAGTCCAAACCGGTGACGCGATGCCAATCGATCCTGACTCCCCGTTCGCACCCGCCGATCCATCGCAAGGGTGGCAGGCCCGCGGCCTGCCGCGGATTGTCGTCCATCCCAAGCCGCCGCCCGAATGCACTCGACCCTGAGGGGATCGACGACTGGTTCGTGCCTGCGCAAGCGCAGACCACGGACAATCAAGATAACCGAAGCGCGCCGTGGACTCCGGAAACCGACGCCTTTTTTCCCAATGATTGGATCTATCCCGATAGTTGGAACGCACCCATTACGGCCGCCGCGCCGCGCCCAGCACCGCCGGCGCCCGGCCCGCAACCCAACGCTCCCAATCCCGCCGTCTCCAATCGGCCCGTGCCGCCGCGGGATCTCTATGCGGCGTACTGGTCGCAAATCCCAGCAAGCCGCCTTACCGCCCTGGCCTGGGCCCCGCCGGTCTTTCCGTCCTCCGACCCATTCTCTCTCCAAAGCACCCTGGCATCGCCCTGGCTGACGCCGCCGCCGCTCTCGCCCGATTCCTTCGGGCCAGCACCGTCGAGCACACTTGCGCCGGGGCCTGCGGGCTACGGCATGCTCGGCGGCATCCCAAAGATGATGGCCGAGCAGGCCGCGGCCAATGATGCGTGGCACGTGGCCGCGAACGGGATGCTTGGCGGCATCCCAAAAATGGCCGCGTCGCCAGCCTCGCTATCGAGCGCCGGCTCATACGGCCTGCTCGGAGCGCTAAAAAATCTGCAACCTGCACCTTCGAACGCGCAAGCCGCGCCATCATACCTGCTGGATCCACGACCGGTCACACTCCCTGATCCGGTTCCGCTTCAGGACGACAGCCCACTTTCTACCGTCGAGCTCGTTGCGGACAAGAAGACAGACAAGCGGAATCTGGAGCTTTTCGATCAAAGGGCATTTGGCACACCGCCTCCCCTGGGCAGCACCGCTCCAAGGCTGGTGCCACCCGTCGTGGGAAGGCCGCCGCCGTCACCACCCGCGCCAGTAGTCTCGCCGGCACAACCGCCGTCGCTACCGAGCTTGCCGCGTGGCCCCGCGCCGGTGCCGGGTCCACCAGCGGACGCTTCCGGTGCTCCCGCGCCAATCGGCGCGCAGCGTGAGCCCGCCAAAGCTTCTGCTGGTCCGTCCACAACTGCTGATGGTGCGGCTTCGACGCCTCTGACGCCGTCCTGGAGACGATTTGAACAAAAGCACGGTAGCCAGCAGACCACTATGCGTACTATATTTCAGGGACAAGCTACAACAGTTCGTCTGGATTTCCCGCCGGATGTGAATGGAATAGTGGACCTGAAGGAATACAATTGGTGGAAGCCGGGCTATGTGAAACCGTTCCTTCAGGGGAAAATTACGGAGAGATTTCAAAAGCAAATTCAAAAATATCAGACGATTGATCCTAACGTGAGATTCCAATTTTCCGAGGAACCTCCGTCATGGGTAGTGCAGGCGATTGAGCAAGTTGGAGGAACATATTTTGTCAAATCAGATCCCTGAGTTTCCGGCCTTCGATATGCTCGCTGGCCAAACTATGACGCCCTATCGAGGTTTCGGTAATATCATTCAGGACTCGAGTAATATGGAGAACAAGCTCCGTGCTGAAGCGACCCAGGTGCGAAAGGACATCCGCGAGACATTCGGTGTAAAGTTGGAGAGCTCTTCCTCAACTTTAGGAGAATTGGATGATATTGTTGAAGAAATGTGGAAGACCGGTTGGGATCCGCGTGAGGGAGATCTAAATCTGTTCACGCGCGTCTTCGGTCTGCTCCTCTTCGAGGCAACCTTGGACTTGCTTGAAGGAAGACCCATTTTTCGTTCGCCAAATGGTGAGGTATATGTCCACAATTCTATCTACTGGCCCGGGGTCGAGGCGTTTCCTTTCCATAAGGCCTTCAAGTGTCTGACGGAGCACGAGGGCGAGACCATGGCCTACTTCGCGCGTGGTGTCGGGGGACAGCTGGAAGAGAAGGGTCTGTTGAAACAGGGAATGAAGGAGCGGCTGTCAAAAGCGCGGCACTCACTGAAAAGAATTTGAAATGAGCTGGATTCCATTTTTGCACCAGCGACGGATTTTCTTCTCATCGAGCGCGTAGCCCGCATGGAGCCAACGTGGCGGCGCCAAGCGCCACCAGTGGCGCAATGGGTGAGCGGCGCTCCCGGTATGAGGGACGTACATTGTCGATCCGTGATATTCCCGATTTCCCTGCCATGGACATATTCTCTGGAAAGGCAACCGCGCCCTGTCCTGGCTTCGGTGGCGTCATCCAGGACACAGGCGAACTTGAAAGGCAGTTCCATGTGGATGCAGCTCGAGTGCGAGAGGAGGTTCGCAGGATATTCCGAGCAGAGTTGGTGAACTCTACTTCAATTCCCAGAGACTTGGACAATATCGTAGAGAGAATGTGGGAGACCGGCTGGGACCCGCGCGCGGGAGATTTGAATCTTTTCACTCATGACTTTGGCCTTCTCTTGATCGAAGCAACCCTTGATTTATTGGGCGGAAGACCGATTTTCCGCTCGCCGGGTGACGATGTTTATATTCACAATTCAAATTGTTTGGCCGGAGGTGGAGGCGTTTCCATTCCACAAGACCTTCAAGTGCCTGACGGAGACCGATGGAGAATCGATGGCCTATTTCGTGCGCGGCGTTGGGCATGAACTGGAAGAGAAAGGGCTGCTGACGCCCAAGATGAAGATGCGCCTGACAAGGGCGAGTTGATCTGCAATGAGAGTAGCCTTAGCTTTATGGTGATAAGAAATGAGCTCTGAAGTGTGGAATCAGCTCATTCATGGAAAACCGCTCGGCGATCTCGATGTCGCAAAAGTCAACGGACGCTTTGATTTGCGCAACCTGCGCATCCCGGAGCCGTACGACGTGGAGACGATTAGAACTCCGATCGCAAATGTGACGGTCCTGGGCGGTCTTACGTCTATCGAGGGCGAGCGCGCAGGGTTGGAAAAATTCCGACCGCGCATTTCCGCGGGGCTTCCAAAGTACGTGCCCAATGGGCCCACTTATGGACTTCTGATAACCAACGTGGGTAAGGTAATTCTGATTAAGTCCGGGGATGCTGATCCCCTTTACGAAAATTATGACGCTGCAGGTCATGTAGAGGGAAAGGCGGCGGTATTGATACGTAAAGATGGTTCCACCGGTGGCGTACTCTATCATAACAATACCGATGGCATCTGCTGGACCTGCCAATCTCAAATTAAAACCTTGCTGCCGGAGGGTGCCGTCCTGAAAGTTTTTCCACCTCCCGATGCGATTGCAAAGAGCCCCTGGTGGATGGAAGGCCCAAAAGAGTATAAGGGTAACGCCGGACTGCCGCTGCCGCCGAAGCCGCCGCCTCCGGACCCGCAATATGATCTTTTCGAGGAGCCGCAGGAATGAGAATCGACGATTATTACTCTGCGTGCGAGGTCACCAAGCCTGCGGACATTGAAGTGGCCCTGAGCAAGCGCCATGGTGACGGCATCAATTCATTCATGCTTTCTCATGGCGGCGAACGCTATCCCGCTATGAATATCATGGTTACGGGAGAGCTTGCCGTCCTCCACTATCTTGTTGCTTCGATCAACGGAAGAGGGTGACCCTGGTTTCGTATCGGACAGCAGCCCCTATGACTCGGGAGAAAGAATTACCTTTTTCGTCGGCCCGACTGAAAAGATTTGGGCGCCGAACTATCAGGTGGTTCCGTTTTCAGATGCGCTGAAGGCTGCTCGGGAGTTTGCAATCTCTGCGACGCTGCTAAAATGCATTGAGTGGCTTCGGCTTTGAGACCGGGAGCATCAAGCAGCGGCGCTCTAATGAAACCGCAGTCTCAAGGTGGGACGCGGGCGGTTTGGCCACCGGACGGAGACAACAGCCGTGACGGACACACGATTGCGATGGCTATCAGCGGATCTCGCCGATCGCCTCAAGAACAGCTCCGGCGAAAAGCGCCGGGAGGCCGTTCTCGCCGCATGTAGCCTAGCCGTTGAGCACTCAGCCTTGACAGACCCAAATGCTACGAGCGTCCTCGCTCGACTGAAACTCGGAGAGGTAATCGATGACCATTCGCGGCAGAGTCTGGATCGCCTTGTAGTCGCATGGGATGAAGAGGCTTGGAATGAGGTTGACGCTACCCACTGCGGAAACCTGTCTCAGCATTCTTTGAAATTCAATAAAGCGCGGGCAGCCAATGCGCTCCTTTATGCGCTGACGCAGGGGCATGGCCAGAACGAATGGCTCGGAGCGGCAGAGGCCATTTACGAAGTATTGGTATGCCTTGATGACGATCCCAAAGGCGAAGATCTTACTCGGGCCATCGATGAAATGCTCCGCTAGAGGGCCGGGGCGCGAGGTTTCGAACGGCGCGGAAAATAGTCGGAGCACGAGATGGACGAAATTGAATCAACAGGTGGCTACCTGATGTGCGTCGAATACCGACTCGCCAGTCAGTGGAGAGGCATTAACGGGCTTTCAATTAAGCCACCTGTTTCAATGCGAGGGGTGGAAACAGATTATGACCGCGCATGCCGCATACCGAATCGATATTTGTCCGTACTCCGTCTGATGCAGGGTCAGCCCTTGTCTTGGGTGACAGGCCATTGATTACGGGCTCTGGAAAAACCACTTGAAGCAGGTCGTCATCTGGCGAATTTCCTGTGCCGAGCCGGACGACGATATCCCGGAATTGCTTGCATCCCTGAGTGAGAGTTCGTTTAATCTTCCAGAGGAATCGATCGAATTTTCTTTCGGTTCGCGGAATGTCGTCATTTTTGATACTTCTTTGCCGGGCGACGAAGTGCAGTCAGAGTCGGTCTCGTTTGATATCGAGACTGGCAGATATCTGGTGACGACCCATGTGGTAAGGCCGACTCTGAGGGCTGAGTTGTTGTTGCATCGGTTCCATGCAATCCCATGACTTTCAGTGCATCGGTGCATTGGAAAGGATGCGGCGCGTCGCATAGGTGGCAGTAACGATTTCGTGAAAATGGATCCCGCTGGCTTCGTCGTCTATCTCGGGATTACGAAATCTCCGCGCTATCGTCACATTTTCTCACGGCTTGCGCCTTCAATTTGCCGGAACCGGTTGGTGGAACTTCGGCACGCTGTTCGGACGGGGGATTTCAATTTTGAACGAAGATTCCTACCTCTTGCGCTTCCTCGCGAAGTTCGTCGAGATCATTGCCGCCGGTCTGGCAACCGCGATCAGTGCCTATCTGATAGCGCATCTGGGAGGTCCGCTGTCTGCCAGCATGGTGATGCCGGCTGCCGTTGCGACCGCGCCAGCCGCCCCGGTCGAGCTTGATGCCTCCAAAAGCCCGCCCGCCCGGTCGATTGGGCCGGTCACGGCTGCCGCCGACGAGCCGCGCCCAGCCTCCCAGTCTGCTACCGAAGCTGCGCCAGCCCAGCCCGCGCGCAAGACGCCGAAGGCGGCCCCATCCGGACCGATGCCGGCCGCCAAGGACGTCAGGGGCAGCACGGCCGCCGGCCGCGGCGAGAGATCGGCGGAGGCTTTGGCGCGTGCCGCGCTCGCCAATCTCGACGCCGAGCGATCGCCGGCCGACGAATCGGTCCGGAGGGTCGCGAGCGCGAGCAGCTCTACGGCCGCTGCGCCGATCGAGGTCGGGATGCGCCCCACCGAAGTGCCGGCGCGCGAAGCCGAAGTGCCGCCGCCGGCCTCAGTCGAGGCCGCGCTGCCGCGAATCGCCACCGTCGACCCGCTGCCGCCGCCTTCGACCTCCCCGCCGGAAAGCGCAGCGCCGCAGCCGGCGTCTGCAGCCGCAGACGAGGCCGACGGCCTGTTATCGGTTCCCAAGCGCATACTCCATCTGCAGCGCCCCGGAACTCAGTCGCTTGCCGGCGAAGCCCCGCGTCCGCCCATGCCGGTTGCGACTGCGCCGCGCGGATAGACCACGATTGCCTGAACCGCCTTGAGCGCGGCCTGCGCGTTTTCCACACTGATTCGGCAGGCAGCGACGGCGTACCGCAAGCGGGCGGCGGCATCCGTGCTGAGTTGCAACGGTTGATAAGGCGAAGAGCCGCTCCCTGGGGGCGGCCTTTTTGCGCGCCGAATGTCGTGTCGGGCGAGAGACGTCGATTCATTCTGCGATGTGCCCCGCATGCGCGACGAGGAGCAGCGAGCCGATCCGTGCGATAACTACGTATGTGACCAATTGGCCACGGTCGAAACCGAATTCGCAGCGCCGTGATAATTGACCTTGTGGCCGTCTCGAGGGCATGCGAGCGTTTTTTCGGGGCACCGCCCATGTCAAATGGTGTGGCCGGGGGTAACGGGCGCATGCAAGCAGGCTCGAAGTTGCGTCGGGCAACTACAACGGCTGTCCGGACTGGCTTGGTGCGTCGGCTCTTGGCGACCAGCTCGCTCGCGTCGCTGGTCGCCGCGGGCGCGATGGTGGGCCTTGGCGGCGGTACGCCGTCGGTTGCTTTTCCAGCTTGCGTCACGCCATCCAACGGCCCCTACAGCAATTCGGGAATCATAAATTGCGTTCTCGTCAGCAGCGGCACCATTAGCCCCAGCACGACCTTTTCGGGCGGCATCAGCAACAGCGGCACGATCTCATCGGGCGCCACCGGAATCTTTGTTGGCGGCATCTCGACCTTCTCGGGCGGAATCAGCAACAGCGGCACGATCTCGGTCACCGGCAGCCCTGGTCTTGCCGCTACCTCGGCCGTCTGCGACGGCTTTTGCGGCGGCGGGTTCGGCATTGGCGTCGGCGGCGTCTCGACCTTTTCGGGCGGCATCAGCAACAGCGGCACGATCTCGACCGGTGGCATTTTCAGCTTCTCTTCCGCCGACAAGATTAGCCCCGGCACATCAGTGGGCATCTTCGGCGCCGGCATTCTCGTCGACAACGTCTCGATCTTCTCGGGGGGGATCAGCAACGGCGGCACGATCTCGGGCGCCGGGACGATCGTGGCCACCGCCAGGAGCGGCACGATCCTGGCCGGCGGCAGCGGGAACCCTTTGTCGGGCGGCGCGGGCATTGCCGTCTACAATGTTTCGACCTTTTCGGGCGGCATCAGCAATACCGGCTCGATCACCGGCGGCATAGGAATCGTGGTTCAGGGCGCCAGCGCGGTCAGCATCTTCGATTCCGGAGCGATCACCGGCACCGGTATCTCCGTGTCCGGCGATTTCACCATAGGCGCCGGGCCGATTGCGATCGATCTCATCGGCAACAGTCCCGGCAACGTTCTCACGCTGGGACCGGGCTATATGATCGCCGGTCAAGTGGCCGGCCAGGGCAGCGACACGCTTCAGCTTGGCGGCACCGGCAGCGGCAGCTTCGATCTCAGCACGGTCGGAACGCAGTATACCGGCTTCACCACATTCAATGTGGTCAGCGGCGTGTGGACCGTCAGCAATGTTGACGCCCAGAGCCAGGCCTGGAACGTCAATGGCGGCACGCTTGCCGGCACCGGCACCTTGCCGGCGATCAACGTCAACAGCGGCGGCACGCTGGAGCCCGGCACCATCGGCGTGCCCGACACGTTCATGACCATCACCGGCAATCTCGCCTTCCAGTCCGGCGCAATCTACCTGGTCAATATCAGCCCGACCACGGCCTCGCGCGCCAATGTCGGCGGCGCGGTGACGCTCAATGGCGCGGTCCAGGGATTGCTGCTGCCGGGAAGCTACAGCGGCAAGACCACCTACGATATTCTCGATCCGCCAAGCATCAGCGGCAAGTTCACCGGCTTCACCGCCCTCGACGAGCCTGGTTTCGGCGGCACGCTCACTTACACACCGACCGACGTGCTGCTGAACCTGAGCGCCAATCTCAGCGGCTTCAATCAGAACCAGCAGAACGTCGCCGCCGGCATCAACAATTTCTTCAACAACGGCGGCACGCTGCCGGCCGACTTCTTTCCGATCTTCGGGCAGACGGGCAACACCCTGGCGGGCACGCTGTCGCAACTGGACGGCGAGGCCGCGACTGGCGCCGACAAGGCGGCGTTCCAGCTCATGACGGAGTTCCTCACGCTGATGCTCGATCCGACGCTTGGCGGCGGCACCGGGGGCACAAGCAGCAGTGCCTTTGCGCCCGAGCAGCAGGCCGGGCTCCCGCCCGATGTCGCGCTCGCCTATGCGAGCGTGCTCAAGGCGCCGCCCAAGCCGGCCGCGCTCGATCAGCGCTGGCGCGCCTGGGGCTCGGGCTTTGGCGGCAGCAGCACCGGCAACGGCGATCCGGCCGTCGGCTCGAGCAACATCACCGCGCGCACCTACGGCTTTGCTGCCGGCATGGATTATCGCTTCACCCCCGACACGCAGGCCGGCTTCGCGCTGGCCGGCGCCGGCACCAATTGGGCCTTGGCGCAGACTCCCGGCAGCGGAAGGAGCGACGCCCTCCAGGCCGGCGTCTACGGCAAGACCTATCTCGGCCCGGCCTACCTCGCCGCCTCGCTTGCCTTCACCAACCACTGGATGAGCACCAACCGCATCGCGCTCGGCGACCAGATCACCGCCGGCTTCAATGCGCAGAGCTATGGCGCACGGCTCGAGGCCGGTTATCGCTACGCGGTCGTTCCGATGCTCGGCGTCACGCCTTACGCCGCCTTGCAGGCGCAGAGCTTCCACACCCCCAGCTACAGCGAGACCGATCTCGGCGGCGGCGGCTTCGGGCTCACTTACAGCGCCATGAGCTCGAGCGACGCGCGCAGCGAGCTCGGCGTTCGCACCGACGGCCTGACGGCGCTCAACGGCATGCCGCTGGTTCTGCGCGGCCGGCTTGCCTGGGCGCACGACTGGGTCAGCAATCCGGCCCTCGGCGCCGTGTTCCAGGCATTGCCCGGCGCGAGCTTTGTGGTCAATGGCGCGCCGCTGCCGCCAAACTCGGCGCTTGCGTCCGCTGCCGCCGAATTGCGCGTCACCGCCAACTGGTCGCTGATGGGCAAGTTCGACGGCGAATTCGCGACCGGATCGAAGACCTATGCGGGTACCGGGACGCTGCGCTATGCGTGGTGACGCTATAAGTCGGGAAGCGCTTTGCGCTACCCACGCTGACGTTCACCATCGCAATCTCGCCGATCAACCTCGCCCTACTGCCCGAGCCGCTTGAGCTCCGCCTGTGCGTCGGTTGATTCGACGAAATCCTTCGGGCACGTGCTGGCGGCGGTCTTGAGCGATTCGATCGCGGCGGGACGGTCGGCCCGCAGCAGCTGCCATTCGCCGATATAGAATTCCGCCTCGCAGCGTTCGTCCGGCTTGGCCGGCGTGGCAAGCGTTGCCTCCGGGGTGCGCTGGCCCAGGAACAGCTCGACCACCGCGTAGGGCCAGTCGGATGGCATGAGGCGCCGGGCATTGGCGGCGAGCTCGGTCGCCGCGGTCTGGTCGCCGGCGCGGGTGCGCGCGATGTAGAGCCAGAGCGCCGGATAGGCATCGTCCGGCTTGTCGGCAACGGCGCGTGCCAGGTCGGCGGCGGCGGCGCCATAATGGGCAGCGTAGAAATTGGCGAAACCGCGCGCCCGATAGCCGGTCGCATTCCCTGGGCTGATCCGGATCGCTTCGCTGAAGTCGGCGATCGCGGCATCGAATTCGCCCTTGGCCTCCTCCACGTCGCCGCGGTTCTGGAAGGCGCCGCCGAATTTGGGGTCGAGCCGGATCGCTTCGTTGAGATCGGCGAGGGCGCCGTTGAGATCGCCCTTGGCCTGGTGGGCGTTGCCCCGGGCGGCAAGGTTCTGGGCATCCTTGGGATCGAGCCTGACGGCCTCGTCGAAGTCGGTCACGGCGTTGTCGAGATTGTCCTTGCGTTGATGGGAGAGGCCGCGGTTGCGAAAGGCTGCCGCATAGGTCGGATCGAGGCGGATGGCTTCGTCGAAATCGGCGAGCGCGCGGTCGAGGTCGCCTTTTCGTCCATAGGCGGTGCCGCGGTTGTTGAAGGCGGCCGCGGATCTTGGATCAAGCAATATGCCCTCGCTGTAGTCCGCGACCGCCCGGTCGAGATCGCCTTTGAGCAGGGAGGCGTCGCCGTGATTGATGAAGGCCGGCGCAAACTCGGGGTTCACCTTGATGG
>Ga0182024_10022653_pt1 | contig 11313 bp, 8 predicted proteins | sample P32metaG_FD_120480 | JGI IMG/M metagenome (GOLD analysis project Ga0182024, IMG submission 120480) | Permafrost microbial communities from Stordalen Mire, Sweden - P3-2 metaG (Illumina Assembly) | ecosystem: Environmental > Terrestrial > Soil > Wetlands > Permafrost | place: Sweden: Stordalen... | reverse complement strand
TGGCCGCGGCATCGCACATTCCGGCTCTAGCCCGCACCATCTTCCACGTCGACATGGACGCCTTCTTCGTCTCCGTGGAAGAGTTGTACGATCCTTCGCTCAAAGGCAAACCGGTCGTCGTCGGCGGGCAAAGGAACGAACGCGGTGTGGTTTCGGCAGCCTCATACGCGGCGCGAAAATTTGGCGTGCATTCGGCCATGCCGCTGCGAACCGCAGCGAAGATGTGTCCCCAGGCGATATTCGTCGATGGCCATCCCGAGCGTTACCGCGAGTGCTCGGAAAAAGTCTTCCACGTGCTCTCCGCATTCTCGCCTCAGGTTGAGATGGCCTCGATCGACGAAGCCTACCTCGACATGACCGGTACCACGCGCCTGCACGGTCCGCCGCTGCAAGCCGCGCACAAATTACATGCGCGCATGAAGGAAGAAACCGGGCTGAATTGCTCCATCGGCATCGGCTCGTCGCGGCTGATCGCGAAAGTTTCCTCCGGTCAGGCGAAGCCTAACGGCGTTCTCTGGATCGTCTCCGGCCAGGAAGCGAAGTTTCTTGCGCCACTGGACGTGCGCGAGATACCTGGCGTCGGCAAGGTGATGGAAAGACACTTGCACGAAATTGGAATCAAGAAAGTCGGCGACCTGGCGTGCCTTGAAGAATCGGAACTCGAACAACGCTTCGGCAAATGGGGGCTTGCGCTGGCCGGCAAATCTCGCGGCGAAGATGCTGGCGGCTGGTTCGATAGCGAGGTTGGAGCCGACAGCGAAGTCAAATCCATCAGCCACGAGCACACCTACAACGAAGATACCGCGGACCTGACCCAACTCGAAGCCACGCTAATGCGCCTCTCAGAGATGGTCGCGCGCCGTCTCCGCGAAGCCAATCTGCACGCCCGCACCATCCAACTCAAGCTACGCTACAAAGATTTCACCACCCTCACTCGCGCGCATACACTCCCTGCACCCACGCAGCTCGACGGCGAAATCTTCGCCCAGATTCGCTCTCTGTTTCGTAAGAACTGGCAGGAAGGCCAACAAGTGCGCCTGCTGGGAGTACAGGCATCGTCATTCGAGCAGCAGCCCGGGCAGATCAGCCTGCTCGAAGGCGGACGCCAGCAGCGCTGGAAAGACGCCCTCGCCGCCGCCGACCGCCTGCGCGATAAATTCGGCGAATCCAGCGTGAAGCTTGCCACCGGCATGCGCGGCAACTTCCGCGAACGGACGCATGAGAATCCAGCGGGGCTGCCGGGGAAGGGCAATAAGAGTACCTAGTACTCAGTACCTAGTGACCCACTATCACTAACTTCCGCGAATGACTAGCAGGTGCTGACTACCCGGTACTGAGTACTGTTCAGCAAAACGAAGGCCGGGTATCCCGGAAGGTGATTCCGGATCCCGGCCTCGTCTTATTGCAACTTGTTGTGAATTTCCTCTAGCGGACTGAACCTAGTTCCCCGGGTTCGAGTTCGCCGCCGTGGTCGGAGTCGCGTTCGGCGCCGATGCTCCCCAGCGCGCCAGCCGCGGATAGAACGGGGTCACTTCAAACGGCATCTTGTCGCGCGCCGATGTGATGGCGACCGGAGCCGTCTTCACCATCTCCGCCTTGTCATCCCACGGATTGATCTTGACGCGTCCGCCGAGCGGCAGCGCCGCGACCTGATCGAGCTTGCTGTTATCCAGCGCCGGGCCTTGCGTTGAGAGAGCCGTCAGCCGGCTGATGCTTCCACCCTGCGCCAGCGAATTACCCAAATGCGTCGTCAACAGCGCATTCAGCTGCGGAGCGCGAGCTTGCAGCGCCTTCAGGAACAGGCCAACGTTATCGAGCTTCTGGGCATACGGCGAGTTGTTCAGAAGATCGATAGCCTTCTTGTCGGCTGCCGCTTCCTCTTCCGGAATGTGCCTGAATCCCAGATTGTTGTACGTGGAATCGTCGGAGAACAGCATGCGGTCGTTGAACGCGTACTTGCTGCCCAGGTTGTGGCCGAGCACGATGTGCGCCAGTTCATGCGAGAGGACGGCCGCCAGGCTGGCCTCGTCGGGCAGAACGTCGATCAATCCGCGGCTGATGACGATGGTATTGCCCACGCTGAAAGTTTCCAGCGGAGCCGTGAGCAGCACGCGAGTGCGCACCGGGCGCGGCAGATCGATGTTGTTGGTCACTTCCAGATTGTTCACGACAGTTTGCAGAATGTGGTCGACGTCGCCTTCGGGCGCGAGCAATCCAGCCTGGGTCAGGCGTTCGATGACGTTGTCTTCCGCCTGCTGCTGCCACTGACGCTCAGCCTGTAGCGGCGAGGCGTCCTGCCCCGCGGAGCTTTCGTCCTTCACGCTATCCACGCGGATCTGGGTGAGTTCGTCGTCCTTGCCATCTTTCTTCAGGTCGTAGCCCCAAATGCGGGTTTGCGCCTTGAACGCCATCTTGTTCTTGACGCCAGCGCTGAAGTCGCCTTCTTCGCTGTAGATGTAGGCTGGAACCCAGTAGCCCGGAATCAAATTCAACCGCCAGCTATCCATGTGGAAGAAGTAAGAATTTTTCGGAGCGGGAGCATACGTTCCGTTCAAGCGGACGATGTTGTATTCCTGATCTTCCACCCAGACGCGGCCCAGAAAGCGGCCACGGCCGGAATTCTTTTTCGGCGTCACGTCAAACACCAGGCAGCGCACGTCGCCCAAGAATTCGCGGCGGATGTAATGGAACTCGTAGTGCTCTCGGTCAAAGTCGGTGCGGTCGGCATAGACCATCCAGGAGAAACCCATGGGCTGGTACTGCACCTTGAAGAGTTTATTGAAGCCGCCCATGAGGCGCGTCTCCATGCCTTTGTCCTGCTCTTTCAGATAATCCTTGCGATCGACGGTTACGCCCATATCCATGCGACCCAGAAAATAATGGTCGCCGCTGGGCACTGGGCCAAGCTGCGCATCCGCCGTCAGATCCTGCAGATACGTCTCGACCACTGGGGTGCGCGTGGCCAGAGCTTTCATCAGATCGTGTTCGCGCTCGATGAAGCGGTCGACCACCTGATCCATGGTGACGGGCTGCGCGAGCGACGATGCCACAGGCGCGGGAGCCGTCGACTGCTGGCTCTGCGCGGGCGCAGCCTGCGTCTGTTCCACAGGAGACGCTGGCGCCTGCGCGGGACTAGACGGCGCAGCGTTATCTGGCGCCGGAGGAACCGTGCCCACGCTTAGGTGTTGCGCGTCCGTAGGCAGTTGAGCCGTCGCGGCGGCGTTCAAAGGTTGTGACTCCGCGGACTGTTGTGCGGCAGCGCTTACCGAAACCAGCAATGCCGCGGTGAACATCCATTTCCAGTTACGCATGGCTCTTGTCTCCAAAGTTTCTTACAGCAAATGTCTCGAATTCGAATCCTGTCTAATACGCCAGCTGAAACGACACATGCACTACCGCCGTCGAGTCGACCGGCTGTCCCATTCGTGCCGCGGGTTTGAATCGCATCTTGTTCGCGGCTGCTATGGCGGCTTCATCCAGCCCATGTCCCAGGCCGCGCACTACGCGGTTCACATGCAGCGTGCCATTTGCACCGAACATTACTTCCAGCAAAACTTCGCCTTCCAGCTTCAAGCTGCGAGCTTCGTCGCTATAGACCGGCTGCGGCTTGAAAGTAATTTCTACCGGCACGGTTGCAGGACCAGAATCTGCCTGCGCGATCTTCGGCCCGCCATGAACTACCTGTTCCGTTCCGAATCCCCCTGTGGCAATTGAACCGCCGGTGCTCTTTTTCGTTGTGGCAACGCCATTTCCAAAATCCGCGCTGGCCACCGTTCCCTTGATCCCGTTGGCTCCGCCCGATCCGTTGCCTTGTCCCGGACCCACCGGCATATCGAAGCCGCCAGCCTGCGCCGCATAAAGCTTGGCGTTCGGCTTGCCCGTCCCTTTCAATCCATTCGGATCGCCAAATCCACCGGTCTGAACTTTCTCCACCGCCGCATTTACCGTAGGGGCAACCGAACTGCCGCCAAAATCTCCGGTGTGCAAAAGCTTCGGCCGCGCAACCTCAGCGGTAATTTTCAGCTGCGGAGCGGCGAATTGATTCATCACCACTTTGGGAGCTTCCACCGGTTCGGGTGCTGGAACGTGACGAACCTCGTGCGGCACCATCAGCTTTGGAGTTTCGAACACGGGCATCGGCGGAAGCACTTTCGTCTTCAGCGGCTTTACCTTGATTGGCGCGTGCTCCGGCTTCAGGGCGGGAAGCGGAATGAGCTCGGTCACCCGGTACTGCTTCAACTGCAACTTGTCGGGAAATAGAAGTCCAAGATTGACGAGCAGCAGCAGCATCAGCACCATGAAGGTGTAGCTGGTGGCCAGCGCGCGCCGGTCGATCTTGCGCTCGGGCAATATGCCGAGCTGAAAGCCCTGTTCAGACGTAGCCATGCATTAACTCCAGGAGATCCAGGCCGAGGGAGCGAACCGGGATTGGAGTTTTTACATTACGGGAGAAAGGACAGGGGGTAAACGTGTCCACGGCTCTTGACCGAAAGTAACCATTTGAGGGTGGTTACGGGAACCGCCTCAAAGTGGGAGGAGAGGACAGGGCAGGCGCAGCAGAGCAATGCAGCGGAGGGAATGCTTTCTCCCACGATTTGTCATCCTGAGGCCCGCGTCTTTTGCGGACCGAAGGACCCCTGCACTCTTAGCCCCCTGCAACGGGCGTGTCAGGGAGTTCTTACGATCCAGCGTAATTCGCAGCGCCCGTCACAAAGCGGAAATCTGCAAGAATTGTGATTTAGACTGATCCGTCAGATCTGATTTGCGCGCGCTGCCTCTGAAACCACGCAAAAACCGGCACGCCAGCCAGAATTACCAGCAACCCATAAAACGAATTCGGCCAGTCGCCCCGGAAAGTGTAGTAGAGAAGCACTCCCGCCACTGCAATGAACACGGCCGGCACAAACGGATAACCAAACATGCGATAAGGCCGCGCCGCATTAGGCTCTCGCCAGCGAAAAACGAACACCGTACTACCCGCGATCATGTAGAAGAGCCATTCCGCAAAAATGGCGAGCGAAAACAGCTGGCGAAAATTTCCGCCCAGGAGCAGAAGCGCAATCGACATCGCCGCCTGCAGCACGATGGCGATCGACGGAGTATGAAACCGCGGATGCACCTCCGCCAGCGCCGAGAAAAAATATCCGTCGCGGGCCACGGCATACGGCACGCGAGCGCCGCTCATGATCGTGCCATTCAGCGTGACCAGCATCGAGATCGCCATGCCCGCGGAAACAAAGCCTGCGCCCATGTGCCCCATCACCAGCGCAACGGCATCCGACGCCGGACGCGGCGAAGCCGCAATCGCGCTCGCCGGCAGCACATACTGCACAGCGGCATTCACCAGCACATACAGCACTCCCACCGTCGCAACGCCCGCGATCAGCGCAATCGGAATATTGCGCTCCGGTCTCTTTACCTCGCCCGCTACCATGTTCAGATCGTTCCATCCGTCATACGCCCACAGCGCGGCGACCAGGGCAGCCATGAAGCCTGCAATCCCGCCCTTGGCGCCGGTGAACATTGTGGCAAAGTTGCTCCATCCTCGCCCCCCTGCGGCGCCCGCTCCGCTGAAGCAGACGACTACGATGCCGAGAATGATTGCCACCTTCAGCACGGTAAATACGAGTTGAAACTCTCCAGCCTTCTTTACGCCCCGATAGTTAAGAAGAGAAATGAGCACTGCAGCGCCGATGGCAACAACTTGGCCCCAAGTAATGCCGAACGGAACGGAGACCACGTTGACAGAGAAAAATGAAAAGACGGGAAAAGTTCCGAGAATCCGCACCAGTCCGGTCGCCACCGTCGCCACCGAAGCCGGTTTCGCAATGACAAACCAGGTCCAGGCATAGAGAAATCCGCCGAGCGGCCCGTAGGCGTCGCGAACGTACACATATTCTCCGCCCGCTTGTGGCTTCATCGCGCCCAACTCCGCGTAAGTGAGCGCGCCAAAAAAAGAGAGCAGCCCGCCGACCAGCCAAGCCAAATAAACCAGCTTCGCCGAACCGACTGCCTGCATCATTTCGGCGGGCACCAAAAAGATTCCGCTGCCGATGATCGTTCCGACCACCACCGCCGAGGCATGGCTGACTCCGAGATCGCGCGCAAGCTCGGGACGGGTCGTCGCTGCATGGATCGGTTCTGGCATGCTTGGAGTTTGCCAGTATACGTGAAGGACAAAAGCTTTTAACCGCGAAGATTGCAAAGAACCGCCGCGAAGATCGCAAAAAAAATCGATGCCGCTCTCCTTGGCGACCTTCGCGGCCTTTCTTAGCGACCTTAGCGGTTAAAAGCTCTTGCTTCGAGGTTCGCGACTATCCGCTCGCGGCCTTCGAGAGGCTCGCTGTAATTGTTCACCATGCGCCGGATTCCATCCTTGAGCAAAACCGCATGAAAGTTGATCAGCAATCCGACGGAAATATTCAGAAGCCGCAAATGCGATAGCAATTGAGCCTCGTCCACCGGATGTAATGCCTCTTTGCACTTGAGTTCGACAGCAACTCTGCCCTCCACAACCAAATCTACACGAAAACCACAATCCAACTTGACGGATTCGTAAATCAAAGGCACAGCCTTTCCCGCTCGACGCGTAACCCGCGGTTTCCAATCTCGTAGGCCAGACAAGCCTCATACGCCGATTCCAAAAGCCCCGGCCCCAACCTGCGATGAATCTTAATCGCCGCCCCAATGATCTCCTGTGTAAGGTCTCCACGCCGCATACAAGACTCCATGAACTGCTTTTCTTAGCGTCCTTTGCGGCCTTTCTTAGCGCACTTGGCGGTTAAAAGCTTTTTGATTTCAGCGAAAAAAGCCTTTAACCGCGAAGCTCGCTAACAACTACCGCAAAGTTCGCAAAGAAAAGCTTACTCCGGAGTCGCGAGGCTCAAACCATATCCAACGATAAATGTGATTGTAGTTCCCAGAACGACCCACCACGTCCATGGCACGTGCATGCGCCACAAATATAGCTCCGTGCCAAAACCAAACAGCATCCCTACCATAGCGCCGCGTTGTGTCGCCCTCCGCGTCAGCACTCCCAGCAAGAAAACTCCGAGCAGCGCCCCATACGCCACGGACGCAATCTGCAACCCAACCTCGACCACGCGTCCGGCTTTGTGCAAGGAGAGCACTGCCAACCCAAACAGCAGTAGCGCCCACACGAACGTCGCGACGCGAGAAAGCCGCATTTGGCTTCGCTCGTCGGCACGCGGACGCAGATAAACATAGAAATCCATAATTGAACTTGATGAAAGCGAGTTGAGCGCCGCGCTCAGGTTCGACATTGCCGCAGCCAGAACCGCCGCAATCAGCAGCCCGGAAATTCCGTGCGGCATTCGGCTGACAATAAACGTCGGGTAAATCCGGTCCGATTTTCCAAAGATGCCTGAAGGCACGCGATAATAAGCCCACAGCATCACGCCCACCATCAGGAACAATGCAAACTGAAACAGAATCGCGACCCCACTCGTAATGAGCGCCAGCGCGGATTGCTTCTGCCCCCGCGCCGCCAGCAGCCTCTGAACGAACAGTTGATCGGTGCCATGGCTCGCAGTTGTGAAGGCCGCACCGCCGATCAATCCAGCCCAAAACGTATACGGAATCCAAAGACTCGGCGTGAAGTCAAACACTCTCAGCTTTCCCGCGCCCGCTGCGGCAGCGTGAATCGCAGTCCACCCTCCCGGCACCAGATGCAGAATCGTCACCAGACCTACCAGAGTTCCGCCCACATAAATCACGGTTTGCACCACGTCGGTCCAAATCACCGCCGCCAGTCCGCCCTCAAACGTATAGATCAGTGTCAATATAGTGATGATGGCAATCGATGCGACCTCGCCCGTCCCCAGCGCAATCGAGACCACAATCGATACCGCGTATACCCGAACCCCCTCCGCAGCCGCGCGCGTCAGCAGAAATAATCCCGCAGTCAGCGAGCGCAACCCGCGCCCAAAGCGGCGTTCGATCAATTCGTAGGCGGTATAAAGATCGCCGCGAAAGTAATGCGGCAACAGCACAAAGGCGATGATCACGCGGCCCACCGCGTACCCCATCACCACTTGCAGAAATGTCAGGTTCGTATCGTAGGCCAGCCCGGGAATGCTGATGATGGTAAGCGTGCTGGTTTCGGCTGCGACAATGGAAAGTGCGATGGCCCACCACGGAATGTCGCGTCCCGCCAGAAAGTAATCACGCAACGAACGATGCCGCTTGCGAAAGCGCAGCCCGAACAACGTAATGCCGACCAAATACAGCGCGATAATTGCGAGATCGAGTTTATCGAGGCCCATTCGTTCTGCCGGATCGTTTTTCTATACAACTTTCCGCGCCACAATCTGCGCCGGATCGTATGCCTCTGACGAACACGCGACCAGCCACAACAGAGTTGTGCCGTCATTGCGCACCGCATGCGAACACTCTGGGGAAACCAGCAAGAGCACAGCGCTCGCACCCTCGAAGCTCCGGCGCTGTATTGGAGTACCCTCGCCTTCGTCCCAGTGCAGCGACCACGCCGTGCCGGGCAATAAAATAATCGCCTCGCGCTTGTGCCCATGATAATGATTGCCGCGCACCGCCCCGGGTGCGCTGGAAGCGAGATGCATGTCTACAATGCCGCCCAAAAAATCAAGCGCTTCGCGCGGAGCCGTGAAGCTGAAGCCGCGCGCGTCACCGGAGTTCGCCAAGTCTTGAATCTGCATTCTCATATGTATGCCTTCAATTATGGCGACAATTGCAGGTCGGCGCGAGTGAGTGTTTATGGACATTCGGCAACTTTCTTACTCTCATCGAACCGGGCCGGCAAGTGAGCACGTAGCTAAGACCTCTGTGATAGAACTAATCCCGTGGCTTACTACCTTGGCATCGATGGTGGTGGAAGCAAGACGACGTGCGCCATCGGCGACGAGGCTTCACTGCTGGCCTCTGTGGACGCAGGCGCCAGCAATATCACGCGCGTGGGCGAAAATCGCGCTCGCGAATCGTTGCACCGAGCCGTACTCGAGGCCTGTGCGGCTGCGAAAATCGATTCCCACCAAATTCGACGAGCCTGCGTCGGTCTGGCTGGTGCCGGACGTGAAGAAGTCGCCGCTACAATGCGAAAAATTGTTGCCGAAGTCATCCCCGGCGAGATTCAAGTCGTCGGGGATACCGTTACCTCGGTGGAGTCCGCCTTCGGTGCGGGACCTGGCGTGATCGTCATATCTGGCACCGGCTCGATCGCCTACGGCCGCAACGCCCAAGGACAAACTGCTCGCGCTGGAGGCTGGGGCTTCGCGGTTTCGGATGAAGGTTCAGCCCACTGGATCGGACGCGCTTTGGTTCGCGATCTTCTGCGTGCGATCGATCAAAAGCTTGGCTCTACAAATGAGATTCAAGCGATAGCCGATGCCTTCCCGCTCTTCCGCCAAATTCAGGGCGCGTGGAATGTTCGGTCACTGGATGAGTTTGTGCGCGCTGCCAACTCTCAGCCCGACTTCGCATCCTTGTTTCCCTTGATCGTCGCTGAAGATGCGGAAGATGTAACTGCGAGCGTTTTATCGCGGGCCGGCGGCGAACTGGCGCAGCTCGCCGCAATCGTAACTCGGCGTCTATTTGCAAACGAGACTGGAAATGATGCGCGCGTGTACGTAGCAATGGTCGGCGGCGTCTTTCGCCATTCGGCAATCGTGCGGGAAAGTTTTTGCCGTGAGCTTCAGAAACTTGACCCTCGCGTCCAAGTGAAGCCGGAGATTGTTGAGCCTGTCGTGGGCGCTTTGCAGATGGCGAGGCACGCCGCCACGACGGCTCGAAGGTAATCTACCCAGCCTGTTTCGATGCCGGTAGCATTGCAGCATCGTCCTATGATAGACAGGCTCCAATCGATTTTCGACTGGCCGGTGTTCGAGAAGCCGTGGAAGCCAGTCTCCAAACCCGCCCTTGTGGCCTGGCTTGTCTTTTACGCCGGCTTCCTCCTGTATGCATTTTCCGCACACGGCGGATTTCTTTTCATCGACATGGCCAACTTGGTCGTCCATGAAGGCGGCCACAACCTTTTTATGTGGTTGGGCCCGACTCTCCATCTTTGGGGAGGCACGCTGCTGCAGTGGCTCGTACCATTTCTTCTGGCGGCGTATTTCTTCAATCAGCGCGAGACCACCGGGTTCGTCTTCTCCCTTTTCTTTTTCTTCGAGAACTGGCTCTACACGGCTACTTACATGGCCGATGCGCGAGCGCAGGTGTTGCCCCTGGTCACCACCGGAGACCCTGAATTCGCCGAGCACGATTTCTTTCGAATCTTCACGGACCTTGGTGTCCTCAACTACGACACGCAAATTGCCGCCGTGGTTCGCCTGATGGGCTGGTGTGGAATGATTGCCGTTGTGATTTGGTTTGCGCGCCAAAGAACCAGTGGCAAGATCTCAGCGCTTCAAGCGCCAGTCGACGAGACGACCAAATTCCAGGAGTTCCTCTCTAAGGAATCCAATCGGCGATGAAAATGTTGGTCTCGTGCGGAGCTTTCGCGTTGCGGTTGGAAGCCCACACCAGCTTTGTCCCATCCAGACTGAACATAGGGAATCCGTCGAAACCGTCGCTGTAAGTAACGCGCTCCAGGCCGCTGCCATCGGAGTTGATCAGCCAGAGTTCAAAATTTCCCATGCCTCCGGTCGCGTGCGTTACCGGATCGTAGTTCGACGAAAAAATAATCCGCTTGCCATCGGCAAGGTATGACGGCCCAAAGCTGGCTGCGGCCAGGTTTGTAATCTGCCGCTTCCTGCTGCCATCGGCCTTCATGATCCACAACTCGAGCGAGGTTGGCCGGATGAGATTCTGCTGCAACAGCTCTTTATAGTCGCCGATTTCCTTTTCGCTTTGAGGATGGTAGGCGCGATAGGCAATCCACTTGCGATCGGGTGAATAAACCGGGCCGCCATCGTAACCCAGTTCATGTGTGAGTTGTTTCACATGCTTGCCGTCAGCATCCATCGAATAGATATCGAGGTCGCCATGGCGCAGGGAAGTGAAGACGATCTTTTTACCATCCATTGAAATCGTGGCTTCCGCATCGTATCCCGGCGTATTGGTCAGTTGTTTCAGGTTCGAGCCGTCCGGGTTGGCGGTGAAAATGTCGTACCCCGGGTAAACCGCCCACACATAGCCTTTGGAGAAATCAGGCCGCGGTGGGCACTCCGGGCTGGCCAGATGCGTGGAAGAAAATAAAATCTTCTTTCCGTCAGGATAAAAATAACTGCACGTAGTGCGTCCCTTGCCGGTCGAGACCATGTGCTGGTCGCTGCCGTCGATATTCATGGCGAAAATCTGGTCGCACTTCACGTCGCCGTG
>Ga0182024_10022652_pt1 | contig 11313 bp, 17 predicted proteins | sample P32metaG_FD_120480 | JGI IMG/M metagenome (GOLD analysis project Ga0182024, IMG submission 120480) | Permafrost microbial communities from Stordalen Mire, Sweden - P3-2 metaG (Illumina Assembly) | ecosystem: Environmental > Terrestrial > Soil > Wetlands > Permafrost | place: Sweden: Stordalen... | reverse complement strand
GGAAGCGCGAGTCTGGAGTGGGAGCTGGAGCGCGAGTCTGGAGTGGGAGCTGGAGCGGGAGCCTGGAGTGGGAGCTGGAGCGGGAGCCTGGAGCGGGAGCGCTAGTCCGGAGCCTGGAGCTGTGAGGTGCGAGCTGGCTCATGGAGCGTGGTCAGGTGGTTAGCGCAGGACGGATGGCTATTTGTGCAATTTCGAAAAGAGCGTGGCTATTTCCGCAAATGATGCAAACTCCATGGCTATATTCGGAGTTTTCCCTAAATATAATGGCAAATGTTCCAAAGTAAATTATGAATTAATCAGCTAGACCTGACCCTCAATTATTTTAGCCCCCCTATTTAACCTCTAAACGCCTCATTAAAATATCTAAGGATGACTTTGTTGATTTTGTCCTTCGTAAACACCATCTAAAAATGGTAGATAATCCCAAAATGCAGTATTGCTAAAACCAGTTTGCGGATCAACGTTTTGTAAAATGTTTTGCGTCTGTGGCGGCATAAAGTACTGCTGAAATCCCTCAGCACTAAACTTAGTAATCGTAATAGAAAAAGTCATACGCCTCTGTCAATTCTCCATCTCCAAGCGCGGGCATGACTGTGTCGAACTCGTAATCTGGCTTCGGTGCAGCGGGGTAAGTGATATGTTGCGGCCACTTTTGCTGCATTGGCGATGGCTCGTCCTCTGGCGGCGAAGGCGATTGAAGTTGCCATTTCATCTGCAGGCTTTCGACGACTTGGAGAGATTTCGATGCGCTGGACCAAACTTCTCCGATCTCAGCGAAACCGGACGTGCAAGTGCGAAGAGCGTTCTTGCTAGATCGTCGAAGCGACTCGTTCGAGGAAGTCGCGTTGACAAGATGAACGATGGCTGCGGTGAAAACCATGTGCACGGACAGATTGACAATATAACGCAGTGAGAAACGCGATCTGTACAGTTTCAAAAGTGTTATTATTGAGTTTGCAGAGGCCGTGCACAACTCCCACGGTGAAACAGGGATTCCGGCGATTTGTTTCTGAGAGCCGAAGGGCCGGAAAAGGAGTATCATGGTTGTATGATATATCATGCTATAGATTTAGTAAGGCCAGGATGGGGGGTTGATACTGCATGATGATGACCGGAGGCAACACTCCCTCCGCTGAAGACGGGTCGCAACGGAGATGAGAGGGTAATTCCTTATACCAGGAATTCAGTCGGAAATACAGGCCTGCAATCACATCGGCTCGATAAGTCTCGCTCGAACTCTCGAATTTGGTGATGGCAGAGTATCTAAATTAGCGGGACTCCAACTGTCAACATACAAACTAGCCATCACACTCCCCAGTATTTCGGTTATGGTGCATATTCGCTCAAATACCGTGCACAGATGACTCGGCCGATCCGGAAAGGTCTTATCGATGGTATTGGGATCATTCGCATTGTAATATGGTAACCATGGCTCTGCCTCCTTGTCCACGTCGATGGGTGGCCGTTGGGCATTGATAGAGTCACATGGGATGACCGTTGGTCTGCCCATATACGTCGACCAGCCGCTTTTGAATTAGAAATCTTCCTACCTAAAGGAACTTACCGATCGAAAATGAAGCATCCCCAGAAGGTTATGGCCCGCATGTTGTATTCTTCCTCGCTGAGGTATCCTAATTCAACAAGTCGTTGAGAATCAAGATGAAGTCCCAAGTCCAACGCCATTCGGAAACTCATTCCTGGTATTAGAATCGTAAAGGGCAGGAGCCTCACCAGATAAAATCCAACCACGAGCATTGCGCGCGCATCCGGCCTCCCTACTGCCTAGAAGCGCCAGAGCTTGACAAGTAACAACACTCGGCCGAGCCATGATATCTTCATCTAAGAGAAGTAGTTGTCGTGCTCTATTAAAGTAATAATAACCAGCAGTAGATGGATCTGATTCATCAGAGCGAAGGCCTGGTCGGGTTGAGTATGGCGCCGCATGTGCGAGAATGGCATTCAACAAGAATTCTGTTTATCAGCAAAGAAAGCCACTGCTGTCTGTACCTGATGCAAACTTGCCTCCGTTGGTAAGATCCCGCAGGAATAAATCTTTATCGAGAATGACAAAGTATTGATGCTGCCAAGACCAATAAAGGTTGAGAAGATGGTCTACTAACTCAGGGTTGAAGAAAAAGTCATATAGTTCCGAATCGGGAGGGGTATGCGCATAAGACTGCTTGGGAGGTTGTGCCGTCGGTGATTCGGTGGATATAAGAGACAAATTTGATGTCGGTCCGAAATAGCGAACCTTATCGTCAGAGACATTTTTTCACTTGCACTACCTGTCCTTCTTGTAACTGTAAGGTGCCCATGATTTTCCCTAGCTCAATCAACGGACTGCCGGTCATGTCGTTCGCAAATCCCGTTTTACTGCCACCTCGCGAGTCCGGCGAGCCCGCTTTGGCCAGGGGGGCGTAGTACTGAAGATCGTCACCTGTTGATCGTATCTCTCGGATGATCTCAGGAAGGGAGTTTGTATCAGCATCGCGAACAGATTTTATCATCCCTTCGAGGGAAGCGACGCGAGCCTCCAGAGACTCGATGTAGCGCCGAGAGGGGTTCCTATGGAGTTAGTTAGCCTTATCACGACATTTGATACCTCCGACGATCCGCATCAAAGTCATATTGGCACTCTGTTTTGTGGACTTGACAGGTCATGCATCGAGGCAAGGTTCCGTCACACTGTGATCAGCGCTATGACCGAGGTGAGATTACCTTTGACTTGCGCTTCCTACAGGGCAGACACGCAGTGCGGACGAGCCGGCGCTTGGAAGGGGGTGTGTTTGCGTCCTTTGCCTCGACCTCGTTCTCCGTGGAGGCCGCGACGCTCTCACGCCGCGACTCTGAGGTGTCGGACATCAAGAACCAGGGCGGCTGGAGGAGACTAGTATTGCTGCTGCTGCTGGCTGGTGCTATCGGCGCAGGTATGTCCGAGGCAAGGATCGCAAGGGTATCTGAGCCGAGGTTGTTGTGTTCCTCCTTTTTCAGCGCCGCTGTAGTATTAATTGTTGGTGGATCGCGCCGGTCCATGGCTCCGAAAGGCTGTCTGCAGCACTTAATTAGGTTTCGGCTGTATTAAATGAAAAGAAGTCTCGGAATGGTCGTCCCCGCATTCGTTCATCGCAGGCGACACAAGTGATTTATTGGTCACACAGTCGCCCAGCAAAATAGTGGAGAGCCCTCACACATTCGAGAACGGTCCCACCCTCTCACATGCCGAGAATGCGGCAATAATCGGCGGTCCCGCGCGCGAAATGACACTTGGGTGAGCCAACCCCGCCTATCATCGCGCCCCGCTGACACAAACATGAAATGGGAGCCTCATCCGCGATCACAAATATCGGATACCTGGATCTCTCAACACTTTTATATGAAAGAAGTTGATAATAATAGCTGAGATTAATATGCTAAACCTTGAATGAACCAGCTCGAGCCCTCTTCTGATCTCCTGTCGAAACAGGCTTTGGCACCACCTTGCCACTACTTGCTTGCGTTGGCCGCATAAACGTCGGCAGATGGCTATAATCTTTGTGTTCAGGGCTCAATGACCCTGCAGCGCGGGCTACCGGTGGCACCGGGGGATGGATGGAAGCGGGCGCCTTGGCGCGAGAGGGAATCCGAAGTGAAGCACTTCGATTCACACTTGGCGACGGTTTATTGGATGCAGAAGTGGAAGGACGAGGAGGATGAGATACAATCCGACGTGACTCTCCTCCTGCATGCAGGCTACCTTGGGCGGACCGAGGCCGGAGCTGCCCCTCCCTGATTGGTGGAGGACTTAATTCATTTACGGGCGTCGCGTGAGGCGTCGTTTTGGCTGGGGTTTGGGAAACATTGGCTTGAGGCGGTGCTGTCGGAGTGGTGGCATTTGTTGGTGGATTCAACCGTGGTACTTTATTTAAGGATTTTGGCGTTGACTCACTCCGGGTTTGTGACTTGGGTGTAGGAATTTTCGATGAGGTTGATATGGCGGACGGGGTGCTGCCTCGCTGAGAAGCCACTTTCGTGCCAGTTGGACTGGGCAGAAATGGAGATGACGAGCGCCTTGAGGAAGTAGACTTTGTTGGCGACAGAGGACCAACCAGCTTTTTCTCTTTTGGCGATGGCTTCGCTGTGGTCGGTGTCTGTTTAGGTGTTCCGGGTGATTTGGGTGTGGAGGTAGCCTCATTCCGTTTGGCAGGCGTCGGAGTTGGTTTTGGCGTAACAGACACGGCAGGCTTCTTAGGGGTCGCTGTAGGTTGAGGTGATAATGACGAAGCTACTGTCTTTGTAATCGAGGATTTTGTGGTGGATACCCCCAACTGGATATTCTCTGACGTTGATTTCACTTTGTTGGCAACAGGATTGCCATCTTTTTTGTTTTTTTCTGCAACTAGATCCGTAGATACAAGGGTATCTGACTCAACGGATAGTGGTTCCGGAGCCGGTGTTTTCGGATGGTCGTCTGCACTTGAGTGTGGCATATCAGGTGGCGGCTCCCGCGCAGCCTCACCTTTTTCCAGACTCTTCTTCTCTTTCTTCGGTTCCTCGTGTTCCTGAGCACTCTCTATCTTCACTGGCTCGCTTATCGCGTCGGTTGGCTTTGAGGCAGTTGGTCCCGCTTTGCTCACAGCCTCCACGTTTTCCGTCGGGCTGAAACTCATGGCTCGACTGACAGGAATGAAATTGGACTTGACGCGCGCTTTCTGAGCGCCTCCATTTAGTCTAGGACTCTCAGGAGTCTCGGCCTGTGAACCTCCCGTTCCCGTTCCCTGTTGCTCGAAAAACGCCCTTAATGAAGACACCTATTTGTTAACATTGGAGCCCGATCCGTATGTACAGGTTTCGCTTTCGCGTGATCGGGTAAGCCCATTGCCGGTGGCCCAAAGGCGAGGACTGAGATATTGTCGTCTGAAACGTGGCACTGTGGGATGGGCTCGAGTACTAGCTGGGTGCGAAAGAGCAATCAAAGGCGCGTTTCAGGGGTGCACTTGCTCCTTTCGGGCCTGCTGTTGGCTGTTGGTTGGTCAAAATCGAAACCCGCTGATCCAAAAACTCCAGAATTTTCTGATCTTCGATCGCAACAACAAACCATCAAATGGCGATTTGCACGAGGACAGGCTGCGGGAAAACATTTGACGAGAACAACAACAATGAAGGCGATTGCATGTTTCATCCTGGCGGTATGACCCCCGAATACGTCTAGAAAGCGAACCTAATTGAGTGTAGCGCCTGTGTTTCACGAGGGTCTGAAAGGTACCTTGGGTGTCAATTCGGGGATTCATGTCTAGGCTATTCATGCTGCAAGAAACGGGTCACTTCGTTTGACGAGTTTTTGACGCTGCCGGGATGTACGTCCGGATCCCATTCAACGGAAAAGGTTGCGAAACCAGCTCCCGTAAGCACAAGCGGCACAGCGTCATCTACGACGGTAGAGGGCCCGACTTCCGTTGACGGAGGGGTTGAGACTTATGGATCGGCATCTGCGCAGAAAATTAGACCTTCAGCAACACCGCAACCTATTGTTGAGGAGAAGAAACCCGAACCACTGGAACAAGATGACCTCTCAATACCTGTAGCGAAGGGCGAAAAGTGTAAACGAAGAGGATGTTCAGCGGAGTATATTTCGGACGAAGTATCAAGAGGCGATGGCCCAGAAGCCAAATGTATATTTCATCCTGGGTACTGCTCACAGTTTGCTGGGGCTGACTCGTAGGCCACCTATCTTTCATGAAGGGAGTAAGGGGTATACATGCTGCAAACGACGTGTGCTTGAATTTGACGAGTACTCTCCTAAATCTTCAGGATTTGACTCTTTAGATTCTTAAAGATCCCCGGCTGTACTACTTCAGCGCACCGCTTCCAAGCCCCTTCACCAACACCCCAATCCCAAGAAACAGTCGAGATGGTTCAATGCAGAGAAGACTTCTATCAAACCCAACAAACCTGTGTCCTTGCAGTATTTGCCAAAAAGATCGACAAGCCCTCCCTGCAAGTATCTTTCAAACCGCGAGAGGTCTCCATCTCTTTCAACTTCGATCAAGCGAAAGCGTATAAGACAACTATACCCTTATTCGATGAGATTGATCCGGAGAATTCGCGCTACCAAGTCCTTTCCACAAAATTAGAAATCACCATGAAGAAGGCCAATGGGGCAAGTTGGCCTGTGCTGAGACCTGATCCAAACGTTACAGACCGGATCAAGTTTGGCGTAGATGCAAGTAAGAAGGCATAACATACAATATCATAGCATGAGTGTAGCGGGTGTGGTGTATAGCATCGATCAGACGTATCAGTAGACGAAGTATATCCAGAATAAATCAGTTCAATTAAATCTATACGCGCGCGACCGAAACTTTCATACACGAAAACACTGATATGGATGTCCTACAGTTGATGCTATCTACTACAAGTGATCAGGCAGCAGAGGCCTGCCTTTCCTCCAAGGCCAGAGGAACATTTGTAGATGTCTTGTCCAGTGCATTCAGCTCATCGTCTTCTTTATTGAGATATCGGAATAGGAACCAGAATACGATACTGGCGACACTTGCAATGATTGCAACGATGATGAAAATCCAGATGAAAAGAGGATTCTTAGCCAGTCCCGCAAACGGAAATTCAAGCAGCGAGCCAATCGCCGTTGTAAATAGGAAGATGCTCATCACTAAAAGTCAGATAACATACACTGTCGTATAGGTACCGAGTGACTTCATCGAAGATGGGGCTTTGGTATAGGCATATTCCAGGCCGGTGATACTGGAGAAAATTTCCGACAGTCCGATGAGGAGGAATGCGGGAATTTGCCAGAAGAGTGAGAAATCATTCTTCTGCCCTTCATCGACCTTCTCGTAATATGGACCTGCTTTGTAGAGGAAATGCTTTTCGTCAGATGTACTCCACTAAAGTGCTAACCTGAATGATGGCACAGTACGCCATCGCCACGACTCCAAGCCAGAAACCGATGGTGATTCTAGTGATAGGCCGCATCTGAAAGCCGATTTTTCGAAGACCAGGGTATAAGAAGTTGTCGACGATTGGGATGAACACAACGAGGGTGATGGGGTTGATATTCATAAGTAGATCATTTGGAAAGCCATCGTTCCGCATGTAAGACGACATTGATCCCAAAGTTGAATCCATCTGATCATAGGTCATCCAGTAAATAGGATAGAAGATAAAAATCTCCATCAGCTAACTGAAAAAAGTTGAGATACCTTGCACGCTACGAGAGCTCGCTTAAGCTCATCGACGAACTGATTGTCCCATTTGACGTTCGGGGCATTTATCGGTTTTGCAGCATCCAATTTCCAACCATTCCGGGCCCCAATGTACATTGCTTTAAAGGAATCAAGGACAATACTTCCCTGCGGTTTGCGAAGGACGTATCTTCGCCGTCCGAGGATGATGACTAGGAGTGCGAAGATAAATGCACAAAGCGGAGGGACATAAGCTGCCCAGAATCCGACGCTGTGTTCCAGAATAACAGTAATGACTCCGGCAAGCGAACCAAGATTAATGGCCAAATAAAAGTACATGTAGATTCTCTGTGCGGTGACAGCAGGATCCACGATAACTGTTTCAGAGCCCTTTGGTTTCAAGTAACGCGCGGTTCCAGTACACTGTTCGGCAACAAGGGCACTGACATTGGATTTGATACCTTTTATTAGCTGTATGCGACGCTGGAACTACCTCCGGTTCCCACACCAATGATAACGATTGCGGCTATGAAGCCTCCAATATGAGCGGTCGTGGAGATCGAGTCAAGTGGCAAGGACGTGAAAACCAGAATAAGTTCCCCGAAGATGTAGAAGAGACAGCCATAAATAATGGTCTTGTATCTCCCCCAATACTGATCGGCAATTATCGCACCGCCGATGGGTGTAGCTAAAGGTTAGCCAAACTAGTGATTGGTATATACTATAAGCCCAGAACGAGAAGAATCGCGTCAAGATCAACTGTGCTTGGGGACCCATTCCAAGCATTCCTGGAGTCCCCGGATCGTCAACTCGATTCTTGATATAATTGCCCCATGGGCCTTTGCATCCATAGAAAGAGAACCTTTCGCACAATTCAACAATAACGATAAGCCTGAAATAAGCTAAAGATAGGATATCAGAGTATACCATGCTCTCATGGGAATTGGCTCTGAAATGCGGCGCAAGGTCGCCAATTCTTCATCATTGGGCTCAATCCGATCATCAACGGTCTCAGTAACCGAACTCTCTCGTGCCCGAACTCTATGAACAAGCTCATTTGACTTCTCATCTGGCGAGTGCATGACTCTGATTTCGTCGTCCTGTTTGGACATGGTAAAAGGCAACGGCTAGGTTGAGGACGACAGCAATGGGAAGACAGAGGAATAAGAGACAAGGATGAGAGAAAACAGTCCGGAAAGATAGCTTATCGCGCGAAATATCCTGGTCCTGACGTAATGTAAGACGAGCTGATCATTGTCAACGTTTGAGACGCGGTTAGTGCTCAGATGAAACATTCACGACGACGATCCGAGCTGGGACGTGACCGCTATACGACGATCTCCCAAGATATACCGCAAGCTCGAGGTTTCGCCAATGATCCAGGCGGGACATTTCCGAATATATAAGGCCCATCCCTTGCCTGGTGCCTCTGTTCTTCGATTTCTGGGGGAGGAGGGTCGAGGAAGGACAACCACGATCGTAGGTAAGGATGCCAGGGACTGCAAAATGTGCATAAGAATAAAGGAGGAGTTTCATAGTATAATTAAGCAGACGAAAATGAAGAGCCCTGAGTGTATTGTTGAAATATACCTGGCATGAGACGGTCAAGTCGATGATCCAGACCCATGAAAACAAACATCCCGAGGTGGGCAACTTTTATGGGACAGCCCGGACAGGGCCACGTCCAGAGCCTAGATCACCAATGAAATCGCAACTTTGGCAAACCCAAACTTTACGCAAGTAAACGAGCACGCATTTTGCACGCGAAGGGAGATCTGGGAAGTTTGTTGTTGGGCAACCACCATGTCAACACTCGTCCAAGCCGCCACCACAACCTATGCCAGCCGGCTAAAAACGGGCAACACGCCGCTCATCATCCCATCCCCGTCGCTGCTCGCTCGCAACCGTTCGCTCGTCACTGGAACACCGCTCGCTGCACCACCGGCTTTGCAAAGTCGGCAGAGTTTCCGGTCGAGCAGTCGCATGAATGGCGACGATGACGACAACGACGACGACGATGACGAGTTCTTGGATGTCGAGAGCGAGGAGGGAAAGAAGGACAAGGAGGAGGACGATTTGGAGGAAAGTGGCGGGTTTGTACAGGGACCGCCTCCAGAAGCTTTAATACAAAGACGGAATGCCCAGCCTACAAGACATATATATCGGTAATGACGGCTGGAAGTAAGGTTAATTGTAGAACGGACTTACAGATGGAGTATGCGGCGTTGGCGGAGGAAGTCATGATTCCAATACGACTTGACATTGACCTCGATTCCTTCAAAATAAAGGATGCGTTCATGTGGAATATGAATGGTCTTTTCCTGCTTGTTCTTTGACTTATGTTTTTGCAGAGGAACTAGTAACACCGGATCAATTTGCGAATATCATGTGTTTGGACTTGGATATCCCGCCTCAGGTATTCGCATCTCAAATATCAACAGCAATCCGCACACAAATAGAAGAATACGCTCCCGTCGCAGAAATACAAATCCCTGAAGAGACAGAAATGCGCGTCGTCGTCAATGTACAATTACATCTAGCAAAACACCTCCTTCGCGATCAGTTCGAATGGAACCTCTCCTCCACTAATGACCTCACTCCCGAAGAATTCGCAAAACTCCTCTGTCAAGATCTCGCCCTTTCATCCGGTACGTCTTTCCACATTTAATCTGATATAAATAGACTTCCCTCCCTCCATGGCACATGCAATCTATGAATCCCTTCTGCGACTAAAGAAAGATGCACTAGAAGGCAATTTACCCATGCTTATCAACGAAGCGGCCTACGGTCTCGACGCAGGGATCCGTCTCGACACAGAAAGTCTCTGCAGCCGCTGGTCACCGTCCCTCGAAATCCTCACCCGCGACGAAATAGAACGAAGAGAAGGAGACAGAGAACGTCAAATCCGTCGTCTCAAGCGAGATACCGCCCGTTTCGGAGGAGCAGGCTCCTTTGTCGCTGTCGAGGAAGAAATCCTATCTTCTGGCCGACGAAGATTAAAACGGAAACGAAGTAACAGTCCCGCTGGAAGGGGAACACCCCGCGGTGCTGCATCCAGAGCAGATAGTCCTGCCGTCGTGGATGTCAGTGTCGCGAGAGCTGCTTCTCTCACCGATAAGTATGATCCCCTAGCATGCAGTCTGGTTAACGGATAGTGAGCGAGCGAGGTGGAGGTGCGCAAATTGTTTGGTCCCGGGGACGGGGACGTTTGCTGTACGAAGAGGACCAGATGGACCACGACAGCTGTGTAATAATTGTGGGGTTTGGTATGCTACTACTGGGGAGGTTCCGGAATGGAGAAGGCGGATGTATGCAATGGGTTAAATATCACCTTATCTGCTATAGATGTAACGCCGCCCTCCAATTCTCATCATGGTTCTTTGCTCGAGTCTTTGAAAAGTAGAGGCAGAAACAGAACAGTTCCGTAGGCGCGTCTAGGGATATCACCAACGAAGATTGACTTGTGAGTCTCTGGTTCACCTTGTGCTCACGGGAACGAAGCGATTGAAATTGAAAGGTAGAAAAGTAGCCAAGCAACAGCGCCATGCAACAATGAGACACCATATCAATAAACAAGACCTCAACCTGAGCTTGTATCCGCAACTCGTCCCCCGCATCCCTTACTCATTTCTTCAGTCTTACCAACCGTTCTAGGATCCTAATTCTAGACCGCGGGCATCTCACACGAGAATCTGGCGTTCGAGATGACCATATTGTGATGGCGTGGATGGCGTGGATGGTATCGAACGTGGCGAATGGAGTGGTGTTTCTGGCGCTGGCGTCATATCCTCCAGACGACTACCGTCAGCTGCAAAGAGAAAAAGTTTACCAGACTCCAAAACCATCCTTGATACTACCGCGCCGATTATGTAGGTACTGTTGAGAGTCGTGAACAAGCTCGTCTAATACCGCTCATCAGAGATACTGCGTGACTTGCTAAGGCGACGAAGTTGAGAGGGAGAGAGGGAAGCAAATGTTAGTAAACGTATGAGATCGGGAATAGGTGCGCGTCGAATGCGCATCGTGAGGGGACTGGTTTGACGTTGTTAGGGCCATCGTGAGGATGGTTTCTGCGTTCCGAACACCCGACAGGACTGAGATTAAACACTCGCGTCAGTCCATCAACAGAACTCTT
>Ga0182024_10022651_pt1 | contig 11313 bp, 12 predicted proteins | sample P32metaG_FD_120480 | JGI IMG/M metagenome (GOLD analysis project Ga0182024, IMG submission 120480) | Permafrost microbial communities from Stordalen Mire, Sweden - P3-2 metaG (Illumina Assembly) | ecosystem: Environmental > Terrestrial > Soil > Wetlands > Permafrost | place: Sweden: Stordalen... | reverse complement strand
GGAGGGGATCCGGCGCGCGACGGTATAGATGCAGATCAACTCTACCAGTTGCTGGAAGATCAGGTGATTCCAGAGTTCTACTCTCGCGATGAGAACGATATACCTCGATCCTGGGTGGCCCGAGTGCGTGAAAGTATGGCGTGTTTGACGCCGATATACTCCGCCAATCGGAGCCTGCGCGAGTATGTGGAGCAATTTTATATACCCGCAGCCACGGCCTATCGTGAGCGCGCCCAAAATCGGGGCGCCGTAGCCGAACAAATGAGCGCCTGGCGACAGGCCATACAGGTCGGTTGGCATTCTCTGGGCTTCGGGCCGGTGACGATCGATACCCAGGGCACCTCGCATCATTTCAGCGTGCAAGTGGTGCTGGGGGCATTGAAACCCTCGGCCGTATGTGTGGAACTGTATGCGGACCCCCTACCCGGCCAGCCCCCCTTCCGTCAGGAGATGACGTCACTGCAACTGATCGACAGCACTGGGACCGCTGTATATGTCGCGACCGTGCCAGCGGTCCGTGAGGCCGCTGACTACACAGCGCGCATCGTTCCTCGATTTCCCGGCGTCCATGTGCCCCTGGAGACACCGGAGATTCTCTGGCAGCGGTAAGGGCCACCTACGGAAAGTACGGATGTGATTCAACGCGGGAATCCCTGACCATAAGCCAGCAACGAATCCTGCGTCCCTTCGGCGAAGCCGCAACGACGCGAATAGGTCCTTCAATCAAAAGAGGAGCACACAGTGATGACATCAGATGCGAGTATCCGGTGCCAGGTCGAGAACGAATTGACCTGGGAACCCAGCCTGGATGCGACAGGAATCATGGTCAAGGTGCAGCAAGGAGTTGTGACGCTGGGCGGCAACGTGCCGCATTACGCGGATCGCTGGACAGCCGAGCAAGTCGCGAAACGGGTAAGCGGCGTCTGCGCGATTGCCAATGATATCGAGATCACCATGCCCAAGGCCGGTGAGCGATCAGACACCGAGATCGCAAGCGCCGCGGTGAACACTTTGAAATGGCACTCTGCCATGGAGAGCTGTGACATCAAGCCAGTAGTTATGCATGGATGGGTCAAGTTAACCGGCGAGGTCCAATTCGCCTATCAACGCGACACAGCGGAGAACGCCGTGCGGCACTTGGCGGGCGTGAAGGCCGTCACCAACGACATCATCGTTAAGCCGACCGTGAAGATTGCCCACGTTAAGGAGAAAATCGAGGACGCGCTCGGCCGCCAGGCGAATCTCGATGCCAGTGGTATCACGGTCAACGTACACGACAGCGAAGTGACGCTCAATGGCTCCGTGCATTCATGGTGGGAGAAGGACGCCGCGGGGCGGGCGGCGCGTTCGGCGCCCGGGGTGGTCGAAGTAGAGAACCAGCTTCAAGTCCAGCACTGATTGGCCAAGAGCGAGCTGCTGCCGTGGGATATGAACCCGCGGCGGCCGTTGCAGCACGCTATCTCGCTATGATTCCGGTTCCAGATGGTCAGCCGCGGTGGACTGAAGGTCCCTGCGGGAGTGTCCGATTACCGTGGGTCGGGACGCTGTATACGCGCGAGATAGGCGACGAGGTTATTCACACGGTCGCTGGCGCGCTGATGCGCCTTCTGATCGTCCTCGTCATCTCCATAGAAGTCATAACCCCAGACCGGCATATGTCGGTGAGCGTAATAATCATCGCTCGACTGACCGTCGATGATCTTATAGATCTCCGGCGCACTGAATTGACCATGCCGCCGCGCGGCGATGAGCGTCAAATCGGGCGCGGTAACTTTGAGATACTCATTCGCAAATCCGTCGCCGCGCGCATTCGCGCCGTGGCACGCGGCACAATACATGGCAAACAGATGATCGCCCGCCTCGGCATCGAGTGGCGGGGGGGCGGCACATGATGCAGCCAAAAAGGGTAGCAGTAGGATTGCCCAACTGTGCACTCTGCGCATGGCCACTACGCTATGGACTTTCCGGTAGGTCGGCAATAAGTGCGAACCGTCGGCGCCTACGCGTAAGTGCGGGTACGGCCCGCGCAACCTGGCAATTCAGCAGGGCGCTCGCGATGGCGCTCTTGCTGAGCATTCTCGGGGCACGGGCCGCGGCCGAAGATGCGGCGCCCGCCCGGCAATTCGCCGGCTTATGGACTGTAGGATCAAGAATCACCGCGCAGGCTCAACAAATGCTTCTTGTGTTGGCCCACGCTGATGAATTAGGACTCAGGCCCGCTGACTATGGTGCCGAGCCGCTCGCCGCGGCACAGGTGCAACTTGCATCCGGGCTCGGCTCTTCGGAAGCCGTTGCCGCATTCGATGTTCAGCTGACCAGGGGCGTCTTGCGCTACATTCACGATGCGCATTTCGGCCGAATCGATCCCCGCCAGGTTGGCTTCGAGCTGGACGCACAGCGAAAACCATTTGATTCACAGGCGATGCTCCTGAATCTCGCGCACACCGACTCGGTCCGCGAAACTGCCGCCTCATTTGAGCCGCAGTTCTACCATTACGCGCTCCTCAAAGCGGCCCTGTTTCAGTATCGAGCGTTAGCGCGAAATCCCCCGCCCATTCTGAGCGTGCGTCCGACTCAGCCGATCAAGGTCGGCGACTCTTACGCTCAAGCGCCCGCACTGCGTGAATTCCTCATCCGGCTCGGCGATCTGCCGCTAAGCTCACGCGCCACCGCCGGGCCGCTCACAATTGATACGCCCCTCGAAAAAGGCATTCTGCATTTTCAAGCGCGCCATGGACTGAAGGCCGACGGTGCGCTCAATCTTGCGACTTTTCGCGCCCTGACAGTCCCTCTCGAGGCGCGAGTGCACCAGATTGAATTGACTCTGGAACGCTGGCGCTGGGTGCCTGAATTTGCCGCGCCGCCGATCATCGTGAATATCCCCCAGTTTCGGCTGTTCGCCTTCAGAACGCTTAACGATCGGAAATCCGAGGTCCTTCAGATGGATGTGATCGTGGGCCGCACGTTTCGCGCGGCCCACACACCCATTTTCATGGCGGCCATGACCTCGGTCATATTCAGGCCCTACTGGCAGATACCCGGAGGGATTGTGAGGGAGGAAATGCTCCCGAAGCTCGTTCGGCAGCCAAACTATCTAAGCGCACAGCATCTTGAGATCGTTGCGAACAGCGATGAGGTTTCCCCGCCCCTTCCGCTCTCGAGCGAGACGCTCGGTGCGCTGCGAGCGGGCCGGCTGCACCTTAGGCAGCGACCCGGGCCGGACAACGCCTTGGGTCTCGTGAAATTCTCTCTACCGAACCCTCACGACATCTACCTGCACTCGACTCCGGCCCCCGCCCTCTTCAAGGAGAGCGTCCGAGCGTTCAGTCACGGTTGCATTCGGGTGAGCGATCCGGTCGCCCTGGCGGTGCACGTCCTGCGCGATACACCGGGTCCCTGGAGCGCCGAGAGCGTTCGCGAAGCGATGCTGGGCAACGCAACACGACACGTCGCCTTAGCACATCCGATTCCCGTGCTCATCCTGTACGGCACCGCGTTCGCAACGGAAGACGGGAAGATTTTTTTCTACGATGACCTTTACGGCCACGACCAGAAACTGGCCGCCGCGCTGCTCGGGTTATAACGGCGGATTTCGCATCGCATTGCCGCGAAACTACCGGGGGGATGCGAGCGTACGTAAAAGTCCTGATGGTGCGCGCCGCCCCTACGCGATCACCATGGGGCACGCTTTTCAATCGCACTATCCATGCAAGGGAGAAGTTTCATGCCGCTGAACATCCGTCGCATTCTCGTGGCCGTCGCCGATGGCACCGCCCGACGTGTCACTCGGCGAGTCTGTGATCTGGCACTTAAGAGTGATGCGCAAATCGAGCTCTTCAGCGTCGTTAGACCCGACTCGCGAGTACTCGGGTTACCCAGCGCCACGCTCGTGGAGATTAACCGCGCGGTCGCCGATGCCCGAGAACGGGAGCTCGAGACCCTTGCGCGAGGATTGCGGCGGCGAGGTCTTAACGTCGAGTGTACCGTCGTTACGGATGATTCGCTCACCGACAGCATCACGCATCGACTCCAAGAGGCGCCCGCGGACATCGTCGCAATCGAAGCGCACAAACACCATCTGGTGGGGCGATGGTTTCTGCTGCACAGTGATTACGATCTGATCCGCCATTGCCCCGTACCGCTGCTGATCGTCAAAGGAGTTGGGCGTGCCAGCGGCCGGCCCATTTTGGCTGCCGTGGATCCGTGGCACCGAAACGACAAGCCCGCATCGTTAGATAGGCGCATCGTCGATGCCGCGCGCACGATGGCCAAGTTGCAGCATGTTTCGATGCATAGCGTGCACGCCTACGAGCCGCTGACGGGATTCGTGGACGGTTCTGCATTTGCGCCGGTGGCCATACCCATTTCGGTATCCGACGACGCCCTCCAGACGGCAATGATTCGCCGGCGCTTCAAAGCGCTCAACGCCGCCTACCGGATCGCCCCGCGACAGTCGCATCTGGAGTTGGGAGGTCCTATATTTGTCCTACCCGCGGTCGCACGATCCATCAAAGCCCAAATGGTCGTGATGGGTGCGATTGCGCGGTCCGCGCTCGACCGTCTTCTTCTTGGCAGCACGGCCGAACAGGTGCTCGATGCATTGCCGTGCGATGTCCTGATCGTAAAACCCAGAACGGGTGGGCAGCGCTCGGCGTTTCCCGCCAACGTTCGAAGGGTTCGGAGAGGTGTGCGGGGAATCGGGGAGTTTCGCCTGCCAATACGGCCTCGGACGCCTGCGGTCGCGCGGCATTCATCAGGAAAATAGCTATTCGATTAGCGGAGCAATAGGAGCGACCGATGATGAAAACCATTTTGGTGCCGGCCAGCGGAAGCTTCGCGGATGAGCCAGTCTTTGCCACGGCTTTGGCCGCCGCTCAGGTGTTGGCTGCGCATCTCGACTTTTATCACATCCGCCTCTCAGCAGGCCAAGCTGCCGTGCGTGCGCCGCATGCGGATTTCTGTGTCGGCGCCGCACTCCCCGCGGCTCTCCAGGTGTTGACCGAGGACGCGGAGCGTCTATCCGAGACCGCGCGCGCGCATGTCAAGGCCTTCTGTATCCGACACGAAGTGAAGGTCCGCGACGTGCCGGAGCATGCGCTGAGCGTCTCCTCAAGTTTTCTCGAGGAGCAGAACTACGCCCGCGACCGGCTGATGTACCACGCACGGCATAGTGATCTTGTCGTACTCGGCCGCCCCTCCCATATCGATTATATGCCCTCATGTCTGATGGAAGATGTCTTGATGGAGTGTGGGCGACCCATTCTGATCGCTCCCGATTACTCGCCGAAGACCCTATTGGGTACCGTGGTCGTCGGATGGAAGGAAACCCCACATTGCGCACGGGCGTTGAGTGCCGCCTACCCCCTCTTGGAACAAGCCCAGAAAGTGATTTTACTCAACCTCGTCGAGGGCGGCTCAGGCATTCCCGTATCGCTCGAGCACCTCGCGCAGCGTCTTAAGTGGCATGGCATGTGCGTCGAGACACACAGCATGCCAAGCGCCGCGCGAACCCTCACCTATGAAGTCGCCCGTGCGGCGGCCGATCTGCATGCCGATCTCCTAGTGGTGGGCGCCTTCGGCCACCGGCGTATTCGAGAAACGCTATTCGGGGGCGTCACCCAGTCGCTCCTCGAGCACGCCGCGTGCCAGTATTTATGATGCACTGATCGGCATGGCGACACCTTCGGGAGGCTATCTCACGCACTGGGAGCGAAGCGGATGGACTCGCGACCATGTCGCTTATCGGATTCGGCCCATCCGTGAGAACGATGCGGCGCGGGAACGTGCGTTCATCATGGCGCTGAGTCCCGACGCACGGTATACGCGTATGATGCACGCCATGCGCGAGCCGGCGGCTGCTCTGGTGGAACAATTAGTCGATGTGGACTACGCTCGCAGCATGGCGTTCGTCGCTCTCGTGGGTGACGGCGCGGAAGAGCGCATCATCGGGATCGCGCGATATGCCGGCAATGAGGCCGGAAGTTGCGAATTTGCGGTCGCGGTGCTGGACGAGTGGCAGGGGCGCGGGGTGGCGGGAACGCTCTCGAAGTACCTGCTTGTGTATGCGCGCCGGCACGGCATGCGGAGTCTCCATGCCACTATGTTTGCGACCAACCGTGCCATGATCGAACTCGCGCATGGGCTTGGGATGACCCCTCATCTTAGCCCGCAAGATCCGACGTTGATGACGGCCTCGCGCACCCTTTAGCCTAAGATCCGCGGGCGGCGGCGTACAGGAAGCGTGTTTGGATACCAACAGCCGTGATCAACTCCAAAGAATCGCCCGTCAGGCGATGCTCGCACGCGGGCTCTTACCAGACTTTTCTGACCAAGTTTCTCGGGAGCTTAATCTGATATCGGCACCGGCCGCGCCCACGGAGACCGCTGTTCGGGACCTGCGGGCACTGCTCTGGGCCTCCATCGATAATGACGATTCGCGCGATCTCGATCAGCTGTCGGTCGCCGAGACGCTCGGAGACGGAGGGGCTCAAGGTCGGCGATCGCCTGCATGTGCGGCTCCTGCACACCGATGTCGAGCGTGGTTTCATCGATTTTGAGCGAGTATCGTAAACCCCTATGCCAACGACCCCTCCGGCTTCGCCTCTCGCCTATGCGGACGAGCAATTTCTCGACAGCGATGAGGCCCGGCCGCTGCGCATTCTCGCCGAGTATCTCGGCCCCCTGCGCCGTTTCGAGCAGGCCACCGTCCACGACACGATCGTATTCTTCGGCTCCGCCTCAAAGCGGACGGCCCCCTGAGTCGGTATTACGATGAGGCGCGCGAGCTCGCACGCCTCATCACGGCGTGGTCGAAGAGCCTGTCGTCGCACGCGCATCGCTACGTGGTGTGCTCGGGCGGCGGGGGCGGCATCATGGAAGCCGCGAACCGGGGCGCGGCCGACGCCGGCGGTCGAACGATTGGGCTCAACATCAGCTTGCCGCACGAACAGCGGCCGAACCCGTATGTGACGCGCGAGCTTTCCTTGGAATTTCATTATTTTTTCATGCGAAAGCTCTGGTTCGCACACCTCGCCCGCGCACTCATCGCTTTTCCGGGCGGGTTCGGCACGCTCGATGAGCTCACCGAAATATTGACGCTCGCCCAGACCCGAAAACTCGACTCTCCCATTCCAGTGATTCTCTACGGCAGCGCGTATTGGGGCGAAATCCTCAATTTCGACGCCTTGGTGCGTCATGGGATGATTGACCCCAAGGACCTCGAGCTCTTTCAATACGCCGATGATCCGATACAAGCCCTTGCGCTGTTGCAACGTGTCTTGCCAACCGATCTCCAAGACGGCAGCCCCCGCTTCGCCCACTCGAAAGCCCGCGAGCGCTAGTCAACCACCGAGCCGTCTTGGCGCATGATTTTATGTACGTGGCCGGGCCCGGCAAGGCGGGAAAGATAATCGGCTGTGGCAAGCACGTCTTTATCCTCCAAGCTGCGCCAAAATCGCACGAGGTCCTCATCCACGTTGTGGCGGCGCCCTTCGGCCAATTTCTCGAGTTGGGCGACGAGATATGAGTACTGCTGGCCTCTTAAGGAGGGAATGAAGCCCTCATCATCACCGTGAGCATCGCCCTTGTGACACGAGGCGCACTGCTCGTGGAAAATGCCCCGCCCCAGCGCGACGCCGGCGCCATCGCCGGTTCCGGCTGGCACCCTCATGGGCAGGTTATTCACGTAAGCGGCGATGTCCACCCAAGTCTGCGGCTCCTTTAGCACCGGATGCGATAGCACCCGCTGCATGATGGCGCTCTCGCGCTCATCGCCTGCGAAGTTAGCCAGCTGCCGCACGACATACCTGAATCTCTGTCCCGCTAAGGCGGGAATCGCGTGCGCGGCGTCGCCTTGTGCCTCAGCCCCGTGGCAATGCGAGCAAGAATGGCGAAACTCAAGGGCGCCGCGCTCCGGATGGGCGTCCAGCTCGAGCGCCCTCTGCGTCAGATGATCGACGGTGACCTCCGAGGCCGCTGCGCCGGCACTCATCATCACGCACAAGGCAGAGAGAATGCATATTTTCATAACTACCATCCCTCGGGCTTCCACTCAGCAGACCTAAAGTATCCGCGACAACGGAGAAAACCGGCATACGGGACTACCCGTAGAGCGCAAGCCCGCCGAGATTTGCTAAGATAGTCCAAGTCGCCCGAGAAAGCGGCTGCTTTGCATAAGGGAGGGTCACAATCTTATACGGGGAACTCCCGGCTGAGGCGCAGCACATGCATGAGCCACACTATGAGCTGGTCCCGGAGCGCATCAATGAATAAGCCCGCCGAAAAGGATGTACAGCCCACGGTCTATGTGGTCGACGATGACGACGGCATGCGTCGCGCGTTGGATACTTTGCTGAGCACCGTGGGCTATAAGACAGCGGTGTTCTCGCGTCCAAGTGAATTCTTATCGCAATTTAAGCCCGAGACGCACAGCTGTCTCGTGCTGGATATCCGCATGCCGGAAATGAGCGGCCTCGAGGTCCAACAACAGCTAAATCGAAGGGGCTCCATGCTGCCGGTGATTTTCATCACGGGCCACGGAGATGTGCCTATGGCAGTTCAGGCCATGAAAGAAGGGGCCTTCGAATTCATCCAGAAGCCCTTTCGAGATCAAGATTTGCTGGATCGCATCAATCACGCACTCAAGCAAGATGCAGACAATCGCAGTAACGCGGCGCGCCGCTCCGAGGTGCAGCATCGCCTGGAGGCCTTGACGCCGCGTGAGAGGCAGGTGATGGACTTCATCGTCGATGGCAGTGCCAACAAAGTCATTGCGATCGACTTGGGGTTAAGCGAACGCACGGTGGAGATCCATCGTGCCAAAGTCATGGAGAAAATGGGCGCCCGCTCGGTCGCGCATTTGGTCAAGCTGCACTTGACGTTAGCCGACGAAAGCTAAACCCCCTTTCGCCGATAGGGAAAAGTCCCTATATCTCCCCGCGCGCTCACCGACGACAGTGTTCACCGACTTTAGGGACTTCCCGTATGCCACACCCGGTCGCGAAACTGCACAAAGCCATCGTGCCTCGAAGCGCCCTGCTATTCCGGTTCTGCCCCATCATCTTGATGTGCTTGCCGCCCAACCACGGGCGCGCCGAAAACCCGGCCTACGAGCTTAGCAGCCGGGCGCTGGCCACGTCTCCTGACCTGGAACATGGCAGAGACCTTTATCAACGATTTTGCAAGCGTTGCCACGATGTCGGACGCAGCGGAGCCGGCGACAGGGAGTTCCCCCGATTAGCAGGGCAACAGCGCATATACCTTTTAAATCAGCTTATACAATTTATCACTCTCGACCGGTACGCTCCCTCGATGCACCAAGTCCTCGCGCGATCATCGCTCGTGGACCCCCAATCGCTCAGTGATTTGAGCGCCTATCTCGCCGCGCAGGCTCCTGACTCCCATGGCGAGCACGGCGATGCGCATCGGATTGGTCGCGGCCGCACACTGTACAACGCTCGTTGCGCCGAGTGCCATGGCGCTCGCGGCGAGGGACTCGCGCAGGGTCCCATTCCTGCGGTCGGCGGTCAAAACTACACCTACCTTCTCACGCAACTAAACGGTTTCGCTGTGGGACACCGGGCCAAAGTCGAGGGCGAGTTGATCAATGCCGTGAATTCTCTCTCTGCGGATGACATGAAAGCCGTCGCCGACTTCATGTCGCGAATGCCGCAGAGCGTGGACCCGCACTACGGCGTCGTCTTTTAAACACGGCACGATACGCCAAAATCGATGCTAGGCACTTGCCGAAGACGCCTTCGGGATGCCGATATTGCGAAGAAACCCTGTTGGCTGCACAGTATTCTCGTGATACAGGGAGCAGCTATGTACGCGAAGATCTTAGTTCCGATGGACGGCAGCGACGCATCTACTCTCGCTTTGAACGAAGCGGTGCAGATGGCAAAAGAGCACGGTAGCAAGCTTCGGCTACTTCATATTGTCAAGGCGCCGATGCTCGACTATGGGTTCAGCACGGCGGATTTATCACGGCGGGACGTAGTCGCAACGCTGAATAAAATCGGACAACGCATACTCAACAACGCCGAGACGACCGTGCGCGAAGGAGGCCTTAATGCAGAGTGCATGTTATTCGAATCCATCGAGGGATCGGTTGCCCACGTGATTCTCGATCAGGCGAAGCAATGGCCTGCCGACTTGATCGTCATGGGTACTCATCCGCGAGATACCTTGATTGGCGTCGGCCGCGATACGGCCGAAGTTCTGTGTGAATCGCCAACCCCTGTGCTCTTGGTTCGTGAGACTTCGCTACCAACGGCAACCAACAGTCACCGCCCATTGGACTATGCGTCTGGCCTTTGCGCCGACGGCAAGATGGCGGTTAAATCCGGGTGCCACCCGTGACAGGAACCACCTCGCCCGTGATATACGATGCGCCGTCGCAGAGGTACACGATCACTTCTGCATAACCATCCGTTTGCCCAACGCGTGCCAACGGCACCGTAGCCTTCGCCGCTGCGTCAACATCGCCGAAGCGTGAGATTGTTGACAAAACAACCTGGCGCTCTATGTATCACGACATTAGACTGCGACACGGATTCGGTGTTTCATCATTGAACAAAAGAATTACAAACTCAGGCAAAATTCCGGTAATCGACATATCTGCGCTGTCTAGATCCGCAAGCGCACGTGCCGCAGTGGTGACAGAAGTTGGTGAGGCTTGCCGTGACGTCGGTTTCCTCACCATCACGGGAGCTCGCGTCGATGCTAGGCTGGTCGAGAACATGAGACGGGTGGTCGAAGATGTGTTTGCCGTCGACGAGCAAATCAAGCGCTCGCAGGCCATCACCCGCGACAACTATCGCGGCTATATCCCCATGGGATTATTTCGAGCCAATGGCACCGATGCGCTGCCCGACCAGTATGAAGGGTATAAGCTGCATCAAGAGACTGCGTTTGACGATCCGATCCGGAGGGACTGCCAGCTATACGGGCCCAATCGCTGGCCCGCGCAAGTGCCAGATGGGCGGGATGTTATACTTGCATATTGGTCAGAGATGGATCGGATTGCCTTCGAGCTCTTGGGAGCTCTAGAGCAATATTTAGCGCTCGCTCCTGGCGTCATCAGTGGCTGCTTCGACAAGCCCCTGACCAATATGACCCTGCTGCATTATCCGCCCCAGGAACCAACTACGGTGTCTTGCGGAGTTCATCCGCACAAGGACACGGACGCGTTGACGATCATCGCACGAGACCCCATCGGCGGACTTGAAGTTAAATGCCGGAACGGCGGCTGGGTGACGCCGAACTGTCCCGAAAACGGATTTGTGGTCAACATCGGCGACATGCTGGAGCTAT
>Ga0182024_10022650_pt1 | contig 11313 bp, 5 predicted proteins | sample P32metaG_FD_120480 | JGI IMG/M metagenome (GOLD analysis project Ga0182024, IMG submission 120480) | Permafrost microbial communities from Stordalen Mire, Sweden - P3-2 metaG (Illumina Assembly) | ecosystem: Environmental > Terrestrial > Soil > Wetlands > Permafrost | place: Sweden: Stordalen... | reverse complement strand
TCTTCGGTGGCGACCGTGTCGTTCATCACGTTTCGTTGCGCTTGCCAAACTCGAACCTGTAAACCTGTAAACGCGCCTTGCGGCGGCGAACTGCTTCCTTACGCCTTCGCAAACATTTCGGTGTGAATACGCGCGCGACATTGACCCCACCTCTGAAGCCGCTCACCGCAATGATATCGCTAGCGAAAGTCAGGATAGCGGAGGGGTCAAGTGTCGCGCGAAACGTGACCCCATCCAGGAAGCGGATTCACATGCACGATCAATGACATGGGTTCCTCTCTGGCCGGGTCGCACTTGAACGCGATTTCACAGCTGGTTGCCCGGATTCCGTCCGTTCCTCCAAGAAAACCGCATGATCCGGGTGATAAAGCCCAAACTTCACTCTTGAAATTCTCCGTGCAACAACGCCCATCTGTTCACCCCGCCCGAGCGGCGGTGCCCGCGGTGAGGCGATCCAGAAGAAACGGGATATCAGCCTGCCAGGTGACGCGCTCCTCAGTGTTGTTCCTGTGCGTAGCGACGAATGACAGCGCCTGCGAGACATCGTATTTCGTCGCCGCACGTTCGGGAGAACCTGGCACGCGCCCGAGATATCGAATTGGTTTTTTGGTCGCCGGACCTGGCGCGAACGGATCCTCGATCTCGATGTCCTTGCCTGAATCACAAATATGAAAAACCCGTGCGGCGGCCTTCTTTCCCCATTTTTCTGATAGGTTTGCGTCGGCCCAGGGCGCGATATCGTCGACGACCACCTTATCGGCCTGCCACTTCGTCATCCTGGAGCGGTCAGCTTCAACGGCCTCCAATGCCGGTCGAATGCGCTCGGGGACCGAGGCGAGGTCCAGACTTTGCCCGTGGCGTTCCTTGATCTCGATCTTGGTCTCGCCTATGACCAAGCCGTTCGAACAGACGAATCTGAACCAGCCAAACAGGATCACGAGACGCGACGATCCATCGACCGAGTTGAAACACTCGAGCCGGAGGTCGAGTTTCTTTCTGTGCGCGTCAGTGAAGCTATATGAGTCGTCAAAATAGATGCGGAAATTCATCCACTCGCCGAGTTCGGACAATCCGACCTCGTAGCGCAGCTTCCCAGGGTCGATCCCTGTGTCCGTGAGCCCTTTGCGGCACAGTGCTGCAACGTCGCGGTGTGGTGCGAGCGAGTATGTGTGCGAGACAACGCCGATCGGGATGGGCCGCTCCGCCGCTGAGAGCGGCTTGCGCATGACCGTCTGAAGGAATGGATTGGCTGGTTCATCCTGACCGGCCGTAAACGGCACCAAATCGAATTCCGGCAAGACTGTCTGGATAGTATCCCAATCACCCGAGTAGTAGCGCACCTTGCGAGACCGCCATTGCGACTCACCCGGCAAGATCGACACGGTGGTCATCGTGGCCTCTCCCATTGCCATCAAAGCGCATACACTATTTTATTGATTATCTCATGCCTGGGGTCATTCCCACGTCGAGGTCTTGAACCCAAGGTGTTTTGCATTCTCCGACACTGCTCGCTTGATCTGATCCGAGGCACCCGCCGGAAACTCGGCATTGATCTCGACGGTGATCTTCAGTTCCGCTTGAGGATCAGAGGCGAGGCTGCTGATAATTTCTTCTGCAAGCTGCACCAGACGCATCTTCGCCGTCGTTGGATTCACTTCCACCGAGCCGTAGAAGGATTTCGCTTTCAAACCACCGGTCACAGGAGTCGCGCTCGGACCAGAGCCTGGTAGATTTAGGGTCGAGGGTTGCCCATGCGGCCCTGTCGGTGATGGAGTGACCCCACCAGAAAGTCCGGCATCAGGCTTGAGGTCGACAGGCAGGCTCGCTTCATATTCTTTCGCCGCTTCGGGTTCGATAAGAAGCAACGTGTCGTCGAACTGGATGTTGGCGTCGCCTAGCCTGAAACCTTCAAATACATCGCCTGTCTGGCCATAAGCGGTGCCGAAAAAGTCTTTGGTACTCGTCCCCTTCATAACCGCGTGTTCGAGGACGTTCCGTTCCTCAAGCCGTGGCAAGTAGAGGTAACGTTGCATATCCTCCCAGACGGCCATCGCATTGACAGCGATCTTGCCATCTTTCCAGTACAGCTTCTTAAGAGTCTCGCGCAGATGGATCGGAGACCAAGCGCTGATCACGAGCTCGTTGTCGTGACAGACACGCTGGATTTCAGTGCCCAAAGCAGAGCCGCTGATGTTCAGCGGGAACGCTTCGATATTGGGCTGTCGATCCGTTGGTGTGGCCTGGACGGGGCACAGAAGCCACTTATAGCACTCGCGCGCTACGCGAGGCAGCACGTCTTCGGCGGACTGGAGTTCCTTTCTAGCCTGTTGCTCCTGAAGGTTGTCGATGTTTAGCCGTCCGGCTTTCACGTCATCGACAATCGAGTTCCAAGCCAGCGCCGAGCGCACACAGTCGCGCATACGCGTCAGCGACGCATGATCTGGCGCAATAAAGATGAGCCTGTTGCTACGGTAGCGCGGCTTTTGACCATTGTTGCGAACGAAGTCGATCACCTCTTCGGAGGCGATGCGCGTCTCCTGCTTGCTATAATATTTTTCTGGAGGGAGTACCACCAAGCGCAAAGCGCCGTCATCCGGCACATCGGCGTGCGGCGTAAAGATGTGACTACCGCCAAAGATCGAGGCTCCGCCGATGAGCTTGCGCAGCACGTCAGCGACCTTGGCCCGGACCTCGTTCTGGTCATTGAACCGTCCCTTCCGGTCTTCCATTTCCCGACGCAGGTTGGCGCGGGTGTCAAACCAGAAACGCGTAACCTCCTGCGCTTTGTCGCCAGACGAGTTCAGATAATGCAGACGGTCGGCCAGCCGGTTGAGGGCATCCGAGAAAGTTGAAGACGCTTGCCCAGGCTGAAGGCAGCCCAACAGGACACGGGCGCGATCCAGCCCGCGAATCCCTTTTTGTGTTCCAGCTGCTGACGGTGCGCTGCCGAGGAAAATTGTCCGCGCCACGCGGCGGGCGGCATTGATAGAACCAAATCGGGGCTCTTTAGATTCGAGCTCCGTGGTCTCTGCCCGTTCGCCGTCGATATCCTTTTCGAGAACCGCGTCCCAACCAGGAGCAAGGTAATAGGTCAGCTCGTTGCGTGTATTACCATCGTAAAGCGGCAAGCTGCCGGGCAGAATCATCATGTCCTGATTCTGATCCTTCCAAAGCCTGTAGATGACCTTTGCCATCAGCTTCAGCACGCCACGGGTTCGCTGAAAACTTTGGAGCGTCGTCCAGTCTTCATAGAGGCGATCAAAAACTTCCGGGTGAATGGGGTAAGCTTGCACCAGACGATTAAAATACCTAGCTTCCTGCGTCTCCGACGGAAGTTTTGAGCCTTCTGCCACGTAAGCGTTGGCAAAGGCGCGACAAACCGCGTCTCGGCCTGGCACATCGCGGACCGCCTCAAAAAGACGCCGACGAACAATCTCGAAAGCTTCCTCAGTCGCAACAGGCTTCCATAGCGCCTGTAATCGCCCAAACGTTTTCTCTAGCGCTTGCAGCGCCGCCATTCCCCGATTGCTGCCGGCTTCGACTTCAGATTCCGGCAACGAAGCCAGCATGATGGCAGTCGGCACCAGCTTGATGGCTTCAGTCAGTGCCTGCACAAAGGAGAGATTGCTATCGTAGCTGCCACCACTCAACGTCTGACCATTGGGGAACTGGCGAATGTAGGCCACTAGCTCATCCACGAGCACCACACACGGTGCATATGTCTCCAGCAAAGTTTTCAGAACGTTCTTGCCGGGAGAAGTACCGGTCGTGTCAGCTTCTTTGACTAATGCGTAGCCTTCTTCACGGCCGAGTTGCCAAGCGAGTTCACCCCACAGCGTGTTGATGGTTTGCTTGTCATTTTTCCACGGCTGACCCGGAGCACGTGCGGTGCCATCGAGCACAACCACGCGGGCTTTCGGTACGTCCATGATGCCCGCGTGATCGAGCAAATCGGGAATGCCGAGCAAGTCCTTGATCGGGCACTCGCGCGTTGACAAGTGATAGACGGCCAGCATGGTGTGCGTCTTGCCACCGCCGAAGGCCGTTTGCAGTTGGATAACCGGGTCACCGCCGTGGCCGTTCAGTCGCCGCGCGACCGACGTGAGTAGCAATCCCATGCCTTCCGTGATGAAGGTGCGCTGAAAAAAAGCCGTTGCGTCTTGATATTCAGATGTCGCCTTGCCGGTATGAACGGCAGTGATGTCCGCGGCGAACTCGGACTGAAGGAACGTGCCTTCGAGAACGTCAGGATGGGGGACAGCTATTTCGCGCCACGGTTTCATGTTTGTTCGCTCCAACGGATATACATTAAGAGAAAAGGGTTCCCTGAGTTGGCTTTGTTGGTACTTGGCTAGAAGCGGATTCAATGCCGGTCCAAGACGTTATGAGCTCATTGTAAGCGCGGGCGTCCTCGGACCAACCCTGACGTTCGCAGAGAGTATGGAGGCGATAGGCCAATTGGCGAATCGCTTCGGATTTGCCGGTCACGGCCGCAAGGAGTTGGCCCGCGCCACTTTCGCCTTCATTCTTCAGAGCACGAATAATCTGATGGAGCGTTTCCCACACAGGCAGGCGAACCTCGCTCTGAGGGGTCCAGTCGGAAGGATATTCTGACCACTTGCGCAAGCGCACGATACCGCCACCGGATTGAACCACGCCCGCGTCGCGCACCCGATCTACGCTGGTGCCCTTGGCACGAGAGAGCGTATCGGCATCACCGAAGCGGCCTTCGCCCCAGCCATATTGTTCGAACCAGTGCAGGCAAAACTGTGTGTCGTGATCGAAATCGTCTTCGGCCAAAAATCGATTGATGAGTTGAAGAGCGGTGCGGACGCTCATGGGCGAGCCGTCGGCCTCCAACACAGCGGCATATTTGGAATACACCGCCATGCCGGGCCCAATTATCGCTTGCGACAGGTCCACAGGGGCTACGGGCGAGCGGTCATCGCCGGAGCCCTTGGTCATCTCGTCAAGCGCTTCGGGTAATACGCCGTTCAACTCGCGCAGGAACTCGCGGCGGGAAATCATTGGGGCATCCGTTGGTCTCGTCCGGCAGACAAGGACGATACTTGAAGCGAGGGCGTTTGTGCCCGTTTTCATCGCTGCAGTCTGCTCAGTTCTTACTGGCCAGGTGCCGGTGAGAAAAAATCCTGCTTGGAAAACTGCATCCAAAAATGTTTCCCAACCAGTTGACGAGGTTGTCGCCCCCTGCGTGTCGGACTGTTTGAATGCGTAGTAAATTGTGATCGGAAATGCAGCGTGGGCCTGTTCGACCAATTGCCGCATGGCCCTCGACATCCCTTCCAAGAAAAACTCTTCTGCTGCTTCTTTGCCGCCGTGTCGATAAGAGGTTGCGACTAACTCTTCTTCTTTAGGAACAGCAATTGTTGCTAAGAGCTCTGGAAAAACATCGCGAAGGTTGTGCCGAGTCCACACATAGAAAAAATCGGACAAATCCGCATAGGCGATATTGTCGTAATAGGGAGGATCTGTAGAAACAATTTTGTCTCGAGTGATTCTTTGAACAGCGGCATCGGCTTGCAAAGCAATTCCAGCAGCGTTTGCAGCTAGAGATGAGAATGCCTTAATCTGACGTTCCTGGAGATTATTTAGGCTCCCGGTTGAAGTCGAAAATGGATTGGTCTCAGCAAAATCCCACGTCATTGGTAAAGACTGCCTGGCAAACGTATTTTTCAACTGTTCGTTGTTAACGTGCCAGGCGCATATGGTGGAAAGGTGGTTAGCGAGTTGGTCGATCTGAAAAGAAAGATATATTCTTATCGCTTCCGCGTAGGCAATCGCCCCCTCACCATTCAATCCAAGGCCCCTTTGATCGTTGGACATACCGCTCGCAAGGGCATCATGAATGATTCGCTTTTGCAACTCGGCTACAATCGTGCCAAGAGTCGTCAATGTTACCAGCTGACGTGAAGTGAACAAGTCACCCCACTTTTTCAGTCCGTAGGGGACGCACGTGCCGCCCGTGAGACGCGCGGGAACATCGCCACTTGGCTTCCATAGTGGATTGGCACTGAGCGCGATGGCTTCCATCTCGGCTGTCGGCGAGAGATAGACCCGGCCTCTTGTGCCCTCAGCAACAACGGCCAAGAGCTTTGCACCCAGCCGTCCCGCCTGACCCTCCACCTTGATGTAATCACCGCTAATTGGCGCACCCGATACTAAGCAGCGGAAGTTTGATCCCCGCCCATCCGCTTTTGTGCCGTTCTTAACTTCTGATGAGGGTGTGCCCACTATGACTTGGAACTGATACTTGTCGCCATCGACCAACGGCTGCACGAAAACCTCTTTGCCTTTATCGACTCTAAGAAGAAAATTGGAAGCAAGAGGCACTTCGACGTGAGAAAATGCTGGGTTCGGGCTTTTCACCGTTCGTGCCCAAATCCAGACAATAACAGTGAGCTTCTGACCGACGAGCGGTGTGAGGTCAGGGCGTTCGATGTTCATCTCGGCGGTGATCTCGATGGGCGGGTAAAGGTGGCCAATGCGCTTCTGCGCCTCGGCGCGCATCAACGCTCCGTAGCGCCTCACGTCTTCCGCGAGTCCGGTCGCGCCCTGCCACGCATTGGGCAAGTCGAGCCCTGTGCCCTTTTCGTCCGGCAGCAACGGACCCACCGGGGGGAGCCCCGCGAACTTGGGCGGAATCTCGATCATGGCCTTATTGATGAGCACGGCCACGGGGTTGAGGTCGGAGGCGTAGGCCTCCAGTCCGAGACGCTGCGCCTCCAAAGGGATAGCGCCTCCGCCAGCAAATGGGTCATGCAGCGCCGGCAGCTTATCGGCATCGAAGAGTTTGGCCGCTTGCGGGTGGCCCTTGTTCAACTCGCACACCTCGCGCCACGAGCGGCGAATCTCGGCTCGGGCGCGTTCCATTACTTCCTCGTTGCTCGTGTTCTCCCACAACACGAGGTCCTCGATGATCTTGAAGAGCCGCTTCCGTTCGATAGCGGCTTCCTTCTTGTTCTTCCCATATTTGAACCCACCGCCCTGTTGGTAGCCGGGGTCATTGACGAGCTGAGCAAAAATGATGGCCCGAGCTGCCGCAAGCGGACGCCGCGCCCACCAGAGATGGAGGCTAGATGGATGCCCATGTCTGATAGACTTTTCGCGCGCGCATGCCTTATTTATCGTATCGAGTGGCAGCGCGACTTCAATGAGCTTGCGGGGTGAATAGATGGGATACGTCATTCTCTTTCCGCGCGCTGAAGAAGCGTCTTGATCTCAAAATTCGTTGACGAGACGCCCCAGCCAGGTTCGGCTTCGAAAGGGTTGCGCAAGTAGTAAGGGCCGTCTACCGCATCATTCTCACCAACCAGTACGATTGCGAGGCTGAATTTGTCCGCTTGGTTGAGAGCGTAAAGCATTTCGTTGCGCGTGATTGTCACCGTCCCTGCCCCCTTTACGCGTCCCTTGACCTCTATGTGACGGGCGTCTTGCTGTTTGCCATCCACATGGGGCGGATACGACGTGATATCCCAGCCGCATTTCTGAGCAGAGACATCCACTACGCGGCACCCGCGGGACTCTTCGTTTCGACGGACGGCATCCATCGCGAGTTTTTCGACGCGGGCGCGGGCGACGGGGTCAGTGGAAAATGCGGTGCCGTCCTCGGCGGGCGTTTCCCCGCGCAGACGACGGAGTAATCCAGCGGGAATGACCAGAGCGCCGCCGAGCGCCACGGGCGTGGCGGACGTGACGTGGCGCATGGACACAAGTTCCTTCTTCCGGCTTTCAAGACGGCCTTCGAGGGCCACGACTGTGCGACGTGCATTCTCAAGATTCAGTCGTACGTCCTTACCGCTTTCTTGATCTTCCTTGAGCTTGAGCCAACGGTCTGACCAGAACGCGATTTCCTTGGTGAGCCGCTCGTGGACGGCAGCTAGGGTCTTATCGACATGGGCGATGCGGCGTCCGGCGACTTCCTGAAAATGCTCTGGCACAAGCGTGGTAGCGGCGAGCGCAAGGGCACGCTGTTCCTGATCGGCGCGAATCCATGGTGCATTGACCACGTCCTTCAGCAGCACACGGTCGGCCGGCGCTAGAGATTCGAGGTCGAGGTGCGGCGCCCAACCGGCGAACGCAGCCGATCCGTCGAGCGCAACGCGGACGAATTGGAGGCGCTTAGACAGCACCTGATCATCGCCGGATTTGATCTCGTGGGTGAGCAGGAAGAGGAGATGCGGTTCCTCGCCTTCATCGGCAGGGTCGACCAGAATCGCACCCCGGCGGAGCAGATTGCCATGCTGTTCCAAAAGCAAGTCGCTCAAGGCGAGCATCAGCGGATGGCCGGGATGGAGCATGGTGGCGAAAGATGCGCCAGGCCTGTCGAGCGGGCGGACAGCTTCGCGGGTAAAACAAACGCGCTCGTAACGCTTGAGCACTGGTGCGAGTTCGCGGCGGTTACGGCCGGTGATGAAGCGATCGCGCTCGCGGATCGACGCCGGAACGTGTGTGATCTCAAAACGGGCAGGTTCCCGCGGATGAATAGAACCACCTAGTGCATCGAAGGCCTTCATGAAAAACGATCGGACGAAGTAGGGCTGGAGCCGTCGGGCCTCCGCTTTTTCCGTCTCCTCCTTCACCGCGAAGAGGCGCTCGGCGTTCATCGATTCCTGCGCGAGAGCGTTGCGATTAAGAATGTCGCGAAGCTTGTCGTGATCAAAGGCATTCTCGACACTTTGGCCGAGGCGGGCGCGTACTTCTGGCTTGTCACCGTAGCGGATGGCTTGAAGAAGCAGGTCCTTGAGGCTGTTCCCCTCGAAGACTTCGCCAAGGATATCGAAGACGCGGCCATTAAGCGCTGTGTTCTCGACACGGAGTTTTTCGAGAAGCCGGAAAAACACGTCACCTTCACGGGTTTCTTTGGCTACGAGATTCCAAAGGTGACACACTTCTTGCTGGCCGATGCGATGGATGCGTCCGAAGCGTTGTTCAAGGCGATTGGGATTCCATGGCAGGTCATAGTTCACCATTAAATTGGCGTTCTGAAGATTGACACCTTCACCGGCAGCGTCGGTAGCGACGAGAACGCGGACGTCCGGGTCGGAACGAAAGACCGCCTGAATGCGGCGTCGCTCATCGCGGTGGGTCCCGCCATGGATGGTTACAATGCAGTCATTGTTTCCCAGCACTCCCGCAATCCTCTGGTGCAGGTAGTTCAGCGTGTCGCGGTGCTCAGAAAAGATGATTAGCTTGCGCTGGCGTCCGCCAGCATCGTGCATAGCAGGATTGTTTTGCAGGATTCGGGAGAGTTCGTCCCATTTGCGGTCTTGGCCGGAAGTAACGACAGCTTTGGCTTGCTGTTCGAGCCCCTGGAGAATGACGATTTCTTGCTCTAACTCAGCAATCGTACGGGCAGCGGTGGCCTGATCGACAAGGGTTTCTTCGAGGTTCTCTTGCTCCTCGGCGTTGAGGTCGTCGTCGTCCTCTGGGACCTCTGCGAGCGTCTCGGCGAGGATTTCCTGTCCGCGGATGCCGAGCCGTTCCTCGCGAAGGCGACGTTCGAGACGCTCCTTGCGCCGTTTGAGCGATTGGAAGATGGCCTCTGGACTGGACGCGAGGCGGCGCTGCAAGGCGGTTAGTGCGAAACCGACGGAGCCTTTGCGCGAGCCGTCAAGCTGGTCGGCCTTGCCCATTTCCGTCTGCACATATTGGGTGACGGATTCATAAAGGGCGGCCTCAATGTCGGACAGCTTGTAATTGACTGTGTAAGCTTTGCGTTCGGGAAAGAGCGGAGTTCCGTCGAACTTCACCATCTCCTCTTTCACCATGCGGCGCATGAGGTCGGAGCAATCCACTTGATGGACGCCGTCGCGGAACCTGCCGTAGAACCGGTCGGAATCGAGCAGCGACAGGAAAAGCTGGAAGTCTTCTTCTTTCCCGTTGTGCGGCGTAGCAGTCATCAGCAGCAGATGGCGCGTGTGCTGGCCTATTTTTTCGGCGAAGTTGAAACGCTTAGTGCGCTTCATTTCCCTCCCGAAGAAGTGGGCAGATAGCTTGTGGGCTTCGTCGAACACGACCAAGTCCCACGAAGCGAGGCAGAGCTTCTCCTGGGAGTCCTGGTTACGCGACATTTGATCAAGGCGGACGATTAGGTGGTCGTGATCTTCGAAAGGATTGCCACTAGGCGAGGCCACCTCCAGTTCCTTGGAAAAGACGTGAAACTCCAGACCGAATTTTTCAAAAAGTTCATCGCGCCACTGCTCCACCAGACTGCCGGGCGCAACGATAAGAATGCGGCGGGCGTCCGCCCGCATAATCAGCTCGCGGATGTAGAGGCCTGCCATGATGGTCTTACCCGCGCCAGGATCATCCGCCAAAACAAAGCGCAGCGGTTGGCGCGGGAGCATGGACTCATAGACAGCGGTAATCTGGTGCGGGAGCGCCTCCACATTTGATGTGTGGACGGCCATCATAGGATCAAACAGAAAAGCGAGGTCAATCCGCTTGGCTTCGACGGCGAGCTTGAAGTCATCGCCATTGCCGTCGAAGGCCCAAGGGCGCTCTATTGTAGCAACGCTGATGTTCGCTTCATCCGCGCGGCCCAATAAGCGTTCCTTAATGGTCCCATCGGGCGTCTTATAGAGGAGCTGCACCGCTCCATCACCGATTGGAACAACGGCGACTACGGTTGCGACCAAGGTGGGCTCGACGCCAACCAGCGAAATCCCAGGCTTTAGGTTTTCTAATTGCATCGTGGCCCTGGCCCCTGGCTGACGTGGAGCTCGACGCCGGCCTGTTTCTGCAGGTAGCCGATAACGCCGAAGAGGTTGCGGGCCTGCGGATTGCCGCGTGGGCCGAACATGCGGATGAGGCTCTTCGCCTGCGTGCCGGTCGCCTCGCCAAGCTTCTCGAAGCCAACCGTAGCCTTGATGTAATCGCGCAGGATCGCCTTGCCGGTGTCGACATCGCCGGCGAGCATGGTGTCGATGCCTTCGCGCAGCAGCGCTTCGCCGAAGGCGGGATCGCTTGCGACCCGCTTCTGCACCAGCTCCTTGAAACTCCGTGTCAGTGCCATCTCTTATCTCCGTTCAGCACCCCATAAGGAAACACAAAGGTTACTTCATTTCAAGGCATTGAATCGAGCGCCAGGCCCCTGCCCGGCAGCCCGTCCGGCGCTATGCCCGTGAGCTTCGATGCTGGTCGGAAAACGTCCTTGGTCGTGGCGGTTCCCCCGCCACCATGGCCCGCAGGCGGCCTCTCATGTGGGCCAAGATGACCGGTCCCGCCTCCGGATCAACGCGGCTCGCTTCCGCCCCCGGATCAAGTCCGGGGTTGTGCAGCTCCGCCCCGCTT
>Ga0182024_10022649_pt1 | contig 11314 bp, 8 predicted proteins | sample P32metaG_FD_120480 | JGI IMG/M metagenome (GOLD analysis project Ga0182024, IMG submission 120480) | Permafrost microbial communities from Stordalen Mire, Sweden - P3-2 metaG (Illumina Assembly) | ecosystem: Environmental > Terrestrial > Soil > Wetlands > Permafrost | place: Sweden: Stordalen... | reverse complement strand
GCTCTTCGCGGCCGGCAAGATCGGTAACCGCCGTGCGGGCGTCGACCCGCCTGGATTTCTGCACCTGCTTCGAATACATCGGTATCGCGATCGCTGCCAGCACCGCGATGATCGTCAGCGCGATCATCAGCTCCACCAGCGTGAATCCCGGCGAGCGCCTGTCCGAGGAGATGATTTCTCTGAGTTTCATGATGGCGCTACCTGTTAGCGTCGCTCGACCCAAGTGACGCGGGTGCTATGGGGGTTAGGTCCGTTGAACGGCAGGCCCACGCCGGGACCGCTCCCGCCGCCGCCGCTGCTGCTGCCGCTACCGCTGCTGCCGCCGCTGCTGCCCGGCGAGCTGGTCTGCATCACCAGGAAGGTATTTGCTCCGGCCAGTACGACCGAGCTGCTGCCGGTGCCGTTGGTAGATTCCGCACCCACGATATGGTTGTTGTAGGTATTGGTCTTGATGGTGCTGGCGGTGTCACCGAAGGTCGAGGTGGCGAAGGTACCGCCGTTGCTCGGCGATATGCCATAGGTCCAGCCGGTGGTGGTAGTCGCCAGGCACTGATACGGGTTGGTGGACGGCGGAATCGTCGAGTTCACGAAGAACACGCCGAGCTGCAGCGTCGGGTTGAAGATCACCTGTTCCGCGACGCTGGGCAGGCCCAGCGACCAGCCGAACTGGTTATTGCTGCCGGTAGCGCAGGTGGTAGAACCAGCCCAGCACACCGGGTTGCTGCTGATGGTTCGAAACACGTTGCCGCCGCTGGAGGTAAACGTATCCTGCACCGTCTGCGCCGCCAGCGTCGCCAGCGTGACCGACTGCGGTGACGGCAGGCTGGCAAACTTCTGCGACGCGATCAGGTTCCAGCCGCCCATGTTCCAGTCCCAGATGCCGTACAGCGCCTGGGCGCCGGTCGCATAGGTGGTCGGCGATGCGTTGGTCAATGGGATCTGCTGCCCGGTGCCGAAATCCACCATGACGCGCGGCAGCGACGTGGTCGACGTCGTGACCAGCGGCACCACCTGGGTGGTGATCGGCTGGCCGGCGGGCGTGGTGAACATCGGCGTCGCCGACGTCAGCGCCCACTGCGCCGGATTGCTGCTGGTCAGGTCGAAGCGCCACAGGTTACCGAGCAGATCGCCGGCGTACACGTAGTCCGTGATGTGGTCGCCGTCGATGTCCGCCGCGGACGCGTAGGCAATGCCGTCCGAGGTACCGGCCTTACCCGCGCTCAGGTAATAGAACGTGCGTGCGCCGGTGGTCGCATTGATCGTCATCACATAGATGCCGGCATCGCCGCTGCCGCTGCCGAAGCCATTGCCGAACACCGCGCCCCACGTGCCGTTGTGGAAACGCCGGATCTGCGGCGTGCCATAGGTGTTGCCGAGGTTATTGCCACAGCTGGCGACGTTGACGCAGGTCAGCGTGGCGGGATTCCATTCACCGACGACCACGTTGGCCGCATTGGCCTCGGTGAACGCCGGATTGCTGATATCGAGGGCGTAGATCGCGGCGCCGCCGGGCCCGAGGCCGCCGACGACCCAGGTATGCCACACGCCACCGTAGAACAGGTCACCATTGCCGGGCGTCGCATCGACGTAGAAGTTATGGCCGTACTGGATATTGGAGAAATCCAGCGCCGGATTGGCCGAATTATGAATGGTGTTGAGCACCGCACCCGGCATGTACGCCATGATTTCGTGGCCGTCGTTCGGGGTAAGGGCGTTGTTGACGAAATTGCCGTTGACATCGAAGGAGCCGGACCTGAAGCCATGCAGGAAGCCATCGTTGGCACCCACATACACCACGTTCAGCCGCCCCTGCTGGGCGGTAATGTAGCTCGGGTAGCTCTGGCCGGCGTTCTCCGGCAGGCTCGGCGCGCTGATCAGGAAGTCCGACCAGCTGGCCGGGTAGCGCAGGTTCGGCGGTCCCACCGGCGTCGGACTGGAGTCGACGATGTCGCCGAGCACGCTGACGCGCGCCCCGTACAGCCCGACGCCCAGCGCGTTCTGCTCGTTGGTGCGATCGCCGCGCAGATAGTTCAGGCGATTGGCGTTGTGGGGATTGGGGTCGCCGGCGTCGAGCGTATTCTTTTCAGCGGTCGGCAGAGAAGCCCACTCGAACGGAATGCCGCCGCTGCCGCTCCAGGTCATCATGACGCGGCTGGTCGGCGTCTCGGCCGCGGGGGCACCGGCAACGCCGGTCGCGGCACAGGTCTGGTTGGCGAGCACCCCGGTCAGCACGCACGACGCGTCCCAGTTGGCGATCGAGCTGATGCTCACCGTCTGGTTGCTGGCGTTGTACAGCACGTTCGACGCCGTCAGGGATCCGGACCAGTTGCTCGGATCGAAGAACGCCAGGTACACCTGCGTACCGGTATTCACCTGCGAGGCCTGCTGCTGGTTCAATCCGGCCGAGCTGGCCGACTGCTGGAACGGTGTCGCCTTGAAACACAGGATCTCGTGAATATTGGTGTCGCCGCCGGTCGAGCCGGCAAAGCCGAATCGGAAGGTGCCCGGCAGCGCGCCATTGGTGGCGGTGATGTCCTGGCCGTTGATCACCAGCTGACTGGCGCCGCCGTTATAGCTGTAGGAAAGACTCAGCAGACCGGCCGGCGTGATCTTCAGATCATAGGTGATCGGCGTCGCGGCCCCGCGCGTCTGCGCGCCCTCGTTGGCAATCAGAAAGCCTGCCGGCAGCTCCTTATAGGCATTGACGATAGGCGCGTAGTCCGGAACCGCTGTCGCCGTTTGCACCGGTCGTGACGCATTCGAGTAATTCCACAGCACGCCGGTGGTGCAGGTGTTCTGCACCGCCGCCTGCTGATTGGCGGCAGACAAGGTCGCCGGGTAAAAGGCGGAATTGAGGGTGTTAAGCGCGCTGAAGGCGATGCTGCCGGCGCCGCGCAGGCCGATGCGGCCCGGGTGATAGCCGTAGCCCAGCGCCGTGTTGTCGCCGCCCGTCGGGGTGACAACGTTGCCGCCGACGTAGCCCGGCATCAGCTGGGCACCATTCAGAAAGTTTCCGAACTCATCGATACCCAGGCCGAGGTAGCCGCCGACCAGGCCATCGTGCGGGTTATTTTGGTTCGAGCAGGTATAGGCCAAGCTGCCGCCGAAGGCGCCGATCCCGGGCGGCTGCGCGCCGTCCATCAGGTAGAAGCTGATGCCGTCCGCGCCGTCGCCGCCGGCACCGCCCGAGTCGCCGCGGTAGGTCGCCGTGGTGAAGGTAACGTGCAGGCCCTGGCCGGTCGGAAAGGTGAAGTTCGAGACGATGGCGCCATGCTGGTCATAGCCGCCGGGGCGGCCGTTGGTGAAGCGCAGCGCGCCGCTGCCAGCCGCATCGGGCAGCAGTCCGCTGGTGCCGCCGACCAGCTGCTCGCCACCGTAGTAGGCGAGGCCCATGCACGCCGGAATGTTGCCGGTGTTGTTACCGGCCGTCAGGCAGGCGCCCTGGAACGCCTGCCAGTTGAAGCTCGATGACGAGCCGGTGAAATTATCCGAGACCTGCAGCTGCGCCCAGGCCGCCGCTGGCGCGAGTGCCACCAGTGTCGTCGCGCATATTCGTGCCGAAAGTTTTGCGTTCATAAATTTAAGCCTCAGGGACCGTTCGCGCCGCAGTTGTTCCAATCGGTTTCAAACACGCTCTCGACCTCCGCCACAGTGCTCTTGCTCGAGCCATAGCCCCAGGCGTCGATCTGATAGAGGTTGCCGCAATTGAGCGGTTGATTCACTGTGCTGATGAACGAGATATAAAATCTTGGCGGCGCCAGGTAGTAGTCGGCAGCCGCGGCATTGGCCACGTTCATGCCGGTCGGGGTGTACGTGGTGCCCACTTCCTGGCCACCGCTCATCCAGGGCACGACGGTGACATCGCCATTGGGAATCTTGGTGACCAGGCCGCTGCCCTGCAGGCAGATCGTGCCGCCGACCGGAGCGACCAGCAGCTGCGCCGGGCAGGCGCTGGCGTTGGCCCAGTTGCCCTGCGTGACCCACCACTCCGCATATTGCAGCGCGGTCAGTGCCGCGGCGCGCGCCCGTTCCTTGTCGCGCGTATTGCCGGCGATTCGCTCTTCGATGCCGAAGCTGCGGAACATGCTGATCGCGAAGATGGTCACGATCAGCAACAGCAGCAGGCTGGAGATCAGCACCATGCCGCGTTGCGCCGGCGCGCCGTTGCGAGATGCGAAAGGTGTGCGTATGTCACTCATGTGTTGCCACGCAATCACGTTACGACGCCCATTTTGTTCATGATGCCGATCACGCGGGTGAACTGGACCGGCGGCAGGTTGGTCCCAGGATTGGTGAAGGTCAGCGTAATGCGCACCGAAACAACGTAGTTCCAGGCCGGCAGCGTGTTGATGGTGGTCGCCGCAACCGTAGCCGCATCCATGTAGGTGTCGGCGCACTGATCACCGAGCGCGAAATTGGTCTGTACCCCGTACATGACCTGCAGGTTCGTGACCTTGAGTGGATTCACGCCGCCGGTGGACGCACTGATCAGCGGGATGATCGTGGTGCCGCCGGCCGTGGTCAGCGAGCAGTTCAGATTGCCCAGCGCGTCGACGCTGAAGCTATTGACGAAGATTTCGTTCGCCCCGGTGGTGTTCGAGGTGCCGCCGCAGTTGAGAATGCCGTCAGCGTTGGCGGTCTGGTAGCGCACCGAGAGCGTGTCGCCGGGCGGCGCCGCCAGGAACGCACCGGTGCCCCTGATGGCCTGTCCGGCGGCAAACGGCGCCACGGCGCCGAGTGATGCGATGGCGCTCGAATTGAGCGCATCGGAGAAATAGCCGGCGGTCTGAACCACATCGGTGATGATGGTCATCGCCAGGCGCACGCTGTCCTGCAACTGCGTGGACTGGGTCTGGGACGTGGCCGCGCGGCGCGTGTCCTGCACCACCGCCAGCACGCCACCAATCAGGAACAGCGCGATCACCAGCGAGACCAGCAACTCCACCAGCGAGAAACCCTGCGAGCGGGCGCGCCTGTGCGAATAAATCGGCATGCGCTGGCTCATGGTTGCACGTACAGAATGTAGGTCGGTGTCTGGAACGCAGCACCGGCGGCCGGCACGATGCCCTGTTTGTTCGCGGCCACGGTGTTTTCCGTCCACGTCATCGTGATCGTGCAGCTATTCGGAAGGCTTGCCGCCGGCGGCGGGCACAGTATCGAGGCCTGATAGCTGGGAAATATGGTCTGCGCCGAAATGGCCCATTGAGTCAGGTCGTAGGCCGCCATCTGCACCGGCGTACATGCCGGGCCGGCGGCGCAGTTGACACCTGAGACCAGCGCGGGGTCTGGGGAACTGGCTATGGTCGTCCCGGTGATCACCGTGGGGACGGCCGACGATGCCAGCGACCAGTAGGCCCGATCGGCATGCATCGCCGAGGCGATACTCGCCGCCTCGACCGCCGCCAGCGAGCGTTTGCCGGCCGTGCCGGTGCTCGACAGTGCGACCGCCTGCAGCTTGGCGATGCCCAGCAGTCCGATCGATATGATGATCAGCGCGACCATCACCTCGATCAGACTGAAGCCCGCCATGGAACGTAGCGGCCGGCCGGATGCAACAGCTGCGGAGCGCATCATGGACAAACTCCGCCGAACTGCAGCACGTTCAATGTGCCGACCGCACTGATCTGAAGACAGCGCGTATACGCCGTGACTACCGTGGGCGCACTGTGCAGCGCAATGACCACTGTCCCGGCAAGGCCGGTCGCAAAGCCTTCGCGGTTGAAAACCAGGGTAGAGGTGTTGGCGCTCGCGACGAACGTGTCGGTGCTGTTCGAAACGGCAAACGGCTTTTGTACCCGGAAAATCGGGTCGCCCGCATCGCAGGTCCCATCACTATTCGTGTCGGAACAGATGATCCAGCCGCTCTGCCAGGTATTGGTGTTGTTGCAGGTCAGGAAATTGGTGGAGACGCACACAATGACTGGGTGACCCTCTTTGATCGCCTCCGCGCGTGCGAACTGCATGTCGCCCAGCAGGCCGTTGACTTCGGACGAAATGCGATTGGCGGTAGTCACGTATTTGAAAGAGGGCACGCCGATCGCCATCAGAATGCCAACGATGGCGATGACGGTCACCAGTTCGATCATCGTGAAGCCGGAGCTGGACTGCCCGACGGGACTGAATTTTGGCGCGATTCCCATGGCGGCGAGATTACGCAGGCAAGCTTGCGCCAGACTGGCTATTTGGCGCCTGGCAGCGGCAGCAGCGATAACTGCGAGCTGCTTCACAGTCCGGGCCGGCCTTATGTCGCCGGCGGGAAGCGAACGCGCATGCGGGTTCCCCGGCCAACCGCCGGCACGCCGATGCTGAAGAACGCGTGGTGGGCCCGGGCAATCTCATCGACGATCGCCAGTCCCAGCCCGCAGCCGCTCCCCGGCGAGCCTGGCAGGCGGTAGAAGCGCTCGCGCACGCGCAGCCGTTCCTGCTCGGCAATGCCCGGGCCGTCATCCTCGACTTCGAGGAACGGCTGTGACTGCTCCACGCCGCAGCGCACCGTGACGTGGCCCCCGGCCGGCGTGTATTTCAGCGCGTTGTCGACCAGATTGCCCAGCAGGTCCTCCAGCAGCCATGCGTCTCCAGTCACCTGCGCCGTCTGGGCGTCCGCGCCCAGATCCAGACCCGCGGCCACGGCGCGATCGATGTTGCGTTCCACCAGCTGCTCGACCAGCGGCCGTAACGCCACCGGTTTGAAGCTCTCTCCCACCGCCGACACCGGCTCCGCCCTGGCCAGCGCCAGCAGTTGATTGGCCGTATGCGAGAGCTGCTGTACGCCCCGATTGATGGTAATGAGTTCGCTTTTCACGCCAACGGCCGCGGGCGCCTGCAGCAGCAGCTCCAGCTGCGCCACCAATCCGGTCACCGGCGTGCGCATCTGGTGCGCAGCGTCCGCCACGAAGCGCCGCTGCGACAGCGCCGCGTCGTGCCGCAGTTCCAGCAGGTGATTGAGGGCCAGAATCAGCGGCCGCAGTTCTCCCGGGGCTTCGGCCACATTGAAGCGCTGCAGCGTGCTCGCCGACTGCTCCTCGACTCGCTCGCGCAGGCGAGCCAGCGGACGCAATCCGAAGAACACGCCGATCCATATCAGCAGCAGCGTCACATCCAGCTCGGCAAAATCCACCAGCAGCTTGCCGAGCAACATGACCCGTTGCGTACTCGCTCGCCGCTGCAGCGTCTCGGCCACCGTGATGGTGATTGGACCCACGTCCGAGTGCACGCGGAGACTTGCCACCCGCAGTTTCAGGCCCTGAAAGTCGACATCGCGAAATGTAACGCTGTCTCTGCGTGCACCCTCGCCGCGCACAGTATCGCCACGTGCGCTGGCGCTCAGCGGCGCGGCGGGCAACTGTGCGGCCCCTGCGATCAGCTCGCCGGCGGGCCCGGTGATCGAGTACAGCGTACTGCCCTCGGCATCCGGACCGCGGGTCAGCGCCGCGCGCTGCGCTGCGCTGATCTGCAGTTTGCCGTCGTCGGAGCGCATCGACGCGGCGGCCGCCAGCGCGGCGCTGGCCAACGCCTGGTCGTAGGCATTGCGGGTGGTCGCGACCGCGATCCAGTAATCGGCCAGGCCGCCGAGCAGCATCAGGATCGCCAGCGCCGGCAGCAGCAGCAGCAGCAGGCGCTGCCGTATCGTCATCATGGACTGCGCCCGGAAATCTCATCCAGCCGATAGCCCAAACCGCGCACGGTGCGAATCACGGCCGCATCGCCTAGCTTCGCGCGCAGCCTCGAGACATGGGTTTCCACGGCGTTGGCGGTCAGGTCCTGCTCCGAGCCGGCGACCGCCTGCAGCAGCCGCTCCTTGGTCACGACGCGGCCGACATTGTGCGCCAGGCTTTCGAACACCAGCCATTCGCGCTTGGTCAGCTCGACCGCGACACCGTCGATCTGCAGCTGGTGCCCGAGCAGATCGATCTGCAGACGGCCAAGCTTCAGGGCGCCACTGGGCGCGAGGCCGGCGCGACGAATCAGCGCGCGGCAGCGCGCCGCGAGCTCGGCCTGCTCGAATGGCTTCATCAGAAAATCGTCGGCGCCCAGGTCGAAGGCGCGGATCTTCTCCTGCAGTGCATAGCGCGCCGTGAGCACCAGCACCGGCATCGCATTGCCAGCGGTGCGCAGCCGGGCGAGCCATGTCAGGCCGTCCGCCCCGGGCAGGCCGATATCCACCACCGCCAGGTCAAAATGCTCCACGGCAACCGCGGTGCGGGCCTGCTCGGCGCTGCCGGCATGATCGACGGTAAATCCGGCCGACGACAGACCGCGCATCACCGCGTCGGCAACCAGTTCGTCGTCTTCGACCAGCAGAATGCGCATAGGCGGTTGACAGCAGAGCCGAGCCAGCTCCTTGCTCGCGCCGGCGCGCCCGAGGGTGACTGGCCGAGGCGGCGGCGCTACCGGCAGCCGCCCCGGCTCACGATGTGACGCCTACGCCATCAGTTCGGGTCGGCGCAGGAGGTGGCAATGCCATACGGGCTGGGATTTCCGGGCGGTGTGGTCGTCGTGAGCAGCAGGTCTGCGGCCAGAATCGGCAGCCAGAACTTGGAGGTGGTCGTGGTTTCGGTACCCGAGACCGTTGCGGTGGCCGTGAGCAGCACCTGGACCCACTCGGCGTGATCCTGCGGGTAGGTGACGGTCAGCGGGGCGGAGCCGTTGATCGTGGTCGTGGTGCCGCCTGTGGTGATGGTGGTCGGACCCGTCACGACCGAACCCGGAGACACAGCGGCGATGTTGCCCGGATCCAGCTTGCCGTTGTTATTGAGGTCTTCGGATACCTCGTAGATACCGGTGCCAGCCACATCTTCGTTGGCGCACACAGTGACGGCAGGCGGCAGCGTGGTATACGGCGCTCCGCCCGGAACGCCGGTCTGCACCCAGGCGGAGTTGTAAACGACCCATCCGCCCTTGGCGTACAGCACCGAATGTATAGCCAGCGTGATGGTGACGCCATTGACGGCATTACCGGCCGCATCCTGGGCCTGCACGATGAATGGCATGATGAACTGAGTATTGGTCGAATCAGCCGCGATGGTATTGCCGGTACCCAGAGACAGGTAAACCGTCTGGCCGCCGACCGTCATGGTCACCGTGGCGACCGGCACCGCAGGCACGGCAGGTATGCTCGCTGTAATCTTCACGCCATTGGTGGCGCTCGAGGTGCTGCTCGCCGTGTAGACCGTCTGCGCCTTGCCTTGCACGTCGGTGATCGCCGATCCGACCGACAGCGAACCGCCGGTGACATCGGTCAACTGGAAGGAAACGGTCTGGCCCTCGACCAGGTTGTTGCTGGCATCGCGAACGATCGCGGTGATCGTGCTCTGCCCCTGGGTCGCGACGGTGGCTGGACTGGCCTGCAGATCGATCGCGATGGGATCGGTGGCCACGAAGGTCACCGGCAGTTGCGCCGACACGCCGGCGGCTGACGCCGTGATGATGGCTGGCCCCGCAGTCGTTGCCGCGATCGTCACCGTTGCGGTGCCGGTGCCGCTGGTGGTGGCGGTCGCCGTGGTTGCGGTGGCACTGCCATTGAATGTGCCGCGAGTGGTAGAAAAGGTCACCACTTTTCCCGCCTGCGGGACGCCGCCGGTCGACCACACCAGGGTCACCGTCTGGGCCGCCGTCAGCGCAATGAGGGCATTGGCGGCGGGCACGGTAAAGGCAAAATTCTGATTACTGACCGACACGCTGGCGGTCGCCGACTGACCCAGAACCGTGGCCGTCAAAGTATCGTTACCCGCCTTGGATCCGGTCAGGGTGACTGTTGCGTGCCCGCTGGCGTCGGTCGTCAGGCTGGCCGCACTGAGTGTATTGCCGGCACTCGACGTAATGGCCACCGTCTGGTCGGGAATCGGTGCGCCGGCCGAGTTGGTCAGCGACAGCGTGTAGGTACCCATGGCACCCTGGATCAGGCTTGCGGGGCCGCTCAGTGCCACCGTAGTGCCCACTACTCCCACGGTTACCGTCGCCTTCTGCGTCCCGGCAGTCGCGGTGATCGTGATGGTGCGGTCGGTCGGGTCGCCCGCGGTATCCAGCGTCGCCGTCGCCTGGCCGCTCGCGTTGGAAGTAGCGGTCGTCACTGCCAAGCCACCGGAGGTCGCGCTGAATACCACCGGAACGCCCGCGATGAACGTGTTGTCGGCGTCGCGCACGAAAGCGGTAATGGTCGCGTTGGCGGAACCGTTGGAGGGGATCTGCGGCAGGCTGGTGATTACTGAAACGGCTGCGACTTTGGCGGCGGTGCCGCCGCTGCTGCTGCTGCTGCTGCTCGAGCCCAGCGTGGCAAACGAAGGGCTGCCGTTGCCGCCGCAGCCGGCGGCCGCGGTCAGCGCCGCAAGTATTGCTATCCATCCAAATTTGCGCATCGTATTCACCTGAGCTGTCGATCTGTGTGCTGCTCGCCCGCTAGCGCGGCGCGCAGTCAATTGACGCTGACTCCTTCGCGGAGGATCTTCGGTGTCACGAAGATCAGTAGCTCATCTTTATCGTCCTTACGGGTCGTCTGCTTGAACAGGTTTCCCAGCACCGGAATGTCGCCGAGCCACGGAACCCCGGTCGTCTGCAGACTCTGCGTGGTCTCCAGGATGCCGCCGAGTACCACGGTCTGCCCGTCGCCGAGCACCACCTGGGTTTCGATGGTGCGGGTATTGATCGAGGGCACGTTGACGCCGCCGGAGGCCACGACCACGGTGCCGACGCTGTCATCCGAGACCGTCAGATCGAGAATGATGCGGTTGTCGGGCGTGATCAGCGGCTTTACCTTGAGCGACAGCACCGCCTTCTTGAACGCGATCGTGGTCGCGCCGCTGGAAGCGGACTGCTGGTAGGGGATTTCCACGCCCTGTTCGATCGACGCTTCCTTCTGATTGGCCGTGATCACGCGCGGCGAGGAGATGACCGTGCCACGGTTTTCGACCTGGGCCGCGGACAGTTCCAGGTCGACCAGAAAATCCGATCCGAGAATGCCCAGCGCGATGCTGCCGGCCGGGCTCGCAACCGGCAGGTTGACGTTGTAGCGATTGGTGGCGGTGGCGCCGGTCGGAATACTGACCGGATACTGGGTGCCGTTGGTGCTCAGGTTGCTCAGCACCGAGCCGATGCCCTGATCGGTACCGGCCGCGGTGCCGGTGGTTTCATACAATCCGTTGGTGCCGTTGGCCCGGGTCGCGGTGACGCCGAAACGAGCGCCCAGATCGCGCTCGAAATCGTTGGTGACGATCACGATGCGCGATTCGATCAGCACCTGCTTGACCGGTATATCGAGCGTGGTCACCAGCCGGCGCACGTCCGCCAGCCGATCGGCGGTATCCTGCAACAGCAGCGT
>Ga0182024_10022648_pt1 | contig 11314 bp, 11 predicted proteins | sample P32metaG_FD_120480 | JGI IMG/M metagenome (GOLD analysis project Ga0182024, IMG submission 120480) | Permafrost microbial communities from Stordalen Mire, Sweden - P3-2 metaG (Illumina Assembly) | ecosystem: Environmental > Terrestrial > Soil > Wetlands > Permafrost | place: Sweden: Stordalen... | reverse complement strand
GACCGGCTGGCCGTGGGGGACGGTGTCTCGTGACCCCGTATAGGCGCGAAGAGTCTGGCCTTGAGCCGGTGCTGCTCGGCCTGCTCGGTGCGCTCGTGGTGGTGGCGTTAGTGGTGTGGGCGGCCACGGGGGTGGCGGCGCTGTTGAGCGGGCACGCGTGGCCGCGGGTCAGCGCCGGACAGGTGGCCCAGGCGGTGCTGGCGCTGCCTGAGCACGCTGGGGATCCACGGCTGGCCTGGCCGATGGGAGTACAGGCCGGGTTGCCGGGCGCGCCGGTCTTCTACCTCGCCTTGGCGCTCGTGGTGTCGGTCTTGGCGGTCCTGGCGTGGGTCGCAGTAGGACTGGGTCTGAATGCGCCTAGCGGCCGCAGGCGAGAGCAGGGGGCTCGTTGGGGGACACACCGGGAGCTGGCGGGGTTGCGGGACGGGCGCGGGTTTCGCCTGCTCAGTTGGCGTGCGGCAGATCAGCAGGGGCGGCTGGCGCTCGGTTATCGCGGTCGGGCTCTGCTGCGCGCTGAGGCCCGCCATGCCCTGGTGGTGTTCGGGCCGCCCCAGTCGGGCAAGTCGGCGGGAGTAGCCATCCCGGCGCTGCTCGAATGGCCGGGCCCGGCCGTGGCCTCCTCGATCAAGACCGACCTGCTGTCGGCCAGCGCTCGGCGGCGGGCGGCGCTGGGCCAGGTGATGGTCTTCGACCCCTTCGGGCTCTCGGGCATGCCCGGCGCCACCTGGTCGCCGCTGCGACTGGCCGTCAGCTGGGACGGCGCGCTGTCCACGGCGCTGCGGCTGAGCGCCGCCGCCGAACTGGACACCGCCACCGTCAAGGGCGGCAACTACTGGCTGGCTGCGGCCGAGCAGCGTTTGGCGCCGCTGCTGTGGGTGGCCGCCCAGACCGGCGCCGGGATCGCCGCCGTCGTGCGCTGGGCCTACGGCCAGGGCGACGCCGAGCTGCCGCCGATCCTCCACCGGCTGCTCGACCAGGCCGCCGGCGAACAGGCGCTGGCCGACGCCCAGGCCGCCTACGACGCCCATGTCGCCTTCGAAGCGCTGGCCGGCGAGACCCGCTCCTCGATCGAGTCGACCGTCCAGATGCTGCTGCGCGCCTACCGCTCCCCGCTCGTGCAGCGGTCGGCCCTTGGCTGCGAAGTGACCGCCGAGCGGCTGCTGTCAGGCTCCCACACCCTGTACCTGATCGGCGACAGCCACCGCTCCCGGCTCCTGCGCCCGATCTTCCTCACCCTGCTCCAGGAACTCGTCGACCACGCCTTCCATGCCGCGACGCTGAACGGCGGGCGCCTCGAACGGCCGCTGCTCCTGTGCCTGGACGAGCTCGGCAACGTGGCACCGCTCCCCAACCTGGCCGAGGTCGCCTCGACCGCCCCCAGCCACAACATTCAGCTCGTCTCGATCTTCCACGACATCGCCCAGGCCCGCAGCCGCTACGGCGACCAGGTCCAGACCGTGATCAACTCGCACCGGGCGCGGATCCTGCTCCCCGGCGTCGCCGACCTGGAGACGCTGCGCTACTTCTCCGACCTGCTCGGAGAGCGCGTGGTGCGGGAGCATCATCGCGGCCCCGACGGCAACCGGGCGGAGTTGCCCGAGCGCCGGCCGCTGGCCGCCCCGCAGGAGCTGCGTCAGCTGGGCGACGGCGAGGCGCTGCTCGTCTATGGGCGGCTGGCCCCGACCAAGCTCCGGACCCGCACCTACTTCGCCGATCGGGGACTGCGAACGCTAGCCGGCTCGGACCTCGGCGCGGCGGAGCGGTCTGACTCTGGATGAGCGAGATGTCCGGCACCGAGCTGGTCGACTGGCGCGCCCTGCCACCGGGACAGCGGCGGGCGTGGTGGGATCACATCTGGGCGGGCGCGGTACGCCTGGGCGAGCGCTACCGGCTGGCGCTGCGCTGCGGCTGGTGGGAGGACGCAATCCAGGTCGAGGCGCTGGCCGCGTTCATCTGCTGGCTTGAGCTGTATGACTCGGGCGCCAACGGAGACCCGACCGGCAAGCTGCAGCTGCTCTGGGAACTCGAGCGACTACGCGGGGTGCTGCGGGCCGGCGAGCATGCGTTTCACGCCGGTCGGGACCGCCGGGCATTCGAGGAGTACGTGGCGCGTATTCTGGGAACCGACGCGATGTCTGCTGACGCCGGCAGTCGCGATGGGAGAAATGCGGCGGCGAGCAACTTTGGACGGGTGGAGGCATCCCTTTCCTGAGGGCAAGAGACTCGCTCCATCACCGCTACCCGGAAGGCGGATCGACCCGGCCGAGTTCCGCGTGTTATCCGCCCGCCCGAGCGGGTGGTTCGAGGTTCACACCCTGACGGGCGCGGGCGATGTGTTGGGCGAATTCGGCCAGCTCGTCGGCGGCATCGGCCACCGCTCGCGGCGACGTACCGGCAAGCGCCAGGTTGTAGGACCTCACCGCCGCATCGAACCGCTCCCACAGCTCAGCCGGTCCCGTGCGGCCGGTGCCCGGCCGAAGCTCGTAGGGCGGCTGGCTCTGCAGCGCGCCCGGTTGGGCCACCCACTTGAGTCCGGCGGCATCCGCAACCCGTGCGGCTCGGGCTCGGGCTCGGGCGGCGGCAGCCAGCCCTTCCAGCCGACGCACAAAGTTCGCATCCGGGGGCGCGAGGATGTGGGCGCGCATCGCTTCTGCCCACTCCTGAGCCGCGGCATCGTTCATGGCGATCGCCTGGCGGCGCTGCTCGACCGGATCGGTCATTCCGCGACGCTCGGCGTGGACGGCGGCTCGGCCCCCCATGGATCGGAGCCGGAGGTCTGCACGCGGGAGCTCTCGAGCATCGTCTCGAGGTCGTCGACTCGAATCCGGTAGTGCTTACCCACCTGCAAAGCAGGCAGCTTTCCCGCTTCGATCCAGCGGTATATGGTCATCGTTCGCACGCGCAGTCGCTCGGCCACCTCGGGGACGGTCAGGAAAGCGTCATCGGCCATGGACAAATCACATCAGCAACAGTAATCTCTAAAAAGCACTTCTCGTTGGGAAACTAACACCGCGGCCGGAGAAACGCGAGTGGAGCACGACGACAGTGGGGACAACGTCCGCGCCCTGTTTCCGGGGATCGACACGACGCCCTTTGGCCGCGGCGCCGATCTCGCCGAGCTGAGCGACGACGGGTGGAGCGCCACCCCTGAGCAGAGCGTCGTCGTCGACGAACCTTTGCGTGTGACGGGCAGACCGTCCGGAGGGCGCAGCCGTCATATGCGCAAGATGCTGGCGGGCGGGACAGTCGGACTCGCGCTGCTGGTCGGGGTGGGAGTCCCATTGGCCCACTTCCTCCTGAACGCTCCTGGCGCCCGGCGTCCAGACCGAGTCGCCTCTTCTCGGAGCGCCGGCAAGAAACTGGCCGCCCAGCTGCCGCGTGGATACGCCGGCGCCCTCTCAGTAGGTGACCAGAGCGGGCGGCGGCCGTCTGTGTCGCGCGACCTTCACCGACGCGCCGTCGCTCACCCACGACGGCACCGGCGCTCCGCGGCCAGCGCAGCGATGGAAGTGAGTTACGTCCCGCCCGTACAGCCGAGCCAGTCGGTAGGCGCGGCGGCGGGTGAGAGCCGTGCCAGTGCCTCGAGTTCCGAGCCTGCGGGCAACAGCAGCGCCGGCTCCTCTGCTTCCAGTGGATCTCGGGCCGGTCCGACCGGGCCGGTGTCGCTGATCGGCGCGGGCACCACACCGAGCGGCTAGCCAGGAGAACGCGGGCATGACCAGGAGCCTCATGAACCATCTGCGGGGAAACGCCGTCGCCTACGTGGCGCTGTTCGTCGCCCTCGGGGGAACCAGCTACGCGGCCATCCGGATCGGCAACCAGTCGCTTACGCCGGTCAAGCTGAACTCCCGGTACTTCGGCGGGTACGTGCGGGAGTGGGCCAGCGTGGCCGCTGATGGGCGGGTGATCAGGGCGACTGTGCGGGTCAGGGTTGGTACGCAGGCCACGACGCCAGGTGACTACCTGATCACGTGGCTGACAAAGCCAACGCGCCAATGCGCAGCGCTGGTCAGCGTGGATGCCACCGGCCTGAGCGGCGTTCCGATCCCTGGCTATGCAGTGGAGGAGTCGACGCGGCCGGGCCGTGGCGACGAGCGGTCGATCGTCCAAACCTACGATTCCGCCGGGGCGACAGCAGCGCTGCCGTTCGACGTGGGACTCGTTTGTATGACCCCTCGCTAGCGATGTGGGGCGCGCGTAGAGCTGTAATGGTCGCCGCGCTGTGCGTAGCGAGTCTGGGGATTGGCGCGATGGTCCTCGACGCCAATGACGCGCAAGCCGGATACCTCTACGTCAGCTCCTGCTCGCGCATGGGTGACAATGGCGAGGACGTCGATCTAACCGGGCTGGTTTGGAAGGCAACGGGAAGTGGCGATTACGCCCTGGTCAACCGCTGTCCCGAGGATGGGTCGTTTCAGATCGAAGGGACGTATTTCGCCAAGAAGGGCGCGTCGGCGAAGTGGATCACGACGGCTCCTCCCGCGATCCAGATCGTGCACGCCTGGACCCCAAACGATCGCGTGCTGATCAGCCCCAAGACCAACTCCGACGGCTATGCCGCGCGCTTTGTCTGGAGCGCTGGAACCCTGAATATCACACCGCAGAGCAAGTGCTGCGGTGGCATGTATTACGGATCGGCGATCAACCGCTGGTTCACCCCGAGTCGCTCGTTCGCCTTCCAGGTGCGGTGCGTGAAGGCGTCCTGTGCACCGCCGCATGGTCAGCTCCTGAACGTCAATGCGATCCAGCTGATCGGCCGGGACAACACTGCACCGCGGCTGTCGGCGCTGGGCACAAACAACCTCTGGTATCAGCGGGGGCGCTGGGTGCGGGGGACCTGGCCTGCCTCGTTCTTGGCGCTTGACGATTCCGGGGTCTGCTGGATGCAGGCCGGCGTTGACGGACGGAGGTTGCCGGGGCCGGTCGATCCCTCGCCGAACCGCCACAGCTGGACCCAGTGTCCGACGCCTCAGACGATGGACCTCAGCGTGGACACCGCTCGCTACTCGCAGGGGACACTCACGCTGAGGCTTCAGGCCAGCGACGCCGCCAGCCCGGCGAACCAGAGCGCTCCCACAGAGACCCTACAAGTCGACAACCAGCCGGTCAGCGTCAACCTCAGCGGGCCGGGCGACGCACCGAGCAGCGCCGGCACGCAGTACGTGGCAGCGACGGCCACCGCCGGACCGAGCGGTGTGGCTGGGATCGCCTGCTCGGATGACGGAGCCCCGTATGCGTGGCACGCCGGCTCGACGGCTCGCATCCCGGTGCAGGGGGTCGGCCGCCACGACGTCGTGTGCTATGCGCAAAACCGGGCCATCGACTCCTCCGGGACCCCGGCCAGCTCGCCGCCTTCGAGCTTTGCCATGACGATCCGCGAGCCCACGGTGTTCGCCCTCGGGTTCGCCCGCCGGTCCGACGAGGTTCGCTGTCGTCCCGTCGCGGTCCGGGTCAAGGTGCCCGGGCGGTGGGTGACGATCCGCTATCACCACCGCCGCGTCCGGGTCCGCATCCGCTCGCGGGTGATCACACGTACCGAGACCCGCTGCCGCACCAGAACCGCGCTGCGGCGCATCAGCGTTTGGAACGATGTGATCGAGCACGGCCGCGTCGTACGGGTGAGGCAGACGAGGCTCGTTCGCGTGGCCCTGGCTTCGCGGCGCGTGATCCTGACGCACCGCCGGATCCACTTCGGTGTGGGCACGCGCGTCAGCGGCTGGCTCGGTACCGCCTCCGGCGTGCCGCTTGGCGCTCAGCGCGTGCTCGTGCTCAGCGCTCCCGACAACGGGCTGGGGCGGTTCCGGCTCACCGCCACCGCGACCACCAAGGCCAACGGGAGTTGGAGCGCTCATCTGCGACCTGGACCCTCCCGGCTGATCGAGGCGATCTACGGTGGCGGTGCCACCACCGAGCCGTCCAGCTCGGCGCAGCTACGGCTAACCGTCCCCGCCAAGGTCAAACTGCACATCACTCCCCGCAGCACTCGGTGGACGGGCACGATCGAGATCAGCGGCCGCGTGCTCGGCGGCTATCTACCGAGCGGCAAACTACTCCGCCTGCGGATCGGCGCCGACCGCGTGTTCGGCACCGTCGGCATCCCGGACGTGAGCCGCGACGGACGCTTCCACACCTCTTGGACGTTCGCCTCCGGGCGAGGCACGGTGCGCTATTGGTTCTCGGTGTCCACTTTGGCCGAGGCCGACTACCCATACGCGCCGGCCAGTTCGCGCCGCGTGAGCGTGAAGGTGGGTCCGGGACCGTAGGCACTGGCTGCCGCTCAAGCCGGTTTCCAGGATGACAGGCGGCTTTCAGTCGTGGTTTCCCGAGGCACAGATTCCAGGGCCGGACCACTGGATTGGGCGGGTCGCGCCCAGCCGAGCTGCGTGTCACGGGATTGGCGATTTGTAGGGCCCGGGCCATGGCCGGGCCCTCTCCTGCTTCCATGACTCCGCCGCTACTTTGCCCAGCGCCTGCGGGCGATCGCAAGCGTGGCGGAGGAATCGTGCGCCGTAGCCAGCGCGCGTGATCCCCTGGTCGCCAAGGCAATCACGCGCCGGACGCCGCCCTGACGTCGAAAGCGATCATGCGCTCGCGACATCGTGGCGGCCACAGAGGGCGGAAGTCGAGATGACGTCAGCCGGCATGACATCGTCGCCGACCGAGCAGCGGAACCCGTTTCGTCGGATAGGCTCGGCCGGTGTATACGCCGCAACCGGTTAGTAGCCCCGTCCCAGCCGCAGCTCTCACGTTGCTGGCCGCCGCGAAGGACCGCAAGCTGGTCATCTGTCTGGGGGCTGGTGTGAGCGTCGCCCGCGACGCCAACCTACCCAGCGGGACGCGCCTGGGAGAACTGCTTGATGAGCGGCTTAAGAACAGACTTCAGGGCTACATATCGCCGGCGGACGTGTCCAACCTCATCGACGTGGCGGACGCGGCCGTAGAGCCGGTCGGCGGGCTTGAGGCCCTTCAGAACGAAATCCTTGAGCTCGCCGAGTTCAGGAGAGCGATCCCGAACTACGGGCATCGTGCGCTCGGATTGCTCCTTGCCGAGGGCGCGATTACTGCTCTCTCGTGGAACTGGGACAGCTGTATTGAGCGTTCGCTGCCCGGCGAGCTTCTGGATGTTGCTCGCACGAAGGAGGAGATGGCGAACCTCTCGCTGCCGCAGATGGCGAAGGTTCATGGCTGCGCGACCATGAAGTCGACGCTGCTTATCACCTCAGAGCAGCTCGCCACGCCACCGGTGTGGACCGAGACAGCATTCTCTGACCGCATTCGGTCCTCGGTGATGGTGTTCATCGGTATCGGCGATGTCGCCGATTATGCGCGTCGGCGCATCGAACAGCTCCTAGCCGAATTCGGGGTGCTGGATGTACGCGTCGTTTCACGCAGCATTCGTACGAATTGGGAGACCAGCGTATGGGCAAAATTCATGCCTGACCTAGTCGATGAGCGACGCATCCAGAGCGACGCTGACGTGTTCCTCGATGAGTTGGCCCGTGCTTGGGCCAATGAGTTGGTCGTACGCCTCCAGGCTGACAACCAGGGGCTGCGGAACGACGTACAGCCGGGCGTAAAACGCGTCATCGAAGCCATCAGCCGCCTCAGCTCGGTCGAATTGATGCGGTGGTGCCGCGTTGCTGCCGTCAAGCCCGAGGTGGGAGAGAGTGCGGTCCGCGCTGCTCCGACAGGCGACGTGGTCCTCGCTGCTGGTGTTCTCGCGGCAACCACCAACGGGGAGGTGACGGTGCCGCGTCCGGCGTGTTGCTGCATCGGCGATGACACCTTTGAGCTTATGGTTCTGCGCGATCGAGCGCTGGCCCAGGACGTGCAAGAAGAGGCGCGCCGCAGAGCGCAGGAGCTCGCCAGCAACAATCAGCTCTCGGAGGGCAGCATCAGATTTCTCGTGGGTGGAACCGTCATCGGCCGGCTTGACGGCCCGGTCATGGACGTTCTTGGTGGCGACTCGGACCCTGACGATGTCGTCGACGGTCCGTGGGCGTCGCGCATCACCTACGAGGACGCGGCTGAAGTGCTCAGGAGGGCAGCGTAGTGCCACAGCTCGGACACTCCCAGCGTTTGCTCGCGACGGCAGGAAGCGTGCTGAGGCAGAACACCTTCACCGTCCAGAGCGAAGCGCTGGAAGGGGCAGAAGCCGGCTGGTTGCTCGCGGAAAGCGAGCTGTTCATCCTTGCTATTGCGGCAGCTGAGAACTTGGCCGGGCTGCGGGAAGTCGAAGCCTTCGCGGCACCAGAACTTCTCCAGCGTCTCAAATCGACACCGTCCCTCGGCGCCAAACGCTGGGACGCGTACCTCGTCCTCATGGCAACCCTCGGCGCGGATGAGGACACCGACGCCGAGCATCTCATCGACATCGAGTACAACACTCGCGGTGTCCGCCGACTGGTTGCGGTCGCGGTCGAGCCCACCGAGGACGACCTGCGCAGAGTTCTTCGTCCGTTCCTCGCGCTGCCTGCGCCGGACCCAGGCGGATTGTCGGATGCGTTCGCTGAGCTACGCGAACAGCTCGTTATCAACGGGGTCGACGAGGTCGAGGCAAACCGCGCCGTCGTCGCGTTTGAGCAGAAAGGGCACCTGAACGATGTCTGACCCCGTCGCGTTCAAATGGGTAGAGATAGCCGGCTTCAGAGGCTTCAACCAACGCCAGCGCATCGTGCTCGACGCGTCCGCGGTCATCGTCATCGGCCCCAACGGAACCGGAAAGACGAGCTTCTTCGATGCGCTGCAGTGGCTTCTTCTGGGGACCCTGCAGCGCTTAGAGCGCTGGCGCGTACGTAAGAACGACGAACACATCGTCAATCTCTACCGCAGCTCAGAGCCGGCCGTCGTCGAAGCCGAGCTCGTCATCCGCGCTCACCATGTACGCCTTCGACGCCAAGGACGGTATGACGAAGGCATCCTCGAACTGCACGACGAGAACGGAAGTCTTCACGGCGATAAGGCTGAGGAACGCCTCGCGGAGATGCTCAGGTCACGGCCTGGCCAGGATGTCAGACGGCTCCTGATGAGCTCTGCTCTCCTTCAGCAGGACGTTGTTCGCGAGGTTCTTGAGGACAAGCCGTCTGAGCGCTATCAGCATCTCGCGGGCCTGCTGGGCTTGGATGAGCTCGGCCAATTTGAGACTGAAGTCAAGAAGCGCGCCGACCGCTTAGCCAACGCCGGCAAGGAAGGGCGAGCATCGTTTGAAGCCGCCCAGACCCGTGCCGAGGGCTTGCGCGCTCGGGTGAGCGCACTCGAAAACGACATGCGACTCGCGGCCGATGTCCGAGCCGCCCGCGAGGAGATAGTCAAGAGGCTCACAACGGTCGGCTCTCTGGTCGTTCTCGATCCCATACCAAACACAAGCGCAGAAGCTGCCCTCGCGCAAACCGCGACACAAGCCTCGGGCGAACAGCTTGCCGAGTTCGCGCGACGACGACGGGAGTTGGACGACAAACGCAAAGACAATCGCCCACACGATGAAGCAGCCCTTGCCTCGCAAACGGCTGCGCTCAGCATCGCCGAAAGTGCCTTCGCGGTCGCTGAGCAGGAAGCCCGCGACGCGGAGCGAGCACTCGCTGAGGCAACGGAGCGAAGCTCCCAAATGGCGGCTCTCGCCGCAAACGCGATACAGCTTCTCGGCGAGACGTGCCCTGTATGCGGTCAGGACATCGACCAGCACGATGTTGAGCGTCACCTTCAAGAACGGATCACGAACAGGGGTGATGCAAGCCTGTCGGCGGCGATGCAAGGTGTAGAAGCGGCCAGAAGCCGAACGCAACTGGCCTCCGTCGAAGTTCAACGATGCCGTGACGCGCTCGCCCCTCTCCTCGCAGCGAAACGGCAAGCCGACGAGTACGCGACCGCTGAGCGTCAGCTGTCAGGCGAGCTCGAAACCGCCGACCTGTCACTTGGTGCGTCCCTCAGGCTTGTCGAGGTGGACGCCATCCGCGCGGGCGACCTGCAGCGACTGGAGGAAACGGTCGCCGCTCTTCGCGTTGCGTGGCGAGCGGCCGCCGACCTGGTCGCCGTGCTTCGGAGCGACAGCTCCGATGCGCGACTGGCAGCAGAGGCCGCGGACCTCCGTCGTGCCGAGGAGGCCATCATCTCATTCCGCGCAAGTGCGATGGCGGTCAGCGAGCAGGAGGAAAAGGCGAAGCTACTGCACCGAGCAGCGACCAGAGCAGTCGCTGGCGTCACGTCCGCGCGCTTCAGAAGGCTTCTCCCAACGGTGCAGGACATCTACTGGCGCCTTGACCCCCATCCGTCGTTCACCACATTCGACTTCGAGCTCGACGTGTACCGCCTCAGAGGTATCGCGACGCCCATCGTCCGCGACGTTGACGGCTCAGTTGCCGGCGACCCGCTGCTCCTCTTCTCAAGTTCGCAGGCGAACGTGGTCGCCCTCTCTTACTTCTTGGCTCTTGGATGGGCTGCCGGTGCCGACGCCCTGCCATTCGTACTGCTCGACGACCCGCTCCAGTCGATGGATGACGTCAACGCGCTCGGCTTCGCCGACCTCTGCCGACACGTCCGACGTCAACGCCAGCTCGTCGTGTCCACCCACGAACGACGACTCGGGGCCCTACTCCAACGTAAGCTTGCGCCACGCTTGGATGGTGAACGAACCAGACTCATCGAATTCAAGGCATGGACCCGCGACGGACCTGTCATTCAGCAGTCTGAGGTTGCTCCCCAGGTCGAAGAAGGAGCTCAGCGCTCCGTCGTCACAGCGAACGCCGCTTAGCCTGCACTCACCGCGTGATCCGCCCGGTTCCGTCCGAGACTGAGACTTAAATGCCCCCTGAGCGGGGCTTTGTCACGACGGTGTCCGTAGTCTGGGCCTGTCAAGGCTCACTCATATGGCATACGACGCAGCGGAGTACCAGCCGGACCCAGGAACCTCTTATTCGGTGCGGGTGGCGTTCGATGAGGAGCGGCTGATCAGCGATGCTGGGCCCCTCGCGAGCGCGACACTAGCCGACCGGTTGGGGATCGAGGCGTTGGTCAACGAATCGGTGTGGCTAGCGGCGCTTCCGGCGGGCTTCTCCCTGCGCCCACTATCGGGCGCCCCGTTGCCGCGGTCCGAATGATCGCTTTCGTCGTTGGGGCCGGCGTCCTGCGCGTGATCGCTCTGGCGACCAGGGGATCACGCGTGCTGGCGACGGCGCACGATTCCTCCGCCACGAAGGCGATCGCGCGGTTCGGCGGAGGCCGGACAAATGTCTAGCTCGCGCTCCCAGCCGCCTCCGAGCGTGGTCGTCGCCGAAAGCGCGGCCCAGACGAGGTGTGCAAGATCGCTCGGATACCTAGG
>Ga0182024_10022647_pt1 | contig 11314 bp, 9 predicted proteins | sample P32metaG_FD_120480 | JGI IMG/M metagenome (GOLD analysis project Ga0182024, IMG submission 120480) | Permafrost microbial communities from Stordalen Mire, Sweden - P3-2 metaG (Illumina Assembly) | ecosystem: Environmental > Terrestrial > Soil > Wetlands > Permafrost | place: Sweden: Stordalen... | reverse complement strand
GACAGTGAGGGCGCCAGAACGCATGCCGGCGGGCTCAACGCCTAATTCGCTATCGGTACTGGTTGGGTGAAGGCTAGCGCCACCCGCCGGCCGGGGCGGTTCAGGCCCGCATTCTTCGGTACATTCGACGGGTCGCAGCCAACAGAGAAAAATATGGATTTGCAACTCAGCATCGGCATGGCCAGGAACCCGCGCACGCTTGCCATCTTCGACCATAAGGTGAAGCCCGACGGGATCGATCTGATCTGCACCCCGCTGCATGCCTCCGAGCTGTTTTGGCGCCAGCTGCGTTTCGGCGATTTTGATATTTCAGAGATGTCGATGTCCTCGCTGATGATGGCGGTGGCCGGCGGCGACAACCGATGGCTGGGCATTCCTGTTTTCACGACCCGCCGAATGTTCCAGGTCGGAATCCTGGTGCGCAGGGATCGCGGCATCGACAAGCCCGCCGATCTCAAGGGCAAGAAGATGGGCGTGCCGGAATATCAGCAGACCGCGGCGCTTTGGACGCGCGGCTATCTACAGCACGAGTACGGCGTCCATCCCCGCGACATGGAATTCTGGATGGAGCGCAATGACGAGCACAGCCAGGGCGCCGCGACCGGGTTTCGCCCGCCCAAGGACGTGAAGCTCTCCTACATTCCCGACACGACGAATATGGGTGAAATGCTGCTGGAGGGGAAACTCGACGGCGCCTTGCGCTATCTGGCCGGCACCAACAATCTGGTCGATCGCTCGACGGTCGATCTATATCGCCATCCCGATTTCAAGACCCTGTTCCCCGATCCGCATGCCGAAGGCGTCCGGTTTTACCGGAAGACCGGTATCTATCCGATCAACCACGGCATGATCATCAAGCGCGAGATTGCCGAGAAGCACCCATGGGTGGTGCTTAATATCTTCAAGGCATTTGAGCAGGCGAATGAGCTCGCCGAAAAGGCGCGCAAGGAAGCAGTCGAATATCACTTCGAAACGGGCCTGCTCCCGCCCGAAGCCCATGCTGCTCTGGCCACGCCGCTTATCCGCCACGGCATCAAGGCCAACCGCAAGGTGCTGGAGACCACCGCGCAATATTCCTTAGAGCAGGGCCTGACGCCCCGCCTGATGAAGCTCGAAGAGCTGTTCGCGCCCTCGGTGATGGAGCAGTAGGCGCGCGGATGCCTACTCCCAGGTGGCGAAAGCCATGCCGCAGCCGGTCCCGGCTTCGGAGCGGCAGGACGGCACGTAGTCGATCAGGTTCATCTTCAGATCGGTCTCGGACAGAATGCCTGCGGCCGTGATCCAGTTCTTCGTCTCCGAGCTCCCTGATAGGAACATGTTTTCCGGCTCGGCGAAGATCGTCTTGGTGTCGCGATTCTTCATCGCCGTGAGCATCCGTGTGTCGAAATCCTCGTCGACCACGAAATGGCTGATGCCGCCCGAGGCGCAGATCGCGACTCGCTTGTTTGCGTTGGCGCCGTTCCAGCCAGCGATGGCGCGGCCGATGGACTGGCCGAACTGGTAGCAACGCTTGGCAGTCGGCCGGTTGGGCGGGAAATAAGTGTTGAGCAGGATCGGTATCACCGGCACCGGACGGTCCTTGACGATGCGGCGATAAACGAATCCGACTGCGTGCCCGACGCCGATCGTGCCTCTTCCGTCTGCTCGTTGCTTGGCGGAGACCGCGACGTCGAACTCGTCGGCGATCGCATGCTCGATGATCGCGTGCGCGAGCTCGACCGGTACCGGGTAGCTCTGGTCTTCAGGCGGGTGGCTTGCCGACATGGCGAGCGCTATGCCCGGGCTTTTGGTCTTCAATTTCTCCGGGTCGATCGCGGCGTTGACGACGTGATCTCCGCAGTAAACCGTGAACGACGGCTGGATGTCTTCGTGGAACCACTCGTGCTGATCGTCGCCTACGACCACGATGATGTCGGGGTTGACGTCGGCGACCATCTGGGCGAGCCGGTCCATGGCGCGCTGGCTGCGTTCATCACGGCTGCGCCGCACCTCGAGACTCGATTCCTTCTCGAAATCCTTCTCGCCGCGTCGGGCTTCGACCAGCTCGGCAAAGGTGTAGATGCGACCGCGGAACGGATGCTCCGGGTTCTTGCGGTCGTCGGCCGCGCGCAAATCCCACCGCTCAGGCGGCGTCGCCAGCAGCGGCCCATGCGAGGAGCCGAACCCAAAGACTATCCTGGCCATTTCGTTGATGCCCTCGTTCCCGTGCTGTTGCGGTGCGCGAGCCTATCGAAGCCCGCCACCGCTTCCCGTGAATGTTTCGCCATTGCCGACCGCTTGAGCCAAAAGTTGCGTCACGGCGCTTTTTTGGCGCCCGGCGCCGCCGCCCAGTAGCTATCCCACAATTCGCTCATTTTCTTGTTGGTGTCGCTGACGAGCAGCGCGTCGTCGCGGACGTCGGCCCGCTTGCCGACGATGGTGTCGGCGAATGGCACGAATTGCGGCAATTGCAGCGCCTTGTGGACCGGGACGGCGAAGGTCGTGGCGTATTGCACGATCTGGCCTTCGCGGCTCACCATCCAGTTTATGAACAAGCGCGCGGCGTTCTTGTGGGGCGATTTGTCCAGCATGGCGATCTGCGACAGCGTAATCGGCACCGGTTCCGGACAGTGGTAACCCAGCGGCGCGCCTTTTTTTACATACCTCTCGGCGACCCATTCAGGCGAGGGCAGGCTGGCATGAAACTCGCCCGCCACGGCCAGCCCGGTTGCCGCGGTCAGGCCTTCCTTGCGGCGCTGCGGCTGCAGCTTGTCGAAAAGGTCGCGCGTGAAGTCGGCACCCCATTTCTCGCCGAAGTCGCCCCACAGGGCGAGCAGCCAGGCGCTGGGATTGTTGGTGAGGGCGAGATTCCCGCCACCCCATTTCGGGTCCTTCACCAAGTCGTCCCATGTCTTCGGCAAATCCTCCTTTTTTACCTTGTCCGTGTTGTAGGCCATGCAACGGAACGACAGCTTGTGGCTGATCCAGGTTCCATCGGCGGCCACATAGTCCTTCGAGATGTTGTCGAACCCCGGGAGCTCATGCAGGTCGGCGAGCGCCTTCGCCTGGGTGTAGGCCATGATGGCATCGGCGATGGAGGTCATCACATCGACAATGACCCGGCCTTCATTGAGCGCGACCAGCACCTGCATGCCGCGCTCGGTGGTGCCGGCGCGTTCGTAGCGCAGGTTGACGAACGGATAGCGCTCCCGGAACGGCGCGGTCATATCGCGGAACTCGCGAGGTTCCCAGGTGCCGGAGACGATGACCTCCTTTTCTTCCCGCGCGCCGTCGAGCCACGCCTTCGGCACGTTGAGCTCGGCGTCGAGCCCGTTGAGCAGCGCGGGATCGAGAGCGAGATCCGTCATCGCCTTTTGGGTGGCTTTTGGCAGATCCACGGCACCGGCGGTCGAGCCCAGAGTCAGGATCGACGCCAGTGCCGTCGCGGCTACGAAAATCCACCTCTGCACGTCATACCCCTTTTGTTTTCGTTCTTCAGAAGGTTGTTCGCTTGGCTTGAATTGCATCGCGAGCCGGCGGAAGGCGCCTGTGGGGTCGGCGCACCGCGGCTGTGCGCAAGCGGGCTACGCTTTGAGCGTCCTGCGCACCGGGTCGCCGCCGTAGAGACCCAAGTCCGCCCGGCGCCCGGCCTTGCCGCGCTCCATGACCTCGGCTGCTTCCTCGGCCGACGCGAAACGCGCCTCGACTTCGACCCGGTAATTGTCGGGGTCGAGGAAGAACCAGTTCAAGATGCCTTCTTCGCGCTTATGCCCGACCGGCCCTTCGATCTCGATGCCGCAGGACCGGATGTACTCGACCGTCTCTTCGGCAGTGGCCGGATCCACCCGATATGCCCAATGAATTGCATGCGGAATGACGAACTTGGGCACATCGGGGGGCCACTTGATGATCGAGAGGCCGAAATCGCCGATGTAGATCTTCATCAGCGGATTTTGCGATTTGTCGTTGCGCCACGCCAGGCGGGCGCCGAGCACCTTGGTGTAGAAATCGAGCGTGCGGTCGAGGTCCTGGACGTAGAAGCCGCTGTGGCTGATGCCGGTGATGCTTTTTGGAAGTGACGCGTGATCCATGACTATCTCCTCTTGTGACTGTGGCAAGCCTCTCGCATGGCGTCTTCCTTGCGCGTATCTCTTGCGCCTAAGGAAGCGGCTTCGAAAACCCGTCCGTGTTACTCTGCTGCCGCCTTGCTGGCGAGGACGCGTCGACAAAAGCTCGGACCGTCCTCGCCGTCTTCGATGTAACCCGACGTGCAGATGAAATCGGCGAATGCGTTGTCCGTGGCGTTGCGCAGCAGCCACGGTGCTTCGCCGCCGTCCTGCATCTGCTTGATGGCCTTCATCAACGCTTTGCGCACCCCGATGATGACGATGTCGGTCGAGCCGAGATGCTCACGGGTACGGTCCTGGATGGGGCCTTGTGTTTCGATCGCGAAAGCATCCTGAGCCGGGAAGTAGAGCCCCATGCCGCCATAGCTTTCGTTGCGTTTCAGCTCCTCGCGGTCCTGCAGGTAGCGATTTTCGGGCCGGCGGACGTGCCGATTGTCGGGCCCGACATTCTCATGGTGGTTCTTGATCAGCTTTTCCTTGTCCAACGGCTCCGAGTGCCGATAGAAGAACTCGAATCGGCAATGGGTGAAGTCGTCGATCGGGACGTACCAGCGTCCCTGATACCCGCCTTCGCCGGTCGAGGTCGAAGGCGTCGCGCCGCACGGATAAACGTAGTTGTTGACCCGCAAATATTTCCGGCCGTTCGGCGACTTGTGAAGCGCGAAAATCCTGGTGCCGAAGCTGGTCTGCTCGATGTCGATTTCGGGCGGCTCGGTGCCTCTCAGGGCGGCGATATCGCTGCCGGAGCGCACGCTGGGCTTGCCGGGGGGCCGGCGATGCAGATAGGTGGTATGCGCGGGGTCGGTGGAGCTTTCCAGCCCCTGGAGCCAATTGCACATCTGGACGACGCGAAATGTCAGCCGGTTGGGCTCGGGACCCATCAAGAATTCGAAATCGGGAATCAACGGCGGTTCGCCTTCGCCCAAATAAGCCCAGATCGCGCCGCCCTTCTCCTGCACCGGATAGGCGGTGTGTCGTACCTTGTGGCAGAACTTTTTTCCCTGCGGCTCCGCAGGTTGATCGAGGCACTTGCCGTGGATGTCGAACAACCAGCCGTGGTAGAGGCAGCGCAGGCCGCCGTCCTCCACCCGCCCGTAGGACAGATCGGTGCCGCGATGGGGACAAAATTGACCGATCAGGCCCAGCCGATCCTGGTCGTCGCGAAACAGCACGAGATCTTCGCTCATGATGCGGATCGGCAGCGGCGCGCCACCGATCGGCATTTCCTCCGAGGCCGCGATCGGCTGCCAGTAGCTGCGCAGAAACTTCCCGCACGCAGTTCCCGGACCGGTCTGCGTGAGCAAGTCGTTCTGGGCCTTGGACAACATGTTTGAAGACTCCTCCGTCTCTATTTTCTTCTCTATTTTCTTCTGCTTCCGGCGCGCTTGCGCGGATCGAAAGTCGGCAGCGTTCAACCGGCCATTGCACGGAGGCCATATATTGCAATCAAAAGTCAAGCGGTGCAATGTCCATTTTGGCGAGGAGCCGACATGACATCCCGAGCCGGCGCGGCTCGCCATTTCCAAGCCCGGCACCCCAAGAGGCGATCCGCGCCCTTCCGCGTCGAAACTCTGCGTCGAAGCTCCGGGTCGAGGGTTCCTGATCGAGCAGGAGCAGAGACCGCAGGAAGAGGACAATGACTGCTACCACCGTCGCGCTCCAGCCGGCTCATGTTCGCCCGCACAGGATGCAGGCATCCTCGCTCTGGCAATTCGCGGTCTTTTTCGTCGTCTTTCTGTCGGTGGCGACGCCTCTCTTGTTCCTTGTTCTCGGGAGCTTCAGCCAAGCCCGACTCCCTTCGGAATTTTCCTTTCACAGTCTCGGCCTCGCCAATTACATCAAGGTATGGAGCGATCCGGGTACCTACGCCGTTTTGTCCAATACCCTGTGGTTCGCCGTGGGCAGCACGACGTTCGGCATCGTCGTTGCGGCGGGTCTCGCGTGGCTCGTGGAGCGCACCAATATCCCGGGAAAAATCTGGATCTATGCCGGCGTGCCGATGACGCTGGCCATGCCGGGCATGTTGCAGTCCATGGCCTGGGTGCTGCTCGCGAGTCCGCGCATCGGGTTCATCAACAAGGGACTCATGGATGTCTTCGGCTTTGCCGCAGCGCCGTTCAATATTTACACCATGGCAGGCATGATCTTCATCGAGGGGCTGCGCACCGTTCCCACGGCCTTTCTCATGCTGGTGCCGCTCTTACGCAGCATGGATCCAACGCTGGAGGAAGCGGCCGCGATGTCCGGCGCGCGGCCAACCTCGATGCTGCGCAAGGTGACGCTGGCTCTGATGCTTCCGGGCTTGCTCGCCGTCGCCATCTACCAGTTCACGAGCGCGCTGGAGGAATTCGAGGTGGCGGGCATTCTTGGATTGCCTGCCGGCATCTATGTGTTCAGCACGAAGATCTACACCGTGTTGCACTCGACATCGTCGCTGCCGGCATACGGCGAGGCCAATGCGCTCGCCATGCTCTATCTCTTTGTGGCCATCGGCAGCATGTACATGTACAGCCGGGTGATCAGCAAATCGGAAAGGTTCACCATCATCACGGGTAAAGGCTATCGCCCGCGTCTGTTGCGGCTCAATGCGTGGCGCTGGCCGGCGGTCGGTCTGGTGGCGATCTACTTGAGCCTGTCGACCGTCATTCCATTTCTCGCATTGGCCTATGTTTCATTCCTGCCCTACCTGCAGGCGCCATCGGCCAAGGCCTTTGCCGCCATGAGCTGGGACAACTACGAAACCGTATTCCAGACCGAACGGATGGGCCTCATGGTTTGGAATACCTTCGTGATGACCGTGTCGGTCGCGACCGCCGTCGTGATCATGTCCTTCCTGATTTCCATCATCGTGGTGCGATCGAGATTCTGGGGCCGGAAAGTGCTCGATCAACTCGCGTTCCTGCCGCACGCTATTCCCGGCATGGTCCTGGGCCTGGCGCTGCTGTGGATCTTCCTGCAGATCGACAAGCTTGGCGTCGGCTTGTTCGGCTCTCTCACCTCGCTCATCATCGCGTTCACGATCGGCTACATATCGTATGGCACTCGTGTGATGAACGCCGCCGTACTGCAGGTCCACAAGGACCTGGAGGAAGCTGCCAAGGTCAGCGGCGCGCCGCCGTGGCGGGTATTCTGGCGCGTTTTTTTCCCGTTGTTGCAGCCGGCGTTCGTCGGCGTGTGGGTCTGGACTGTTCTCCATGTCGTGCGCTCGGCCGGCAAGCCTTTGATCCTGACCGGCGGTGGCGAGAACGAGGTGCTGGCATTGGTCATCTGGAACATGTGGGATCAGGGGTATATTGAGGCTGTCGGTGCCATCGGAACCTTGCTGATGCTCGCGCTTTTCGTCATCACCCTCGTTATCCGCAGGTTCGGATTTGGTCGCGGGCCGCATATTCAGGAAGGCAGATGATCCAGATTTCCGGCCTGCATGTTCGCTACCAAAGCGATCACGGCGAAGTGCACGCGGTGCGCGGCATCGACCTGGCGGTCAAGAGCGGGCAGTTCTACACGCTGCTCGGACCCTCCGGCTGCGGCAAGACGACGACGCTGCGTTGCTTGGCGGGCCTGGAAGCGGCGACCGCGGGCGAAATCTCCATTGCGGGCACGCCGGTCTATTCGTCGTCGCGCCGGATCGTTGTTCCGCCGCACGAGCGCGATATCGGCATGGTGTTCCAATCCTATGCCATCTGGCCGCATATGACGGTGTTCGAGAACGTGGCCTTCCCCTTACGCGAAATGCGCGGCCGCTTCTCGCGAGCCGAGATCAAGAAGAAGGTCGGCCAGGCCTTGCACTTGGTGCAGCTTTCGGGCCTGGAGGAACGCCCCGCCCCATTCTTGTCGGGCGGCCAGCAGCAGCGCCTGGCGCTTGCCCGGGCGTTGGTGCGCGAGCCCAAGGTGCTGCTGCTCGACGAGCCGCTGTCGAACCTGGATGCGAGACTGCGGGAAGACACCCGCCTCGAGCTGCGCGAGCTTGTGAAAAGGCTCGGCATCACCACGGTCTATGTCACCCACGACCAGCTCGAGGCGCTGACCATGTCGGATGTGGTGGCGGTGATGAACCAAGGCAGCATCCTGCAGGAGGCTTCGCCGATCGAGATCTACCGGGCGCCCAAGGAGCGCTTCGTGGCGAACTTCATCGGCCTCGCCAACTTCCTTGATGGTCATGTCAGCCAAGCGCCGAACGGGAGCGGCCTCGGCATGGTGGAGACCCGCAGCGGCAGCTTGAGTTGCACGCTGTCCTCGACGGCCAAGGTGGGGGACGCGGTAACCGTGATGGTGCGGCCCGAAGACATCGTGCTTGGCACGCCGGGCGCGGCCGAGTCGGGCCACAACCTGCTTGACGGCAAGGTGGTGGCGGCCTTGTTCATGGGCGAGGCGATGGAATACCAGCTGGAACTGCCTGACGGAACAATGATGCGGCTCAAGCTGCATGCCTCAAACGTGGTCGCTCGTGGCGATACCGTCCGCATTCAGCTGCCGCCCAATCAATGCCGCGCCCTCATGGCCTGAGCGGCCGCATCACGAGGGCGGCGTAGTGCCTAATTCGCGGCCAGGGCCGGTTGTGCGAAAGTCATCGTCACCCGCAGGCCGGGGCGGTTGTCGCTCAGCTCCAGACGCGCATTGTGCAGGTCCGCAATCGCCTTGACGAGCGTGAGCCCGAGCCCGGTGCCCGGCGTGGAGCGGCTCGCCTCCAGGCGAACGAAACGCGCCAGCACGCGTTCACGGTCGGCTTCGGGCACGCCCGGACCGGTGTCGCTCACCATGGCTTGCACGGTCGCCGAATGGCTCACGGCCATCAGGCAGATCGTGACGCCCTTGCCGGCGTGACGAATCGCATTCTCCACCAGATCGGCAAAGGCTTGGGTCAGAAGGTCGCGGTCGCCGGTGATTTGGAGCTTGGGCCCGATCTTGGTCTCCAGTCGCTGTCCGGCCTGCTCCGCTTCCGGGCCGTAGGCATCCGCGACGGTCTCGACCACGTCGGACAGGTCCACCAGATCGAAGCGCGCGCGGCGGGCGCCGGCCTCGATCTCGGCGATCCGCAGCAAGGCGTCGAAGGTGGTGATGATCTGCTTGGCGTCCGAGGCCGCCGACCGGAGCACGGCCTTGGCCTCAGCGGCCGAATTGCCCTCCGCCTCGGCCAGCCGATGCAGCAGGCGCGTCATCGGCGTCTTCAAGTCGTGCGCCGCGTCGATGGTGATCTGCCGCGTCGTCTCCATGAGAGCGGCCAGCCGATCGAGCACGACGTTCACCGAAAGCGCCACGCGGTCGAGCTCATCGCCGGAGCCGCTAATCGGCAGCCGGCGCCCCAGGTCCCCGGACGCATAGGCGGTCAGAGCAACCTGCGTGCGCCCGAGCCGCCGATCGACCCGCCATGCAATAATCGCGGCGCCTGCCAATCCGGCCATCAGGACAAACGCCAGACTCCAGAGCAGCCCGCTGGTCAGCGCCTCGCGGGAATCCTCCACGATGTCCATTCCCTCGGCCACCACCAGAATCCGGTCTCCCACCTGCCGGCCATAGGCGAGCACGGTCATGGATCGGTATTCCGGTTCTTCCTGGAGCCCGACATTGTCGGCTGGGAATTCGCGCCACCCGAGGAAGGGCGATAGCCCGGTCTCGCCGAACACCAGCGAGCCATCGGCGTTGAACAGGGCCGCGACCCGTTGCCGGCTGGAGGATGAAAACACGACGTCGGGCGGCTCATGCAACAGGCGGTCGGCGATCGCGTCGGCGCCGGCGACGATATTCGCCTGCAGATGGGCCATGATCTCGCCGCGCACCAGCACGTAGCCCATCGCGAAGGCAGCGACGACCGTACAGGCAAACAGCCCCAGGAAAAGCACGGCAATGCGGACGGCGCCGGAGCGGTGGAACGCGATCATCGCCGCCGGGTGCGCTCGGCCGCCGGCGGGCCGTCGAGAATGTAGCCCATGCCGCGCTCGGTCCTGATCAATGGGATGTCGAATGGGCGATCGACCTTGGCGCGCAGCCGGCTGACATGGGTCTCGACGATGGACGATTTGGGATCAAAGCGAAAATCCCACACGCGCTCGAGCAGCATCGTGCGCGTCATCAGCCTGCCGCGGTTGCGCATGAGCACTTCCAGGAGCTTGAACTCGCGCGGCATCAGGTCGATCGCCTGGTCGCCGCGGCGCACCTTGCGCGCGACCAGGTCCATGACCAGATCGCCGGCCTGCAGCACGGTCGCTTCGCCCGCGATCGGGGGCCTGCGGGCGAGCGCATTGAGGCGCGCCACCAGCTCGGAGAATGCGAACGGCTTGCCGAGATAGTCGTCGGCGCCGGCTTCGAGACCTTCGACCCGGTCGTCGATCCCGCCGCGCGCGGTCAGGAACAGGATCGGAGTCTTGACGCCCGCGCCGCGAAGGGTCTTGACCAAGGCCATCCCGTCGAGCCCCGGCAGCATGCGATCGATCACGGCCGCGTCATACGTAACGGTCGTCGCCAGCACGAGGCCTTCGCGGCCGTCGCCGGAATGGTCGACCTCGTGCCCGGCCTCTCGCAGACCTTTCTCGACGAAGGCCGCGGTCGGCTGGTCATCCTCGATGAGCAGGATCTTCATAGCGGCCAAATCATTGCGATTTCAGCAGTATACGGTTCTTTCGCCCGAATCGCCATCGGGCCGAGCCGCATCCACTCGCAGAATACCCCGAAAATATCGGCAAATATCGCCGCTTTCAAAACCTTACAAAATTGTATTCTTGCGGAAAGGTGGCGGTAACTCCGTTCCTTCACTTAGGCTTTGCCTGAGAGCGAGAACAAAAGTCTTGCGGCCAGGCGGTGCCAGTGCAGGGTTCCCCCAATAGACGCATTGGCGCTACGTCGCGAGACCTGAAGTTGCTGCCATCAAACTTGCTGGTGGTTCGGACGGCGCGGGGCCTCCCGGCGTCAGACCCGGACCACCAGCGCCATATTCAGAGCCGCGAATAGCGAGTAGCGAATAGGGACCCTGACCGTTCCTTCGCCATTCGCCATTCGCCTTCTCCTAGGCAGGCCGCGGCACCGGCAATTGTGGCGCCGGCGGACGCTTGATCAGCAGGCGGCGAAGAATTCGCAGCGTCGGCAATTCCACCTTGGCGTAGACCGCCACCGCCACCAATGAGCAGGCGACGAGAGCGACGAGCAGTGCGGCCACGCTTTCGCTTGGATTGATGGCAGCGATCTGATCGCCGATCGTCTTGTTGCGAATGACG
>Ga0182024_10022646_pt1 | contig 11315 bp, 10 predicted proteins | sample P32metaG_FD_120480 | JGI IMG/M metagenome (GOLD analysis project Ga0182024, IMG submission 120480) | Permafrost microbial communities from Stordalen Mire, Sweden - P3-2 metaG (Illumina Assembly) | ecosystem: Environmental > Terrestrial > Soil > Wetlands > Permafrost | place: Sweden: Stordalen... | reverse complement strand
GCTACCTTCCGGCGGATCCGGCGGCGGCGTGATCGGTCTGGCGGCCACGCCGGTCTTCGCCCTCATGGCGCTGCTGACCGGCGTTCAGGGCGGCGCGGGGCCGCAGCTGCTCTGCTCGGCCGCGCAACATGCCTCGCCGCTGAGCGGAATGGTCCCGATGTACCTGCTGATGAGCGCCTTCCATTCCGCGCCCTGGCTGAAGCTCATCGGCGGCCGCGGGGTCCGCGGAGTCACCCCGGCGAGCGCGAGCTCGCCAGCTTGACGTCGGCCCGGGCCCAGGCCGCGGCGAACGCCTGGCGCACGGCCGCCGCTTCGTCGGACCGGCCCTGCGCGTCCAGGGCCTGGGCCAGGCCGAACAGCGCCCAGCCATCGTCGCGGTAGACCTTCAGGCTCTCGCGATAGACCGCCTCGGCTTCGGCGGGCCGATGATCGGCCAGCAAGGCCGCCCCCAGCAGGTGGCTCACCGGCTGATGCCAGTACGGCGGCTCGCTGTAGGGCAGCGCCAGCTGGCGCTGATAGGCGGCGCGGAAGTGCGCGGCCGCGCCGGCGGTGTCGCCCCTGGCGCGGGCGATCTCGCCGTCCAGCAGGTCCAGCCCGAGGCTCGCCATCGCCTTGGCGGGCGTCGAGTCCCCGTAGCGGCTGAAGTCCCCCACCGCGATCACGGCGCTCAGCAGGTCCCGCTCGTCCTGCGCCTTCGCGAGGTCGCCCTTGGCGGCGTAGGCCGTTCCCTTGGCGTAGAGGTCGATCGCGCGGTCGAGAACCAGCGTCCTGGGCGGCGAAGGCTCGGCCAGCACCGCGTCCCATTTCTCGAAGCGCAGCTGCGTCACCACCGGCGTGAAGGCGTACAGCTCCGCGAACGGATACTGCGCGGCGAGGGTCGTCGCGTCCATCGCCTTCACCAGCCGCCGGGCCGCGTCGATCGCCCCTTCGTAGCGGCCGGACATCTCGCTGGACGTCCACAGGAAGTGGATGTTGTGGCCGTAGTAGCCGGCCGGATAGTAGCCCTGGGCCTTGCAGGCGGCGATGTAGTCCTCGTCCACCTTGGCGGCCAGCGCGTTCACCCGCTCGGCGTCGGCGTAGCGCCCCACCCGGTAGTAGATGTGCGAGGGCATGTGCACGATGTGGCCGGCGTCCGGCATCAGCTGCTCGAGCCGGTCGGCCGCCGCTTCCGCCCGCTCCGGCGTGGTGGTGGCCTCGATGGCGTGGATGTAGAGGTGGAGCGCGCCCGGATGGCTCGGATCGCGCGCGATGATGCTCTCGAGGGTCGAGACGATCTGCTGGGCGTGGCCCTTGGGCGTCTTGCCGTCCTGCTCCCAATAGTCCCAGGGCTGGGTGTCCATCATCGCTTCGGCGTAGAAGGTCCCGGCGTCGAGGTCGTCCGGCCAGGCCTGCCAGAGTTCGCCTATGGCCTTGGCGAAGGCCGCGTCGAGCGCGTGCCGGTCCGCCTTGGGATCGGGCGAATACCGGGTCGCCAGGGCGTCGATCCACGCCCGCTCCTCTGGGCTGGCCTTGGCCTTCAGCGCCTGGGCCTTCGCGAGCGCCGCCCAGGCGGGGGCTACGGCATCGTCCGGCATGGGCATGTTGATGTTTGGTCCCAGGGCGAACGCCACGCCCCACCAGCACATGGCGCAGCCCGGATCGAGCCGCGCGGCCTCCCGGAAAGAGCGGATCGCCTCGGCGTGGTTGAACCCGAACAGCAGGTCGACGCCCTGGTCGAAGAACATCTGGGTCCGCGGATTGCGGGTCGAGATCCTGTGCTTGTGCTCGCTGAGACCCTTGAACACCGGCGCGCCCGGCTTGTCGGCTTCGCCGGCGTAGGCCGCGGGCATGGGCGGGCCCATCAGCATCGGTCCCATGCCCTGACCCGCGGCCGCGCCCGCCAGCAGCGAGCCCGCCAGCGCCACGATCAGCCCAACCGAACCTCGACCCTTCATGTTCCCCCCTTGCCGCCCCTAACCCCTGCGCAGCGCCATGCCCGGCCGGGCGTCGGTGGCGACGCCGTCGCGGATCACGAGCTGTCCGTTGACCAGCACCATCCGAACACCTTCGGGCGGCTGCTTGGGGTCTTCGAACGTGCCGCGGTCGATGATCGTCTCGGGATCGAACAGCACCAGGTCGGCGAAGGCGCCCGGCGCGATGACCCCGCGGTCGTTCAGGCCGAACTTGGCCGCCGGGAACCCGGTCATCCGGTAGATCGCGTCGGGAAGGCTCAGCACCCCCAGGTCGCGCGCATAGCGCCCCAGCACCCGCGCGAAGGTGCCGTAGAGACGTGGGTGGGGCTTGCCCGCAAGGGTCGGCAGGCCGTCGGAACCGATCATGGTGCTCGGATGGCGCATGACCGTGCGGACGTCGTCCTCGCTCATCGAGTGGAGCACCACCGTCGCCCCCGGCTCCTCGCCGAGCACGCGCTGCAGGGTGGCGTCGAGGCCGGCGCCGAACGCCGCCATCAGCGCCGCGATCGACTGGCCCTCCCATTCGGGGTGACCGGCCGTGGAGGCGATGACGACATTGTCCGGGGTCAGGCTGCCGAGCCCGCGCCCGGCCCCGCCGAGCCGGCCGCCTTCGGCGACGGCCGACAGGACGGTGCTCCCCGCCGTGTAGGGATACTGGTCGGCGTGGACGTCCAGGCCCAGCCGCTGGGCGGCGTCGATGCGTTCGAGCGAGCGGGTGACGAGGCCCCAGGCCTCGCGGCCCGAGGCCTTGTGGTGCGAGATCTGCACGCCGACGCCGGCCTCCCGGCCGATCCGGATGGCCTCGTCGACCGAACCCAGCAGCCCCAGGCCCTCGTCGCGCATGTGGGTGGCGTAGAGGGCGCCGGTGCCCTTGAGGAGGCTGGTGAGCTCGATCAGCTCCTCGGTGCGCGCGTGGCGGCCGGGCTCGTAGATCAGCCCGGTGGACATCCCGATCGCCCCGGCGTCCAGGCCCTCGCGAACCATGTCCTTCATCACTGCCATCTCGGCGGCGTTCGGCGCCTCGGTCTTGCGTCCCATGGCGGCCATCCGCACCGTGCCGTGGCCGATCAGGACGGCGATGTTGGTCGCCGGCGGCGCCCTGTCGAGCACATCAAGATAGCCCGCGTAGCCTTCCCACTCCGGGAACGACGCGTGGGGATGGAACGATCGCGCCAGCACCATGGCCGCCGCTTGCGGCGCGGCCCCCATGCCGCAGTTGCCGACGATGCAGGTGGTGACGCCGCCCGCGGTCTTGAACGCCATGTCGCGATGCACGATCGCCGCGAAGTCATCGTGCGTGTGCACGTCGATGAAGCCCGGCGCCAGCGCCAGGCCGGCGGCGTCGACGACCTCGGCCCCACGGCCGGACACTGCGCCGATCTCGGCGATGCGTCCGCCGGAGACCGCCAGGTCCCCGACCGCGCCGGGCGCTCCCGTCCCGTCGTAGATCGTCGCGTTGCGGAAGACGATGTCGTGGCTCATGGAGCGCAGGTTACGGGAGCCGGCGCGCGTCCGCTACCCGGGCATTGACCTGGACCAGTAGTTGGACCAGATTTCCATCAAGGACGGAAGGACCAGTCCCGTGAAGGTTTCGGTCACCGACGCCAAGGCTCAGCTGACGGAACTCGTGCGCCGCGCCGAGGAGGGCGAGGAGGTGGTGCTCACTCGCCATGGGCGTCCGGCCGTTCGCCTGGTGGCGGTCGGCGCCCCGATCGCTCCTGGTGACCGCCGCGAGCGGATGGAGGCGATCAGCCGGGCCGCCGCGGCGCGAATCGCGGCGGGGCCCTCTGCCGCGCGCAGCCAAGACTTCCTCTACGACGAGCAGGGCCTGCCCCGATGACCCGCGTCCGCCAGTGATCGTTGTCGACACCTCGGCGCTGATGGCCATCCTTCAGCGGGAGGCCGGCTTCGAGACCTGCATGGAGGCTCTGGAGGCGGAGCGTGACCTTTTGATTTCGGCGGGAACCCTGGCTGAGGCGCTGGTGGTGGCGGGGCGCTGCGGCGTGGATGGCGAGATGACCGCCCTTGTCGAAGACCTCGGTTTCACCATCGCGCCGCTCACGGCGTCGGGCGCGCGCCGGGTGGCGAGCGCCTACGCCCGCTGGGGCAAGGGCGTCCATCCGGCCGGCCTGAACCTTGGCGACTGCTTCGCCTACGCCCTGGCCGAGGAACAGGGATGCCCACTGCTCTACGTCGGCGACGATTTCAGGAGGACGGATATCCCCGCCGCGCCGGCGCTCAGCGCCCGGTAAAGACCGGCTTGCGCTTCTCGCGGAACGCGTTGACGGCCTCCTGGTGGTCGGCGGTGGCGCTGGAGAGCGCCTCGTAGCCGAGGGACGCGTCCATCAACTCCTGGGCCAGCTTGCGCAGGGGGATGTTGGCCACCGTCTTGGTCCAGCGGATCGCCAGGCCCGCGCCGTCCGCCAGCTTCGCCGCCATCGCCTCCACCTTGTCGTCGAGCGCCTCGGCCGGGACGACATGGTTGATCAGGCCCAGCTGCTCGGCGCGTTCGGCGGTCAGTAGGTCGCCGGTCATCAGCAGCTCCTTGGCCCGGGTGAACCCGACGAGCTGAGGCCAGATCACCGCCCCGCCGTCGCCGGCCACCAGCCCCATCCGGACATGCGGATCGCCGATCCGCGCGGTATCGACGGCGATGACGATGTCGCAGAGCAGGGCGATCGTCGCGCCCAGGCCCGCCGCCGCGCCGTTCAGGCGGCAGATGATCGGCTTTTCGAGCTCCAGCAGGCTGAAGACGATCCGCTTGGCCTCGGCGGCGCAGTCGCGGAATTCGCCGGGGTCGTCGATCATCGCCTGCATCCACGCCGCGTCGCCCCCGGCGCAGAAGGTCGCGCCCGCGCCGGTCAGGACGACGAGGTCGGCGCTGCCGTCGCGGCCGATGTCCTCGAATACGGTGGAAAGCTCTCGGTGCATCACCTTGTTGACCGCGTTCCGCGCTTCGGGCCGGTTCAGCGTGACCCACAGCACCCGGCCCCGCCGCTCGAAGGCGAGGGTCTCATAGGCGTCATAGGCTGGCATGGGCGCGCTCCCTGGTTCGCCCGAGGGATAGGGCGGATCGACACCAGTGTGAACTCCGGGCGCGCGGCCTGTCAGGCGGTGGCAGTTGCCGCTAGGCGCCGTGGAATGCGGCGTACGAGCCGCCTTCCACGTCTTCGAGGAGGTCGTATCGGCGCGGCGTCCAGTCCAGCAGCCTTCGGGTCTTGTCGCTGGCGAGACGCTTGTTGACCGACAGGCTCACCCCACCGCCGCCACCCCGGGCGAACATCTCCATGAGCGACAGGGCCTCGGTTCGGCCGCCGGCGCCCACAAGTCGACTGACCGCCATCGCCAGGTCGCCCAGGGCAATCTCGTCGGTCACGGCGTGCAGCATCGCGCCGGCCGGAGCGCGCTCCAGAGCCAGGATGTAGAGTTCGACCAGGTCGTCGATGTGGACATAACCCTGGCGAACGCCGCCCGCGCCGAGATGAGGGGCGGCGCCGTGCGCCTTGGCAAGGGCGATGAGATTGAGGACATCGTAGCCGTCGCCACCGCCGTAGACGAGGCCGGGGCGGATCGCGATCCCCCGGATCCCGGTCGCGCCCATGACCGCCGTCTCTGTTTCAGCCCGCGGCGCCATGGCCCCGCCGAAGCCGGCGATGAACAGCGCGGGGACCTCGGCCTCCGACGGCGCGAACACAGAGTCGGGAAGCGGAACGGCATGGTCCTCGTCGAAGACCGTCGGGCTGGCCTCGCCCTTCGTGAAGACCCCGAAGATCGCCGAACCGCTGGTGAAGATGAGCGGCTTTCCCGACCCGGCGATGGCGGCGGTCATCGCCGCCACGGCGTCGCGGTCCCGGGCGAAGCTCTCCGGCGTTCCTTCGACCTGTCCAATGCTCGCCGTGCTGACGATGGCGTCCGCGGCGGCGGCGGGCGCGGCCAGGCTGGCGGGGTCGGTGAAGTCGCCGGGGACGGGGCTCAGGCCCGCGGTGCGCAGCTTTTCCGCTGCCGCCTCGGAACGCGACAGCGCCGTTATCTCGTGCCCTAGCGCCGACAACTTCCGGGCGACGGCCGCGCCGATGAATCCGGTCGCTCCGGTGACGAGGATCTTCATCGTGCCTCCATGGCGTATCCGACGGCCTATAAATGCCGATCGAATTTCAAATATCAAGTGGTATTTTGATTATTTGTCGGCCACAGTCCTCGGAGGCGGCGAGGGCCCGTCGCGCCGGGCGAGGCGGTTCAAGAGGCCGTCGATGACCATGCCGGCGGGATTCGCCGCGCCCCGCTCTCTCTGTGGGCGCTGCAGGCTGAGCCCATGGGCGAGCGCCGTCAGGGACGCCGCCAGGTCGAGCGGATCCATGGCTAGAGGCGCCGACACCGCCTCGAAGTACCGCTCCAGGGCGCCGGCCAGCGTAACCAGCTGTTTTTCCTGCAAGGCGTAGTAGCGTTCCGCGAAGGCCGGGCTTCTGCGGGCTTGAAGCTGAAGCTCGGTCGCCAGCAGAGGACAGTCGCGTCCGGCGTCCATGTTCGCCAGCCAGTCCGTCAGGGCGGCGGGCAGCCGCTCGGGATCGAGGCCGACGATCCGCTCGAGCTCCGCCATGTCGCGTTCCATGTACAGGCTCAGGAGCTCGAGGAAGACAGCCTCCTTGCTCTCGAAGTTCGAATAGATCGCCCCCTTCGAGTAGCCGGCCTCAGCGGAGATCAGGTCGATCGACGCTCCGCCGAAGCCGTGGCGGTCGATCACCCGCTCCGCGGCCGCGAGCAACCGCTCCCGGGTCACGGCTTGCTGCTGGGCGCGCGTCAAACGTACCGGTCGCACTTTTCTACGGGTCTCCCTTCAAGCGTCGATTCCATCTGATTGCAGGAAATTATCTGAATGCCAATTGCAATCGAAAAATCACTTGGTATCTAAATGGCATCCGAAATCGCCTGAAATGGATCGATCGATGAAGCTCTCCCTCCAGGCTGCGGAGTCCAGCTCCCAAGCCGCCGCCGTCCTCGGCGCTCCCCTGACCCTTCCCTGTGGGGTGACGCTGCCCAATCGCCTGGCCAAGGCGGCCATGTCCGAGTTGCTGGCGGACACGCGCAACCGCGCCACCTCGGCGCATCAGACCCTCTATGACGTCTGGGCGCGGAGCGGCTCGGGTCTGCTGCTGACCGGCAACGTTCAGATCGACCGGCGCCACATGGAGCATGCGGGAAATGTCGCCATCGAGGGCAGCCAGGACGGGGAACAACTGGCCGCGCTGAGGGCCTGGTCGGCGGCCGCCAAGCGCCACGGCGCACAGGTCTGGATGCAACTCGCTCACGCAGGCCGCCAGACGCAGCGATGGGTCAACGCCACGCCCAGAGCGCCATCCGCGGTTCCCCTCGCCATCCCGGGCGTCAAATTCGGGTTGCCGGTCGCCCTGACCCAGGCCGAGATCCTCGACTTGATCCGCCGGTTCGCCGACGCCGCGGCTATCGCCCGCGAGACGGGATTCGACGGCGTCGAGCTGCATGCCGCCCATGGCTATCTGTTTTCACAGTTCCTCTCCCCCCGATCGAACGTGCGGGACGACGAGTGGGGCGGCGATCTCGCCGGCCGCGCCCGGTTCCTGCTGGAGGTCGTCAAGGCGATCCGGACCAAGGTCGGCGCCGACTTCCCGATCGCCATCAAGCTCAATTCGGCGGATTTCCAGCGCGGCGGGTTCAGCTTCGAGGACAGCCAGACCGTCGCCGGCTGGCTCGACGACGCCAGCGTCGATCTCATCGAGATCTCGGGAGGCACCTGGGAACAGCCGAAGATGGCCAACATCGAGGGCGTCGAACCGGCTTTCGATCGTTCGTCGCCAAGGCGTCGCACGAACGGGAGGCCTACTTCGCCCGCTTCGCACCCGAGATGCGCCGGCGCCTCAAGCGGGCCAGGCTGATGGTCACCGGCGGGTTCCGGACGGCGGCGGGAATGGCCGACGCCATCTCCAACGACGGCGTGGATATGATCGGCCTTGGCCGGCCCCTCTGTCTCGCCCCTTCCGCGCCGGCGGCTCTTCTGCGCGGCGAGCCGGTCAATCTGGATCAACCGGAGCGCAAGCTGAGGCTTGGACCGGGACTGGTGGGACCCCAGTCGCCGATCAAGCTTCTGCGAGCCGTCAACGGCCTCGGATCGATGACCTGGTACAACGAGCAGCTCATTCGCCTGGGCGCAGGCCTGGAGCCGGACCCGGAGTTGAACTTCCTGCCCGCGTTCATCAGCATGCAGAAACGCGACAAGCGCATGGCCCGCGCCCTGCACTACGACAGCGGCCCCAAGGGCGCGCGCAAGGACGATGCGCGCGCCATCCCCGCTGCTGGATCAGCCTGACTTTGCGCGGCTCTTTCCAGGCCTTGACCTGCGGAAATGCAATATGCAATACTCTTCCTGGTCGTTCTCATCGTGAGGTCATCGGGTTTGCGCCACGCTCGATGAGCGTGGAACAACCCATCCAATTCCCCTCGCTCGGGCCAGATTAGGAATGATTTCAAGGCGTTGACTCCGGTAGGAGGGCTGCCGGCGGCATGGAAAACCGCGAAAAATCGTTTCGTTTACCTGCCAGGCGCCTGCCAAAACCTGCCAAAACCTGTGCCAAAACCTGCCACGGAATCCCGATTGCGGGGCCGACGGTGGCTGACCGATCCGGACCGCGCGCGCTACGCGGGCGGGGGGCGCCCGGGCCAGAATCCCACCAGGCGTTTGGTCTCCGCCAGGACCGGCGCGGCGATGGCCCGCGCCGCCTCGGCGCCGGCGGCCAGAACCCGGTCGATCTCGGCCGGGTCGGCCATCAGCCGCCGCATCCGCTCCGACACCGGCCCCAGCTTTTCCACCAGCAGGTCGGCGAGGGCCGGTTTGAAGTCCTGGCCGAAGCCCTGGCCGCCATAGGTCGCGAGCACCTGCGCCTTGGTCTCGCCGGTGAGCGCGGCGTAGATCCCGACCAGATTGTCCGCTTCCGGCCGATCCTTCAGCCCCTCGACGGTTTCGGGCAGGGGCAGGGGATCGGTCTTGGCGCGGCGGATCTTGTTGGCGATGGCGTCGGCGTCGTCGGTCAGGTTGATCCGCGACTGATCGGAAGGGTCGGACTTCGACATCTTGGCCGTGCCGTCGCGCAGCGACATCACCCGCGCACCCGGCCCCTCGATCAGGGCTTCGGTCAGGGGGAAGAAGTCCGGCGCGTCGAAGTCGTGGTTGAACTTGGCGGCGATGTCGCGCGTCAGCTCCAGATGTTGCTTCTGGTCCTCGCCGACCGGCACGTGGGTGGCTTTGTAGATGAGGATGTCGGCGGCCTGCAGCACCGGATAGGTGTAGAGGCCGACGCTGGCGCGCTCCTTGTGCTTGCCGCTTTTCTCCTTGAACTGGGTCATGCGGTCGAGCCAGCCCAGGCGCGCCACGCAGTTGAAGATCCAGGCCAGCTCGGCGTGCTCGTGCACGGCCGACTGCGGGAAGATGATCGCCTTGGCGGGATCGACGCCGGCGGCGATGTAGGCCGCCGCGATCTCGCGGGTCTGGGCGGCCAGGGCGGCCGGATCCTGCCAAGCGGTGATCGCGTGCAGGTCGACGACGCAATAGAGGCACTGCATGCGGTCCTGCAGGGCGACGAACTTCACCAGGGCGCCCAGGTAGTTGCCCAGGTGCAGGGCGCCGGACGGCTGGACGCCGGAGAGAACGCGCGGCGGCGTCGAGTCGGCCGGGGGGCCGGCCGGGGACGGAGCTTCGGTCATGGGGTCAGGTCTTCGTTCGGTAGGGCGAGGGGGTCGGCGCCTTCGGCGGCGCGCGACCGGGTTGGACGGGCCGTTCTCAGCCGCGCCATCGACCAGACAGGGTTCCCTCGTGGGTCATGGCCGGCTCTGTACCGGCACAGGGGGGAAGGGGCAAGCGGCCGCGTCCCGCTCCCGCCTTCATCGGGCCACGCTGGCGCGGGCGCGCGGGAAGCGCCCGGTCTGCGAGGCGGTCCCCTCGGCGTCGTCGAGCACCTCGACGAGGCGCGCCCGGACGGCGGCGCGCCGATCGGGGTCCGCCAGCTTTCCGCCCGTCCCGGTCACCACGTAGAAGGCGTCGACCGCCCGCTCGCCGTGGCTATGGACATGGGCCGACTGGATCGACAGCCCCGAATCCGCCATGGCGCGGGCCAGGGCTTCCACCAGGCCCGGACGGTCGCGGCCCGAAGCCTCCACCACCGTGGCGTGCTGGGAGGCTTCGTTGTCGATGGTCACGCTGGAGGCGATGGCGAACGCCGAGGCGCGGCCGTGGTCGCCGGTGCGGCGGGGTTCCGAAGGCGGGACCTCGCCGCAGGCGGCGCGCTCAAGGGCGTCGACCAGCCGGCGCAGATGCTTGGCGTTGCCCTCGCCGAACGGCTGGCCGGCGTGATCCTGCACGTAGAAGACGTCCAGGGCCGCGCCGGTGGTCGAGGTGAAGATGCGGGCGCCCACCACATTGCCGCCCAGGCGCGCGATGGTCAGGGCGAGGTCGGCGAACAGGCCGCGGCGGTCCTGGGCGGTGACCACGATCTCGGCGGCGTTGCGGTCGGCGCGGACCGTGGCCTCGGCCGCCGCGCCACTGGTCACCCCGTCCATCTGGGCCGCGCGGCGCGCCAGGCTCAGGTGGTGGATCTGCTCGGCCCGCGAGAAGGCGACGAAATAGGCGTCCTCCATGGCAGTGGCCCAGGGGCGGGCGTCCGGCTCGCTGGCCACCAGGGCCATGCGGGCGTCATAGGCGATGGCTTCCTGCCGCCGGCGCGCCACGCCCGCCGCGTCGGAGGTGCGGCCGCCCCGGAAGATCGTCTCGGTCGCGCCGTTGAGCTCGCGGATGAGCTGCCCTTTCCAGCCGTTCCACACCCCCGGACCCACGGCGCGGATGTCGGCGACGGTGAGCACCTCCAGCAGGCGCAGGCGCTCGGGCGTCTGGACGATGCCGGCGAAGGCGGCCACCGTGGCCGGATCGGCCACGTCGCGTTTCTGGGCGTAGTCGCTCATCACCAGGTGATGCTCCACCAGCCAGGCCACCAGGTCGATGCGGTGGCGGTCGAGCCCCAGCCGCTCGCAGGCCGAGCGCGCCGCCCGGGCGCCGGCCTTCTCCTGTCCGCCCACCCCGCCCTTGCCGGTGTCGTGCAGCAGCATGGCCAGGAACAGCGCCTCGCGGTCCTCGATCATGGGCAGGATCTGAGTCGACAGCGGGTGGTCATCGGCCAGGCGGCCCGCGGCGATGTCGTTGATCAGGCCGACCGCCCGCAGCGTGTGCTCGTCGACCGTGTACGAATGGTACATGTTGAACTGCATCTTCGCGACGATGTGCCCGAACTCCGGCAGGAAGCGGCCGAGCAGCCCCGCCTCGTTCATCAGCTCGAGCATCCGCCG
>Ga0182024_10022645_pt1 | contig 11315 bp, 8 predicted proteins | sample P32metaG_FD_120480 | JGI IMG/M metagenome (GOLD analysis project Ga0182024, IMG submission 120480) | Permafrost microbial communities from Stordalen Mire, Sweden - P3-2 metaG (Illumina Assembly) | ecosystem: Environmental > Terrestrial > Soil > Wetlands > Permafrost | place: Sweden: Stordalen... | reverse complement strand
GTGTGGCAGGGGTATCCGAGGTAAAGGGGAGGTCGTAAACGGCTTGTGAAGTTCGACGAAGTGTGGGACCATCACCACGATGACAACGACGGTTGATCAACAACGCAAGGCTGTTCTGCCATTCAAACCTGGCGACGTTTTGTCGATCGAAAAGCAGGGGACGGATGTTGTGGTTTTAAAACGCCTGAGACCGGTCCGGTCTCCCAAGCCGAAACTGGTGCGGATCAAGGGCGAATTGTTCAGTTCCGGGGGAGAGGCATTAAGCAACGACGACGTTCGCCGTATTCTCGAAGACGAGTCGTGATACCCGATGGGAATCTGCTGATTGCGTTCAAGTGGCTGAATCACGAGCATCATGCCGTCGCCACAGCTTTCTTTGACCGGCACCCAAAAGTTCTGACCTGCCCGATAACCGAACTGAACCTCGTTCGAGTTCTGATGCAAAAAGGACACACGGCCGCCCAAGCGGACAAATCCCTGGCCGATTTTGTCGCGCGGCATCGTTTGCGTCTGATTGCCGCCGATATTTCCGCAACTGCCATCGGAGGCTTTAACCTTGGACATCGGACGACAACGGATTCGTACCTGGCCAAGCTGGCTGAGTCGCACGGCCTGACGATCGCGACCCTCGATCAAGGATTCGCCGCCCGCTTCCCGCGCATCGTTGACAGGAGAGAACAGTCTCCCGATTGGCTCTGAGAAATTGGGGTGATTATTGAGCTATCCAAACGACTCGGTAAAAGCGCCCGCCCGCGGCGTTTTGGGCAGCAGCATTATCGATGAAAAGGACGCCCGACGCGGTTGTCATGGCGTTGGTGATCGTTTCCCATGAGACCAGATTGCTGGAAACTTGCAATGAAACCGTTATCCCAGGGTCTGAAGCGACTGAAATCTGCACTTGGTTGCTCGCGCCAAGAGATATCGACGAAAAAACAGGGGGCACTGGCGGGTTGACTTGCAGCGCCGCTGGAGAACTCGTCGCGACGTTAATAATGTTGCTGACAATGACAGAATAAACGCCGCGATTAGATAGGAGGACATCATTGAGATTCAGGACGCTGGAAGTGGCTCCGGGCAAATTAGTCCCATCGAAGGTCCATTGGTAACTAAAGGGCGGAACTCCAATAGGGATGGCCTGGAGACTAACGTCCGTTCCCGCGCTAACAGACAGCGAAGGAGTGGAAATGGAAACTGTTGTCGGCGGAGAAGGGTAGAAACGAACGGCATCCGCCACAACCTGGGCAGATCCCGTTTGGCCGGTTCCATTGGAAACCCTTGCGAATCCATTGGTTCCTGCAGCGAAATAAACCGCGGGCGCAACCAATTGCCAGAAGCCGCCGTTCAATTGCTCATTAATATAGTTGGTTACGTCTTCTGAGGCGCCAAAAACCTCCCAAGGGACGTGCGGCGCATAATAACCGCGCGGAATCCAAATCGAAACATCGTAGTATCCCGGAGCGGTAATATCTGGAACGAAATCAGCGGTGGCGGTTGTATTAGTGGAAGAGGCGGTCACTGCACAATTGATGTCGTATTGATGGAACGAGTCGGATAGAGACCAGGCACCAGTGAAGCTGGCACGGGGGTCCATATTGTCAATAATCAAATTTGTAGAGCTATCTGCAAAATTCGCCAAGAGAACGATATTTGAACCCACCACGATGTTCAGAGGATCATTAGTCGCTACAAATGTCCCTGACCAATTGAGAAAAGTATTTGGTGAATTTGATTTTGCCGTGAGCGTCACGAGCGACTGATCCACGAAACAAACCAAGCCGTTAGTCAAAGTAAAGCCGGGCGGACTGACAGAAACACTGCCGGAGCCATTAGGAATAACCGAAACTGTAAAATAAAGCGCCACATTCGCTGGAGAGCTTGTGCTCACGCCGTAAATATTGCTTGCAATCAATTGATAGACACCTTCGGCAGAAGGTTGGGCATTCGTCACAAGCAGGGAAAAATTCGTTGCCCCGGCAATATTTTGCCCCTGGAATTGCCATTGATATTGGACTGGAGAGATACTGCGCGCTTCGGCGGTTAACGCGAAGGAGCTTCCTTCAAGAAGTCCAACCGGACTGGCAGGTTGAATGACAAAAACGGGTGGCACAGTTTCAGACACCTGACTCAAGAAAAGATCGTTGCCGCCTATGTTGGTAAAAGTCAGGTTATCAAAGGCAATTTCCCCGGAGCTCGTGGATAAAAGATCGACCCTATTGGAACGATCAATGGCACCGAATTGGGCGGTTGAATAATGGGTCGAAATAATAGGTGTAATACTCCAAAGAAGAGAGCCATCAGATTTATATTTGTTGAGATACATTTCCGATGCGCCAGAAGAACCGGTCAAGCCGCCGGTTGCATAAATGTTGTCGAAAGAGTCCAGAAAAGCCGCATTCACCGTGCTGCTAAGAGTAGGGATTTGCCAACTGTTTTTGAAGTTGCCGTTTGTGTCGCATCGGGCAATAAAGCCGGAAACACCCTGGCCAGTAGAAAGCGTATTGCTGCCAAAAGTTATTTGGTAATTAAAATTGCCAGCCGTGACCAGATTGCCGATAGAATCCATGCCGAGCGAATTAGGAACATCGTTTTCCGAGCCATTTTGATTAGCAGGCTGGACAGCCCATAGAAAGTTCCCATTCCCATCGACTTTGGATAAAAACATGCCAACAGTAAATGTTCCCGGCAAGTTGGCGACGGTGACATCATGGCCAAAAACACCTCCAAAATAAACGTTGCCTGCGGCGTCCAAAGTCAAACACGTTCCTGCCATGGGAAAGAAATAGCCCGAAGTCTCATTCAATTGTTCGTCCCAGACCAATAGGCTTTGCGCTGTCCACTTGGCAATAGTGACAGCCGGCTGGAGACCGGAATCATAATAATAACCGGTGGTGTAGATATTGCCAAGATTGTCAACCGCAATATCCAAACCGACGCCTCCGCTTTGCCCCACGCCATTTTGTTGCTGTGCGGCGAGGACTGTGCCGTCCGGCGCATACTCGGCAAAAAAAAGGTTATCGACAAGCCGTCCTGACGTGTCTGTCTGTCCTATCGCGGTGAGAGAAAAGGCGCCAAACACAGCCGTTTGCTGAAAGGAGCCTATAATGTAAACGTTGCCGTTTGTATCGACACAAATACCGCGGGCGGCGTCTTGACTGCCAGCCGAACCGACTTGCTGAACCCAAACGAAATCTCCGTTGGAATTGTATTTTGCGAGGAAGATGTCAATGGAGCCAATGCTGGTCAGGTTGGAGCCGCCAAACGACGCATTGCCGGCGAAACCACCAGTCACATATATATTCCCAACGGAATCGACGGCGACCCTGTTCAAAACAGGTTGCGATTCCGAGGAAATTTGATCAGTCCACAGGAAACCTTGCCCCATCGCGACCGAGTTAGTGAGGATTAAAAGTGTTAGAAAAAGGCTTTTTTTCATTGACGATGCCAGCATTTCAACATGGTAGAAAAAACCCCTGGTAAATCAAACAAAAGATTTCCCGAAATCGTTAAGAGAAAGGATTCTGAGCAATCGACGGGGCGGTCATCATGAACTTGGTTGCGTAAAAAGATAAAAACTTTAACAGTTGGAAAACAAGACTGTTTGATTCGTCAAATTGTTGCGATCAGCGCGCCGCGGCGTTGGGTTTTCCATTGCGTTTAGATGGATTTGGGCAAATATCTACGCCCGCATGAGCAAAACGCGAAAGTTGTCGAGTTATGCGCGGTTGAATCCGCGGGCCATTGTAAAGAATGTGTCGGTGGCGGATTTGATCGACGGCGCTTTTCTGGCCTATAACGGCGGGCGGCTGCGCGAGGCGGCGCGGTTACTGACGGAAAAGATGCTGCCGAACGACGGGTATATTGGCGTTAGTTTAACGGGGGCGCTGACGCCGGCGGGGCTGGGAAAGTCTTGCCTGATTCCGCTGATGCGAGCGGGTTTTATTGATTGGATTGTTTCGACGGGCGCAAATCTTTATCACGATTTGCATTACGGGCTGGATATGTCGCTTTACCAGGGGTCGCCGTTTTTGGACGACGTGGCGCTGCGGCGCGAGGGGGTAATTCGGATTTACGATATTCTGTTTGACTACAATGTGCTGCTGGACACGGATGCGTTTGTGCGCGGAGTCATTCAGGGGCCGGAGTTTCAGCGCACGATGGGGACGGATGAATTTCATTATCTGCTGGGCAAATACATTTCTGAACGCAGCCGGGCGCTGAAAGTCGCGGACAGTTCGGTGGTGGCGGTGGCGTATGAATGCGGAATTCCGATGTTCACGAGCAGCCCGGGCGACAGTTCGATTGGCATGAATGTGGCGGCGATGGCGATGCGCGATTCAAAGCTGGTGATGGACGTGAACCGCGACGTGAACCAGACGGCGGCGATTGTTTATGAGGCGAAATCGACCAAGCATACGTCGTCGGTGTTCATTTTGGGAGGCGGGTCGCCGAAGAATTTCATGCTGCAAACGGAGCCGCAAATCCAGGAGGTGATGGGCATCGCAGAAAAGGGACATGATTACTTTTTGCAATGCACCGACGCGCGGCCAGACACGGGGGGCTTGAGCGGCGCGACGCCGGCGGAGGCGGTGAGTTGGGGCAAGGTTGACCCGAACAAACTGCCGGATTGCGTGGTGGCCTATGTGGATTCGACCATTGCCCTGCCCCTGTTGACGGCCTATGCTCTGGCCCGGCACAAACCGCGCAAGTTGAAGCGGCTTTTCGCCCGGCGGGACGAAATGTATGAGAAGGTGCGATCGCTATATTTGAAAATCGGCACTGTCACGAAGATTCACACCAGCCGAAAGTAGCGATGGAATTGCCGCCGAGGAAACTTGCATTTCCGCGCGGGGTTATCCATCCTGTGCAAGACTAACGACCGTCCACTGTAGATGAGCAATACGCCTGAATCTGAATTTGATCTGGAAAAACTTTTCCTGCCCGCCTGGGCCACGGACGCGCCAGCCGTCAACAAGTACGCCAATTTCAGCGGCGACGACAGGCCGCGTCGCGAGGATGGTCCGAGGGATCGCCGGCCACGCCGGGACGGTCCCGGTGGTGGGCGCCCGCCCCAACGCGGAGGCCCTGGCGGGCCCCGCGGGGAAAATCGCGGAGCCCCAAGGGGCGATCAACGTGGCGGCGACCGCCGATTTGCGCCAAGCGACCGGCGCGAGGCGCCGCCAGAGCGTCGGGAGCCGTTGCCGTTGCCGGAAGTTGCAGTGTCCATTGTGGCAGAGGAAAAAGGAGTGGAATCGCTGGCCCGGCAAATACGGGTGACCGGACGCGCTTATCCTTTATTTGACATTGCGCAATTGATTTTGCAAAAGCCGGAACGGCACGTGGTGCGGTTCGACGTCATCAAAAACGCCGAAGGGAAACCGGCGCAGCCGTTATTTCAGTGCGCGTTGGATGATTCGTTGTGGCTTTCCGAGGATGAGGCGGTGCAGCACATCCTGGCGCGGCATTTTGGGACATTTTATCAGGCGGAAAAAACGCCGACCGACCCGCCGAAAGGGACTTATACATTCGTGGCGCAATGTGGCATGAGCGGGCTAATCCTCGGGCCCCCAAATTATCACGACTATCAAAACAAATTGCACAAGCTGCACACGGAACGATTCTCGCGGATGCCATTTGAGGCCTTTAAGTCGCGCGTGAAAATCGTGAAGGACGAGGCGGTGGTCAAGAAGTGGACGGAAGACCAAAGCTTCAAGACGGAATACAATTGTTTGAATGTTCCGGAGCCGAAAAAGCTGGGCAGCCGGGAAGAGGTCGAGAAGCATTTCCGCGAGACGCACGCGACCAACGTCATCAAGCAGGTGGATACTTACACTCTGCCCGGCGTGGCGGCGCGCAACCTGCGTTCGCCCGGCTTGCAACGCGCGGCGCGCAACGGGTGGGAGGAACAACGACGGTTCCCTTTGCGGGTGGCCACGAGCCTGAGCCAGCAATTTGCGGGTCATGGCTTGCAGTTTTTCAAGGTCAACAAGACCGTCACGCATGTGTCAGTCGCGCGTCCGCATTATCTGGATTTGGAGGCAACGCCGGTGTCGGATGGCATCCGGAAGATCGTTGATTTCATCAACGCGAACCCGAAGACGACGCGGCGCAAATTATATGACAAGTTCGCGCCCGCGCCCGCAGCTCCCGCCGCGCCCACTCCTCCGGACGCCGGCGCTGCCCACGCGCCGACGGATGCCGCGGCCCCCGCGGAACCGCCCGAGCAAACAGCGCTGGCCAGCGATTTGCATTGGCTGATTCACCAGGGGCATGTGATTGAATTTGCGAACGGGATTTTGGAGACGGCGAAAAAGCCCGCGATACGACCGCCGAAACCCGAGCCGAAGAAAGAAACGCCCGCAACCGAGGCCACCGCGCCCGCAGCTCCCGCCACGGAATCTCCCGCGGCGCCAGCCGAGGTGGCAGCTTCCCCTGTTCCACCTGCGGACACGGAAGTTGCCGCGCCTTCGGACCCGCCGGTGGCCGAACCGGCCGCCAACCCCGCCACTGAGTCGCCTGTTTGACCGTGTCAATAAGTCTTGCGTAAACAATAGGTCGCGGCGATTGTAAAGTATGTTTAATACATTTGGCTTGTCGCCAAAGATTTTGGAGGGGGTCGTGGCCGTGGGATACACCGAGCCAACGCCGATTCAAGTCCGCGCCATTCCGTTGATTTTATCGGGCCGGGATGTGATCGGGAGCGCGCAAACCGGGACGGGAAAAACGGCGGCCTTCGCGTTGCCGATCTTATCGCAAATGGGCGCGCACGAACCGAGGACGCGCGCTTTGGTGCTGGAACCGACGCGAGAGTTGGCGGCGCAAGTCGAAACGGCGATTCATGATTTTGCGCGTTTCACCAATTTGCGCGTGGCCGTGCTCTATGGCGGTGTGGGATATGGGAAGCAAAACGAGGCTTTGCAGGCGGGAGCAGACATCATCGTCGCCACACCCGGCCGGTTGCTGGACCATATGGGGCGCGGCACGTGCCAGCTTGGGAGTGTCAAGTATTTGGTGCTCGATGAAGCCGACCGGATGCTGGACATGGGTTTCCTGCCGGATGTCAAACGCATTGTGCAAAAGTGCCCGCGCGAGCGGCACACCTCACTTTTTTCGGCGACGGTTCCACCGCAAATCGAAACGCTGATCCAATGGGCGATGCGCAATCCGGAAACCATCGAGATCGGCGCGCGCCGCACGCCGGCGGAAACAGTGGATCACGTGATTTATCCCGTGGCCGAGGCGCAGAAAGCCGATCTGCTGCTCAAGTTGTTGGAAAAGTCGAATTACGATTCGGTGATTGTGTTTTGCCGGACGAAGCACCGGGCGGACCACGTGGCGAGCTTGCTCAAGCGCAACCGGCATTCGGTGGCAGTCCTGCATTCCAACCGGACGCAGCGCGAGCGGGAGGACGCCTTGCTCGGATTTCGCAACGGGCGCTACGAAGCACTGGTGGCAACCGATATTGCATCGCGCGGCCTGGACATAGCCGACGTCAGCCATGTTGTCAATTACGACGTGCCGCAGCATCCGGAGGATTACATCCATCGCATTGGCCGAACGGGGCGCGCGGAGAACACGGGCGATGCGATGACCATCATGACGGCGAGCGATGCGACGCACGTGTACGCGATTGAGCGGTTCATCAGCAAAAAAATCCCGCGAGTCAAATTGGAGACTTTCAATTATACTTACACGGCCCTTTTTGAGGATGACAAGCCCGGTCAAAAGGCCGGTTTTCCCGGCAAAGTGCGCGGTGCGCGTGTCCGTGGTGGTTACTTCTTTGGACCCGCTCGGCGGAGGTAAAAGTTGCCAGGGTAAGCGAGTAACGTCAGGATGTCCCCCGTCACGCATTTGCTGGCGAGCTGGATCGTGGCCGCCTACACCACGGACAACTTGCGCGACCGCCGCCTGGTGACCATCGCGGGCGTCGTGCCGGATCTCGACGGGCTTGGCATTGTTCTCGACATAGCCAATGGCTCCTTTGCGCGGGGTAATCTGTTTTATTATCCTGAATACCACCATTGGCTGATGCATGGCCTGCCCGCTGCCCTTGTTTGCTCGGCATTGCTGTCTATATTCGCAAAAAGAAAATTGCGCGTCCTTATGCTGGCTTTGATCGTGTTTCATTTTCACTTGCTCTGCGACATCGTCGGATCGCGCGGGCCGACGCCCGATGATTTATGGCCGATCTTCTATTTCGGGCCAATTAGCCGAAATCCCATGATTATCTGGAAACATCAATGGGCGCTCGACACATGGCCGAATCGTTTGTTCTCGGTTTTACTTTTTGCCTGGGCGATTTGGCTGGCGACGCGCATCGGCGATTCGGTGGTCGGAGTGTTCAACCGTCGCGCCGACGAGGTGGTGGTGGCGGTCTTGCGGAAATGGCGGATGGCGATCCAGACGCGAATGAGCCACGTGGCCCCGCGTTGACTTGCGCTGGAACGCCGCGCAGGATGGCGGCGAATGAGCGTCTGGCATTATGTGCAAGCTGGCCGCGCCTGCGGGCCGGTGGAACTGACCGCGTTGCAGGCGCTGATCACCAGCGGATCGCTCGCGCCAGACGCATTGGTTTGGCAACCGGGTATGCCGAATTGGGTCGTGGCGCGCACCGTGGCGGAATTGGCCGCGAGCATTCCCCTGCCCACGCCGCCTCCCATCTCTTTTTCATCAGCGCCGCCGCTTCCCACGCTTGACGATCCGGCGGACATCGCGCAAAACAAACTGCTGGCGGCGCTGGCCTATGTTGGGCCGTTGGTGGTGGTTCCGTTGCTGGCGGCGCCAAACTCGAAATTCGCGCGCTTCCACTGCAACCAGGCTCTTGTGCTTTTTCTGCTGTTTTTTGTGGTGTACTGCGCTCTCTGGATTTTTTCGATGATCCCGTTTTTTATTTGCCTGTTGCTTCCATTCCACTTCGCAGCCTGGCTGGCGGTGGTATTTCTGGCGGTGGTTGGAGTAATCAACGCCGCCAGCGGCGCGGCCAAGCCGCTGCCGTGGATTGGACATTACCGGATACTTAGCTGAAAGCTACGGCCCGAGGGTGACTTGCACCACGCCATCGGGTCGAAGCCACTTGATAAACGCGGCGCGCACTTCCGGCGCGGTCATCTGGTAATAACGGCGCGCGGCGATCGTCGGCTCATCGAGCGGCAGATTATGCGTGGCGCGATACAACCAGCCTTGTGCGATGCGATCGACGCTGGATTCAGAAAGAGGAATTTCGCGCAGCAACAATCCTTTGGCCTGCAACAATTCGGCTTCGGTGACGTCGCGCTCCTGCATGGCTTTTAAGTTGGCGCTGATAATGGCGCGCGCCTTGGCGACTTTGGGCGGATCACAGGCATAATTGACACGATAGATCGTGCGCTTTTCGCCATATTGAAACGACGAGTCAACAAAATAGACCAAACCCGCCACTTCGCGCAAATCGTGATACAGCCGCGTGGCATAGAACGCGCCACCCAGAACGTGGTTGCCCAATTCCAATGCGTAATGGTCCGCATCGCTCAAGGTGATTCCCAAGGTCTCGGCGAGGGTAACGTCGTCCTGCACCCGGCTGGAATCCGGCGTCTGGCTGACGCCGGGATGATTATCGGGCACGGCGGGCAGCACGGTTTCGGGTTGCGGGCCGGCGGCTGGCCAGGCGCCAAAATATTTCCCGATGACTTGCGAAGCTTTCTCAGGTGTCATCTGGCCAATGACGACGATCGTCGTGAGATCGGGGCGAAAGACGTGTCGATAATAATTTGTGACGTCGGTAATGGAAAGGCCGTTGACCGATTTGGGTGTCGTCTCCCGCAAGGAGGGATCGGTTGTTGGAAACAGCCCCTTTTTGAGGGCGCGCCCCTGCAAATACCCCGGGCTCTGCAGTTCTCCCGCCACCGAGGCGGCGACTTGCGGCTGAAGAATGGCGAACGCGCCCGCGGGCAACGCGGGACTCAATTCGTTATCAGCGAGCAATTGCGCGCCACGCTCAAAATCCTCCGCCAGGACCTGAATTGAAAAATCGCTCCCGGCAGATTCATTGGCCCCAATGTCATCCAGCGCTTTTTGAAAGGCGATGCGATCGAGCGATTGGCTGCCGTAGGAAAACAATTGAGAGAGCATATCGTCCACGCCGTCCTTGCCCTCGGGACTCTCCATTTCGGAATTATTCTTGATGAGACCATAAATGCAGACTGTATCGCTGATCGATTCCGGCTGGACAATTAAGCGCAATCCATTGGGCAGCGTCGTAACCGTGGGGTGAAGCGAAGAAGCGGGAATATCGAGACGTTGCAGGGCGCGTTGGGCCCAATCCGGCAATGGCGTGGCGGAAGTTTCGGAAACCGCGAATGATTCCTTGCCGCCAAACGATTTGTCCGACACCGGCTGTCCTGACGGACGGGGCGTCAGAATGGCGGTGACCGCATGATTGGTGTCCAATAATTCGTTGGCCATGCGATTGACATCCGCCGTCGTCACCAAACGAATGGCCGCAATATCGTCCTCCGGGGATTGCCTGCCTTCCACCGCCAAAGCCTGCGACCACGCCATCGCCAGCCCGGAAACGGAATTCTTGGCGAATTCCATGCTGGCCACCTCGCGGCGCTTGGCCGCTTCGACCAAATCATCCGAAATGCCGTTGGTAATTTCCGCCACCAAGACGCCGCGCATTTGAGTCAACAATGCTGTGGCGTCCTGGCCGGCCGCGAAATTGGCAATCGCATAGCCCAAGCCGGAGCGAGGCAGCGTGTCATAAGAAAAACTCGCCGCCAAAGCCTTGCCCTGGGGAACCAGAGAATAAAGGCGCGCGCGTTGGCTGCCCAGAACATCGGACAGGACCTGGGCCGCCGCAAAATTGGGGCTGTTATAACCGGGAAAACGAAAGGCGATCGCCGTGGTGCCGACCGGCGAGTCGGTGTCCAACTTGATCGTCCGGGGGGCGACCGCTTGGAAATCGAAATCCGGCTTGCGCGGAAGATCGCGTTGCGGAATTGGCGAGAAAATAATTTTGACAGTCGCCAGCGTTTGTTCCAGCGGCACATCGCCCACGATGACGAGGATCGAATTGTTGGGCGCATACCAGGTATTGTGAAAATCCTTGAGCATGGCGCCGGTGGTTTTGTCAAATGAAGGGCGGGAACCGAGCGCGTCTCGCTCGTATGGCGTGCCCTTGAAAACCGTGGCCAGCAAATTGGTGTAGAACACATAATCCGGGTTGGACAAATCCTGCGCCACTTCCTGCTCGATGGCGCCGCGTTCCTGCGACCAGAGCGCCTCCGTGGATTCGATGGCGCTCATGCGGATGGACTCCATGCGCAGGGCGAGTTCAAGGT
>Ga0182024_10022644_pt1 | contig 11315 bp, 12 predicted proteins | sample P32metaG_FD_120480 | JGI IMG/M metagenome (GOLD analysis project Ga0182024, IMG submission 120480) | Permafrost microbial communities from Stordalen Mire, Sweden - P3-2 metaG (Illumina Assembly) | ecosystem: Environmental > Terrestrial > Soil > Wetlands > Permafrost | place: Sweden: Stordalen... | reverse complement strand
CGCCTCTATATCTGTTACTCGACCGAGGACAAGAAACGCTTCGCCGGGGCCGACAACCAGGCGCGCTTTCTCGACGCGTTCCGCCTCGCGACCGTCCCGCGCAGTGAGTACCTCGCCAATGGCACTCCGTCGGGGCCCTGCAATTCCTACGGCAACGAGGACACCTGGACCGACGTGCCATACGTCCCCGGCGTCGTGCTGATTGGCGACGCCGCCGGCCACAACGATCCGATCATCGGGCAGGGGCTTTCGATCAGCTATCGCGACGTGCGCATCATGCGCGATCTGATGCTCGAAAATCGCAACTGGACGCCTGAGAGCTTCCGACCCTACGCCGAGGAGCGGAGCGAGCGGATGCGCCGGCTCAGGCTGACGGCTTCGACCTTCTCGATACTGAGCGTGGAATTCGGCGATCATGCTCTCAGGCGGCGGATCAAAGTACGCGAAGAGCGTCTGCGCAATAATTTTCCCGATCTCGCGCCGGTTGCCTTCGTCGGACCCGAGGTCCTGCCGGCTGAAATGTTCGACGAGAAGATACTCGATATGCTACGCGCAATGTGAGGTCGCCATGATCAAACTCGTTTACGTAATCCGAAAGCGCGCTGACGTTTCCGAAAAAGATTTCCACGAGTACTGGCTGAAGAAGCACGGTCCGCTCGTCCGCGGCTTCGCGAAATCGATGCGCGCGAAGAAATACGTGCAGAGCCACACCGTCTTCGAAGACGCAGGCAAACAAATCCGCACCACCCGCCCCAAGATGAATGAGACCTACGACGGAATCACCGAAGTGTGGTGGGACAGTCTCGAAGATTTCAATTCGGGCGGCGCTGTCAAGGAACGCGCGGAAGCGGCCCGCGCACTCCTCGAAGACGAATCGAAATTCATAGACTTCGAGCGCTCATCAATCTTCCTGACCGAAGAGCACGAAATCTTCGACTACACCAAGTAGTCTCCGGCAGCGCGTGAGCGTCCGATTCTTACCTCGCCCGTTATTTCACGGGAGAGGCGGCTGGCCGCATCGCGGCCAGCGGTGAGGGTTCTGCGACTCCAGCAACAAATTAGGCTGGAGCCTTTCACTTCTTCTTAAACCGCCGCTTCAACCAATCGACGATCGTCTGATTCACCTCATCCGGAAACTCTTGCTGAACCCAATGTCCCGCGCGCTCGATATTGTGCATTTCAAGATCAGAGCACAGCGCCGGCATCCCAGCCGCCATTCGCGGCGGCAGCGCACCGTCCCACTCGGCAGTGATCATCAGGCACGGCAGGTCCAGCTTGGCGACACCAATCTCAGGATGCTCGCGCGAGTTGCGATCGATATTCCGATACCAGTTGATACCGCCGCGAAACCCGCTCTTCTCGTATGCGCTCACATAAGTGTCGAGTTCTTCGGCGGTAACGATCGAAGCGGTCTCGGGCTTCAACTCCTCGATGCGCCGGAAGGGGTTCATATCCAGCTCGCCGCTCGCCATCGTGCGCTTGGCGGATTCCTCCGGCGAGAGCGGCGCGCGCATCAGGCGATCGAAAATCAGCCGCGCTTGCCGGTCCATCACGCTTTCCGCGCGCCCGGGTTCCTGGAACCACAGGATGTACATGCGCTCGTCTTTGCCGTTGACCATCGCGCGCATAACCGAGGTCGGCGGGATTGCCATGTACGGCGTGCAGACTCCGACGACGCCCGCTGTGCGCTCGGGGTACAGCAAGGGCATCGCCCATGCGACGAATCCGCCCCAGTCGTGCCCGACGAAGATCGCGCGCTCGATTTTCAGCGCATCGAGCAGTCCCGCCATGTCACCCGTCAGTTCGGTAAGACCATAGTCAGTGACGGCAGCCGGCGCACTCGAGTCGCCGTATCCCCGCTGATCCGGAGCGATCGCGCGAAAGCCTGCGGCCGCGACGACAGGCAACTGATGCCGCCACGAGTAGGCCAGCTCGGGAAACCCATGACAGAATACAACCGCCGGCCCATCGCCAGTCTCATGAACCGTAAGACTGATCGAAGGCTGACTAGCGCGTGCCGCAATTTTGACGGAACGACCTTGTGGCCAACTAAAACTAGACATTATCTCATCCTCGCATACTTATCGTTCTGGCAGGCTAGTAGTTGCGACCATCGATCACAATCGAGATGAACCTTAGTCATGAAATTGTCGCGACCTGGTTGCGTTGCCCACGATTGCGGGGCACTAGTCTTCTTCGTCGTCGAACCCGCCAACCAGCTTGAGTCCTTCGAGCCACGTTTCGCCGCCGCGCTTCACAACCGTTTGCGGCTTGATGCCTCCGTGCAGTTGCAACCTGGCCGCGAGCGCTTCCGAATGCGTGACGAGCCACAACTGGGTCCGCTCCGAAGCCTGCACGATGAGACGCGCCAGCGGGTCGAGCAGATCCTGGTGAAGGCTGGTCTCCGGCTCGTTAAGGGCGATAAAGGACGGCAGCCGATACGCCATCAGCGCGCCGGCAAGCGCCAGATAGCGAAGTGTGCCGTCCGACAATTCGGAGGCGTCGAAAACGCGTCCCGGATATTCGGGAAAGATCATGCCGAAAGATGCGGTCCGATCCGGTGGCGGCACAACCAGCCTCGCACCTGCGAATGCGTCGGCGATCATGCGCTGCAGGCTCGCGTCATCCTGGCGGATATGGACCAGGGTCGCGAAGACTGCCGCGAGATTGGAGCCGTTAGAGGAAAGAGTCGGACTGGTTACCGCTAATGACGGGCGACGCAGGGCAGAGTCGCGGTCCGTTCGCAGCTCATGATAGAAGCGCCAGTCCAGCATGGTCCGGCGCACCAGCTCGAGGTCCGGGAAACGTTCGGGTTCGGCCAGCGATCCGAGTGCCGTTTCCGACGCCATCAAGTTCATCCCGAGCTCAGCGCGCAGTCCTTTCTCATCTCGCGCGACTACGTGCGGGCCGTGCCGCTCCAGCAGCTTTATCGGCCGCTTGCCGTGATGGAAAGTCAGACTCTCTTCCTTGATCTGGGGCTCGAGAGAAAACGCTGCGGCAGTCTCTGTACCCAATCCGGTCGACACAAGGTACGAATACGCCACTCCGTCGCTATCATCGTTTTCCGCAGAGGATGAGGCGGGCGCGAAACCAACCTTCAAAGTGATCAGGGCAGGCTCTTTGACTTTACGCTTGCCCGCCCACAGCGCGGATTCCATTCCGCCTTCGCCCGCAAGTTCGTGCGATAGCACTCCAGCGGCTGATGCCTGCAGCAACTGCAATGCTCGATAGAGATTGGTCTTGCCCGCGCCATTGGCGCCCACGAAAACGCTGAGACGACCCACGGGGAAGCGGATCGCTCTCAATGACCGATACCCCGCGGCGTGAATCTCGCGAACCATGAGCGGCATAGGTCAGATCTCGACGCTGATGCGGATCCGTTAGCTACAGATTCGCGACTACGGCGCGGGTGAACTCCGACGTCTTCGCGGTGCCGCCCTGGTCGGGCGTCAGGACGCGGCCGTCGGCGTACACCTTGCGCACGGCAGCGTCGAGGCGCGATGCGTCAGTGCTGAAGCCGAGGTAGTCGAGCATCAATGCCGCCGAGAGCATCGTCGCCGACGGATTGATAATTCCCATCCCCATAATATCGGGCGCCGTGCCGTGCACTGATTCGAAGTAGGCGTAATCTGCGCCGTAACATCCGCTCGGCGCGAGCCCCAGCCCGCCGATAGTACCGGCAGCCGCGTCGGACAGGATGTCGCCGTAGAGATTCGGCGCGACCACTACATCCAGATCGTGCGGCGACTGCACGAGCCGTCGCGCGAAGTCGTCCACGATGTACTGTTCGTACTTTACTTCGGGATAGCGTGCCGCAGTTTCCTCGACGATTTTGCGAAAGAGGCCGTCGGACTCGCGCAGCATGTTGTACTTCGAGGTGCAGGTGAGCTTGCCCTTACCCCCGGCACGCTTGCGCTTGATCGCAAGCTGGCAGGCGAACTCGGCGACCCGTCGCGTCGCGCGCTCGGTGATCACCTTGATCGCATAGATGCCGCGCTCCGACGTGTCGAGCGGCGCGCGCAGTATTTTGCTCATCAGCTTCAGCGGCGCCAACGCTTCGAGCGGCCCCTCGAGCCCGAGATACAGGTCCTCGAGATTCTCCCGCACGATTACAAAATCGATTCCCTCGGGCCTGGCGAGCGGACTCGCAAAACCCTTCGAGTAGCGCACCGGCCGGACATTGGCGAAGGTCTGCTTGCCCCATCGCAGATATGTGATGGCGGTAGTCTTGCCCGAGGTGGACCCGAACAGCGTCGTGTCGGAGGCGTCGATTGCCTTGCGCGCGGCCGCTTCGGTCTCGCCGCGCACCCATTTCTCGCCGGGCGGGAACTCGACGTAATCGATCGGCAGTTTCAGGGCGCGCAACGCGTCCATCGTCGCCGCCATCGCTTCGGGCGCCGCGTCGTCACCGGGCAGCACTACAACTTTTTTGTTTTTGTCAGCCATGTCTAATTCTCGAGCCTCTCGCTGAGCGCCATCATGCAAACGCCGGTCGCGAATGGCGCGGTGCCGACCTCAATCGAATTGTAAAAGGCAAAGTCCCCCGGCGGCGTCTGCTGTGAGACGCCGTTGAAGGCGCCGTCTGCGTCTATCTTCGACGATATCGCCGCGAGCGCACTCGTGTACGCGCAGCGCGCGCGAGCCTCGTCGAGCCCGGGCACGCCCGTACGAAGCGAACGGCCAAGCGCAAGCGCGAATCCTGCAGCCGAGGACGCCTCGAGGTACGAGTCGCTACGGTCGATCACGGTGTGCCACAAGCCGGACTCGTCCTGCAGCGACACGATCTTGTTGAGTTGACGCGCGAGCGCATCGCGAATCTTCTCAAGCTTTGCGGCAAGCTGTTGAGTTCCGCCGGCAGCCTCGACTTCTGCAATGACTTGCGGCGCCGCAATCGAAAACCAGCTATTGCCGCGCGCCCACAAACACTGCGAATGCGATTTCCGATCAATGTAAGCGACGTGCCAGAAAAGGCCGCTGGCTGGATCGATCAGATGATCGCGATGAACGATCATCTGATCCGCCGCGCGCTCGATCATCGCCGCGTCGCCGGAAATTCGGCCGAGCAGCGCAAGTGCCGGCGCGGTGAAGTAGCAGACGTCGATCCACACTTCGAGCGCCGGCGGATGAGGTACGTAAGCGCCGTCGGGAGTTCGCGCCGCCGAGTCCTCCATGAAGCCGACGATCGAGCGCGCGTAGTCCAGGTAGCGCGGGTCGTTCGTCCTCAAGTGCAAGTCGAGCGCCGGCAGCGCTTCGGCCGCCCAGAACCAGAACCATCCGTTGGTGCGCGGACCCGCAGCGAGCTTCGGCGCGAACCATCGCTCAGCCGCCTCGACCGGTGCGTCGGACTTGAGCGCAGACGCGGCGGAAAGAAGCCCGTCGCACAGGATCGCGTCGCCCCAATGCGGCTGCTTGACGAGCAACTCGCGACTCGCATTGGCCGTCAGCCGTTGGAGCGCGTATCTGATCTCAGCAAGGTCCATCAGAAAGATTTTCTTAATACCGGGTGCAGGGGTCACCCCTGCCTAGCCGCCGTAGTTCCATCCGGTTTCTTTCATCGTTAGCGCCTCGGCGTCGCGCTTGACATGCGCCTCGGTGACTTTGCCCACGACGACGCTGTGATCCCCCAGTTCGTAGAAGCCGACGACATCGCATTCGACCGACGCGGGCGCATCGCTGATTATCGGCGCGCCATTGGCGCCGTTCTCGAACGCGAAGTCACCGAACTTGCCGCCCTTGGGCTCGACGTGACGAAAGAACGCGCCCGCGATCCCCTTCTGTCCCGCCGCCAGCATCGAGAGCGCAAACTTTTTCGAATCTTTCACCATCGCGTGCGAGCCCGAATCCTTCTTGATCCCGACGACCACCAGCGGCGGATTGAAGCTGGCTTGGGTGACCCAATTGACCGTCGCCGCGGTAGCAGTGCCGCCGTGCGCGGCGCCGAGCACGAACAATCCGTACGGGATCATCAAGAGCGATTGCTTCTTTGCTTTTTCATCCATGGTTCGAGAACTCCTTTCCTGGTTTGTGGTGCGATTCCTGCGGTGCGCGGGCAGTTACAAGTTCAGGTCTACACAACATTTTACAAAAGCCGGCGGCAAAAATAACGTCTCTACAGCGCGCCGCGAGGGGACTATACTTTTGGAGACTGCACCGATGGCACTTATCAAGTCAAAGACTCCGAAGATCAAAGGCCTGCACGAAGTGGGTCGCTACGCCGTCGGCGTGCAATGGGTCGACGGCCACGACAGCATCTTCCCGTTGGAGAATTTGCGGCGCGGATGCCTGTGCGACGCGTGTAAGGGCAACCTGAACGGCGAGGTGCCGCCCGCGTCGATGCGGATGCGGCAGCTTTCGCGGCTGGGCGAAGCGGCGGTGTTTATCGGATGGGTTGACGGTCACGAGACTATCTACACAATGCCGCAACTCAGAAATCTCTGCCGATGCGCATACTGCGTCGCGGAGCCTGAGCGTCCGATCACCGGCGGCTAAATCCGATCCGCAGCGGGGGAGGATTCATCGATGATTGGTAAAGCATTCGCGGGATTCGCGGCGGCGCTGACGTTGGCATTGACCTCCGCGATGGCTGGCGCGGCTGGACCGATGGGGATGGGCGGCGGCGCCGGCGGCATGATGGGCGGCGCGGATATGAACCGTATGGTGATTACTCCGCGTGGATTCCGACGGGACTTCGGCGGCTCGCTCGGAGGCGCCGGTTCCAATGGTTTGCAGTCCCTGCCGTTCCCGACCAACGACCCGTATCATTACCACGAGATCAAAATTGTCGGACGCCTGGCGAAGGACGAGTCGGGGTTTACGATTGATCGACAAATCGTGCGGATGCACGTTGACGGGCGCGAGATCCCGATGTCGATCGATGGCAATGCGATGAGCGACAGTCTGCAGTTCGATCAAGGCGACGAACTTGGACAAACCCTGTATCACCTGATTTTAAGCAAGCGGTTGGAAGTGGTTGGAGACCAGAAACTGCGCACTCAGCTTGCGAGCGCGGCCGCCGCCAACCCGTCGAAGCCGGTAGTCGTCGATGGCTTCGTGTACGATCGAGTGACGCCGTACCTGGTGCTGGTGTCAGTCGGCGACGCCAAGTAGGTCGCGTCACGCTGCTCAGTGCAACGTGCCGGACGCCGGCGGTTGCGCGGGATGCTTGCTGATACTGCCGCGGCCGGTGGGGCCGGCGTTTAGCGCCTCGAGATTCGCCTGCGCAACTTTCAGGTCGGGATTTAGCCGCAACGCCTTCTCCCATGCTTCTTCGGCTTCGTCAAAGCGTTGCAAATCGTTCAGCGCCAAGCCCTTGGCGTTGTAGAGCCGCGCGTTCGAAGGGTCCTTGACGATGCCGGCGTTGGCCGCGAGCAGGGCATCCTGGGGATCGCCGACGCGCATATAAATGTCCGCCAGCTCGATAAAGTTGCTGCCCGACGGATTCAAGTCGGTCGCCGTGCGGTACATATCGATCGCCGTGTCGCCATCGCGCAGCACGCCGTAGCAGAAGCCGAGGTCCACGTACGCCGAATCGTTGCGCGGATCGATTTTCAGCGCGACCCGCAGCTTGTCGATCGCCTGGTGAATCAGTTTCGTATCGACGGGATCGGCCTGACCAGCCTGCTCCACCATCTTTTCCGCTTCGGTAACGACCGCGTCGGATTCGGCCCGATTAGCCGCGGCTGCGTAGCTCAACGACGCTCCCCCCAGGACACCCATCGCGGCGATCGCGACGGCGAGCGCCAGGCTCAATTGCAGCTTCCCGCGCAACTTCGCGCCCAATCGACAAACTATCTTCACGTCAGTGTTCATCACGATATCAATGATAATAGGCGCCGCGCGCGAATTGGCAAGATTGAGCGTCACATCGGCGCCAAGTTGTTTCGCGCGGGCTGCTCCGATAACTATGGGAGTGTGCCCCGCGACTCGTTCAATCGTGAGATAGACTACCTGCGGTTATCGGTAATCGACGCATGCAACCTGCGATGCGTCTACTGCATGCCGCTCGAAGGGTTGCGCTTTCTCCCCAAGAACGAACTGCTGACGCCTGTCGAGTTCGAGACCGTCGCGCGCGCCGCGGTGAGTGTGGGCTTTCGAAAATTCCGGCTGACCGGCGGCGAGCCGACGCTGCGGCTCGATCTCGTCGAGATCGTCGAACGCCTCGCTCGCATTCCCGGTGTGGACGGCCTCGCGCTGACCACCAATGCTCTCCTGCTGACGGACCTCGCGCCGGCACTTAAACGCGCGGGCCTGAATCGCATCAACGTGCATCTCGACAGCCTCGACCCGGCGACCGTCGAACGGCAGATGCGATGGGGCAGCTTCGAGAAAATCTGGCGCGGAATAGTCGCGGCCGAGGAAGCGGGACTCACGCCGATAAAGCTCAACTCGGTCGTGACGGCCGGCTACAACGAAGCCGACGTCGTCGATCTCGCGCGGCTGACGGTCGCGCGCGACTGGCATGTGCGATTTATCGAGCTGATGCCGCTGGGCGGCGGCGAATGCGCGACGTTGTCGATGAAGCGCTACGTCTCGAACATCGAAACGCGCCGCAGAATCGAGTCAGCACTCGGCCCACTGACCGAACTCCCGTCTGAAAACCTGGCCGACGAATCGCGCAACTATCATCTTCAAGGCGCACGCGGTGTGATCGGCTTCATCAGCCCGGTCAGCGAGCCCTACTGCGGAACCTGCAACCGGATGCGCCTGACGGCAGACGGAAAATTCCATCTGTGCCTGCTGAACGACGACGAACTGGACGTCCGCAAAGCGCTGCGCTCGAATTCAAGCGATGTGATCGGAGACGTAGCGCGAATCCTCAAGCGCGCAGTCGAACTCAAGCCAACAGGCCATCACCTCCTGGAAGGCCGCTCGACGCAGGACCGCTCGATGTACCAAATCGGCGGGTAGCCTCGAAAATCCGACAACACTTGGCTACCGAAGAAGAGATGCAAGCGGCGCATATCGGCGGCATGCATCTGCATAACGCTCCTATTCAATTGATCGAGTACAGCGCTGAATGGCCGGCGCTCTTCGTGCGCGAGGCACAGCGCGTGCGCGCGACGCTCGGCGCGCGCGTCCTGATGCTCGAGCATGTCGGCTCGACCTCGGTGCTGGGGCTCGCTGCCAAGCCTATCATCGACATGATTCTCGCGGTCGCGGATTCTTCCGACGAGCCGGCATACGTGCCCGCAATGGAGTCAGCAGGATACGTGCTCCACATCCGCGAGCCGGAATGGCATCAGCATCGGCTGTTCAAGGGTCCCGACACCAACATCAATCTTCACGTCTACTCGTTCGGATGCCCTGAGATAGACAGGATGCTCATGTTCCGCGACTGGCTGCGCAGCAACGATGCGGACCGCGAGCTTTACGAGCGCACCAAGCGGGAGCTGGCGCAACAGACCTGGAAGTACGTGCAAAACTACGCCGACGCCAAGACCGCCGTGGTAGAGGAAATCGTCGCGCGCGCCCGCGCCGCCTACTAGTTGCCGAAGTCCCAGCTCTCTCCGTTGTGATACCGGCTCAGCACGTTCTTCGCGATCAGGATCCTGTGCACCTCGTCCGGGCCGTCTGCGAGGCGCAGCGTTCTGGCTCCCTGATACATGCCGGCCAGTGGCAGGTCGCCTGAGACGCCTGCCGCGCCCCATACCTGGATCGCGCGGTCCACCACCCGCGTGAACGCCGCCGGTACGAAAACCTTGATCGCCGAGATGTCCGTGCGCGGATCGCCGCCGCTGTCCATCCGTTCGGCCGTGTGGATCGTCATCAAACGCGCCGCCTGGATGTCGATGTACGAATCGGCAATGAAGCCCTGGATGAACTGCTTGGTCTCCAGCTTGCCGCCGTGCACCTCGCGCATCGTCGCGCGCTCGACCATCAGGTCGAACGCCCGGCACATCTGCCCAATTGAGTTCATGCAGTGATAGACGCGCCCCGCGCCGAGACGATCCTGCGCCGCCTGATGCCCCGATCCTGCCTGTCCGAGCTGGTTGCTGAGCGGCACGCGCACATCGTCGTAAACGATCTCGCAGTGGTCGCTCCGGTGCCCCCAGACTTCAACCCCACGCACGATGCGGAGGCCCGGAGTCTCCTTGGGCACGATTATCTGCGTCATGCGTCCGTTGTCGGTGCCGCTCCCTCCGGTGCGGCACATGACGATGAAAAAGTCGGCGCGAAACCCGTTGGACGTGAACCATTTGTGGCCGTTGATCACCCACTGGTCGCCGTCGCGGACCGCGGTGGTCTTGATCGACCGCGGATCCGATCCGGCGGAGTCGGGCTCCGTCATCGAGAAGCCGGATTCCATCTTGCCCTCGGTCAGCGGCACCAGCCATTTGCGCTTCTGTTCCTCGGTGCCGTACTTGAGCAGGATCGACTGGTTGCCCGAGTTGGGCGCGACCACCCCGAACAGTGCCGCCGCTCCCATGCTGTAAGCGAGCACCTCATTCATGTACGCATGCTCGAGGAAGCCGAGCCCCGAGCCGCCATACTCGGGCGGCAGATGCGGCGCCCACAGTCCCGCCTTCTTCACCTTCTCTTTGATCGATTCCCGCAGCTCGCGAGAACTGCGCCGCTCCTCCTCCGTCGAGTTATCGCGCCATCCCGCCCACAGCTTCTTCTCGTTAGGCAGGATGTCATGGTTGACGATCTTCGCCGTGAGCCCGCGGATCTCGTTGATGCGGGGGTTGAGCGTCGGAATCGGTTTCACATTCATCTGCATGATGGTCTCCTTTGCGGGCCCAAGCTTAGCGCGGCGTCGACGAGATGAAAACGCGGTGTAGTCAGCGTTCTTCGCCGAACAAAAAGATCGAGATCGCGATCATCGCGAACATGAAGTTCGGGATCCACGCGGCGATCACCGCCGGCAGCAGTCCTGAGCGGCCCAGCGCTGACGTGATTCCGAGCGCAGTCCAGTACGCGAAGCCGATCACGATTGCCAGTCCGAAGCTGCGGCCCAGGCTCAGGTTGCGTGGCAGCGGATCGAGGCTTAGCGCCATTCCAAGCGCGACCATTATCACGCACGCCAGCGGCATCGCGTATTTCAAATCGCGATCGACCACGTAGCCGCCCGGGTCGAGTCCCTTGCTGCGCAAATCCGCGATGTAGCGATCGAGTTCCCACAGGCTGAACTCCTCGGGGTCGAAGCGCAGCAGCCCGAAATCCGCCGGCGTCAGTCCGAGATCGAGCCGCGTGTCAGCGGTCTTGGTCACCGCGCCGCCCTCGGCTATTTGGAACGAATTCACGCCACTCTCGACCCAGTCGCTGCCGTTCCACTTCGCGCTCTTCGCGTGCTGCAAGTCCTTCAGTCCGAAACT
>Ga0182024_10022643_pt1 | contig 11316 bp, 11 predicted proteins | sample P32metaG_FD_120480 | JGI IMG/M metagenome (GOLD analysis project Ga0182024, IMG submission 120480) | Permafrost microbial communities from Stordalen Mire, Sweden - P3-2 metaG (Illumina Assembly) | ecosystem: Environmental > Terrestrial > Soil > Wetlands > Permafrost | place: Sweden: Stordalen... | reverse complement strand
TCGGCGTTGTTCATTTTCAATTGCATCATGTCGAATCTGGCCATCGTCACGGCGGTTGCCACTCCCACAACCGGAATCAGCGCTCCCATGCCCGCGCCAAACCAGCCGATCGCCCGGTGAATCCGCACGTTGTGCGTCCGTATCAGTAAGCTCTGCAAGATGAAAAACACCAGCCAGCCCGTGAACAACGCTGCATGAAAATACAGCAACCGGGGCCGTGGAATCTTCGGATGGATCAGGTTCTGATCGATGGTATGACTGAAACCGTAGACGATCACCGCCGCAGCCAGCAGCGACATGAAAAAATAAAAATATTGACTCCAAAAAACTGAGCGCTTGGTCAACACCGGATTCGCCAATGCGTACGGTTTGGAGATCATTTTTTGTGGGCCGATAGTAATAGCAACAAATGGCAACTCCAAACCGGGGACTTGGCTCGTGCTTACGAACGCGCCATCAGCGAGTCAACGAATGACCATTCTGGCAAAAACATGTCGAGCCCAGAACGCTCGTTTTATGTTGGGGCGACCGTCGAGGCGGGGGGATAACCTCTGGATCGTCGGCAAACCGTAAGTAATCCTCGGTCCCCATACCACATCACAACTCGCGCCAAGTCCCGAGAAGTCTTACCGGAAACAGGCTTTCGGAGACATAGAAACTTCCTTCGTGCAGAAAATATAAACTTGTTCTGTGGCTGGACTGTAACGTCCACATTCGAGTTGGAAAAGTTCCGAGTAGAACTGAACATCTGTTTATCGATTACCCGGCGCACGAGCCGGAATCGCGCCATCTTCGGATTAGTGGGGAAGCACATCTTTCACTTTCGAGAGTAACGCGGTTGCGGTGTACGGCTTGGGAAAAACTTCAAAGCCTTCAAGCTCCATTCGATATTCAAGCCGATCGTCGTCGATGAGACCGCCAATCATCAGAACGGGTAATCCATGACATTTCGTACGGAGAAATTTTGCCGTGTCATAACCTGAAATGTCTTCAATGTAAGGGCTGATGATCAACAGATCTGGTTTGGACTCGCTTAACCTTTTGACAGCCGTTCCCAAATCACCCGCCGCCATGACCAAATAACCGCCGTTCTCCAACGCTTCCTGGATAACCACCCGCGCAACTGAATCGGAAATCAGAAGCAGAATGATCGCATTCGTCATCGTATTACCCAGAATTTCCTTTTCGGCTTCGAAAACAGCGCCATAGTAAGCTCTGGTTCGCGATATCGTAAAGCGATTTCAACCACTCCGCCGAACAGAGCGAACCAACCCCCTTAACTATAAACTGATATGCATGGTGCAATTGTATGGCGGGGCCGGTCTGTTCAAGACGCTTAGAGAATCGTGTAGACCCTCGGTTAGGGCTGCGAGCCCTGCGGCCAAGTCCCGATAAGGCGTCTTATCGTCATGAGGGGTTTGCCGGATTCCCAGATGACGATGACGTTTCGGAGGACTTGTGTCGCTTTTTTCCGCGATTGAAATTACCTGCTGCCGCAGGACTTCGATGTTGGTCTGTTCCGCAAAAAACCGCGCCACCCCTGAATCGTCTTCCTTCGTTGCGGTTCTGAAGCCCCATTGTAAATAAACCCGAAGTCCTGTCCGGTGATTTGGCTGAGGATAGCGGCCAGCGCATCGACGACCACCCTAGGTTCATATGAGCGCGTTTCATCGAACGCTTCCGGGTAGTTATTACTAAAAGAAATGTTTGGGTCGGGTAAGCTTCGCCGATCGTCCATCTGCCCGATGATTGCTGGAACACCTGCACAGCCCAAAGCTTCAAGGGCATGAAAAGCTTGCTGCTCGGTCGATTTGTCCAACATCTTCGCAATCAATATCGCAACTTGCTTGTCCATTGTTTTCTCTTGCTGTGTTTGGGCAGGCGTGCCCTCCGCACAGAAAATCAAAAGGACTGCCGACATTGTCGCGATGAGGCAGAAATCGATTGCGGCTTTCAATTTCATCACCTCGATAGATGATTGAAATTCTTGCAATGCGATGTTCGCACAAGAGCTACACGCAGGCAATTGCGTTGGCGAAGTGGCTGAAGTTCGGAATGTCGCAGGCCGTCGAAAAGCAAGTTACCGAGAACCGCGTTTCACTGGCCCTATCCAGTCCGGGGGGATAACCTCCCGATTGGCCGTAATCAGGACTCGACGGAAACGCGACAGCCTATGGGTCCAGCAGCATTAAAGATTATCCGTTTTGCCAAAGGGATCGCGGCCGGGTGATTCGCGCAATTGTCAGCAGGACAACGAAACTTCCCGCGCAGAATTCCAGTAGCTTCATATTGTTCGGCGTTCGCGGTCCACCGAGCGGCATATTGGCCGTCACCACCACTATTTTCTCGTGGCCGGCGGGATCGTAGCGCACGGCGATCGAGGTTCCTTGAGGGTGCTCATTCACCCACTCATCGAACGGCGCAACCTGGTTGGGCGGGTATTGCCAAATTTCAGGCGAGGGAACATTGCTCGAATAGATGTCCGTCGCATGCTGCTCAGCGCCTACCGCGTAGCTCAAGCGGCAACGGATGTGAAACTTCATCCTCCCATTGCTGCTCGTCCGCTCTAGGCCGCATTCGTCAATTCGCGCCGTCACCTCCGGCCACCGCGACTGGGCGTGTTCCTGCCAAGCCTGTGCCACCGTCACGACCGAGGCGAAGATGGTGCACAGCCCTAAAAGGACTGCCAGCATAATCAATCCCAGCCACATCAATGGACCTTTTTGCACTGTTGCCGTCGTCATTTTCGTCCCGGCGAAATCTTCCTTCATGGTAAATGTCCATTTCCGCCCGGTGCAAAACTTCTGGATTTGAATGCGCCGATTGATCACCTGCGTTTCGCGGGGCTGCTCCGCATTTCGCTAGGGCCCAAGTAGTTGGCTATCCGAAAGTAATCATGGCGTGGGGCTGTCTTGGTGTGGGTTGTGGGATTACTTCAGGATTGCCCGCTAATCGAGAGTCGGCTGTCCACGTTCTGTGCTTGATCGAATCGAGCTGCGAGACTTTTAATCGCCCGCAGACCTGCGGCGTTTGGCTGGGCCTGAATTCACCGTTCCGGTCATGTTCCTTGTCTTAAAACAGGCAATGAATTACGTCTGCTTCTCACAGCGGTTTCTTCCGCACGACCCATGTGGTCATCGAGCGTTGATTTTGGACAACGGTGGTTTTCAACGGATCTGCCAGTTCGCCGCCTAACCGTTCGGTGATCGAACCGAGCATCGCTTCGTCCACCATATACCGCACCGCGCCATCCGGCGATTGGAAGCGGCGTCCCTGGACACGTCTGAACTGGCCTTCCATGCCGATTGTGGACGCGACGCGACAGAAGAATAGGCCGCCGGGCTTAAGAACACGCCACGATCCCTGCAGCATGGCCTCGAATTGCGCGTCGTCTTGGGCGAGATGGAGGACGGTGTTGCTGATGACCACATCCGCGCAGGCATCGTCGAACGACATCTGTTCGACGGCTTCGACTCGAAAATTTGATGCCGGAAGAGCGGGTGCGAACGTCCTGGCGAGGGAGCGGACCCTGTCCACGGACTGTGCGTCCGAGTCTGCAGCGTAAACTTCGTACCCTTCGCGCAGGAGGTAGACGAGGTTTCGGCCAGAACCGCATCCGGCGTCCAATATTCGCATTCCGGGTGAGACGCGGCCTCTCAGAAGCTGGTCGAAAAGATAGATGTCTATCTGACCGAACTGCTCCTGGAGCGTGGGCGTGGGCATTCCTGCGACCCTAAACTGGCAGTGCGCTTGTGTCAAGCGTCAGAGCCACTTTTTTTTGGTGCCGGCCTTTTCCCGTCAGCTGCGCGCCGCTTGTTGAGGCAAATAACGTCATGCGCTGTTAGAGGCAGAAGTCTCTGATAACTCTCCGGCTCTTCAAGGGTTCGCGCAATAGCTCCAGTATGGTCGGCTACCCGGAAGTAATCCTCGGACCCGCAAAACGTCACAACCTGCGCCATGTTTTCGTAAGTCTTATCCGAATCTGGCTCTTGGGTCTGGGGAGAACTGATAACGCGGATGATGTCTTCGACAGGCATGGCGCCATTCAGAAATCGATTCAATTTTCACGAGTTCACTTCTGGACGCGAGGGGATCGGTAAATTGGACTTTATTCTCTGACCAGATCGCGGCATCACATGCTGGATGGTCCTATGGGGAACTGGCTCAATACCCAGAACTTGGGCGATACTACTTGCCGGACTCTGCTTGTTTTTCCATGCCGAGGAAGTTGTCATTGTCTTCGCAAACTTCTTCCCCGATGTTCCAGTCCGGCTTTAGATCGTAATCGAGGTGCGCAACCCAGGGCTTGGTGTACGCCTTCGGATCGTCGATCGTGATGTCGATGGTCAAGGCGTCATGGCTCGGCCGCCGGATGCGCTCCACGAGGTGCAATTGTTCGCTGTGCGGATGACCTACTTGATCGAGCCAGGTCTTGTCGTTGAAACCAATCGAGTCGACGACCAGCGTATCCCCCTCCCACTTCCCAATCGAGTCGCCCATCCACGAGGGAACCATGTCCTCGGGATGCTTGCGCCCATCCGTAAAAATCTGTCGGACAAAATGATCGTACTCGAAGAGCATCACCACCTTCTTGGAATCCTGCATCATCTCGAATGGTAATCCCCTCGCAAGATAGATCCGTGGCACGCCGGGAGGGAAGCACTTGAAAATCGGGTCGTTCGTTTCCGATAAGGAAACGCCGCGTGGTCCGGCGTCGGCCTTAGCCGCCTTGTACTTCTCCATCCCCCAGGGGGTCATCGGAGGTTCCTGATTGGCAAGAGAGAATACGATCTCAAAGGTGGAGTACTGGCGGGCGTTGTCGGGCGGGCGCCGTGATCGCCGCCAGACACCCGTAAAGTCTTTCGCCTGAACCTTTGTCGCCGCTCCCTGCGGCTTGGCATTCTGGGCGAATAAGAGGGACGTGAAGGCGAGCGCCGCCAGTCCTGCCGCAGCCACAACTGTCAGGCCATTGCGCTTCATAAAACCCCCGTCAAGAGACGCCCTCCAAACCCCGGCCCTGGCCGTGCCCCCGGTAATCGAAGCAAACTCTTGCGCGAGTTGGCAACAATTCGGAAGGGCGCGCGAAATCTTCGCCGCTAATACTCGATCGTCATTGCTTTACCGGAGGGCAACACAATCTTATTGAGACGCATGGTATGCGAGCCGTTTTTCGAGATATTGCCTGTGATGGTGACCTGATCCCCGGCCTTCATCATGGTTTTGCTCCAGCCTTGTCTTACCATGCTCGTGGCGCTCAGCGCTTCGGCGCTCCATTTTTGGGTGTTTCCCGAAGCGTCGCTCACATCGAAAAAGATTACGGAATGCGGATTCATGAATTGAAAATCCGTTATTGTTGCCTTTAAAGTCGTCTGCGTATTGGTGTCGTACTCCGCCGGCCCGTGGTGCGCGATGACGGGAATGGAAACCAGGAAAAACAGAGCAGCCAAAGAAAGTAGCCCACACACCCAAATTTTCATCGAAGGCCCTCCAATGCGTCAAGTTTTCTCACTGGCATCATGGTTTGTCAATGCGCAAAAAATTTAAGTTCACGCAAATTGAAGTTGGCGAGTTTTAAAACTGCGCGCGCCTCTTCGCTGGTTCAGGCTCATTTTTTGCGAGGTTTGGCGTGACGCGGCTTGACAGTCCGCACGCGAATGAACTTCTCCTTGCGTGAACTGTAAGTGGTCACGATCCCTTTACCGATGTGGTAAACCCAGCCGTGAAGTTTCAGGTTTCCCTGCTCCAAACGCGCCGCGACCGTCGGGTGCGTGTGCAGATTCTTAAGTTGCTCGACCACGTTCCGCTCCGTCAGTGCAAGTAGAAATTCAGGGTCGCTCAAACTCCCTTGGGAGCCCGCAAGGGCTTCCCGCGCAGGCTGCGCGTGCGCAAGCCAGGCGCTCACATTCGCAAGCGGCTTCAGCGCATCCGGATTCAACACCCCCTTCATCACCCCGCAGTCCGTATGCCCGCAGACGATGACGTCGGGCACGCCCAGAACCCCCACTGCGTACTCAATCGTTGCGGAAACGCCGCCAATCGACTCCGGATACCGCGGCACAATGTTCCCAATCACCCGGCATAGGAACAACTCGCCCGGCTTGGTCTGCGTCAGCAGGCAGGGATCAATCCGCGAGTCGGAGCAGGTGATGAACAGGGCCGTCGGCCTTTGCTGCAGCTCCAGCTTGTGGAACAACTCACGGTGCCTCGGAAAAACATTCTTTCGAAAGCGCTTAAGCCCTAGCAGGATGTTATCGACTGGCATATCCGGACATTTTGCAACAGCTTGGAGGGTTGTTTCTAGCAAAATGCGGTGAGCATCCCGCGGGAAACTATGGTAAGTTACCGCGCTCTTGGCGGGAACGCTGGAAAATCATCAAAATGGAGCGCGCCGGACATTTTGGCCACTATTGTCTTAATTTTGTGTCCGGGCGGAAGGATCTTGCGTGCACCGATCGCGAAATCGTGAGATAATGCTGCTGGAAGAATTGTGCTCACTGAACAGTCTGATGGGGGTTCAGGGGCTCCGGCAGTGCCTCTGTAGCACACTTTTTCCGTTCTTTTCCGTCGAATGGTGTAGGCCTACGCTGCGAAGGTGCGGATCGAAGATCCCAGACTCGCCCCGCGTCCTGCAAAGACGTATCGTGCTGAAAAGAAAAGTGTTAGGCTGTGGCCGACGGATTGGCCTACGCCTCGTGACCTAGCGCCACCAATTGACTCTAATACTTAGAGAATCAATTTGGGTCGTGTGTGCATCAAACTGCTGCGCCGAGGGTGTGACGAGGAAGGTTTGACCGCCGTACGGAGCTGATTCGCAAGGGGGATAACTGCTTGTCTCTGAATAACCAAGAAGCGGGTGAAGAAGTCCGGAGCATTATCGGCATCGGTAAGGAGCGAAGATACCTGCTGCCCGATGAGGAGGACGGAGTATTGCCTGCCGTCGAAGCCTCGCCGGAGCCGGAGGAGGGCGAGCACCAACTCTCCCCTTTTGAGCAGGTTGGCGCTGCCGCCGATGAGGATGCCGCTCCTACAAACGCTGTCCAAACCATTCCGGATGCCGTTGATGTCGAACACGGTGCGGCCCCCGAAGAGGGCGAACTTGACCTTACGCCGGGGATGCTTGACAAGAATAATGACCCGGTCCGTCTCTACCTGAGGGAGATGGGCACTGTTCCGCTGCTGAAGCGGCACGACGAAGTAGCTATCGCCAAGCGCATGGAGCGCGGGCACCTCATGGTGCTGAAAACGATTTCCAGGTCTCCCATCGTTCTGAAGGAATTGATTGCCGTGGGCAAGGAACTTCGGTCCGGTTCACTGTCGATCAAAAAAATTATTCAGTTCGATCAGGAAGAACTGACTGAAGAGGAAACCGAAAGCAAGACGCACGAGATTCTTCGGATCATTGCGAAGATCGAGCAGCTGTATGGACTGGCGCACAAGCAGGCCGCCCAGCTGGAAAACACCGCGAAATCGAACAAGCGCCTTTACCTGCGCTATAGGAATCGTCTGGCCCGGACGCGAGTCGAGATGTCGCAGCATGCCCGGTCGATTGATTTTCACTCTCTCGAAAGAAAGCGGCTCATCGATAAAATTCACCACACGGTCGAGCGGTTACAATCGCTCGAGCGCGAAATCGTCAAGCTGGAACGCAGGGCCGACGCCTCCAAGGGCGATCATGCGGCCGAAGCGCGCAAGGAACTGCGCGCCCGGCGCACCGAGTTGCGCGAAATTGAAGCCGCCAGCGAAACCGGACTCGTGGACCTCAAGCGCATGCTCCAGGTTGTGCTCCGTGGAGAAGCGGAAGCCAGCCAAGCCAAGAAAGAAATGGTCGAAGCCAACCTGCGCCTCGTCGTTTCCATCGCAAAAAAATATACCAACCGCGGATTGCAATTCCTGGACCTGATTCAGGAAGGCAACATTGGATTGATGAAAGGCGCGGACAAATTTGAATGGCGCCGCGGCTATAAATTTTCCACCTACGCGACGTGGTGGATCCGCCAGGCCGTGACCCGCGCCATCGCGGACCAGGCCCGCACGATCCGTGTGCCCGTGCACATGATCGAAACGATTAACAAACAGGTGCGTACTAGCCGTCAGCTCGTGCAGGAACTCGGGCGCGAGCCGCGCGCGGAAGAGATCGCCCAGCGCTTGGGCGTTCCCGTCGAGAAAGTGCGCAAGACCAAGGAAATTGCGCAGCAGCCGATTTCACTCGAGACTCCCATCGGCGAAGAGGAAGATTCACACCTCGGCGAATTCATCGAGGACAAGTCTTCCGTTTCTCCGTCGGACGCGGCCATCAGCATCAGCCTGCAGGAGCAAACGGAATCCCTGCTGAAGACGCTGACGCCGCGTGAAGAGCGTGTGATCAAAATGCGTTTTGGTCTGGAAGATGGTTCCGAACATACGCTGGAAGAAGTGGGGCAGTCGTTCGCTGTGACGCGCGAGCGCATTCGCCAGATTGAGGCGAAAGCTCTGCGCAAGTTGCGACACCCGTCCAGGTCGAGGAATCTGCGCTCATTCCTCGAAGATAGTCTCTGAGGAATGTCCCGAGCCGGGACGCCGCTGGCGTTCCGGCCGCCTCTTTCTACTTCTACTTACTTCCTGGCAAGAGGCTTGATCGCCGTCCACGGCACATTTCGCGTGATGTGCCCTTGCCCGTCCGTCGTTTTCAGGTTTGCCGTTTGCATCAACGAATTGATGTCGGCAACCTCATACACACCCTCTTGCTGAGCCATCGCAACGCGGTCGCCTCTTTTCGGCGCGATCACATTGGGTTCGGAGTTCATCTTGGTCCTCCTGGGTACTGGCAGATAGCCGGGCCGCTTGCTGGAAGGGATCCTATAGCAGCCATTCTTACGCCTCCTCGCGCGGAATAGCCAGAATTATCATTTTCGCGTCGCCCAGAAATACCATGATGACACTAATTGGAAATCCCGAGCCGATTCCGATAGAATCGCTCAGGGTAGTTCTCCAACCATGACAACCGACACAAAAATTTCACAACACATGAATCGCCCGCTGCAGGAAGTTGATCCTGAAATCGCCGATGTGTTGCGCGACGAGGGTCGCCGCCAGGGCACGGGCCTCGAGCTGATTCCCTCGGAGAATTTCGTTTCGGAGGCCGTGCTCGAAGCGATGGGCTCGGTGCTCACAAACAAGTACGCCGAGGGATATCCGGGCAGGCGCTACTACGGCGGCTGCGAATTCGCTGACCGCGCCGAGCAGCTGGCGATCGACCGCGCGAAAGCATTATTCGGCGCGGAGCACGTCAACGTGCAGACGCATTCGGGCACGCAGGCGAACGTTTCCATTTACATGGCCGCGCTGCAGCCGGGAGACACAGTCCTCGGCATGAATCTCTCGCACGGCGGACATTTGACGCACGGGCATCCGCTTAACTTTTCAGGGAAGATGTACAAATTTATCCCCTACGGCGTGACAAAGGAAACAGAGACGATCGATTACGACGAGCTGGACCGCCTGGCTCGCGAGCACAAACCGAAAATGATTGTCGCGGGCGCGAGCGCGTATTCGCGCATCATCGATTTTCCGCGCATGGCGGAAATCGCGCGTTCGGCCGGCGCGCTGTTTTTCGTGGACATGGCGCACATCGCGGGCCTCGTCGCGGGTGGAATGCATCCGAGCCCGGTGCCGCACGCCGATTTCGTCTCGACGACCACGCACAAGACGCTGCGCGGACCGCGCGGCGGCCTCGTGATGTGCAAGGCGCAATACGCGAAGGAGCTCGACCGCATCACGTTTCCCGGCACGCAGGGCGGCCCGCTCATGCACATCATCGCCGCGAAAGCGGTGTGCCTGAAGGAAGCGGCCGAGCCGGGATTCCGCGAGTACGCAAAACAAATTGTCGCGAACGCCCAAAAGCTCGCAGCAGAAATCGCCAAGGCGGGCTTCCGCATCGTCAGCGGCGGCACGGACAATCATCTCTTCCTGATCGATCTGTATTCGCGCAGCATCACCGGCAAGGACGCGCAGCCGGCCCTCGATCGCGCGGGAATCACCACCAACAAGAATTCGATTCCCTTCGATCCCACTCCGCCCATGACGGGCGGCGGCATCCGCATGGGCACACCCGCCGTGACGACCCGCGGAATGCTCGAACCGGACATGGCGCGCATCGCCGCATGGATCGCCGAAGTTCTCACGCATCTGGGCGACGCCGAGCGCGAACGGCGTATTCGCGCCGAGGTCGCGGAGTTCGCCGTGGAGTTCCCGCTGTACACGCGGCGCTGGGACATCGCGCCATCTCTTGCCGGGAGCCGCGGCTCCGCGCGCTGAGCGCCGGCACCGATGCGTGTTGCAATCGATATCCGTCGCGCCGGCGATTTCGGAATCGGCACGTATATCCGCAACATCGTCAATCAATTTGCTCGGGCTGGTGGCGATACGGAATATCTGCTCGTCGGCCAACAGTCGCACCTCGATGAATTCGATCCCCTGCCCGAAAATTTCACGCTGCTCGAGTATCCTTCCGACCCGGGCTCCTTCCACACGCACTTGCACCTGCCCTTCCTGCTGCACAAGCAGGGGGTCGATCTTTTGCACATGCCGTGGTTTTATGCGCCGGCCCTGGTGCCGTCGCGCCTAGTGATCACGATTCACGACTTGACGGATATTCTCACTCCGCCGCCCGGCATTTCGGCTACGTTTCAGGCCGGGCGGTTGTTTTTCGCGCGTCGCGCCCTGGCGCGAGCCGACCGGATCCTGGCTGTGTCCCACTCGTCCAAGCGGGATTTGACGCGCGTCTTCGACGTTTCGGAAGAAAAGATCGACGTCGTCTACAACGCGCTCGACGAACGATTCATGCGCGAGCCAATGCCGGAAGGCGCCGACCGCATCCTGGAACGCCATGCGGTAACGGACCCCTTCGTGCTCTACGCGGGAAACATCAAACCGCAGAAAAATCTGCCGCGGCTGATTGAAGCGTTCGCAGTGGCCAAGGCGGAACTGCGCGACCACCCGAAATATTCCAACCTGAAGCTGCTCCTGATCGGCGATTCCGCGGAGGAACATTCCGATCTTCGCCGAGCCGTTCTCCGTTCGCGCGTGCAAGGGGACGTCCGCTTTCTGGGGTTCGTGCCGCATCCGGTGCTGCGTGTTTTCTATTCCCGCGCGAGCGCGTTTCTTTTCCCTTCGCTGTATGAAGGCTTCGGCCTGCCCCCGCTCGAGGCCATGGCGCACGGCGCACCGGTGCTGACCTCAAGTGTGTCCTCCTTGCCAGAGGTGTTTTCGCAGGCCGCGCTGCTCGCCAACCCCGAGAATATTTTTGAAATCGCGCGCGGGATCCGGCAAATCCTCACC
>Ga0182024_10022642_pt1 | contig 11316 bp, 12 predicted proteins | sample P32metaG_FD_120480 | JGI IMG/M metagenome (GOLD analysis project Ga0182024, IMG submission 120480) | Permafrost microbial communities from Stordalen Mire, Sweden - P3-2 metaG (Illumina Assembly) | ecosystem: Environmental > Terrestrial > Soil > Wetlands > Permafrost | place: Sweden: Stordalen... | reverse complement strand
CACTGCGGGGCAAGAGAAAAGGCACCTTCGCTTTTGAAAGCCGTTGTTAAAAAATCGTTTTGAGCAATGATGAAAGCCTGCTGAATAATGTCATGTCGTTGTATTTATACGCGGACATATAGCTTCGCCCTTTCCATCTGAAAATCTGGCGGTGCTGATTCAGGACCGCATCCAAACCCATTTCAAGAACCGGGCGGAATCACTCGGCGATGTGGTGGAGGCGATCTGGACTTTAGTGAACGGACGCCCTGGCAATTACCTCGTCTATTTTCCCTCGTATCAATATCTCAATGACACGCTGCAAGCATTTCAGATCCGCCATCCGTCTGTCCCCGTGCTTGTCCAGCGTCCCGGCATGACCGAAGCGGAACGCGACGAATTCCTCGCCGCCTTTTCCGTTGAGCATGGTGAAACGCTCGTCGGCTTCGCCGTGCTGGGCGGCATCTTCGGCGAAGGCATTGATCTGGTCGGCGAGCGCTTGATTGGTGCCGTCATCGTCGGGGTGGGTCTGCCTCAGCTTTGCGTCGAACGAAACCTGATCCGGGACTATTTTCAGCAGCAGAACGCGATGGGATTTGAATACGCTTACACCTTTCCCGGCATGAACCGGGTGCTTCAGGCCATCGGCCGGGTCATCCGTTCCGAGACCGATCACGGCGTGGTGCTCCTCATTGACGCACGCTTCAATGAGACGCGCTATCGACGCCTCTTCCCGGCCTGGTGGAAATATTTGCGGGTGCGGCACACCGACGGATTGCGGGAAGCGGTCGGCAATTTTTGGAAACAGATGTCAGGTTAGAACTTTCGATCCTGCTTCTCCCGAGAGATGCACGTACGGTGGCGCAGTGCGCAGCCGCAGATCCTCCACCGGCACGCCGACGGTGAAATGATAAAGGCTCTGCCAGTCGTGCCCGGTCAGCCCCAGCGCATTGTGCAGCACATCATCGAAGTAGCAGCCGATGTCGGTGCCGCGAACCCCCGCGGCCTCGGCGGACAGATACAACGCCTGGCCAATCATGCCGGATTCCCAGAATAATTCCCGGTAGGCCGCCGCGCCGCGTTCCCGCAATACCGGTTCAAACCGCGCCAGCATCCCCAGGCTGAAGGCACTTTCGGCAGCAATGACCTGCTGGCAGGAGAGCGTCCGCGCAAAATCACGCAGGTCGCCCCCGCCCAGCCGATACAACGGCGCCGAGGTGGCGGAATCCGTCGCCGCTTCCCATTTGAATTTCGCGTGGAACGCCTGACGCAATGCCTGTGCCTCCGCCGGAGCGCGTAGCCAGAAATACAGGCCGGGATCGAGTCCGGTGACGCGATGCACGAACAGCACCAGATGCAGACGCGGCGTAAACGGCCACGCGTCAAACGGCGGCGCGGATGCGCGCGGCAGCGTGGCATCCAGAATCGCCAGGAATTTTCCCGCGTGATGGCGGTGACACCGTCGAAATCCACCGCGCTGCGGCGCTGGCGGATCAGTTGACCAGACGAGTGGGCACAGAGGGACGGGGTGGGCGACGGCCAGATAATTGAACCAACGGGTTGTTCTGCCATTATGGCCTTGCGCTCCGAGGCCGTAACGGCTTCATCAATGACCGGCCAGGCGACATGGGATCGGCTCAAGCGGTTGGCGCGTCCGAACCATTCGACGGGTTCATCGCCAACGGGTGACAGAGCCGGCTCCATCGTCTCGTTTACCATAACCCTGGCGAGCAGTTCCGGAGTTTCGCGTTCGGCATCATTAAAATCTTCGGTGCGGTCAAGGCCGAGCAGCCGGGCCAGTTGCGCGTCATCCAACTCTGGCATTAGTTCCACGCGCCAACCGAGCACCGCGGCTGCGTAACGCAGGGCGGCGAGGGCGTGTCCCACGTCATGCTGGCAATAGCGAAAGGCCCGTTCACCGTATTTCCATGCCTCGCGCCAGATGATGGAAGTCAGCCCCACACAGAACCCGGTCGCATCTGGTGTGGCGCCCAGGGGTCGGCGCGTTCGTTGTTCCAGGGCGTGTGACAGCGGTGCGTAATGATAAACGCCTGCGCCATTTGGCAACCATTCCCGCGCGGACAGCACGGCATAGGCTTCGGTCGGATGCAGATTGCCGCTGGAAGGGTTCATCCGTAGATACCAGCTCATGCCAGGAATCTCCTTCCGTGCGGAAAGACTCATAGACAATTCAAAGAACAACCCCAACGCATCAAGGTTGAACGGTCGTGGCGGCACAGTGCCCGAGCCGAACAAAGTGGCCGCTGCCGGCGTGTCGTCACGGTCGGCCAACGGGAGTTTGAGCACGGGTGAACCTGGGAAACGGCGAAACGGATCCGGTTGCGTCGCCCAGTCGAGGCCGCCCGGTCCAAGAGCATAGTGCCCGGGATGGTGCTTCGTCCGGTTGTGATAGGCGATGATATCATCCACCGCGTTTGGGTTTGCCGATTTGTTGGTCGTGTTCGGTGTCAATTGGTGGTAAAAGCGATTTGGCGATTCCTGCTCAGCGTGAGCGACGGCAGGCCATTGTGCAAGCACGAGGCTGGGACATCCGCGCAATGGGTGTACATTCCATATTCATCAGAACAATCGCGCACCAGGATTCAATTGAAGATGGTGGCCGAAGTCAGACCAGATCATCCAGTCACTTTCCCTTGGCGGATTTTTCCAAATGTCCACCAAAACCATAGCGCATGGCTGAGAGCAGTCTGTCCTGAAAATCGGCGTCGCCACGCGAACTAAAACGAGCATAAAGTGCCGTGGTCAGCACCGGCGCGGGCACGCCTTCATCAATGGCCGCCTTGATCGTCCACCGGCCTTCGCCCGAATCGGAGACGCGACCGGCAAACTCCGCGAGAGCGGAATCTTTTGCCAACGCATCCGCCGTCAAGTCGAGCAACCACGAAGCGATCACACTGCCGCGTCGCCAGACCTCGGAGATGTCGGGGAGGTTCAGGTCATATTGATAAAGATCAGGATCACGCAATGGCGTGGTCTCGGCATTGCTTTCTCCTTGCTGCTTGCCGATATTTGCACCGCGCAGAATGCCCAGACCTTCGGCATACGCGGCCATCATGCCGTATTCGATGCCGTTGTGAACCATCTTGACGTAATGCCCGGCACCGTTCGGGCCACAGTGCAGATAACCTTCCTCGGAAGTCCCGCCAAGCTTCTCGCGTCCCGGTGTGCGCGCGACGTTGCCAATGCCCGGTGCCAGTGTGGCAAAAATGGGATCAAGGCGTTTAACCACTTTTGAATCGCCGCCAATCATCATGCAATAACCGCGTTCAAATCCCCACACGCCGCCGCTGGTGCCCACATCCACATAATGAATTCCCTTCGGTGCGAGTTCTTTCGCACGCCGGATGTCGTCAATGTAATAAGAATTGCCGCCGTCAATGAGGGTGTCACCCGCTTCGAGCAGTGGCATGAGGTCGGCAATGGTATTATCCACTACTGCGGCCGGCACCATCAGCCAGATGGCGCGCGGCTTGGCGAGTTTTTTGACCAGATCCGTAAGCGAAACTGAGCCTACCACTTTGCCCTTGGCCAAATCCTTCACCGCTTTTGGCAACTGGTCAAAGACGACGCATCGGTGGCCGCTTTTGATAAGCCGTCGAACCATATTTGCACCCATCCGGCCCAGACCAATCATGCCGAGCTGCATTTTTGATGTACTGTTCATAAGATCGCCACGATTGCATTTTCCTAGGCACCCATTTGTTCTTTCACTTTTTCATTATCGCCAGTGACAGACTAAGTTCCGCGTCGTTGCCCGGCTATGGGGTGTTGACCCCATTGTTCGCGTCGGCCTAAGGAACCAGAATGCTCCTTGGGAAAAAATGTATTCATCCAATCATTTTCACACTCCTCTTGTCTGTGCGCGATTGAAGCGACGAACGGCCGAGGCAATATCACCATGGCGGTTCACGGATCAGTGACCGCTTTAACCGTCCGCAATAAAATATGACTGATCCCTTGACCAATTCACAAAAAGCGAAACGCGTCGGCATTGCCGCTGACCATGGAGGTTACGAGTTGAAGGAATATCTGGCCGGGAGGTTGCGCGAAACCGGTTATGAAGTGGTTGACTTTGGCGATGGCCGCCCGAAAGAAGACGACGACTATCCGGATTTCATCGTGCCACTGGCCCGCGCGGTTGCCGCCGGGACGGTGGCACGCGGCATTGGAATCTGCGGAAGTGGTGTCGGGGCGGCAGTCTGCGCAAATAAAGTGGCAGGGGTTCGGGCCTGCTTAATTCACGAACATTTTTCGGCGCATCAAGGCGTTGAGGATGACGATTTGAACCTGATCTGTTTTGGCGGTCTCGTGGTCGGCCACGCCCTCGCCTGGGAATTAACGCAGACCTTTCTCGCCGCGCAATTCATCGGTGCGGAGCGTTTTCGTCGCCGGCTGGCGAAAGTGACGGCTTTGTGCGCCGCACCCGGATCACAGGCAGATGGCACGCCGTCGAGCCTTAAACAAAAAGCCGTGATTGAAGCTGAGGTTGGATGGCGTAAAGAGGAAAACTTAACTTATGGCCGCTGAAATATTATTCGATGGCTTCGATGCGTTGAAGGAACTCGCCCTGGACCTGCGTGGCAATTCTTTTGGAGGATCCACAAATCTTATGGCAACGATGACAAAAGCGTCGCCACTCAGCTTGTCAGCACATATTTCAAAGATTTCCGAGCACGCTGATGTCTATGTTGGCTCTTCCTCCATCCGCCCACGCGCGCCTCGCCGTTGAAGCTGGTGCGACTCAAGGCTGGTGCAAATATATGGGCGACGAGGGGGATGTGATTGGCATAGATCGTTTCGGCGCATCTGCCCCGGGGGAAGTAATGATGCGTGAGTTCGGTTTGACCGTGGATAACGTTTACAAACACGCCATGAAGTTAATAGACCATAAACGTCCGTCGAAACGCATGAAATGAAACTGATGAAAACGAACGACCACGACCAAATTGAACCGACGGTGTTCGTCATTTTTGGCGGAGCCGGTGACTTGACCTGGCGGAAACTCGTGCCAGCCTTGTTCGATCTTTCACAGGATCGTAGCCTGCCCGCACAGTTTGCGATCATCGTGGTGGATCGCATCAAACTCGGTGATGACGCCCTGCGGCGACGGTTGCACGATGGCGTCAATCGATTCTCGCGCTTTGGAAAACCCAAGGCCTCCGTTTGGAATCAATTTGCGAAGCACATTCAATATCAAGCGGGCGATTTCAAGAAGTTGCCGACTTACTCGGCCCTCGGCAAAGAATGCGTAACGTTGGAAAAGCAATGGGGCACCAAAGCTCATCGCATTTATTACATGGCCACACCGCCGAGCATGTTTGGCGAAATCCCCAAATACCTCGGCAAAGCCGGGCTGGCGCGGGATCGCGAATGGGCACGGATCGTGATCGAAAAACCAATCGGCTACGACTTGGAATCGGCGCGTGCGTTGAACGCGGTGCTCGCCGCCAGCTTTGAGGAATCCCAAATCTTTCGAATTGATCATTATCTCGGCAAAGAGACGGTGCAGAACATTCTGGCGTTTCGCTTTGCCAATCCGCTCTTCGAGCCGATGTGGAATCGGCGCTACATTGACTATGTGACCATCACCGTCGCCGAAACTGTGGGGGTGGAACATCGCGGCGGGTATTATGATCACGCCGGTGCGCTCCGCGACATGGTGCAAAATCACTTGATGCAACTGCTCTGCTTGGTGGCGATGGAGCCGATGGTCTCCTTCCAAGCTGACGAGATTCGCAACAAGAAAGTGGACGTGCTTCATGCCGTTCGCCAAATCCACAAAGACGAAGTGCCGCAGTTCGCGGTGCGCGGACAATATGGCTCCGGCAATGTAGCCGGAAAAAAGGCGCCCGGCTATCGCGAGGAAGATGGCGTCGCGCCCGATTCCCAGACGGAGACGTTCGCTGCATTGAAGCTGTTTATAGACAACTGGCGCTGGCAGGACGTGCCGTTCTATCTGCGCACGGGCAAGCGTCTGCCGCAACAGGCGTCGGAAATTTCCATCCAATTTCGCGCCGTGCCGCATCAGTCCTTCCCGCCCGAAGCGTCGCTTGGCTGGCAGCCTTCCCGACTGATTCTCGCCATCCAACCCGTCGAAGGGATCGTGCTGGGATTCCAAGCGAAATATCCGGGACCGAAAATGCAACTGCGGCCGGTGGATATGCGGTTCAGCTATCGCGAGAGTTTTGCCGCACCTTCGCCCGACGCCTACGAAACGCTGCTGTGGGACGTAATGAACAGGGATGCGACTCTTTTCATGCGCGCCGATCAAGTGGAAGCCGCCTGGCAACTGTTGATGCCGGTTCTTGAAGCGTGGCAGGCCACCGCCCCGAGCGATTTTCCTAATTACGCCGCCGGCACCTGGGGTCCGGAGAATACGCAGGGACTGCTCGCGCCGGGACATCGCTGGCCCCTGCCAACCGAATTGGTCACCGCCGGCAAGAAGAAGGGGAAAATTTCGTGATTCAACCGATATGAAAGCTCCCATCGAATACATCATCGTCGCCGTGCCTTTCCACGCTGATGCCGCAACCCATGACGAGTTGGCGCGAAAAGTGAATGAAAAATTAGCCGCCGGTTACGAACTGCTGGGCCCGCCCCTTCTCAGTAAAGAAATGATGTATCAGCCAATGACAATACCGATTTCGCCAAAGTGACTGGAGAGCGACAAAACAAAATCCGCGCATGAAAATTCTAGTCATCGATGTTGGCGGGACACATATCAAATTGCGCGCAACTGGGCAAAAACGTCGAGAGGAACTTCCCTCGGGCTCGAAAATGACCGCCAAGAAAATGGTGGCGTCGGTTCGGAAAATCGTTGCCGGCTGGAAATATGATGCCGTCACCATTGGCTATCCGGGAGTCGTGCTTCACGGACACATCATTACTGAACCCCACAATCTTGGACGCGGCTGGGTAAAACTTAATTTCAATAAGGCTTTCAACTGCCCGCTGAAAATCATCAATGACGCGGCGATGCAGGCATTGGGAAGCTATCACGGAAAGCGGATGATCTTCCTTGGTCTAGGCACCGGCCTGGGGTCGGCGATGATTGTGGACGGCGTTCTCGAACCGACGGAGCTGGCGCACTTGCCTTACAAAAAGGGACGCACTTATGAAGATTATGTGGGATTGGCCGGACTCCAGCGGCTCGGCAAAAAGAAATGGCGGCGGCAAGTCAACGAGGTCGTGAAGCTGCTCAAGGCGGCGTTGGAAGCGGATTCGCAAACAGCAGCCTGTCCAAAGTCACCATTCCGAATTCCATCACCAGCATCGGAAATGAAGCCTTTGATGGAAGTTCGCTCATCAGCCTCCAATTTCTTTCTGGCAGCGAAGCAACCATCGGTGACAATGCATTTTCTGGTTGCGGCAATCTGACCAAAATCACGTTTCCAGAATACGGTCATATCAATATCGGAAACTGGTCGTTCCTTGGCTGTGGCAGTTTGACCTATGTTGATATCCGAAACGGCGTGGATAGTATTGGCTATTACACCTTCGGAGATTGCACCTTCTTGACGAATGTTGACGTCGCCAGCAGCGTAGCCAGCGTCGGGGAATTTGCGTTCTATGGGAGCTTTAATTTGAAATCCATTCTGTTTAAAGGAAATGCTCCCGGCGCTGACTTCACCGTCTTCATGGATGACAATCAGACGACTGTTTATTACCTGTCAGGAACCCAAGGCTGGGGTTCAACCTTTGGCGAGGCTCCGACCGCATTGTGGTAGTCGTCCACCGGTTGAATGATTGACACCCTTCAGGTTCGAAGGAAAATCGGTGGGCCGTCGTGCGTTCCTTCCGTGCTGGGCGAAAATTGAGAAATCGTCCCGGTGCGAATTCAAAAATTGATTATCGGGGGCGGTTGATGTGGCCACCACTCAGGAGGGCTCCCCGTCGGAAATTTTAGCCGGAAAAATTGGAAACCGTCAGCAGGAGCGAAATGCGTCTGATACTGGCCATTCGAAATCACCGGCATATTCGTAATGTCCATCCAATTTGTCATAGTGGGACCAGTATTTCCCTGTAATGCAAAACCTGCCGACGAAACCGGCCATGAAAAATTCAGCATGCCGCCAGTTTGTTTAATGACCAAATTTGGTTGCCACTGCCATACATAAACTGGTCCACCCCAGGGACCGTCGCCAGCAGTGACTATTTTGTCTCCATCACTGGACATGGCTATTCCCCATGTGCCGCCTGCATCGTATGTGTTCGGCACGCTTTGCGGCAGCCAAGTAATTCCCCCGTTCGTTGATGTATAAACCTGGCCAGCCCACTGAACTGCGTCCAGTTTGCTTCCATCGGATGATGAACTGACAGACGCCCAGCCGACGACCGGAGCATTGGTTGCAGCCCACCACGTCACCCCTGAATTTGTTGAGATATAGATGGGGCCCGCGTTGGCCACCGCGACTAGATTGTTTCCGTTTGTTGAAGAAGCCACGCCGAACCAGCTCTCGTTCGGGGCGCTGGTCTGTAACCAGGCGTTTCCAGAATTATGAGAAGTGTAAATGAAACCGGCCGCATCAACCGCAACCAGTTTCGCGCCATCGGCCGATGAGGCGATTGACAGCCAGAATTGCCTCAGTTTGGCCCCTTTTTCCGAAGGTGTTCCCCAGTTAAGGCCTGAATTATGTGAAAGGTGAATTTGTCCCGGCGCGGTATTGTTCAAACCATCAGAATATGCCGCCGCCGCCAAATGCGTTCCGTCCGCCGAACAGGTGATGGACTCCCAAAAGTTTGTTGGGGCCTTGGTTGGTTTCCAAATGGTTCCGTAATTGGTGGACGTGTAGATCGTGCCGCCATCAATCCCAGCGGCCATTTTTGAACCGTCCGCCGAAATCGCCACACAAACCCAATTTTCACTTGGCGCATTTGTTGCCGCCATCCAGATCGCCCCGGAATTGGTTGATACATAGATGGAGCCGCTATCAGCAACCGCCACAAGCTTGTTGCCATCTGCCGAACAGGCAACTGCCACCCAATTGTCATACGGGGCGGTTGTTAACGTCCACATTTCGTCCGCCACCAGCCTGAAAGTCGCCAAATAGACAATCCAGCCCAAAGCAATATATTGAATTTGTAATCTCCTCATTTCACCCATGTGTCCTGTCTATTCTTAAAGTCTGGTCTATGATTCGCAGATTCATGCCTGATCGGTCAAGGCATTTCAAACCGATAAAACCAAGCGGCCTTTGGAAACGGAGGCCGCTCTTTTATTGGCAATGCGCTCACGTGCCGTCTACTACGCCTCATGCCAAGAAACTGTTTATTGCAGCCATACTAGCCGGTAAAAGCCTTGAACATAGTTAGTCCATAAGGAATCGCTCTGACCGATTGTCCCGCTAGTTGTTTTTGAGTAAGAAACCGTGCCGCCCAAGTTGGACCAAGTTCCATCGATGAGGTTGGTTGTCCATTGGACTTGAAAGACTGACGGTTTAAATACCGGCCAGCTAATGACAAAGCGAGAGCCGTTGTTGGTAACTACGCTGGAGGTGACAGGGGGATAGAATACCGAAAGGTTGGCAACGCTGCTGGTCACGCTGCCACCTGAGCCACTCACAATGACTTGATAATTGCCCGCAGTGGTCGGATAGAGATTGTTCAATGGCAGCACAGGCCAGCCGGCAAACCAGACCTTGCGCACTACACCGACAAGTTGATCCAAAACCAGCAGGTTGCCGTGGGGATCAAATCCAAGGCCATAAACACAGCCCAAGTTTGCATTGGTTGCCAAGCCGCCGTCACCCGAATATCCCGAATATCCTAAAGTTCCATTGCCGGCAACTGTGGTCAGGATCCCATTCGTGTCCACCTTGTCAACACCGCGCCGAGTGTTCGTGACGTCTCCAATGAACAGGTTTCCATCGGTGTCAACACATAGCCCGAATGGGGAGATTTGCGCGTTGGTCGCAAATCCACCACCCACGATGCTGGAACCTCCGCCGGCGACGGTGGTGACGACTCCATTGGTGTCCAACTTGCGAACGAGCCCGCCACCGAAGATATCAGTAAAAAAAACATTCCCAATCTGGTCAACGGCTACGTTTATTGGAAATCCACTGCTAGCGATGGTTGTAATAATGCCATTCGTGTCAATTTTGCGAATGGCACCATTTCCTGTGTCAGTGAAATACAGGTTGCCCAACGTGTCAAAACACAACCCAGTTGGATCTGAATCAAATTCGATGTGTATTTCTGCGTTGGTAGCTTGTCCCCCATCACCGTAAAATCCATTGGTGCCATTGCCGGCAAACGTGGAAATTATCCCGTTGGTGTTCACTTTTCGGATGCGGGCATTCTCTGCGTCGGCAATAAAAATGTTTCCAGAATTATCCACTGCCACACCCGAAGGTCCCCAAAGGTTGGCATTGGTAGCAGGAGCCCCGTCTCCGGAATAATGCAGGGATACGTAATTAGTGCCGGCAACAGTAGTGATGATGCCATTCGTATCCACTTTGCGAACCCGATTGTTGAATGTGTCAGCTATAAAAACATTGCCAGATGAATCTACCGCCATTCCGCAAGGACTGTTCAATTTAGCGTTGGTCGCTGCGCCATTGTCACCAGAATAAAGGGGAGGTGTGGCAGGATATTTGCCCGCATAAGTCGTGATGAAGTTGTTTGCTACATTCGTGCCATTCAACAACCATTGATAACTGAACGGGCCGGCGTCAGAAACACCCACGCTGAAAAATGTGTTTGTGCTATTAGCCAGGACGACTTGGTTGGTGGGTGGAATGGTGATTATCGGCTGAGCGGCCAAGTGTGTTGACTTGAAAGTCAACGCGAGGAGAATTGGGAACACCCATTTCGTTCGACATTGCCAATTTATTTTTATGCCCATGCCCAGATTTGATTATTTTCTTGACTCTGTTCTTTCTCCAGAAGTTTGCAAGCTTTTTTCCGTCCATGCTTGTTTTGATGCCCATACGGGTTCCTACCTGGGATTTCCCATTTGGTTTCATGCCGACGACCGGCGTGGGTGGTTTTCGTGATTTTCTGCCTGCTCCCAGATTATGCAAGTCTTTTTTCCAGTCCGCTTTCAGTTTTTGTCCGGTGCGGAAGGTGTTTTGACGCCATTGTTGGCTCCAATGCCATTTTTCTTCTGGAGGTGAAGACACCGCCTCCGTTTGTGCCGTGATTTTCATGTGATTCCTTCCACTTTTCCTCATCCGGTTGCTGCAGCTGGTGATCTCAGCCGTCCAATCCGTTCCAAAATCGTCTGGAACAACTCTCGCGGCACCGCAACCTCCGCCATCTGAAAGACGATCTTCCGGGAATGGCGCACGACCTTCGCCCCGATCTTGATCAGTT
>Ga0182024_10022641_pt1 | contig 11316 bp, 10 predicted proteins | sample P32metaG_FD_120480 | JGI IMG/M metagenome (GOLD analysis project Ga0182024, IMG submission 120480) | Permafrost microbial communities from Stordalen Mire, Sweden - P3-2 metaG (Illumina Assembly) | ecosystem: Environmental > Terrestrial > Soil > Wetlands > Permafrost | place: Sweden: Stordalen... | reverse complement strand
GGTCTTTTACGACGCACACCCGCAGCTCACCGAACCGCACGTGGTGCGGGCGCTCCGAGACTTCGTGCTGACGGCGAAGAGCGCCGAGGCGACGATCCTCTTCGTGTCGCCCATCGTTGCGATCCCGATCGAGCTCGAGCGCGACATCACGCTCATCGACTTGCCCTTCCCGGATCCGGTCGAGACCGGCGCCATTTTCGACCAGGAGATCGCCGGCTCGGGCCAAGCACGAAACTTTCGGCGTGAGGCGTTCGTTCGCGGGGCGCTGGGCCTCACTGCCAACGAGATCGCCCGTGCGTTCCGTCTCGCTTCGAAGAAGGACGATCCGACGACGGCCCTCGCTTGCGTGGTCGCCGAGAAGAGGAGCGTGCTCCGCCGGAGCTCGACTCTCGAGCTCATTCAATCGGATGTCTCGCTCGACGATGTGGGCGGCCTCGAGGTTCTCAAGGCTTGGCTCCGGATGCGCGTCCTGGCCTTCGACGACAAGGCGCGCGCGTTCGGCCTCGCCGAGCCGCGCGGCATGCTCGTGTGCGGAGTTCAGGGGTGCGGCAAGTCGCTCGTGAGCAAGGCCGCCGCGCGCGTTCTCGGGCTGCCGCTCGTGAGGCTCGACTTCGCGGACGTCTTCGCGATGCCTTCCCCCGAGCAGGCCCTGCGCGATGCCATGCGCGTCACCGAGGCGATCGCACCTGTCGTGCTTTGGGTGGACGAAGTCGAGAAAGGTCTCGGCGAGGGGACGACCGACGCCCGCCAGGCCCGCGTCTTCGGCGCGTTCCTCACGTGGCTTCAGGAGCGTCGCTCGCTCGTATTCGTCGCCGCTACGGCCAACGACGTAGAGCGCCTGCCCCCCGAGCTTTCGAGGCGCGGGAGATTCGACGAGATCTTTTTCGTCGATTTACCTTCGGTCAAGGAGCGTCAGGACATCTTGCGGCTACAGCTCTCGCGGCGCGGACGGGATCCTCGGACGTTCGCGGTCGATCCCCTGGGGGAAGAGCTCGAACATTTCTCCGGGGCTGAGCTCGAGCAGGTCGTCACGGGCGCGCTCTTTCGCGCGTTCTCGCGCCAGCATGATCTCACCGATGCCGATCTGCGCGCCGCGGCCCGGGATACGACGCCGTTGGCGGTCCTCTACGAAGAGAAGATTCAGGCCTTGCGGACGTGGGGCAAGACGCGAGCGCGGCGCGCTTCCGCCGATAGACGCACGCTCGAGCTTTTCGGCGATTGAGGCGAGCTCACGCGGGGAGGACGTATCGCGATTCGACCCACCGCCGCTCGCCGGTGTCGAAGCGGACGAAGCATTGAGGGCCCGTGATCTGCTCCACGACGCCGGGATATTTGTGCCCGTTGGCCCACTGGACGAGCACGCGAGCGCCGGGAGCTCTCCCCGGCGCGTGCTGGACCACGGCGGGTGCGGGCGCGACCGGGGTGACGGGCGGTTGGGGAGGTAGCTTGCTCGCCGCAGGAAGCGGCGCAGTCTGGCCGCGTCTCGTTCGCGCGCGTGGCGCGTCGACCGGACCGGGGGAGGAAGACACCGCCCTTGGATGGTGTAGAGGAACTTGGAAGCCGGTCTCGGCCTTCGGCGAAATACTCGGCTGGGGGGGTTGCGAGGATTCGCTTTCCGAAGCCTTTCGCGCGGGCGAGAAGGTGGCGGGACTCGTCGACGCCAGCGGATCGACGCGCCCTTTGTCGATGCGTACGGCGGAAGGAATCGCCGACGGGTCCGATTTTACGAGAGCGCCGCACGAGGAACAGAACCTGCTCGACTCCTTCAGCGTAGCGCCGCACGAGGTGCAGGAAGCCATCGGCCCTGCATCGTCGCACAACCTTCTGTCCGGCCCATGAACTGATTTCGGCAGGCGGGTTGGCGCCACGTATTGGCGGCGCCGGACCTCGTCGCGCACCTCGTCACAGAGGAGCGTCCATCCGCTGGCGCAAGCTACCGTCCGCGAGGGCCGCTTTGGTCAAGTCTTCTCCTCCAATGAGGACGCCGCGCACGAAGATTTGCGGAAAGGTGGGCCAGCCGCTCCACAGCTTGATTGCGAGACGCTCGCGCCAATTCGAAAAGTAGCTGCCGAACTCGAGGTAGGTGAACGCGATGTTCGCGTCGGAAAGGGCGGTCTTCACGTTCTTCACGTGCGGGTTCTGAGCCATTCCAACGACGACGACCGGTTGCTCGGCGACGGCGCGCTGCACCCGCTCGACGATGTCGGCATGCAGGGCGGTGATCTGACGCAGAGCTTCGGGGGCGATGCGCGCGGGGTCATGCAGCGGGCGGATAGAGCTCATCGGCTCTCCGGCAAGAGAAGAACGCGACCGAACGCGGCCCGTCCCTCGATGTACGCGTGTGCCTTCGCGGCCTCGGACAGGGGAAACTTCTTGTCAATGACCACCTGGAACACTCCTTTTGCTACGCGCTCGATGCACGAAGCGATCACGTTGTGTGTACGTGCATATTCGTGTTTCAGCGACGTGGTCAGGCTGAAGCCGAAGAGAGCTCCGTTCTTGGCCCACAGCGGGTACGGATTGAACGCCGTCGGATCGCGGCCAGCCATCCCGAGATTGACGATGCGGCCTCTGTACGCGAGGCACGCAACGCTGTCCTGTAGTGTTTTGCCGCCCACGGTGTCGACGACGAGGTCGACGCCGTTCGGACCGATCGCGGCAGCGACTGCGTCGATCAAGGGTGACGTCTTGTAATTGATCCCGTGAGTGGCGCCGAAGTCGCGTAGGCGCGCGAGCTTCTCGTCGCTCGATGCGGTCGTGAGAATCTCCGCTCCGGCGGCCTTGGCGAGCTGAATCGCGGCGAGTCCCACCCCGCCGCCACCGGCATGCACCAGCACTCGCTGCCCCGTGGTGAGTTGTCCGAGAGCAAAGAGCGCCTCGTGCGCCGTGCCAAATGCCACCGGAACGCCCGCCATCGCGAGAATGTCGGCGCCGCTCGGCAACGCCCAAGTCATGGCCGCACGGACGGCGAGGCGCTCCGCGTGCGACCCGCTCGCCGTGAGAGCGACGACTCGGTCGCCGACTCGGCGACTTTTCACCTGGGCGCCTACTTCGCGAACTCTGCCGGCGCACTGGTAGCCGACGACGTGAGGGCGGTCCGTGAAAGGCGTGTGGGCCCGGTGAAGCGTGTCCCCACCCTCGACACTGATGACCTCGACGTCGATCACGACGCCGTCGGGAGCGCACGTCGGATCGGCGATCTCCCCATAGCGGAGAACCTCCGGACCGCCGTTCTCGTAGTAGACCGCAGCTCGCATCGCGTCCTCGTAACGCGGATTCGATGCCGTGGCCCCGAACTTCGTCGCTGATTCGTCGCTCCGACGAGGCGCTGCCTTTCGGGGAAGCGGCGGCGGCACACCGAGGGCGTACCTTGACTGAAGGGCTCGTGTTACGGTCTCATGAGGCGCGAGATGCCTTCGACAGATGCTGGCGACGTCTACCAGCTGGCAGGAACCACGCTCGAAGGACGCTTCGTGGTGGAGCGCGTCGTTGCCGAGGGCGGATTCGGGGTCGTCTATCGCGCACAGCAGGCCGTCCTCGAGCGCCCGATCGCGCTCAAAGTCCTGAAGACGCCGGATCGGTTCGACGACGCCGCGAAGCAGCAGTTTCTTGCGGGTTTTGCCGCCGAAGCCAAGACCATTGCTCGCTTCGCGCACCCCCACATCGTGCACGTCTACGACTTCGGCGTGTCGATGATGCCTTCGGGGGTGCGCGCGGCGTGGATGGCGCTCGAGTGGCTCACCGGCGTTACGCTCGAGGACGAGCTCTTGGCTCGGCGCGGGCGCGGCGGGCGATCGCCCGGCGAGTGTCTCGCCCTCCTCAAGCCGATCCTATCCGCGCTGGCGCTCGCCCATGCGGAGGGGGTCGCCCATCGCGACATCAAGCCTGCGAACATCATGCTCGTCCCGATGCCTGGAGGCGCGATTCTGAAGCTCCTCGACTTTGGCATCGCCAAGATCATGGGCGCCGACGAGACCGTGGGTACCGGCGACACACGGACAAGCTCGCGCCAGATCGCGTTCTCGCCGCGCTATGCGTCACCCGAGCAGTTCGTGCAAGGCCGATCCGGGCCATGGACGGACGTGCACGCCATGGGCATCGTCCTCTTCGAGCTTCTCACCGATCTTCCCGCCTTCGAGGGGGACGACATGAACGTCCTCTTTCAGCAGATCATGGGTCGCACGCGGCCGACCCCTGCGACTCGAGGCGTCCACGTGGGCGTCTGGGAGGCGGTACTTTCCCGCGCGGTCGCGCTGTGTCCGGCGGATCGCTATGCCGACGCACGGGCGCTGCTTCACGCTCTCGAGTCCGTCGTGAAGGAGGCTTCTTCGGCCTACGTGACCATTCCCGACAGCGTCCGCGCGGCCGCGGGCCTGCCGCGGGCGAGCGGCGGAGGCGACACGCTTCCGGTCATTTCGACCAGGGATCCATCGGGAAAGGCCGTGGCCCGCTGGAGTGTGACGACGAGTACGCCGACGTCGTCTGCGGTGTCGAACGTTCCAAAAAAACCGCGGGCACGCATATCCCTCTACGTCGTCGGTTGCGCCCTGATGCTCGCGCTTGCCGGCGGAATTGGTTGGCGCGTGATTGCACGGCCGAAGATACCTCCGGTCGCGAATGTCGCCGTAGCGCTCCCGATCCAGGTCGCCCCCGCGCCGCCGAGCGCGATGGCCGCGCCGCCCGCGCCACCTCCTCCGTCCCCTCCTTCTCGTGTCGCAAGCGCACCCGAAACGCATCCGCGCGTCACTGGGGCGTTGCCCCCCGCGCGATCCGTGTCAGGCGCCGGCGGGAAACACGCGGCACTCGCTGCGCCTCTGTCGGCACTCCCCCCGGCGCAAGAGCCGCCTCCCGAAGTCTCGGCCGAACCCGCCCCGCTGCCGCCGCCTCCCACCTCGGTTGTCGAGCCAAGTGTCTCGACGCCGCCGCAAGGTCGCGTCTTTCGCAAGGATCTCTAAGAGACTAGGCGCGTCTCGTAGCCGGAGAGATAGGGGATGCGCGACGCGGTCGCACGGATCTGATCTTTGGCGGCGAAAAGCTCGGCCGTCGAGTCCCAGCGCCCTTCGAGGAATTGCGTTCGAGCGCCTTCTGGCATCGAGAAGACATACTGATTCGGACCTGCCGAGATCGTCTTCGTATGCAGGTCGACCCGTATTTCGAGGGTGGCATCTTTCTCGACGGCAGCGAGCAGTGCTTCCGCCGCCGTAGCGCTTACGACGGCACACGGCATTCCTGTCGCCACGCAATTGCCTTGGAAGATTTCGGCGAACGACTCGCCCACGACGGCCTGGAGTCCACGGCTCCACCGGATGAGCGCCTGAGGCGCGTGCTCGCGCGACGAACCGCAACCGAAGTTCCGATTCACGAGAAGAATGCGCGCCTCTTGGTAGCGCGCATCGTCGAACGGATGCGTCTTTCCCGCGGCGCGAAGCTGTGCGCGGTCGTCCTCGAACGCGTGAACTCCGAGGCCGTCGAACACGACGGTCTTCAGAAAGCGAGCGGGGATGATGCGATCGGTATCGATGTCGTTGCCGCGGAGAGCAATTGCGCGCGCGGTGATCACGATGCGTTTCACGTCTTCCATTGGGATCTCTCCTTCTCGTCAGCTCGCGTGGAACAGCTCGCGCGCGTCGGTGACTTCGCCGGCGAACGCAGCGGCCGCGACCATCGCGGGGCTCATCAAGAGGGTGCGTCCGGTCGGCGAGCCCTGCCGCCCCTTGAAGTTGCGATTGGACGACGAGGCGCACACCTCGCGACCTTGCAGTTTGTCCGGATTCATCGCGAGACACATGGAGCAGCCCGCTTCGCGGAACTCGAAGCCCGCCGCCGTGAAGACCTTGTCGTATCCCTTCTCGATCATCGCGCGCCTTACGGCCTGAGACCCGGGCACGACGAGTGCGCGCACGTGCGGTTTCACGGTGAGGCCCGTGCCTTGGATGAGGCGCACGACCTCTGCGAAGTCGCTGAGGCGGCCGTTCGTGCACGAGCCGATGAAGGCCACGTCCACTTTCGTTCCGCGGATCTTCTGCCCAGCTTGAAGCGACATGTACTCGTACGCTTCTTTGACGACGCCGCGCTCGTTCTCGGGGAAGTCCGTCTCGGCGGGGATGGTTCCGTTGACGCTCACGGATTGGCCAGGGGTGATGCCCCACGTCACCACCGGCTCGATGTCCTCGCCGCGGATCGTGACCACGTCGTCGTAAGACGCGTCCGGGTCGCTGCGGAGGCTCTGCCAGTCGGCGACGGCGCGTTCCCACGCGTCCTTCTTCGGTGCGTAGGTACGCCCCTCGAGGTAGCGGTAGGTCGTCTCGTCGGGGTTCACGTAGCCGCAGCGCGCGCCGCCCTCGATGCTCATGTTGCAGACCGTCATGCGCTCGTCCATCGTCATACGCTCGAGGACGCTGCCTGCGTACTCGTAGGCGTAACCGACGCCGCCGTTCACGCCGAGCTTGCCGATGATATGAAGCGTCACGTCCTTCGCGTACACGCCGGGTCGGAGTGCGCCGGTCACCTCGATGCGCCTCACCTTGAGTTTGTCCATCGCGAGGGTCTGCGTCGCGAGTACGTCTCGCACCTGGGAGGTCCCGATGCCGAGCGCGATCGCGCCGAACGCGCCGTGGGTCGACGTGTGCGAATCGCCGCAAGCGATCGTCGAACCTGGTTGCGTGAGTCCGGTCTCGGGACCGATGACGTGGACGATCCCTTGCTCGCCTTGTTCCGGCGACAGAAAGCGGATCCCGTGTTTTTTCACGTTCCGCTCGAGAAAGACCATCATCTCTTCGGCGAGCGAGTCGGAGTACGGGCGAAGCTGGCTCTTCGTCGGAATGATGTGGTCGACCGTGGCGAACGTGCGCTCGGGCATCAGCACCTCGAGGCCGCGCCCGTCCAACATGCTGAACGCTTGCGGAGACGTAACCTCATGAATGAGGTGAAGCCCGATGAGGAGTTGATACTGCCCCGACGGCAGCTTGGCGACGACGTGTCGATCGAAGACCTTCTCGTAGAGAGATAAACCCATGGGTCACTCCTTCGTAGACGAAGCGGATGCGGCGTAACGTTCGAGCCTCGTGACGAGCAGACTTCCGAACTCGGTAAACTGGTGCATGGCCTTCTTGTCCAGCGTGAGCCACACCTCTCTTACGGCGGCTTCGCGCGCTTCGCGAAGTCGGTCCATGACCCGCTTGCCCCTGGCCGTCAGAGAATAGTGCCGCTGCCGTGCGTCTCCCTTCGCGATCGCGGCGAGGATGAGACCTTTGTCGAGCAGCTGCCGCAGGATCTTCGAGACCGCGGCCGCCGAGCTGTCGCGATGGCGCGCAAAGAGGCTGGGCATGAAGTGCTCGGTCGAGATCTCCTCGAGGACGCCCCACTGCGGATCGCTGAGGTCGACGCTCTCGGCGAGTTGCTCGCGCCTTTGCCGGTAGAGTTCGGCGAGGCGAGCGAGACATGCGATGGCCGCGTGGGCGTCGGCGACGCTCGGACTACTCGGTGACGGTGACGTCGCCGCGGACCTCGATGCCATGGAGATATAATTAACCAAGGTTAAGTATTACGCAAGAGAAAGTTCATCTCGGTCATCGCCGGACGATGCGCTGCAGGTGGGCGGGGAAGCCTCCCATGTCCACGACCTCTTCGAGCGTGACCTTGAGCCCTCGGAGCGTGGCGCGCTCCGAGGTGCGTGTGCCGAGAGGAGAGAGCCACACCAAACGGCCGTCTTCGGCGAGAACGGCGCTTACGTGATCGATGAAGCGATCCAGCAGCGTGGCGAGAGAGCCGTCCCGAACGAGCCGGCGGCCCATGGGCGGATTGGTCAGGATGAGCGTCGTTCGGGGCGGCGAGTGAGCAAGTGCGTCGGCGAGATCGATCTGGACCCCGTGGAGATTCGCGGCAGCGAAGTTCGCGCGCGCGGCGTCGAGGGCGCGCGGGTTCGTGTCCGAGCCGAAGAGACGCGCGTACGGTCCGGCCCGCGCACGTTCGACGAGCTCGACACCCGATCCCATGAACGGATCCCACACGACGTCGTCGTCGCGCGGACCGGCTGCACGGACCAGCGCCGCAGCCAACGCGGGGTGCGACGCCGCCGGGACGTCACGTACGCGGTAGGCAAAGCGCGGATCGTCGAGGCTCCGCGGCGAGAGCTCGACCTGGAGCCGGCCGCCTTCTTCGCGCGCGACGACCTCCCATGTACTGGCCGTAGGGTCGTTGACCCACGCAGGATGGCGCGTCGCGATCGTCTGCGCCGCGCGCCAGGTCGCCGCGCGGCGGTGCCCTCCTTGGGCCCACGCGATGCGGTACCGCACGGTGCCCACCGTCCACGTCTCGAGGGCGCGCCGCGCTTCTTCCGAGCCCAGCGCCGCAGCGAGTCCGTTCGCCGAATCTCCGTCCAGCGGGACCCCGGGCAAAGCGATCGCGAAGGTCGTCGCCGTGCGTACGCGGAAGAGCTCGTTCAAAGACCCACGGAGGCGCGCGAACACGCGACCCTCGCCCCTCCTCGGCGGGTCTACGTGGAGAAGCGCAGGGCACGCGAGGCGCGCCTCTTCCGCCACGATGCGCTCAAGTCCTGCCCTACATCGAAAGACGATGGAGGTCGGTTCGGCGGGGGTACGCCCGGGATCGATGGTGCTCTCTTCGCCACGAGTGCTCTCGCGCGCGATCGTGAGAGCCGCCCGTCCCGCAGCCTGCGACAGAGTCGAATCTTGCGACGCGGCGGTCTGGAGACGCTCGACGGCGCGCGTCGAGCCGAGCTTGCCGAGCGAGGCTGCGATGGCGCGCTGCATGTCGGCGCTCGGACTCCGGTCCCACGCGGCGAGCAGCGCGTCCTCGATCGCGCGCGCTGCGCTCGAGTCCTGGAGCTTGCCGAGCGCGTTGGCCGCGTGACGGCGCGCGCGTGGGTCGGGATCTTCGAGCCCTCGAATCAGCCAGGTCGCTTCGGCTTCCCCTTGGGGTGCCAGCCGTCCAGCGACCCGATACGTGCCCGCTCTCACCTTGGCCTCCCCGTCTGCCGCGCGACTCATGAGATGCGTCAGCAACGCGGGGCCCATCCTGGCCAGCGCCCTCTCGGCTTCACGCGCGACGGCCTCGTCGGGATCCGCCAGGAGCTCGACGACCGCGTCCGTCTCGCTTCGTCCGGGCGTGAAGCCGCGGGCTCGCAGCGCCTCGCGCAGCGCGTCTCGTCCTCTTTGCGGGGGCACGGGCGCAGGTATAGCTCACGACCGCAGTTCGACCCGAATGACGAGACGCAGCCCCGACCACTTTTCGTCGATGGCGCACACTTTGTTGTCGACCAAGCCCGTCGGGAGGGCGATCTCGCGAATGACGTGATCCGTCATGTCGGTCGGTGTCTTCGACGCCTTCTTCGGCCACGCCACCCAGAGGCCGGCCGCCGGCGCCATCCTTCTTCGAATCGACGGCAGCCGGCGCTCCAACTCTGCACGCCAGACGACGAAGCACAGCACGAGATCGAAGAGTGCCTTGCCGATCAACTCGTTCTCGAGGATCGCCGCGACCGGCAGCGCTCCCAACGTTTTCTCGAAGCCTTCGGGCGAACCGAGCAGCGCGATCCGATTCCCTCGCGCGATTCCGAGCTTCTGGCTGAGGGGCTTTTCCGAGTATCCGGAGGTCTTCGGCGGCACGACCGCGACGCTATCACCGAAGCGCACACCAAGAGCGCGCACCGAGAGCGCGACGGCGACGGCGACGGGCGGACGGTCTCGTGACATCCTCGCGCAATGCTGGGGCTCGTGCTCTTCGGCTTCCTTGGCCTCGCGACGCTCCTCGGTATCGCATGGCTCGTGTCGGAGAACCGAGCCGCGATCGACTGGAGGGAGGTCCCGAAAGGGATCTTGCTGCAGATCCTTCTGGCCGCGTTCGTGTTGAAGGTTCGGTATGGGCGTATCGCGTTCGACGTCCTGGCGCTTGCGTTCGTGAAGTTGCTCGGTTTCGTCAACGTGGGTTCTCAGTTCGTTTTCGGGACGTTCATCGACCCCACGAAGTTCGGCTTCGTCTTCGCCCTACAAGTGCTCCCGACGATCGTCTTCTTCTCGGCTCTCACGAGCGTTCTCTATCAAATCGGAGTCATGGAGCGCGTCGTCGGAGGGATGGCTTGGGGGATGGGCAAGATCATGAAGGTATCGGGAGCCGAGGCGACCGTCGTGTGCGCCAGCGTGTTCCTCGGCTCCGCCGAGGCTCCCCTGACGATCCGTCCGTACATCGAAGGGATGACCGAATCGGAGCTGTTGACGATGATGGTGGCGGGGATGGCACACATCTCGGGAGCCGTGATGGCCGCGTACGTGGGGTTGCTCGGAGGCAGCGATCCGGAGCGGCGTTTGTTCTTTGCAAAACACTTCCTGACCGCCAGCGTGATGGCGGCGCCGGCTACGCTGGTCCTCTCGAAGATTCTGATCCCGGAGACGCGCGCGCCTGCGACGCGCGGCGCGATCGAGATCCGAATTGAAAAGACCGCGTCGAACGTGATCGATGCCGCGGCGGGTGGGGCGGCCGACGGCCTCCGCCTGGCGTTGAACATCGGCGCGATGTTGCTCGCGTTCATCGCGATCATTGCCCTCATCAATGCTCCTTTCCAGTGGCTCGGCGCCGCGACGTGGGGGGTTCGAGGAGGCTCGATCAACGGCTGGGTGTCCGGCGTCGCCGGGCATCCGTTCGAGCTCAGTCTGCAAGCGGTCTTCGCGTGGGCACTCGCGCCGGTGGCCTGGCTCGTCGGCGTGCCGTGGAGCGACGCGTCGCTCGTCGGCAGCTTCATCGGTGAGAAAATCGTCATCAACGAATTCGTGGCTTACATCGACTTGTCGAAGCATCTCGAACAGCTGAAGCCACACAGCCAGGTCGTGGCCACGTACGCGCTCGCGGGTTTCGCGAACTTCTCTTCGATCGCCATCCAGATCGGAGGCATCGGAGGTCTTGCCCCGAGTCGCCGGCACGATCTCGCCCGATTCGGTTTGCGCGCCGTACTCGGCGGCTCGCTCGCGACATTGATGACGGCAACGATCGCCGGCGTTCTGTCGTAGATTTGGCGTCGGTCTGTCGTAGGCGTAAAGGGTGCGCGACTTCGTCAGCGCTATTTCGTGGGAAGAAGCCCGTAGACGACGAGCTGGTTCGAGAAGGTGGGCACGTACACCTTGCCGTTCGCGACGGTCGGCGGGGTGAACTTGGCCCAGGAGCCGGACGTGTCGCGCGCGGCGTTCGTCGCGCTGCTCCAGATCGGCTTCGTCACGGACGTCGCGTCGTATGCTTCGAGCACCCCGGGGTCGATCTGATTGTTCGGGTTGCCCGTAGGCGCGTAGGTGGCCCAAAGGAGGCCCG
>Ga0182024_10022640_pt1 | contig 11317 bp, 5 predicted proteins | sample P32metaG_FD_120480 | JGI IMG/M metagenome (GOLD analysis project Ga0182024, IMG submission 120480) | Permafrost microbial communities from Stordalen Mire, Sweden - P3-2 metaG (Illumina Assembly) | ecosystem: Environmental > Terrestrial > Soil > Wetlands > Permafrost | place: Sweden: Stordalen... | reverse complement strand
TGGTATTGCAGGTCCCGGACCGCCGGATAGCATCGCTGCAAGGTGCGCATCGGTTGACTCATGACAGTGGCTGCATTGCACTCCGGGAATCAATTTGTCCAGGGTGAGTTGCTTTCCCTGAACGGCATTCGTAGCGTGGCATCCAAAACAGCGCAGCTTCTCATCCTGGTGAATCAGTCGCCCGGCAGCGTCGTTGAGGTCCAGCGGTATGGTTTTTTCATACCCCATTGTGGTCCCTAGACCATTGAGTTCCCGGAACCAACTCACGCGGCTCTCATACAACGCTCCATCTTTCTCCAGAATGTAGGTCTGGCCCAATGCAGCACTGCCTCCCATGGCCCACGCGATGGGGAAAGTGACCGTGTTGGTTCCGTCGGTAACGGAGTATTCGCTCGCGCTCCCCTTTCGTTCGATTCGGTAGGAGTACTTGCCCAGGGCTACTGTAAGAAGAGGATGATCGATGAGAACCTCGCACTTGGCGACCGCTTCGAGCGCGTGCGCCATGAATGTGTCGGGCTGAGTCAACGCCTCCACGTGACACCGCGCGCACGCACCTGGCGCCACAGAGTTCGTTTGCGCCACCGTGGCTACAGGTAAAAGCAAACACAACAGGAGTGCATGCCTTTTCATGACCGCGGTCCCTCGGGAGCTAAGGCCCAATGATTCTGCGGGATGGATGTACGGGCCGAACAGGCTGCGGAAAACGCTCTGGTTCGAAGGGTACGGGCTTCACGAAAGCCCTCATCCCACAAAAACAGGGACATCAACAGAGGTTCCCTGGAGCACAAGAACCCGGACATCACTGAAGCTTGGCGCCGGGCTGCTTGGCTTGCGCTTCCGCCGTCAGTTTCAGAACAATCTCCCGCTCTCGCTTGCTATCTTCCGGCCGCTTCAGCCGGTAGTAAACCAGCGACAACGAGACGTGCGCTTCGGTAAATTGCGGCGACTGTTTTACCAAACCTTCGAGAATCCGCTGCGCCTCCTCGAGATGGCCTTCGTCGATCGCGACCAGCGCCATCTGATAACGAACTCCGGGGTCTCCCGGTCTGGTCTCCAGTGCGCGCACGAAGTATTTCTCGGCTTGTTCATAGTTTTGTTCCTGCCTCGCCGTCGCGCCCAGTTGCAGGTTGGCATCGAAATTGTATGGATCCACGCCCAATTCAGTCTTGAATTCTTTCGCCGACATGTCGGAGTCGCCGGTAAGCACCAACGCCTTGGCGTAGAGGACATGCACCTCGGGAAGATTGGGATTCAGCGCCACCGCCTTGGCGAACTCGTCCCGAGCGCCGGCAAAATCCTGAACGTTCAATTTTGCGGTTCCCAACATCATGTGGGCTTCAGCTGAGTCGCCGTTGCGCAGAATCCGATCGACCAGAATCTGCCCCTCCTCGACGCGCTTTTGCCGGATCAATGCCGTCCCCAGCAGGTACGCGATGGCCATGTCGTCTGGATACTTCTGCTCCGCCGGCTCCAGGACGCGAATGACATCAGCCTCGCGTCCCATGCGTAGATAACAGTCTCCCAGCAACAGCACAGCCTGGTGGTTTCCGGGATCCTCCGCATGAACCTTTTCTAATTCGGTTGCCGCATCGTCGATCTTACCCATCTTGTAGTAAAGAAGGGCGAGGTTGAGCCTGGCCCCCGCGAGTTTGGGCGACTGTTTGAGAGCAATCTTGTATTCGGGAAGAGCTTCTTGATAGCGGCCCAACCCAGCCAAAGCAGCGCCCAGGTTGGAATGAATTGCAGTGGCCTCGGGATGCAGTTTCAGAAATTGTTTATATTCCGTCACCGCGCCCTCAAGGTCGCCTGCCTGCTGTTTGTGCATGGCGTCCTGCACCAATTCCTGCGGGGTCTGCGCCCACGCGATTGCACACAGACTGAACGCTAGAAGGGAAGCAGGTTTCCACATGGCGACATCGGGGCCGAGTCAGAACCCAGTTTACAGGAAAGGAAAAAAATGGGAAGGCAGATACGCCTTCCCATTTAAGTCGCGCGATCTACAGCCTAGAAGTAGAACTTCGCTCCAAACTCCACCACGCGTTGGCCCTGTTTTTGCGTCGTGATGCCAAAGTTGGTATTCGCCTGGGTAATGGCTTGCGTCACTGGATCCTGCTCAAACTGCAGGGTCAGTTGGCTGCCGCTCGGGAACGAATACAGAGGATGATTCAGGAAGTTATACGCCTGCATGCGGATTTGGAGTTTCCTTGATTCCCCCATGGAGAAGTTCTTGAACAGCGACAGGTCCGAATTGATGAACGCAGGCCCGTAGGACACAGGAAGCAAGTTCGGACCATTCTGGCCAGGCACCGTCGGCGGGGCGAAGCAATTGCCATTGACGAACTGGTGCGCGACCGCGTGCCCTGAGGGATTGCAGGTAACGAGTGGGCTCAGTGTCTGGTCACTCGTTCCCAGGATGGATTGGTTGTTGATGGCTATGCCTGTCGGGTTCACCGTGCTGATCGAGCCCGGGATGATGGCAGCCGATTGCGGGCATGAAATGCCCGCAGCCGTCTCGGCGGCGGTCGCGACGCAGGTGTAAGCGGCGCCGAAGTTGACGTCTGGAGTCGCCGCGTAATTGCCGCCGTAGGTAATATTAGCCCCGCTTTCCAGCTGTGTGACGCCGGAGAGTTGCCAGCCGTTCACGGCTCCGTTCACCAGGTGGTTGGAATGGACCCGGTCACCGAGGTTAAGGGAGTAGGCTGCGTTAAATAAATGCCTGCGGTCGGAGGGCAACGGGCCGTAGTTGGCCGCCAGGCTGAAGGGGTCATTCGTAGGCGCGACGATCCCCATGGCCTTCTGGAAGGTGTAGTTGGCCTGAATGGTATAGAGCCCGGCATGGCGCACCCAGCTGACCTGCAGAGCGTTGTAGTTGCTGTAAAGGTTGTTGGTGGACTCGACGATATCGCCATACCCTAGGTACTGCCGAAAGTTGTTCGCATTCGCAGTCGCCGGATTGGGCTGGCCCAGCAATGCGCCGGCTTTAACCAGGTTGATGTTGCTGCCGAACCCACCCTGGGTATTCTGCAGGTCTCTGCTTCGGTTCCCTACGTAAGAGAGCTCCATAAGGCCCTGCCACGGAGTCTGCTGGTCGACGTTAAGACTCCAACCTTGAGTATAGGGTTGGTTGTCATCCTTTCCATCGACAGCCGCAGGGGCGGCAGGCGTCGCTGCCTGGTTTAGACACGAAAGGTATGCGGTAAAGAGAGCCGATCCAGCCGGGGGATTGGTGGGGCAGCCGGTCGATCCGACCCAGTTGCTGGGCGACAAATTGGCATTCGCTACGCCGGCAGATGCGTCCAGGCCAGTCGTAAACTGGCCAGAGTGGTAGACAAACTCGCCCCAGCCCCCGCGGACAACCGTTTTGCCTGTCCCCATGACGTCGTAGGCGGCTCCGAACCGCGGCTGATAAAACAACGTTCGCGTCGGGAATCCGCTCACCGGAACGGATTTGTCTTTGGCGTGCCATTCAAATCCGCAGTAGGTGGGTGAAGACGCGCAACTCTGCGCCCACTGAGTCGGGTCAAAGATGGAATAGCCGAAGCCTAGAGCATCTTCCCACGGTTGAAAGTGGCTGAACCGTATGCCCAGTTCCACGGTCAGCTTTCGGGTCGCTTTCCATGAATCCTGGACGAAAAACTCGTACGTACCATAGTGAATATCGTTAATTCGATTGAAGTTGGCTTCCTGGTAGTTATTGAGATTGCCGGTCAGCAAGTCAGCATACTCGTTGCCGTAGCTGAAACTATTGCTGCTTGCAGAAACAGTCGCCTCTCCGTTAGTGAGGTCGTTCCCCGGCTGCGAATTCCGGATCCATTCATAGAAGAAACCGGCCTTGAACGTGTGGTCGCCCTTCACCTTGGTGAAGGTATCGCTAAGGCTGGGCATCCACTTGTTCGCGTATAAGCCTTCGGAGGCTCCTCCAGCTTCAAAGCCGCCGGGATTGAAGACCAGCGCTGCTTCACTCGGTCCAAAATTGCCGAACGAGGGGATCTGAGCGACGCCATTGCCGAAGAGACCTTTGTAGCTGTATCCAACGTTCGAGCGATCAACCTTTGCCGGATCCGCGAACACATTGGGGAAGCCAACGAAGGTGTACGCGATGATCGTTTCATTGGTCATGGTCGAATTGAAAACATGGGTAATCGATCCGGACCATGAGTCCGATTTGTTTTTGCCCTCGATGGCGCTCGGGTAGGGCACCTGGTCGCCATTGCGCCACCAGAGACCAACCGGGAACTGCTGGACTTCGCGCTGGTAGTTGTAGCGCACAAACACTTTGGTAGCGTCACTGATGTTGTAATCTCCGCGAATGGTCCATTGGCGGTTGTTTTGATTGAAGATTTCCGACTGAACGTAGTTGTATCCCCCGGTGCTATTGGGATTTGCATTGACCGCGGGGAAGAGTTTGGTCAAGGCGAGCATATTGGGATCGATGCACGTGCCGTTGGCTGGGCCGGTACAGGGGCTCAACTGGGTGGTGCCGCCGAATTTCGCGATCGCGGCGTTGGTGAGCTGTCCAGGAGCCTTGCCGGATGCGGTGACGGTGCCTTCCTGCGCTACCGATGCGGGTGAGAAATCGCCCCCAAGCTCACCGGGAGTCGGCACCGTCGCCCGGAGCAACCCCGTGTCCAGCACCTGGTAGTAGTATTCAAAGCCGGTCCAGAAAAACAGCTTGTTGCGGTTCTTATTGAAATTTAGCTTGGGTATGATCACCGGGCCGCCAATCGTGCCGCCGGGATAGTAGTAAACGTCCGCCGGTGCTTTCACGCCGCTGAAGTTGTTCAACCAGTCATTGGCGTTGAGCGCGTGGTTGCGGGCAGAGAAAAAGGCGCTGCCGTGGAAATCGGTGCCACCGGCCTTGGTGACAGAAGTGATCAGGATCGGCCCTTTCTGATCTTCTGCGCTGAAGTTTGAGGTCAGCACCTTGAATTCCTGCAGAAAATCAGAATTAGGGTTGACTGGCGTATCGCAGTTGCACCCAGGATCGGACACGTGCGCGCCGTCGGCCACGATGTCTAAGGAGTTAGTCGGTAATCCGTTATAAGAATAAGCGGCGTTGAGAGGGCTCTGGCTCCCTGAATCTCCGTTGGCATTAATGCCGATGGTTGCGCCGTTGTAGTTCGACTTATTGCTGGTGCCGTTCTCGACCCCGAAACCGGGAACGATCTTGATGTACTCGGCGGCGTTGCTGCCCACCTGGGTAAAGTTCTCCAGTTCCTTGGTTCCCAGCGAAAACGACCGCTCACCTGAGTCAGTTGTCGCCAGCGCAATGCTCTCCGCGTTCACCGAAACGGTCTGGTCAGCCGTACCAACGCTCAGCGCGATATTGACATTGCGCTTTTCGCCGCCGCCCAGGGCGATGCTCGATGCAGTGTAATCCTTGAAGCCCGCGGCCGCGACCGACAGATTGTAGCTACCGACGGGAACCGACGCAAAGGTGTAGTAGCCATCTCCGTCGGCGACCGTTACGCGAGCCGAACCCGACACGGCGTCTGTCAGCGTGATCTTTGCGTTGGGAACAACAGCGCCGGTGGGATCGGACACAACGCCGGTGAGCGTTGCGAAGACGCCTTGAGCTAGTAAGGGTTGTCCAGCGATGAGAAGAAGGGAAAAGAAGGCGGCAAGCCGCGACCATCTGCGTACGTTCACTGATTCACCTCTCCAAACAAAGCAAAACAAAAACTTCTGTAGCACGATGCTTAGGCGCCGCGCATATTTTGAGATCGAATGGTATGTAAATTCCCCAGCTGTGACACTGTCAAGCTAATTTCATGACGTATCCAAGCACCTCTGCTGAACTACATACCGATCGTTCCCACAACGGAACTAACACCGCCCGCGTTGACTTGGGTCCTGCTTCTGATCCCGCGGTGGGGAGCTGGCCCAGTAAACCTCTTGTTTTCAGCTACTTTCCCCAGGAAGAAACAAAACGCCGCGTGACCCGTGGAAGCGCATGCCGGGGTCGAACTCCCCGTGCGCAGTGAGCTGCCTTCGAAAAACGCTGCCAGTTACAAACTGTGGACCAGAGGGCGAACGCATAAAAAAGAAGAACCATCCGAATCATTCAATCCCCTAAGACGAAATAGCTGACTTCCTCAGCAAATCTGCTGCTTACTCGATACAGTTCGTCAAGTAAGGCCTCCGCCTAATCGCCGAAGCTACCCTACAGAACCGTTTCTTTATCAAGCAAAACCGTTTCTGTAAATAGACCGGCCTGAGTAAACCGCAATGCCCGCAGAACTGTCAAGGATTATTTTTTATCCCGGACTAAGTGCCGGTGGGGGGCGAATCAAGGAGAAAACCGAGCGAAGGATAGACACGTTCGGTTTTGACAGGGATAGTAGAAAACAACACTCGCTAAGCGATTTTTTGGAAGCGTGCCTTTGATCCGCAGAAAAGTACCAGAGAAGAACGAGCGCATTACCCTGCGCACGCTGGCCAATCATCTTGGTTTGTCGCTGACGACCGTGTCGGTCGTGGTCAGCGATTCCCCAGCTGCGCAGGCGATCCCGCTCGCCACCAGGAAGCGGATCCTCGCCGCAGCCAGCGAATTGCATTACCGGCCCAACTACTTCGCCCGGTCGCTGCGCAAGAAGCACAGCATGTCGGTCGGGGTGCTGGTGTCGGAGATGAGCGAAGGCTACTTCACGCTGGTGATGAATGGCGTGGAAGAGTACCTGATGGCGGCCAAGTATTTCTACTTTCTGGCCTCGCATTACTGGCAGCCATCGCTGCTGGAGAAATATCCGAAGATGTTGCTGGAACGGTCCGTGGACGGTCTTCTTCTGGTGAATACCCCGACGCCGCCGCTGGTGCACGTCCCTATCGTTTCCATTTCGGGACACGAGGCGGTGGCCGGCGTGACGAATATTCAACTGGACCACAAGCAGGCGGCTCGTCTGGCGTTGAAACATCTCGCCGACCTGGGTCACCGCAGAATCGCGTTTATGAGAGGCCAGGCGGAGACGGTGGACACGGATTGCCGTTGGCGGGAGATCATGAAAACGGCCCGCGCCTGCGGCATGGAGGTGCACGAGGAGTTGCTCATCCGTCTGACGGAAAATAGTTGGTCGCCCGCCCTGGGGTACGGCCCGGTAAAGGCGCTGCTGTCGCGCACCAGGAATTTCACCGCGCTCTTCGCGTTTAACGACATCTCCGCCGTGGGCGCGATTCGCGCTTTGCACGAAGCTGGATTGCGGGTGCCGGATGACGTCTCCGTGATCGGCTTTGACGACGTGCTGAGCGCCCCCTTCGGCATCCCCAGCCTGACCACCATTCGCCAGCCCCTGCGCGAGATGGGTCAACTGGGGGCGGAGTTCCTGCTCAACCGCATCAACCATCCCAAAACGCCTTACCCCGAGCAGGTGGTCATGCAACCGGAACTGGTCATACGGGAATCCACTGCCAGGGCCCGATTCCCTTCCCCGGCGCAAAAACGAATCACGCCTGCTTCGCGTACGCGAAGGTGAGGCGGGCGCGGCCGGTTGGCGGGGGAATTAATGCGCGGAAAGCGCGGTAAGCGCAGTAAGTTACCTCTTGAGTACCAAGGTTTACCCCAATACAGACATGGCTGCGGTGGTGGAAGACGATGCATGCAGACGGCTGCGGCATAAGGTTATAGATACGATCTCGCAGTCTTTGGTGGCAGACAAAAGGAAAATTCTGGCCCTTGATTGAGCGGCGTGCGCGATTGCAAGAGTTCCGCGCGGTGGTCCCGATCGGCAATTTCAGTTTTCCAGTTGTTTGTTTTTTCGACAATGGCCAAGGTTACCCGGAACGTAAAGAGGCTGTGTAAGGGGTATCGCGGCGCCGTGACAACTCCCGCTCAATTACTTTTCATTACCGTGGTACGGTTTTTCGACTGCGTCCTGGTGACCCAAGAAATCAGTATGCAGGGTACGCTCGTTTTAATAGTAACAGATATTGTGGCTAATCACGGGCACCCAAAAACTACTCGGTTTTTTACACGGAAGATGCAATCTTTGCCTACTTGTGTCTTCAGCTATCTTCCTATTTACTAAATCCCTCAGGCCTACTTATTCCCTCAGGATTCTTATTCCCTCAAGGAGCATCATGTCCCTCATCAAGAGAAATCATGCGCATCGGAGCCTCGCAGCAACGTGCCGTCCGGGTCTTTTTCTTCTCGCGGCCTTGTCTGGCGCCGTGCTCTCCCCTCAAGCTTTTGCGTCGGATGTCACTGTCGGCAGCCCAGTGAACGGCACGCGGATCTCGTCTCCTGCATTGATACGGGCGCACAACGTCGGATGTGACGGAGTCGCCCCCACCTCCTTCGGCTATTCGATCGACAATGCCAGCGGAATCGTTCTGGGCGCGACTCCCTACGACATCGACGTCACAGCCCAAGCCATTCCCGCTGGAACCCATACGGTCCACTTCAAATCATGGACTGGTCGTGGCGAGTGCCCGACCGTCAACACTACATTCACGGTCGGGGCCACAGCGGACCCGGCGCCGGCCGCGTCGTACGGCATTCCTTCGTATGCCGTTTCCTCCGGCGATTTGGATGGTTCAGGCAGCTGGGCGGAGGGGCATGATGGCGGCACGCCTGGGGAATCCAGAGGATCGATGGTGTATCCGGCAAGCACTCCCTTGTATGACGATGCCCGCAAGTTTTACATGACCTACTCCGATCGCGCCGGCGAGCGTTGGAGCCTCTCCTTTGCCAAGGACGCCAAGGCAACGTATTTCGTTTTTGACACCTACGTCTACTTCCCCAATCCCTCGGAGGTATTGAACCTAGAGTTGGATATGAACCAGGTGATGCCGAATGGCGAAACGGTGATCCTGGGAACCCAATGCTCCAGTGTCACCGGTACCTGGGAGTCCGCCTACACGTCAGGAAAGTATGATCACTGGCTTTCCTCAAACATCAAATGCAATCCCAAGGACTGGAAGGCCAACGAGTGGCATCACGTGCAGATCGGTCTCCATCACGATGACAACGGGGTCGTCACTCATGACTGGGTCAACCTGGACGGCGCGCACAGCGTTTTCGAAGGGGCGGTGCGTGAATCTGCGCATTTCCTCGGCTGGGCAGCGGGCGGCATCGACGTCCAATACCAGATCGAAGGAGCAAGTTCCGGCAGTGGATCGGTCACTTCTTATATTCACAAAATGACGGTTTACCGCTGGCAGTAATAAGCAGGTCCTATCGCAGCGACGCTCACTGGCCTGCCCGTGGCCAAGCTGATTCCCTTTTCGGCTTGTGAGGCCAGCGACGACGAGCGCGCAACAACGTCCGCTCAATTACTTTTTATTACCGTAGTACGCTTTTTCGAGTGTGCCCTGGTGACCCAAGAAATCAGTATGCAGGTGACGCTTGTTTAAATAGTCACAGAGATTGTGTCAAATTATGGACACCCAAAAACTACACGGTTCTTTACACGGAAGATGCAATCTTTGCCTACTTGTATCTTCAGCTATCTTGCTATCTACTTATGTCCTCCCTGTTTAACTTATTTCCCCAAGGAGCGTCATGTACCTTACCAAGAGAAATCATTGGCATCCCAGCCTCACGCTAACGTGCCGTGTGGCTCTTTTTCTTCTCGCGGCCTTGTCTAGCGCCGCGGTCTCCCCTCCCGCTTTCGCGTCGGATATCACTGTTGGCAGCCCAGTGAACGGCGTGCAGATCTCATCTCCTGCATTAATACGTGCGCACAACACCGGATGTGATGGAGTTCCCCCTTCTTCTTTCGGCTATTCGATCGACGATGCCAAGGGAATCGTTATGGGCGAAACTGCCTATGATATCGATGTCACACACCAGGCGATTCCTGCCGGAACCCACACGGTCCACTTCAAATCGTGGACCAGCCGCGGCGAGTGCCCGACCGTGAACACTACATTCAAAGTAGGCGCCGCTGTTGAGCCCAAAGCGGCAGGCGCCACCGTTGAGCCCAAAGCCGGCGAAACCGTTGCGACGACGTCTCCCAGCATTCCTTCCAATGCGATCTCGTCCGGTGATTTGGACAGTTCCAGCAAGTGGACGGAAGATCATGATGGTGGCACACCTGGATCATCCAAAGGATCGACGGTGTATCCGGCCAGCACTCCCTTGTATGACGATGCGCGCAAGTTTTACATGACCTACACCGATCAAGCCGGCGAGCGTTGGAGCAACACCTTTACCCATGACACGGTGTCAACCCATTTCGTTCTGGACGTTTACATCTTCCTCCCCAATCCGTCGGAGGTAAAGAACATAGAGATGGATATCAACCAGGTGACCTCGAATGACGAGACGATCATTTTATCCACCCAATGCTCGGGGGAAATCGGCCAATGGGAATACGGCGACTCGGTGGGTAGTCACGATCACTGGAAGTCCACGGGTATCAAGTGCAACCCCGCGGAATGGAAGGCCAATACGTGGCATCACGTGCAGATCGGTGAGCATCGCGATACCGGTGGGTTCGTCACCCATGACTATGTGATCCTGGACGGCGCTTACCACGCTTTCAATAATGCGACGCTTGAATCTGCGCATTTCCTCGACTGGGGAAAGGGCGACGTCAACACCCAATTCCAGATCGAAGGGGCAAGCTCCAAGAGTGGAACGGTCACGGCTTATATTCACAAGCTCACGATTTACCGCTGGCACTAGAGCATTTTCATTTTTGGTGGAAACAGAGTGACCGATCCCGTCGCGGCTTTTTCTCAAGAAAAGCCGCACCTCGCGGCGCTCGCCAGTGCAGAGTACAAGTGAAAATGCTCTAGGAAGCGGCCGGTCGTTCGCGGTGCACTCCCACTGAGTGCGCCGCGGACACCACCCTTTGTATAGATGAGTATTCGCGGTGAGCCTTCGCAGGCGCGACGGTTACTTCGCCGCACATTCCTTGCTCCCGGTGTCGGCTATGCTCGCGATCAGCCACTTGCCATCGCTGCGAACAAGAACGAACAGATCCGTTCCACAGTGATCCGGCTTGCCATCCACGAGAAATTCAAAGGGCGCCCACACCATGGCCAGGTCACGATCGATGCGCACCAGCGGATCGTGAATTCGTTCCTCAATGTGGGTGGTTGCCGGTTTCGCTATGTGGTCCGCGAAGGCCTCAATGGTCATCCGCGCCGGCTTGCCGTCGCGCATCAATACCAATACCGTTCCCGGCAAGGCCGATGCCGTGATGGCTGCGGCGTCGCGCGCGGCCATACCGTCAAACATCGCGTGAATGGGGACCAGGACCGGCGCTTGCTGCGGCGTGGGCGCCTGCCCGGCAGCCGGGATCGGCCCCACTGCAAGGCCGATGGCGAGTGTTCCCGCGGCACACAAGAGCGACTCTGGGAGGGAGAAGGTTTT
>Ga0182024_10022639_pt1 | contig 11317 bp, 9 predicted proteins | sample P32metaG_FD_120480 | JGI IMG/M metagenome (GOLD analysis project Ga0182024, IMG submission 120480) | Permafrost microbial communities from Stordalen Mire, Sweden - P3-2 metaG (Illumina Assembly) | ecosystem: Environmental > Terrestrial > Soil > Wetlands > Permafrost | place: Sweden: Stordalen... | reverse complement strand
GAGACGTGCGGCCAGATCCGCTGCCTTGTCGAAGCGAAGGACGAAGCGGCCGCGGAGGTGCATCACGTCGAAATCATGGACGCCAAACTGCATTACCATGCGCGGACCGACGAGTTTTACCACGTCATCTCCGGGCAGGGCACCATGATCCTGGACGATGAAACGATCGAGCTGCACCCCGGTGTGGTCGTCTATGTGCCGCGCGGCGTCAAGCACAAGGCCATCGGCAACCTTACGGTGCTGACCATCTGCATTCCGCGCGGCGTGCTGGATGACGTGCATGAACTGGAGTAGTCGGAACAAATACGAACCACGGATGGCACGGATTGAGAAACACCGACTTCAAGGATTGCCGTGATGGCCGACGAATCCTGCGAAAAACTGCTGACCGCCGCGCGCCAGGCGCGTCGTCACGCGCTGGCTGCGTATTCGCACTTCCAGGTCGGCGCCGCCCTGGAGACGAAAGCGGGCAAGATCATCACGGGCTGCAATATCGAGAACGCCAGCTATGGTCTGACGATGTGCGCCGAGCGCGTGGCCTTGTTCAAGGCCCTTTCCGAAGGCGAACGCGAGTTTCTGCGCATGGCGATCGTCGCCGACACCACGCAGCCGACGCCACCCTGCGGGGCCTGCCGGCAGATTTTGTGGGAATTCGCGGGGGATTTGGAAATCATCCTGGCGAATTTGGAGCGCGAAACGGCACGATATCGGCTCAAGGACTTGCTGCCGGTGCCGTTTGACGGTGGGATCTTGACGAGCGCCGTAGGACGGGCTTCCTAGCCCGTCCATCAACCTGAATCAGCGTGCGCGATTCCGAAGCGCTCTCCGTAGCCGCATTCGCAAGAATGCGGGCATCGCTCGCTTCACCCGCATTCTTGCGAATGCGGCTACAGGCCGAGCTTCTGCCATTCGGCCGGCAACGGAGCCGTCACCGTGATCGCCTCATAGCGAATCGGGTGCAAGAAAGTCAGGCTGCGGGCGTGCAGGGCGATGATGCGATCGCGCGGCAAAGGTCCGTCGGGCCCAAACGGCAGCTTCGAGCCATAGAGCACGTCGCCGCGGATCGGCCAACCGCGGGCCGCCGTCTGCAAACGGATCTGGTGCATGCGCCCGGTTTGCGGCAAGAACTCCAGCATATCGCCCTCGGGAGTCCGCTTAAGGCGACGATAGGCCATCTCCGCGAGGCGAGCGTCCTCGGTCCCTTCCGCCACGATTTCGGAGCGGGCTTCCTCCTTGATCTTTCTTAGCCAATCGCGCCAGACGCCCTCGGCCGGTTCGACGGCGCCCTCGACCAGGCCCCAGTAGACCTTGGTCACCTGCCGATGTTCGAACTGCTCGGCCAAGCGCTGGGCCGCCTTGGAATTGCGGGCGAAAAGCACGACGCCGGAGACGGGCCGATCCAGCCGGTGCGGGATGCCGAGATAGACATTGCCGGGCTTGTGATACTTTTCCTTGATGTATTCTTTCACCTGGGACTCGAGTGTGGGAATGCCCGGCGGCCCCTGGGTCAAGAGCGGGGCCGGTTTGGCGACGGCCAGGCAGTCCTTGTCGTCGAAGAGAATAATGAGGGGAGACGGCATGGCACCTCGACCGCAGCGAGAATTCCGCTTGCGGCGTAGCGTGTGTCCGACGCTACGCCGCAAGCGGACACGATGAGTCACTTCCCTCCCGGCGGCACATGCTTCTTGAGCCACGCGAACACCTCGCGGTGCCAGAACTGACTGTTGCGCGGCTTCAAAACCCAGTGCCCTTCATCCGGAAAGTTGATAAACCGCGACGGCACACCCTGCCGCTGCAAGGTCGTGAAGAGCTGGATGCCTTCGCTGACCGGCACGCGGAAATCGAGATCGTTGTGGATGATGAGCATCGGCGTCTTGAACTTGCTGAGATTGGCGGCCCGGCGGTGCGGCGAATGTTTCTCGTAGGAGTCGCGGACCTTGCCCCAGGGTGGGCCGCCGTGCTCCCATTCGTCGAACCAGAGTTCCTCGGTCGTCGCATACATGCTGTCGAAGTTCCAGACGCCGCAATGCGTGATCAGCGTCTTGAACTTCGGCGTGTTGACGGCGAACCAGTTTATCATGTAACCGCCGAACGACGCCCCCGCGGCGCCCATGCGCTCCGAGTCGATCCACGGCTGCTTTTCGAGATGAGCGAGGCAGGCCATGAGATCCTCATAGCATTTGCCGCCCCAATCCGCGGAGATTTCATCGACGAACTTTTGGCCAAACCCGGTGCTGCCGCGCGGATTGGGCAGGGCGACCACATAGCCTTGGGCGGCCCAGAGCTGCGGGTTCCAGCGAAAACTCCAGCCGTCCTCCCAGGCGCCTTGCGGGCCGCCGTGGACGAGGAAGGCGAGCGGCCATTTCTTCTTTTCATCGAAGCCCGGTGGTTTCAGAATCCACATTTGCACAGGGGTGCCGCCTGCGCCGGTCACCGTGACCGACTCAGGGCGAGACAAATCGAGCTGGGCCAGGAGCTTCTCGTTCGCCTTGCTGATATTGCGCACCGTCCAGCTCTCTTTACCATCCGCGCCCTTGCCCCAGGTAGCGGACATCACTTCGGCGGGTTGGTGCATGGCCACGCGCGTGAAGGCGACAGTGTTGCCATCGCGACTCACGGTCAGATCGTGATTGCCGTGCTGATTGAGAAAGCCGCTCTTTTGCACGGTGCCGTCATTGTCCTTGACTTTCGCGGCAAAATAACAGCTTCGGCCCTTCTCTTCTGCGTTCACGTAAATCATGTCCGAATCGGGCATCCACGTGAAGCCGTCCACCTGGGAATCGAATTGGGACGTCAGGCTCCACGGTATCCCCACCCCGTCGGCAGGCAAGAGCATCAGCTCCCAGCGATCGGCCTCAAAGCCGGGTTTTCGCTGAGCCCGATACGCCAACCATTTGCCATCAGGCGAAAATTGCGGCCCGGAATCGGCGGCCTTGTTCTCCGCAGTCAGATTCTCAACCTTGCCGCCCGCGATCGGCACCCGGCAGATGTCGTAATTCGTGCTCCAGGCCTCGTTTTTCTCGGGCACCGCGGTGAACACCAGGTATTTGCTATCCGGACTAAACGTGAAATCGTCGCCGGTCGAGAAGGTGCTGGACGTCGGAAAGGCGTCGCGATCTCCCGGCGTGACGTCGCGCGGATCGCTTGCCTTGCCGGCTTCCAGGTCGATGACGAACAGGTGCTGGCGTTTGTCGTTGACGTATTCGTCCCAGTGGCGAAAGAAGAGCTTGGTGAAGACCTTCGCCTTGACGGGATTCTTCTCCTGTTCATCCTCGCGTTTCTTGTTCAGGGCATCGCTTTCGGCGAACGGCTTGGCGGAATACTCAGGCCAAACTCCGGAGACGAAGGCGATGTGCTTGCCATCGCGAGACCAGACGGCCCCCGAGGCGCCGGTGCTGATGGTCGTGAGTTGTTGGAATCCGCCCGGAGTCCCTTTTTCAGGGGGCGTGGCCAGCCAGAGTTGGCTCGTGCCGGAGCGAGTGGCTTCGAACAGGATCGAGCTGCCGTCGGGACTCCAGCGTGGCCGGCGATCGCCCTTCGACGCGCCGACGAGCTGTACGGGCGGCGAGGAGCGGTCGGCGGCCGCGATCCAGAGGCTGCGGTTGATCTTGTTCGCTTCCATATCGACGACGCCGAGGCCGTAGACGACCCATTTGCCGTTCGGGCTGATCTGCGGATCGGCGACGCGCTTGAAACTGAAGAGATCGTCGATCTGCATCGGCCGCGGTTGGGCTTGCTGGCCGAGAACCGGTTGGAGCGTGAAGAAGAGGCACAAGAAACAACCGACGAAGCGATTCATGGTATTCCTTTCCCGTTGGCATGACTTCCCGCTGTCTTCGTTTAGCGTTCGCCTGGCCCTGGTTGTGGAACATCTCACAGCCAGGGCCAAGCGAACGCTAAACGAAGACGGCGGGTGGCGATGTTCCAGCACGCATGGCACCGCACGCGGCACAACTACTCCACATCATATTGGAGGAAGGTCCAGTACGTGGCGCCCTTGCTGGTGAACTGAGCGCCGATCTGTAACTTGCCGGCCGACGCGGTGACCGTGCCGACGAACTCCTGGCCCATGCGCTTGAGCGGCTGTCCCGGGCCATTGTTCACCAACCCCATCGCGGAACAGCCGGACGCTTCGAAGCGAAATCGATAGGTATCGCCGCGCTTGAGCGACTTCGGCAACGGCGCTTCGACGATTTTCAATGGTGCGTTAGGATCCCAGGAAATCGTAACGAAGCCGCGAAAATCCTTGGCATCGAGCGCGGCCTGGATGTCCTTGACGGCGGCCCCGTAAAGCACCAGTTCGTTCGGAACTTGCAGCCGTTGCCGGAAGCTCTTGGCCGAGATGGGTTCCTTCAGCAGCTGATGAGCGGGGGCCTCGGGGTAGTGGCTGAAAATGAGCAATTCGGGCGGCGTCAGAAAGAAGAACTCGCGAAAGCGCTTCTCCCACTTCCTCGTCTCGGGGCTCACGTTGCCGGCGCCCCAGGTCGCGTCCACCAGATACCAGCGGCCATCCAGCTTGACCGCGTTCCAGCCGTGATTGGTCTTGAGCGGGTCGTCAGGCTTGGAAGTGTCGCTGCGCACATAGCCGGGAATGAACGCGGCTTCGAGCTTCGCTTCATCGCACATGGCCTTGAACAGCCGGCCATAACCTTCGCAGGTGGCCTGACGCGTCGCCAACGTCTTCTGCGCCGTCGCTCCGCCAAGCTTGTTGGCGAGGAATGCCGGCATGTCGTAGACGACGCGATCGGTGAGCCAGCGAAAAATGGCCCGCGCCTTCTCGGCATCGGTCTTGGCCGGGCGAATGAGATACGCGGTCAAACTGGCGACGGAAGCTTCCACATCCTTGGGCGCTTGCAGGGCGTGCTTGTCGATGGCGGCGTAGGACGAATGCTTTGAAGGACAGAGTGGGCCAGGCTTGTCGCTGTCCTTGAGTTCTTTCGATTTCTGCCCGTGAACCGGGGGCGCAAAGCAAATGGTTGCCGCGATCAGGACGATGCAAAAGCTGAGAATGCGACGAGCGGTGAACATGCGAACCTCCGGCGAGATATCGATCATTTCTCGCATTATCGGAGATCGAACGGCAACCTGCAAGAGTGTAGTCCTCACGCTCCGCGTGAGGATAGGGCGCAGCCCTTGTAAACCGCGGCCTGAGCCAGAGCATGCATTCTTTGGCTTGCCTACGCGTCCCGGTTTTCCGAAACGAGGCGGCTTCAGAAAAGAGCTGCGTATTATTGAGGGCTGCGCCCTTTCCTCACGCGGAGCGTGAGGACTACACTACCCCATCACCGTCGGCGGCGGCTTGCCCGGTCCGTCGTTACCGTCCATTTTGAAGTGTTGCCAGATCATCGGCCTGACAAACGGCTCAATGTGCAGCTTGACCGTGCCGTTTTGAAAGATGCGAATGCTGCCCGACGATTGACTGACGGCCACCGCGATCGCCTTGGTCTTCTTGCTGATGGCGGCGGCGGCCCAGTGACGCGTGCCCAGGCCCTTGCTCAGCGTGATGCCTTCCGCCGGCGCGTCCAGATACATGCACGCCGCCTCGGCCACGCCGTCTCTCTGGATAATAATCGCCCCTTCCAGCTGGGCGATGTCCTTGATCTGCTCGCGCACACGCCGATCGCGCACATCCCGCTCAATCCGAGGATAGCCGCGAAACGGATTGAAGTTCAGCGGCCTGGACATCGAGAGTACCTTCTTCGTGTCGCCGACCACGAACATCGTGCCGACCGGCTTGCCTTCGCGTCCCTCCCGGCCGATCTCCGTGGCCAGGTCCACCACGGCACGCAGCGTCTCCAGCGGCACCTGCGTATCCAGGGTCCGCAGGTCCTGAGAGCTGAGCCTTTCGAGATGTTCGCTCAGGTGGATGAGACTGAGACTGTCGATCGGCTCCGGACGGTCGAGTTCGGCGCCGATGCCATTGTACAGAGCGACGACGTGAGCCCCGGAGCGCAAGCGTTCCTGGGCGACGGCCTCGAGCAGGGCGAGACTCATGCGCTCCTGTGTCGGCGTCGGGCCGGGGTCGATATCGAGCACCACCAGATCAGGATAGACCTGCAGTTTCTTGGTCAAACTGCGATCCTGGGCGGCGACGAGCAATTTATTCGGCGGCAACAGTTCGAACACTTCGGCCCAGTCGAGATCCGTTTCCGTGAGCAGCAGCACGGCGTCCGCCGGCAACGCGTCGGCCAGGTGCCGGGCGGATTGCATGAGGGCGGTGGTCTGTGGAGGCAGCGGCATAGTTTCTCAAACACCCTGGTGAGTTGTGGCGTCTCGAAGGGTGTTGTATCGTAACTCGGGGAAAGGAATAGGGCAATCGGAAAAAGTGCAGTCCTTACGCTCCGCGTGAGGAAAGGGCGCAGCCCTCAATAACAGTCGGTCCATCCGCTGAGTGATCTGCCCTCGGGCCGGCGAAGTGCGAAAGATACCGAGTAAGCGCCGCGGCTGCTGAGGGCTGCGCCCTTTCCTCACGCGGAGCGTGAGGACTACACTGCCACCGTTCGCCCCATAGGATATTGGTGACATACTATCGACAAGGAGGAATCGATTCATGCACGAAACCATTCTGCAGTCCGTGGGCAAGACACCGCTGGTCCGCTTGCGGCGCGTCACCGAAGGATTGACGGCCAGCGTCTATGCCAAGGTCGAATCGCAGAACCCCGGCGGCAGCGTCAAGGATCGCGTGGCCATGTCCATGGTCGCCGAAGCGGAGCGGCGCGGCTGGCTCAGGCCGGGCGGCACCATCATTGAGGCGACGGCCGGCAATACCGGCGTCGGCCTCGCCATGTTGGCCGCGGTCAAGGGCTATCGCTGCATCTTCGTCCTGCCCGACAAGATGAGCGCCGAGAAGATCAGCCTGCTGCGGGCCTATGGGGCCGAGACCATCATCACGCTCACCAATGTGCCGCCCGATTCACCCGATAGCTACAACGGCGTCGCTGACCGCTTGGCTCGCGAGATTCCCGGCGCCTGGAGGCCGAACCAGTTCACGAACCTGTCCAATCCCGAAATCCATTACCGCACCACCGGCTATGAAATCTGGGAACAGACCGAAGGACGCATCACCGTGTTCGTGGCCGGCGTCGGCACCGGCGGCACCATCTCCGGCGTCGCTCGCTATTTGAAGGAACAGAACCCCGAGATCAAGATCATCGGCGCCGATCCGGAAGGCTCGATCCTTTCCGGGGGCACTCCCAAGTCGTGGAAGGTCGAAGGCATCGGCGAGGACTTTGTGCCCAAGACGTTCAACGGCCAGCTCGTGGACGATTGGGTGCGCGTCAGCGACACCGAATCGTTCCACACCGCCAAGGCCCTGGCCCGCCGCGAGGGGCTGCTGCTGGGCGGCTCCAGCGGCACCGCCACCGCCGCGGCCTTGCGCTACGCCCGCCGGCTGGGCAGCGAGCACCTGGTCGTCGTCCTCTGTGCCGACACGGGCCGAAATTATCTGAGCAAGTTCTTCGATGACACCTGGCTGGCTGTGAACAAGCTGGAGATGAACGTTGAGCCGATTTACTCGATCGGCGATCTGCTGCGCACGCGTGGCCCGCGCACGCTCAAGACGATCTCTCCGGCGACCAAGATCACCGAAGCCATCAACCTGATGCAGGCCACGGGTATCTCGCAGCTTCCCGTGCTCCAGGACGGTAAGCCCGTTGGCAGCATTCAGGAAGTCACGGTCGCGCGCGTCCTGCACGATCTAAGCGATCCCGACAAGGTCATGGTCAGCGAAGTGATGGCCCGGCCGCTGCCCTTGCTGGAAACCACCGTCCACCTGGACGAAGCATATCGTTTGCTTTTGGCAGGAAACACAGGTGTGCTCGCGGTCAGCGATGGGCAGGTCATCGATATCATCACGCGTATCGATTTGATCCAGTATTACAACCAGCTGCGCGGCAAGTAGCGGGTAGGGTGGGTCGAGCAACGCTGTGAACGATTTTTACCCCGAAGGGGTTGAATCTCAAAGCCCAGGGTTGTGTACTCGCAACCCTGGGTAAGAACGGCAAAAGAGGCGGATTTACCCCGAAGGGGTTACATCAGGCCCATCGTTGTCGGCTTCGGCCGTTTGATGTAACCCCTTCGGGGTAATATAGCTCGTTTCTCCTTCCATCCCAGGGTTGCGAGTACGCAACCCTGGGCTTTGAGATTCAACCCCTTCGGGGTAGGAATTGCCTACGACTTGCTCCAACTTACGAGGCACATCGCCCCGAGAAGGATGAGAATCATCGGGAACAGGATGCCGTTGATTAGCGTCACGAACATTCCGCCCGCGCCGCCGCCCAGCAGGGCCTTGAGCATGAGCACCAGGCCACTCCCGACCAGGGCGATACCTCCGATGAGATCGATCGGTATGCGGCGACGAATGTACGGCTTGCGGTCAGCTTCTTCCTGAGCCTTCTTCTCCAGTTCGGCGACAATCTTCTGAGCTTCCGGATTGGGTTGCGTCGATCCGGGCTGGACCTGAGCGAGCGGCGGCGTCACGGCGATTGGTGCATCGTCCGTTTCCAGTTGCGGGGCACGCAAGATGCCGTCGCAGTCATGGCAACGAACCAGGCAACCGGCGAGCGAGTCGGGGACCTCCAGCGACTCCTGGCAATGGGGGCAGCGGACCGGGAGCACCGCGATTCCTCGTGAAGGGATTCCCGGCTTCTTCGTTTGCGTTCGCAGGATGCGGCGAACGCTAAACGAAGAAATCGGGAAGGCATTATTCGAGCACCGCCTGCACCACATTCCCCGCGACATCGGTCAACCGGAAATCGCGGCCATTGTACCGATAGGTCAAACGCTGATGATCGATGCCGATCAGATGCAGGATCGTCGCGTGCAGATCGTTGACGCTGACCCGATTGTCGGCCGCCCGCAGCCCAATTTCGTCGGTTGAGCCGTAGAGGGTGCCGCCCTTGACGCCGCCGCCGGCCAGCCAGGCGGTGAAGGCGTGCGGATTGTGATCGCGACCCGTGCCGCCGGTCTGGATGATCGGCAGCCGGCCAAACTCGCCGCACCAGATCACCAGCGTCGATTCCAGCAGGCCGCGGGCCGCCAGGTCGGTCAGCAGGCCGGCGATGGGGGTATCCGTCTCGCCGGCAAACCCGGTGTGATTGGCGGCGATGTTCATGTGCCCGTCCCAGCTGCGTTCGTTCTCCTCGCCGCCGGAGTAGATCTGCACGAACCGCACGCCGCGTTCGACCAGTCGGCGGGCCATGAGACATTGCTTGGCGAAATGGCCGCAGCGCGGATTGTCGATGCCGTAGAGTTGCTGCACCCGTTCGGACTCGCGGTGAAAATCGAGCGCTTCCGGAGCGGCCATCTGCATGCGATACGCCAGCTCGAACGATTCGATGCGTGCGGCCAACTCCGACTCGGCCGGATTCTGCTCGAGCCGGCGGCGATTGAGCCTCGCCAGCAAATCGAGCTGGGCCCGCTGCTGCGTTTGGCTGCGTTCGTCGCCGCGAAGGAGGTTGTCGATGGGGGCCCCCTGCGGCTTGAGCGCGGTGCCCTGGTAGATGCTCGGCAGAAAACCCGAGGCCCAGTTCTGCGCATAGCCCTTCGGCAACCCGCGGCCCAGCGTGTCGTACATGACGACGAAAGCCGGCAGATTTTGGCTTTCGGTGCCGAGGCCATAGGTCGTCCAGGAGCCGACGCACGGGAAGCCCATGCGCGTCATGCCGGTGTTGATCTTCATCAGGGCCGGCGAATGGTTGTTCGAATCGGTCCAGCAGGAATAGAGAAACGCCATTTTATCGACGTGCTGGGCCATGCGCGGAAAGATCTCCGACACCCACGCCCCGGACTGTCCATGCCGGCGAAAGCGAAACGGCGACTTCATTACCGGCCCGACTTGCCCGGTGAAAAAGCCGGTGTTCTGATCGAAGTTTTGCAGCCGCTGCCCATCGCGACGGACCAGATCGGGTTTGTAATCCCAGGTATCGACATGGCTCGGGCCGCCGTTCATGAAGAGCCAGATGACCGATTTGGCCTTGGACGCGAAGTGCGGCTGCCGTGGGGCGAGCGGATTGACCGCGGTGTCGGCATGGGCGCGGGGAAGCAGCCCTTGCTGATCGAGCAGACCGGCAAGGGCCAGCAGACCGAAGCCGCCGCCGGTGCGACGCAGGAACTCGCGGCGCGACGGGTAGGTCGATGGCGGCGGGGCGAAGAAACTGGGAATCTGCATGGGAAACCTCATGTCGGGATCAAAGCATCTGGACTTCCACGGGAATGTTGAGGCCTTCGTCTTGCTGCTTGCGAGAGAGGTAATTGAGCCTTTCCAGGCCGATAACCTTCCCCTTCTTGTCCTTCATCAGAATCACGTCATCGGACAGTTCTTCGCATACCGACTCTTTCTTCGGGTCGTCGAACCAGTCGGTGAGCGTGTTGCCGACACGATCGTAATACACTCTCACTTTGTCCACAATTCGTCACCTTTCTTCATTTTTTCGGTGAAATATGCGGTCACGACAAACTTTTCCTCAACGTCCATAGCTGTTTCCTTCCTCCATACTAATCCGCGACCGGGGGTGTCCGCAAGCAGCAATTATTGCTGACAAGGAGAGCCGAGCACCGCTTGCCGGTACCAGTTCCAGAACTGCTCCACTCCCTCGCGCACCGAAACCGTCGGCTCATAGCCAAGCAATCGCTGCGCCTTGCTGATGTCCGCGAAGGTGATGGCCACATCCGTATCCGGCAGCGGCGCGGCCACAAGAGCAGCCTTGCGCCCGGTCGCCTCCTCGATGGCGTGCACAAAATCGGCGACCAGCACTGGTTCGCCACGGCCCAGGTTGATGATCTCGTAGCCGAGCGGGCGATCCAGCGCGGCCACGACGCCCTGGGCAATGTCGCCGACGTAGGTCCAGTCGCGCTGCATCTGGCCCTGGTTGTAGAGCGGCACCTGCTTGCCGAGAAAGAGGTTGTCGAGCACCTTGTACGGCATCATGTCGGGCCGGCCACGCGGACCATAGACGGTGAAGAATCGCAGGGCGGTGAAGTTCAACCCGTGCAGATGATGGGCGGTGAAGCCGAGCATTTCGGCGGCACGCTTGCTGGCAGCGTACGGCGCCAGAGGCCGATCGCAGGCGTCCGTCTCACGAAAAGGAATCTTTTCCGTGTTGCCATAGACCGACGATGTGGACGCGAACGCGATCTGGCTCACTCCATGTCTCTTGGCGGCTTCGAGAATGTTCAGTGTGCCGGTCAGATTGACGTCGAAGTACAGCGTTGGCTGGTCCACGGAGGCCCGCACGCCGGCCATCGCGGCCAGATGCGCCACCGCGGCGAACTTGTCCTGAGCGAAGAGCCGATCGAGTTGATCGTGGTCGCGCAGGTC
>Ga0182024_10022638_pt1 | contig 11317 bp, 9 predicted proteins | sample P32metaG_FD_120480 | JGI IMG/M metagenome (GOLD analysis project Ga0182024, IMG submission 120480) | Permafrost microbial communities from Stordalen Mire, Sweden - P3-2 metaG (Illumina Assembly) | ecosystem: Environmental > Terrestrial > Soil > Wetlands > Permafrost | place: Sweden: Stordalen... | reverse complement strand
GTCGCCGCGTCGTCGTGACCGGCCTTCAGCGCGAGGCCATGGACGCTGGCGTTGAAACTTTCCGTCTGCCGCGCATGGCACGTGGCGCAGTTAACCAGTGCAACCGGCTTATTATCGTCAGGATGCTTGACGGTGATGTCGGTATGGCAACTGATGCAGTCATTTGTTTTGTGCGCGGACGATTTGAACTTTGCCTCGTCCACAAACAGCGAGATGGCGTTGCCGGCGGAATTAGTTTTAAAGAGCGTGTTGTCGCCGTGGCAATCGAGACAGTCGTGGTTCTTCACCCCGGCAAACACCGGCAGTCCGCCGAGCAAAAACAGCGCAAAGAAAAGGAGGCCGCGATTCATACCTTATTTTTCAGGCATCCGACCAAATAAAACTCTCCCTGCGTTGCCAACTGCTTGCCAATTTTTGATGCGGGCAAACTGGTTTCTTCGGGTCACTTCCGAACTTGACGCTTTACTTCCGGCCTGATTGGCGAAAATCTTCCGCTAGAATTTATAAATGACCACTCCCGTTTCCCATCCGCGCGATCCGCTGCACGGCATCACGCTGGAGACCATCCTCAACACGCTCGTCCAGCGCCACGGCTGGGGCGAGATGGGCCGGCGCATTCCCATCCGCTGTTTCATGTTCAATCCGACGGTGAAATCCAGTCTGACGTTCCTGCGTAAAACGCCTTGGGCCCGCAAAAAGGTGGAGGACTGGTTCATCGGCGAGCTATGAGTTTGCTTCGGACCCTTCATCTTCAAATGGCCCATTGACGGCGGACAATCCTGGTTTAAACTTCCCCGCTCGTTGTCGCAGACGAATCCAAAGTTCTCCGGCAACCGCGTAGTGCAAAGGTTTTATCCCCTGTCCACGCAGCGGCCTTCAGGCCGGAGAAACATATTTATTCCATGCTGACCATTCGAGAACTCAAGATGACGTTTGGCGGGCGCGTGCTGTTTGAAGACGCGTCGTTCGGCGTCAATTACGGCGACCGCGTCGCGCTGGTCGGGCCGAACGGTGCGGGCAAGACCACGCTCTTCTCCATCATTCTTAAGCAGCTCGAACCGGACGCCGGCACCGTGCTGCGCGATGAATGGACGATGGTCGGCCATCTGCCACAGGAGGCCGAGGCGAACGGCGACGAGACGATTCTGGACGTGGCCACCGGCCGCGTGGACGAACTGCCGCGCCTGGAAAAACGCCTGCATGAACTGGAAAAGGCCGGCAACGTGTCCAGCCCGGAATATCTGGAGGCGCACGCCAAACATGACGCCCTCAATGATCCGCAGGTGGAGACGAAAGCAAAAAAAATGCTGCGCGGCCTCGGTTTTCGCGATGCGGATTTTGCCCGGAAGGCAAATGAAATGAGCGGCGGCTGGATCATGCGCGCGCGATTGGCGCGGTTGCTCGTGATGGAACCGGATCTGTTGCTGCTCGACGAGCCGACCAACCACCTCGATTTGCTCGCGTTGCTCTGGCTGCAAAATTATCTGAAGAATTATTCGGGCGCGGTGCTGCTGATTTCGCACGACCGCCAGTTCATGGACGAAGTCGTGACGCAAGTGCATGAAATCTCCGAGCGCAAGCTGCTGCCCTACACCGGCAATTACACCGACTACCTGCGCCAGCGCGAGGAACGCTACGAGCAGCAGCTTGCCAGCTACAAAAACCAGCAGAAGGAAATCGCCGACTTGCAGGCCTTCGCCGACCGTTTCCGTTCCATCCCGTCCAAGGCGTCGCAGGCACAAAGCAAGCTCAAGCAGATCGAGCGCATGGAACTGATTGAGAAGCCGCTCGCCCCGCGCAAGCCGTTCCGTTTTCAAATCCCGCCGCCGCCGCGCGGCGGTCAGCGCGCCGTCACGCTGAACGGCATTCACATGGCCTACGGCACGACGAAGGTTTACACCGGCCTCGACCTGACCATCGAACGCGGCGAACGCACCGTGCTCGTCGGGCCGAACGGTGCCGGCAAATCCACGCTGCTGAAAATTCTCGCCGGCGTGGTGGATTTCCAGAGCGGCGAACGCGACCTCGGCCACAATGCCAAGATCGGTTACTTCAGCCAGCATCGCGCCGCCACGCTTGACCCGGAGAAGTCCGTGCTCGAGGAAGTGCAGGCCAGCGCGCCGGAGATGCGCGAGGACGAGGCCCGCGCCGTGCTGGGATCCTTCATGTTCCGCAAGGACGACATTTACAAGCTCACGAAAATTTTGAGCGGCGGCGAAAAGAGCCGGCTCAATCTCGTGAAATTTCTCGTGGACCCGCCGAACCTCCTGCTGATGGACGAGCCGACCACGCATCTGGACATCCACACCGTCGAGTCCCTCACGCTGGCGCTGGAGCGTTACGAAGGCACGCTGGTGTTCATCTCGCATGACGTGCATTTCATCCGGCACCTCGCGACCAAGGTGCTGCACATCAACAGCGGCCAAGTGACGCCTTATGTCGGCGGCTACGAATATTTTCTGGAAAAAACCGGCATGGCGGAAGACGCCCGCGCCGCCCTCACCGCCGGCTGAGTCCTTGCGGCTGGCCGCTGCCGTGGAAATTTTTTGAAAGATTGCCGGTTTGGGAGCGTATTCTACATGGAGATTGCTCCATTCATGAATTCAAATCCTGAAATTGATCCGGCCTGTCGTGCCGAAAATCCCCGGTGGGTGGTCACCGATGAATTTGCCGTTTGCCTGACCAACCATCCTTTATGCCCGCACCTGGTGGTCAGCAGTGGCTACCGCCTGTGCTTCCACCCTGGTCGCGATCAAATCATCAGCCAAACCGGCGCTGGCTCGGATGGGTGCGGTAAGTGACGCGAGGCCGGGCCGCGTTGCCGAGCTGGCCTTGGCGGACACTGCCCGGCGGATTCACCTGGCCGTCCGGCAAAGCACGGGATAATTTTTAATATAGCCGGAAAAAAACCGGGCTGGGGGCATTCGTGATTTCCAAGCCGCCAAAAGGAGTGCCGTTGGTGACCGCCGTCCAGTTGCCGGAAGCCAGATTGGTCGTCAGCAGCAGCCAACAGTTTAGGTTGTTGACAGTCGGAAACAACACCACCGGCTGGCTGCCATAAGTGCTGATGCCCAGTTCAAGCATGGTCAGCGCGGCCCCGGCTTCGATCTGCTCAGGGCGGTTGGTGTTGTTATAAGCGCCGTCGCCCAGCTGGCCGAAATAGTCTTCGCCCATGGCCCATAGACTGCCGTCATTTTTCATAAACAAGTTGTGGATGTATCCGGCGGAAATCGCGATGGCGTTGCTTGCCACAATCTTCTCCGGCAGATTGATTCCATTATAGGAGGAATTAGTGCTATAAGTGTCATCGCCTGACTCGCCAAAGTGGTTGTCACCCATGGTCCACAGACTGCCGTCGCTTTTAAGAAAGAGGCTGTGCAAGTAGCCCGCAGCAATGGCCGTGACATTGCTGGCCACAATCTGTTCGAGATGGTTGCTGCCATAGTTTGGGTAAATACCGAAAGTGCCGTCGCCCAATTGTCCATAGACGTTGTCACCCATGGCCCACAGGCTGCCGTCATTCTTTAAGAAAATACTGTGGTAGCCGCCGGCAGCAATCTGGGTCACGGTTTGCGCCGTAAGGTTAAGCCGGAAAAAGGCGGTGCCGGGGGTGTTGGTGATTTGCAGACCGCTGAAGGGAACACCGCCGGTGACCGTCACCCAGCTGCCGCACGTCGCATTGGTGGTCATTTGCAGGACATAATTGGTTGTTATGGGGGCCGGAAAGAAAACCAGCGGCTGGCCCTCATAATTAATGACACCGGGCGGCGACACAACCGTCAGGACCGCCATGCGGCTGGTGACGCTGCCATAGTTGTTGGTTATCATCACATCGTAACCGCCCGCATCCGCCGCCGCCACGTCCGGCAATGTGTAATTGGTGCCGGTTGCATCGGGAGTATTTGTGCCCATGAACTGCCACTGGTAGCTCAGGGGTGCCCACCCCGAAGCCGAGACGCTGAACCCGGCGGTGTCGCCCAGGGTGGCAAGCCGATCTTGCGGTGGCACGATGATCTGCGGTGCCACGGCGGCGATGGTCACAGCGGCCACGCCGCTGGTAGTGGCACCAAAAATGTTGGTGACAATCACGGTATAGTTGCCCGTCATGGCCGGCTGGACATTCGTCAGGTTCAAGACGGTGCTGGTCTGGCCGGTCAGATTTGTGCCGTTCATCCGCCATTGATACGCCAGCGGCGGCTGTCCCACCGCGGCGACCACAAGGCTGGCGTCCTGGCCTTGTGCAAGCATGAGGCTGGCCGGCCCAAAGTTGCAGATCACCGGCGTGGTGTTGAAGGGGCTGCCAGACTGCTCCGTCACAACCATGTTATCCATGGCGAATTGCGTGCCGCTCTTGCCACCATAGTCGGGAGAGGGCGTGCCGCCGGAGGAGATAAAATCCACCTCGGTCACACCTAGAAAGTTGAAAACAACATTGGTGGGCGCTGTGGCGCTCAAGGTAAAGGTCGAGTCATAAAGCACGGTGCCGCCGAGATACCCTTTTGCCTCCACCAGCAAGTTGTCGTTCCAAGCTGCTGTCAGATAGGCGGAAAGCAGGTTGAAGGGAGTGGATTGGCTGAGGCTGGCTTCGTCCCCTGAACCATTGAAGGCGACATCGCTGGCGGAAATCATCCCCGCACGATAGCCGCTCTGGGGTTCGAGAACTCCATTGATCACCAGGAAATTGCTCCAGTTCAAACCATCGTAACCGTCCGTCAGCGCGGGCCAGTATCCGGCCTGGAGGTTGAACTCGTCAAAGGTCGCCACGCCCATGAATCCGGGGACGACAGTGAGGATGGCGTTCGAACTCAGGCTGCCGCCCTGCGCATTCGTGATCGCCACGGCATAAATTCCAGACAGGTTGATTTGGATATTGGTCAGAACCAACGTCGCGCCGGTGGCTCCCGGCAAATTGGTTCCATCAAACGTCCATTGATACGAGGGCGGATCGCCATAAGCCCCCACCGTGAACCACACCGCAGTTCCCGGCGGCATGGTCTGGCTGGCTGGCTGCTGAAAAATAACCGGAGCCGAAGGGGTGATGGACAAACTGGCCGCCTGGCTGGCGACCGTGAGAACGGTGTTGCTGACGGTCACGGAATAGGAGCCGACGCTGGCCGGGGAGACGTTGTTAATGGTCAAAATGCTGGTAGCGGATCCGGAGATATTGCCGCCATCGGTCAAACTGGTGCCGTCAGCCCACCATTGATAGAACAACGGCTGTGCCCCGCTGGCGGCGACCGAGAAAACAGCCGTCGCTCCGAAGGGGACGGCCTGGCTGGATGGTTGGTTGGTGATGGCCGGCGGAGCCAGGACTGAAAGCGTATATTGGCGCCCAATCGCCGCAGAATCCGCCAGATTAGTGAACCATACGGTGTTGGTGTAAGTTCCCACCTCCAGATTGCCGGCCGCCGCATTCAAGCTTGCCGTCACCAAGGCGGTTGCTCCCGGTGCCAGCGTGCCGCTGGTGGGTGAAGCGGTGAGCCACAGTGCCGGGTTGGCCAAGGTCCAGCTTATGGTGCCGGTTCCGGCATTGGTCAAGGTCAACGTCTGCGAAACTTTCGTGAAGGGTCCACCGGCCCCGCCAAAGGTATTGAAGCCCGCCGGCGGAACAATCTGTAGAAAATCAGGGGTGACCAGGGCATTGATCAGGCCGGCACCGGCCGGGGTTCCCCAACCCGTGCAAAGGTCGTAACCCGGCCCCGCAAAAAAATTTGTGAGGCTTTGATCCCAGGTGTTGTCGCCGATGGTGACATCATGAAAATCGGAACCATATTCGAGCTCTTGGCCGCCCACTCGCCAAAGCCTGCTCATTGACCAAGGCCGTGAAGCCGGCCCAGAGCGGAGCGGCCGCACTGGTGCCTCCACTCGATGTTTTACTGCCATTGTCATAAATGACATAGACATTATCCGCCGTCAACGCAACGTCGGGAAGATTCCGCATGGTTGTGGATCCGTGGTTGGCCGACATGTTGACGCCTTGCTGCCAGGCTGGAATGCTGACGTCGGTGCTGATGCCCCCGCTGCTGCCAAAATCGCCATCCGGATTCCAAGCATACCAAGAATCGGAGCCCCAATTCCAAACGGATTCCGAAACCCACGCGCCGCCCGGACCGCTGGTGGTGAGGGTGGTTCCGCCAACAATCGTTATGTTAGGATCTTCGCATGACCCACAATAAACCGGCCCCAACCAGGCATCGCCATCGCCGGAAGCATTGAAGAAAGACTGTCCTTGGGCGGCAAACTGTTGATAGATCTGTTCGGTGGCCGCATCAGTCGAATAGCCCCAAGAGGCGCTGATCTGTTTGGCGACATCATTGGTCGCGATGCAGTTCAAAACGTCATCGGGCAGCGCGCCCTCATATACCAGGATTTGATCCAATCCCGGAGCCATGGAAAGGGCCATCTCAATATCGAGCGAGATTTCGAGGTTGGCCACGCCGGGCGATCCGTCGTAACCGTTGATCAAAACCGGGGTGACCGGCACATTGGGCAGGCCCGCCTGGGATTCGTAGGCGGTGATGTCGTCTGAATAGAACCCTGAATTAAATTCGACCAGTCCGACCGTCTGACCGCTGCCAGTCAGCGTTACCCCCGGAACATAAGCCGCGCGAAAATCGTTGCCCATGAATCCGCCTCCGGGTGCCGAGCCGGTGGCTGGCATTGCGACGCCAACGCCCAGCGCGGTTGCGCCTATCTGCTGGTTCCTGGGCTTGGTAAGATTGAGGGGACGCGGCTGGATGAAATCATCAAGACCGGAGACATTCAGCACGGGCACGGCCAGATCAAGCGACGGTTCCAGATCCGGAGCGAAGAAGGTGCGGTTCTCCGTGGGATGTTGATACCGGTTGATCCTGACATGCAGGGTTCTTTCTACATCTGCCACCGATCCCCGCACATCCAGCAAGGTGCGGTTCGGATGGGTGCCGGTCACCGCAAACCCGTTCTGCCGGACAAAAGCGATGACCGCCTGATAATCCAGTTCCGTCGGCCCGAATTTTGCCGCGAACTGCGCCGGTGTCAAATAATGATGATAATTGGCGCTGGCCGGGTCATATAGCTGCTGAAGAAGATTGGTGAGCGCCTCCCGGTTTCGCAACGGCAGCCCGATGGCGAGTGCCAGTTGATTCGTGCCGGCCAGCCGGCCAGGCGGCTGCAGATGCAAGCGGGCCACCACCTCCGGCACATGCCCGGATAAAACCTGCCGGGCCGTCGCCGAGGCTGGGGTGAGCACAGCCATGACCATCGCCATCATCATGGCCGGAAAGAGCCGTTCTGATTTCATGCGATCACCTCTGAAACTTTCTCAACCGGTATTTAGAGTATGATTTCCATTAATTTATTCAATAAAATAACGGTAAATTGCAATACTTCTTCACCGCCATTTTTTGCGCGCACGAGTGCAACCAATGGTTGGAATATGTAGGTCTTATTTCAAGCGGGGACATTGCCGCGCGATATCCCCGTCATAAACCGCTTAGTCAGCGGGTTCGCTGGTGGAAAGCCACCAGCCGTCGCCCCACACCAGGCGGAGGCGTCCGGCTGACTATTTCGGCGCAAGGATTTGACCAGGGCCACGGACGATTTTTTCAGGACGGCGGCGAGCGTCTCGGACATGGTATCATCGCCGCCACCGACCAAGGGAATGAACGCGGCTCCGCTCACGGCGGTGGCGGCATATTTGGTTTCGCCCAGCCGGCTGACCAGCAACATGCAGCCGACGCCCTTGTTCGGTGTCAGCGGAAACATCAGGCGTCCGCCCGGCTTCAACGCACCCAGCCACACCGGCAGGGGTTGAGGTGTGCTGGCATTGACGTAGATGAAGTCCGCTGGCGGTAAAGTGGCCGCGCAGCCGGAAACACCGATGACCTGTACATTCGGCAAGTGGCTGAGATTGCGACGCGCGCGGTCGGCCAGCTCCGGTTCAATTTCATACGCCATGACCTTTCCGCCTGCGCCGACGAGTTCCGCGAGAATGGCCGTGTAGTAACCGGTGCCGGCGCCGATGTGAACGACGGTTTCACCGCTTTGGGAATTGCCGGCGGCGAGGCAGCGAGCGTGCAGGCTCGGCTGGCCGTTGTTGATGTGGCGTTCGGGGATGAGGCCGATGAGCACGTCCTGATATAAATGCCGGGGATCATCACTGACGGTGTCCAGATAGCCGGCGAAGTGGGTGGAAATTTTCCACGGGCCGGGACCGGCATAATGCTCGCGCTCGACCGCCGCAAAGGTCGCGATCAGCCGTTCGTTCGGCTTGGTGGAATTGCCGACAACGTAGCGCGCATAAAAGCGGCGAAAGTCCGGGATGGAGTTCATGCGTTTATCGGCTGCGAGTTTGCGCCGGCACCGGGAGGGCGTCAATTTGTCTTTGCCAGCGGCCGCAGGTGAATCCGTCCAGTTCGTCTCCAGCATAAGGGATTCCTTTAGGCAGCTAACATTTTCCAGCAATTACAATCAGGCTTTCCCCAATATTATTTTGCAGCCACGTAAGCGTATATTGTCCTCATGCAAACAATTAATGTCAGGTCAACGACAGCAAACAACGGCCAGTTCATGGCTGATAATGGTGGCAGCAACCGCAAAATGGTTGAGGCGCTGGTCAATTCGCGCATTTATCGTGATTACGAACGCGCGTTCGGCAGTCTCACGGGCCTGCCGATCGCCCTCCAGCCGGTTGATAAATGGCAGTTGCCGCATCATGGCAAGCGCAACGAGAATGACCTCTGCGCCCTGATGGCCCAGAAAAACAGTTCCTGCTCGGCCTGTCTGCAAATGCAGGCACGGCTTTGCGAGCAGGCCTCCACCAAACCTCAAACCATGACCTGTGCCCTGGGACTTTCTGACAGCGCCGTGCCGGTCCGCGCGAACGGACGCCTGATCGGTTTTCTCCAAATCGGCCAGGTCTTCCGCAAGGCGCCGACGGCCGCGCAGTTTGAAAATGTGGTCAAGCAGGCAAAGGAATGGGGAATTGAAACCGACCGGGCCGCCCTTAAACAGGCCTTCTTTTCCGGCAAGGTGCTGGCCAAGCCGGCCCATGATTCCGCCATCAAGCTCCTGACCATCTTTGCGCAGCAGCTGGCCACGTTGAGCAATCAGATCTTAATCCAGTCCGAAAATTCGGAACCGCCGGTCATCGCCAAGGCGCGGGCCTATATCCAGGAACATCAGACCGAGAATCTCCGCCTGGGCCAGGTGGCGAAGGCGGTCAACACGAGTAGCTATTATTTCTGCAAGCTGTTCAAGAAAAGCGCCGGCATCAATTTCACCGATTATGTTTCGCGGGTGCGGATTGAGAAGTCCAAAAACCTCCTGCTCAACCCGAATCTGCGCGTCAGTGAAATTGCCTACGAGGTCGGCTTCCAGTCGCTCACGCATTTCAACCGCGTGTTCAAGCGAATCCTCGGCGAGTCGCCGACGGATTATCGAACCCAACTGGCCAGGAACTAGGGCAATTTCAAAAATTCCGCAGCCGCTGCAAAAAACTCGCGCAGCCGGACCGCGCGCCAGCGTCTCGGTCTGGCCACCGGGTCATCGGCGGCGGTGGCCGTCTGCCAAGACCGGCATCGCGGCTTGAAATTTTTAACGCAATCCGCATCCTGTCGGGGTGAACCTGATCTCATATGACGCCGCCGGAGCCGTTTAATCCAACCCAGTGTTGGGGCTTGCTCCGGCGGCGAACCTGCCGGTTGCCGACCCTGCGCGGCTGGCTGCTGCTGCTCATCCCGCTCACCGCCTTGTTTATGCTCGGCTTTCGCAACCTGAAAGCTTTTCTGGCCGTTAACGATCCTGTGCCCGATGGAATTCTCGTGGTGGAAGGCTGGGTTCCTGATTACGCGCTGCAATCCACCGTGCTGGAATTTAAGCAGAATCCCCACCAGATACTCTATGTGGTCGGGGGGCCGCTGGAACAGGGCAGCCCGCTTGCGGAATACCAGAACTACGCGGAGCTTGGCTCCGTGATGCTCCAGCGGCTGGGCTTGGGCAGCGGCTCAATTCAAGCAGTGCCGACGGGCTATGTACAGAAAGACCGCACCTATGCCGAAGCGGTGACTTTGCGAAACTGGCTGCAACAGCACGGTGGCATCCCCGCTAAAATCAATTTGATCTCAATCGGCGCCCACTCCCGGCGCTCCCGGCTGCTGTTCGAGAAAGCGTTCGGCAGCGGCACCCGGGTGGGTATCATCGCCGTGCCGGACCGCGATTACGACCCAAGCCACTGGTGGAAATCGAGCCAGGGGGTTCGATCCGTGGTGGATGAGGTAATCGCCTATGGCTACGCCCGATTCTTGTTCACCGCACCCAAGGCTCAGACGCCTTGAATTCCAAACACACCGGACTTGAACCAGCTCGCGTTGCCGGTGCCGTTCACGAACTGCGTTGCCGGTCGAATATTTAATTTTCTTTTGCGATTCCGTTCCGCATCCTTGCGCGCGTGATCAAAATCCGCCCAAGATGACGCATCGCCCTCCCGCCACCGGCATGGATCCGCACCGCGTTCATCCCTGGGTGTTCATGGTTTTGATCATTCCCTTCGGCGTGGTCGGCGGTTATGTTTCGGTGACGCTGGCCTACCAGCTCAAGCAGGCGGGTGTTTCCGTAAGCCAAATCGCAACGTTGGTGGCGCTCGGCCTGTTGCCGCAGACGTGGAAGTTTTTTTGGGCACCCATCGTTGATCTCACGCTGACCCAGAAAAAATGGTATGTCCTCGCCGCCATCTTTTGCGCGAGCGGGATTGCGGCGATGGGCTGGTTTCCGGCGACCAAAACCGGGCTGGCGGCATTGTCCTCGGTGGTTTTTCTGACCAGCGTGGCCAGCACTTTCCTCGGCATGGCCGTCGAGAGCCTGTTGGCCTACAGCACGCCCGATGAACTCCGGGGCCACGTTGCCGGCTGGTATCAGGCCGGCAACCTCGGCGGCGCCGGCATCGGCGGCGGGCTGGGCTTGTTCATCGTCGAATGGCTGCCTTCACCGTGACTGGCCAGCTGCATCGTGGGCGGCCTGTGCTTTCTCTGTTGTGCGGCGCTGATGATCGTGCCGACGCCGGCGCGCACGCTGTCGAAAGCCGGCCTGTTGAAAAGCATCGCGGTTCCGCTGAAAGAACTCTGGCAGTTGATCCGGAACCGCGCCGGTCTGCTCGCGTTCATCCTCTGTTTTCTACCCATCGGCACCGGTGCCGTCGTGTTTCCCTCCATCGCCAGCGAATGGGGGGCATCGGCGAAAACTGTGGAGCTGATCACGGGCGTGCTCGGCGGCGTAATCATGGCCCTCGGCTGCATCCTGGGCGGCTGGCTCTGCGACCGCATGGACCGCAAGCAGGCCT
>Ga0182024_10022637_pt1 | contig 11317 bp, 5 predicted proteins | sample P32metaG_FD_120480 | JGI IMG/M metagenome (GOLD analysis project Ga0182024, IMG submission 120480) | Permafrost microbial communities from Stordalen Mire, Sweden - P3-2 metaG (Illumina Assembly) | ecosystem: Environmental > Terrestrial > Soil > Wetlands > Permafrost | place: Sweden: Stordalen... | reverse complement strand
GTTCGTGATCACCGGGACTCAGTACGGTGCCGTCGGCGCGTTGGCAACGCTCGCTCCCACGGGAGTCGCGACTCTCTCTACCGACCTGTGGACCGACGCGGCCACCACGGTGACCTTCCCTGCGCAGGCGACCGGTACGCCATCCGGAGAGAGATGGGAAAGCACCACGGGCGCGGCCCTAGTGACCGCAGCCATCAGCACGGGAGTGGGAGTCAACCCCTCGGGCTATTCTGATACATACTGGGAGCAGTGGCAGCAGGCGCTCGCATATTCTACCAACGACGGCTCCACGCCCCCCACCGTCCCTGCAATTACCTACACTTCTTTCGGTGTCGTCGCGGCTCACAACCTCAACACCACGACCAACAGCGACTGGCTAGATGCAGCCACGACAGCGACGGTGCCGGCGACGATCGCAGGCGGAGCCGGAGAGCGATGGAACACGCAGGTATCCAGCTGGGCGAACATAAAGACCCAGAACGCAATCACGAACCCGAGCATAGAATACTATCACCAGTTCACTCAGCAGCTAAAGTACTCCACGTCGGACAACACCGTCCCAACCATCGTTCCGGCCATGACCTACCAGGCTTTCGGCGTCGTCAAGGCCCACACGCTCAACACGACCGTTAACACGGACTGGCTCGACGCCAACACCCAAGGCACGGTCCCCGCGACGATTGCAGGAGGAGTCGGTATACAATGGAGCACCCCGACGACCGCATGGACGATAAGCGCAGAAAACGTCGTCGCGAACCCGATAGTCTACACGCACCAGTATCTGATATCGTTCGCCGTAGCCCCGGCCGGAACGGGCGTTGTCAACCCCACAGGCACCAACGTATGGGAGTCGGCCACCTCGATTGCTAACGGGATTTCGCCGATCAGCATAGCAGCGACCCCGATCGCGGGATACTCGTTCACCACTTGGACCGCATCTGCACCGGGGATCACCTTCGCTGCCAGTGCATCGGCGAGCACCACTGCTACTCTGAACGGCCCCGGGACGATCACAGCGAACTTCCAGATAGTGTCCGGGCTCAGCTTCGTGGAGACGGGAATAGCCCTCGACGGAACGCACACGTGGTCGGTCACCTTGACTGCGTGGCCCGCCGCATACTCCGGGCTGACCACCTTGTCGGCAACGACTCAGGCAATAGTCTTGGCCAGCGCTCCGTTGGGGAGCTACACGTACACGGTGCCCTCGCCGCAGTCTTGGGGCGCGGGAACGCAGTACCTGGTTACCGCCGGCGCCAGCGGAACGACTATCCTTACGGTCGCCAACCCTTCCAGCACTGATTCGGTTACGTTCCAAGGGCAGTTCTTCCTCTCCCTGTTGCAGAACCCCGCCAACTCCGGGACGGTGACGGCCAACGGCAGCCCGTTGAACCAGTGGTTCACGTCAGGGGCGACGGTGACCCTTTTCGCCGCTCCGAACGTCGGCATCACGTTCAGCACCTGGACCGGGATCACGTGTAACCCAGGTTGCGCCTCGGCCACGCAGAACATACAGATGACAGGTCCCTTTACCGCGACTGCGAACTTCATCGTCCCATTGTCGATATCTATCTGCAGCCCGGAGACCGCGGGAGTCGGAACAGCGCTGAACTGCACCGTAACAGCGACGGGAGGCAGCGGAACGATCAACCTGACGAACGGGGTGCTCCCTGGAGGGATAACCGTCTCTTACACCTCTAACGGCTTTGCCGCAAGCGCGAGCGGGGCGAGTTCGAGCATGATAGTCACCATAGCTCCGAACGCTCCGTTCGGCGTCTATACGTGGACCGTGACCGCCACCGACGAACCCAACGGGCTGCAGGCCACGACGACCTATCAGATCAGCGTCATATCTCCCTCTGTAACGACCATCGGGTTTACGACGAGTGCCTACGCGATCACATACGGCAGCCAGTCGGCCCTGTTCTTCGCATCGGGCCACTGGTTCGTGATATACTCGGACGGCACGAACCTGATCTACCGGTCCAGCACCGACGCGACCGGGACCAACTGGAACGCCCAGGTCATCATCTCGACCGGCATAACCCAGGGATACTCATTCGCGGTAGGCAACTGGCAGGCTAGCGGCGTGTCCTACGTCTCCCTCGCGCTGATGACTTCGTCGTATACTGGCGGCTTCTATTATGTCCAGGGCACAATAACCGGTGCTGTCATATCGTGGACCGGCTGCGCGGGACAATGCGCGCTCTCGCCGATATCGATGCAAAAGCTGTCGATAGCCCCCGGACTGACCGCTGAGGGCTCTCCGAGTATATTCATCGACACCTCCGCCGTCTGCTCCGTGTCTTCACCTACGGGCGTCTGCATCTGGGTCACAGTGCCTGCGCTCGACCCGAAGCTGATGTGGCACGTAGAGGTCGCATACCTGACCAACTCGTGGACCATCCCCGCGTCTGACACCTGTGTTGCTCAGGGCGATGTTTGCTTGCAGCAGGTATATACCGGACCGGACTCGCAGGTGCACTCGGAACTATACTCGATGCCAGACGCAGTCGCGGCGATATTCGTTGTCGGAAACACCCCTGACCTCCCGCACATCACTGTGTTCAACCACCTCGATACCACCGCGATGACGTTCTGCGCGATTGTGTCCGCAGCTTGTCCGTTGGGAGCGGCTATGGCGGGTACTTGGACTGGAATCAAGATCTACGAGCAGCAGTCCCAGGGCGTGGTCATGCCGTCCGCGCCCGGCACCGACGTGATCTTCTTCGCAGCGCTCGCCCAGAACGGGGTAGCCGCGAACGGAGCCGACGTCCAGTTCTACAGCTTCACCTACAACTCCGCGGCCCCGGCGACGAGCTCGTTCTCAGCCCCGACGACGCTCGGCATCACCTCGATCCCGCAGAACGCAGTGGTCAACCACTCCTGGCACCTCTCGATGACTTTCGGAGGGAATAGCCTCTACCTGGCATACGGAATCGACGACAGCCTGGCCTTTGAAGTGGGAACGGTGGGAAGCGGTCCGGCTTACGCCATCACATGGTCTCAGCAGATCCAGGTTCCTGACGTTGCAGGTCTCGTCGGCGGCGTCACCATCGCCTACTCCGGAAACACAGTGGGCTTGGTCTGGGTGCAGACGTCCGGATCCCAGTATGCAGTAAAGTTCGCGGTGATTTAAGTCGCAAAGGCTGTATATACCGCGGGCTAGAGGCTCGTATAGCAGTTGAACTGTCAGTATTGCGGCAAGGAGGAAAGCTTGCCGTTCGTTTGCAACTACTGCGGCGGCACTTTCTGCGCTGACCACCGGCTCCCCGAGCGGCATGCCTGCACCGGTGACCTCTCCCGCAGACCGGTGATGGAGGCTGCTTCCACCTCGAGGTTCTCCTGGAACGACGACGGTTCGTCCACGGTCAGGCCGCGCGTGACCCACTCATTCTCTACCCGCGAGCTCAGGGACATCGTGGTCGCATGGCTAGGGTTGGGGTTCGCATTCTCCATAGCGACGACGGGGGGTCTCCTCTCCGGATTCAGCGAAAGGATCGCCGTCCAGGACGGGCCCAACACCATCGTCTTCAACCCGGTCGAAGTGCTGGGCCTCGCGCTCGTCACCGTGGGCGCGGGCTTCGTCCTGCACGAGCTGATGCACAAGTTCACCTCGGAGCGTTACGGTTTCCAGGCGGAGTTCAGGATGTGGCCGCAGGGATTGCTGCTGGCGGTCGGCCTGTCGGTCTTCACCGGGTTCGTCTTCGCGGCTCCCGGCGCGACCTACATAGACGGATACGGGATAAGGCCGCGGGAGAACGGCATAATCTCGCTGGCCGGACCGCTAACCAACATCCTCATCGCCCTGCTCTTCTTCCCCCTCCTGTTCGTGAACTTCGGCAGCCCGGTGCTCTTCGAGATGGGGTTCCTGGGTTCCTACATCAACATCTTCCTCGCCGCGTTCAACATGCTCCCCGTGATGCCTCTGGACGGCGCGAAGGTGTGGAGGTGGAACAAGCTCCTCTGGGGCGCGGTCTTCTTGCCCCTGGCCGCGGTACTGGGGGCCTACTTCCTGGGATACGTCCAGGTGATATGAGATGAGAGCTCGCAGGTCGGGAATCGCCAACCTCGTCGGGGCGGTATTCTTCATACTGATCGTGGTGCTGATGATCGGTGCCCTCGCTGCGATGTTCGGGACCTTCAGCTCCTTCATAGGCGGGCAGCACAATTCGATAGAGACGACGCAACAGGGCCAGCAGGCCTCGCTCAACGTCCAGAACCTCACCTACGGCGGCCTCACCTCGTACAACGGGTTCAGCTACAAATGCCCTTCGACCACCTGCGTCAGCTCAAATATCAACGGAGGCGTGACACTCAACGCCAACGTCAACCATCAGCCACTCCTCCCGATAACTAACATGAACTTCACCGGCAGCATGGAGGGCTGGACGACTTCGCATGCGTACAATGTCGTGACGGACACCGCCACGGTACAGATCAGTCCGCAAGATATCAATCTCACCGGGTCCTCGGCCGCCTCGGTGCCCTTCACGCTGACCGTGATCAACGACAACCCCGTCGCGTCGCATTACCAGATTGCAAAAGTGTCGCTCCTGGTAGATCAGGAGTGGGCGGTGCCAACTCCTCAACCCGTCACCGGTAATTGGGGTGCTACTTCCATAGCCACGAGCGTACCAACGGTGGTTGGAAACAACGTAACTTGGGTCTCCGTCGGTCTAATTGGACTCGGAGGAGACGGGAACGTGGCGTGTAACGCATTTAATTGTCAGAATTTCAATGTGATCGCCACCATTCCGCAAGCCTATGGGACGTTCTATGATACTGTCGTGGTTTCGTGGCTGAACACCAACGCACTTCCGTACACCGATACAGGGATCGCGACGGTGAACAGCACGATCACCGGGATCGGCGCTGCTCAATCTGGAACCCTCGGAACATCCACAGCCCAGATCAACCCGGCGCCGGCGGGGACGGCGCCCAGCGGGCTGACCGCCGGTTACGATTCGAACGCGTTGTCGACGACCTCCCTCAGCGGACCCGGCAGCATGTATCTAGACTTCAAGCCGTCAGCGAACTCGGTGCCGCTAACGGACGGCCAGCAACTCGCCGCAACAGCCAACTTCACTACCGCGTTCTCCCTGGACTATAAGACCGTCAACAATATCGTTACCGCTGGTTGCTGCACCCTGACCTGGGAGAGCAGCCTGGACAGCGTGAATGCACAGCGCAACTCCCTTATCCTGTATCAGGCTTACCTCACCAGCCCTCCCATACCAATTTCCACCGGTACCACAACCGGTGGAACTTCGCCGACGGTGCTGCAGGACACTGCAGGAGGCTGGGCAGCGGGCGCCTGGGTAGGCGACTACCTTCTATACACCGCGGGACCCGCGATGGGCCAGAGCGCAAAGATCACCGCTAATAGCGCCACATCGATAACGACGGCCGCGTTCAACCCCGCTCCCACTGTAGCCGGAGGAGACGCCTTCATAATCACAATCCATCCCAAGGGGCTCACGTACGAGTTGCCCGTGGGTGGGACTTCTTGCGGAGCGTCGCCAAACCCTGATGATTACGTGAACCCCACCACGGGCAATGAGTTCGGACCAACGGGATGGGTGGAAGGCCACGTCTGCTTCAACCCTAGTACCGGTAATCCTGCGTGGCTCAATGGAAGCATCTGGTACACCGGGAAATATACGCTCACGATCGCGGTCACGATGACAGTCCCGGGCGCGCTCCCGCAGACGGCGGGATACCCGCCGCAGGTCTCGATACATCTCGATGACGTAGGACTCGCGTTCAAGCAGACGGCGACCACCTACTACGGGAAGACGACCTTCCAGATTCCGACCGGGCTGAACTACAACCAGATACAGGGCATGGAGGTCGGCATCAACGCGACCGGAGCGACCCAGAACACGACGATCTACGCCTACGTGACAGACAACTCTCGCTTCGTCTACAACCCGACCGACTGGATCCAGATAGGATCGGCTTCCTTCGTCAACGCTGGCGTGATCGATTCGGTCAGCGGCCTGCCCAACGCTGCGTTCTACGTGAACACCACGAGCCACGTGCAGGGAGTACAGCCGGAGGTCGGGGACCTGGTGGTCAGGGTGAACGCGACCTCGTCCGTGCCGCTGAAAGCGCCGGCGATATCGTATACGGTGCAGCTGTCGGTCTATGCCGTGATACAGACGTTCAACCAGACGCGCATCGTAGTCGAGCTCCAGAATCAGAGCCCCACGTCCATCCGCCTGCTGAGCATGGTGATCACCGGGCCCGGCGCGGCTCTCACGTCAAATTTCGCCACCAACTTCTACTTCAGCCCGGGGCAGAAGCTGGTCCTTCCCGAGACCTTCACATGGATACCCGGACAGACGTACACAGTCACCGTGACCACTTCGAACGGCCTCACCTTCTCGCGCTCGTTCGCAGCTCCCCTGGCCTGAGCCATCCTCCGCGCCTCTTTCCACGGTCAGTCAGTCGAGATGCCTAGGAGATTGGATACAGATACGCCCATAGCGCGCAGTTGAAGTCGGTCGTGTAGTACGCGGTGAGCGTTGTAGCCTGCGTCAGCGTGACCGTCGTGGTGGGGTTCGTGCTCCCGTCACCCCAATGGCTAAAGACAAAACAACCATAGTCGGACATCGAGACCGTGTAAGCCGCGCCACCCGTGGCGATGATGCTGAAAGGCGTGTAACTTGATGCTATCAGTGTGCCACCAGACAGTTTGATCACGGCCCATGGACCGGAGAGAGGGGCGCTGTTGAAGACGACTGATTGCACGATCATGATCGAACCGGTGCCGATCGACGAGATGGTTGAAGTGGATGAGTTCGTCGAAGTTGATTGGCTCGTTGAGGTGGATGAACTGCTGCTGGTCGATATGCTGGTCGAGGTAGATGAGCTGGAGCTAGTCGATTGACCGGTTGATGTCGATTGATTGCTTGATGTTGATGCCGATGTACTGCTCGAAGTGGATGGACTGCTCGAACTAGATGCGCTGGTTGAAGTGGATGAGTTCGTGGAAGTCGACGAATTGCTGTCATAGTACGCGGTCAGCGTCGTCGCCTGCGTCATGGTGAGCGTCGTCGTGGGGTTCGTGCTCCCGCCGCCCCAATGGCTAAAGACAAAGTTGCCAAAGTTGGCAACTGAGACCGCGTATCCCGCGCCCGAGTGAACGGAGTACGTCAGCGGCGTGTACCCCGAAGCTACCGCGCTCCCGTTAGCGGACTTGATCACGGTCCATAGCCCGACGACCGGAGTTCCCGCGGCATTGACGGACTTCACCGTAAGGGCCACCGAAGGTGGGGAGTAAGCCAGACCCGATAACAAAGACACCAGCTTCGAGAAGTCCCCCGTGATGACGCCGTACGGATTAGGCTGCGTGCCATTGGTTACGTAGACATAGTTCGCGTAGTTGAAGATGTCACCTACGGCAGAGGCGTTGAACGCGCTCACTCCGTAAGCTATCACCGCAAAGTCGTTCTTGGGCAGGCCGTTCGTCATCGTCGCTAGAGACGTGGAGTTGGGCACGCCCTGATTCTCGTAGGTGACGATGACGTCTAGCGTGCCGATATAGCCCGCTGGAACGCTAGTCCCAGGGTTTCCCACGGTAAAGGGGAGGCCTATCGACTTCGCGTATTGGTTCAACGTGGAGTAGTAGTTCTCGTTCCCGGGGATGCTCGACATCTCGTCGAAGAATATGCCGCTGATGTTGTACCAGCTCTTGTACGTGTTCATGTCGGCCTCGACAACGCTCATGCTCCTGGCAGCGTAGCTCGTGTGGTCGTAGCCTATCACGACCACGCCCGCAGAAACAAGCTCATTCACGCCGTTGACGTAGTTCTGGTCCCGGCTCTGCCCGGGACCGTTGTCAGGATTGATGATGACGACCATGCCGACGCCGGGGTTGGCCTCCTTCGCTGCGACGATCGCGCTCCAGTCGACTCCTGGATAGGTGTACAGGGGGATGATGATAGCGCCGAGGGACGAAACGGTGACCAGGGAGACGATCAGGATAGCGATCGCTACCTTGCTCCTTATCCTACTCCTCGACCTTACCCTCTCTCTGCTGGTCATTCCACCAGACTAAGTATCGATATCAATTTTATATGATAATCTCATGCATATGATGTAATATGAGCACGCATCAATGAGATAGAACAATTTAAGATATAACATATGCACATACGATATTTGGTAGCGTAATATCTAACCGTAGCTTTCAATGTCTGAAAACGTGACGCCGACTGGGATACCTGTCTTCGACAATCTGATTGGAGGGGGCTTCCAGAGGGGCAGCATGGTCATGCTGGCGGGCAATCCCGGCACCGGGAAGACGGTCTTCGCGACCAAGTTTCTGTCCACGGGTGTCACCAAGTTCGGCGAACCTGGTATCTACGTCTCCCTTGGAGAGAAGAAGGAGACCATGATAGACAACATGACCAAACAGTTCGGCCCTGAAGTCGGAAAGTCCCTGAGAAGTGAGAAGCTCAAATATCTCGAGTATACCGTGATGACTGACGTGGGCCTGGACGCCATCCTCAAGTCCGTCTTGGACGAGGTCCGCAAGATCGGGGCAAAGAGGCTCGTGATAGACAGCTACTCTGCGATGTCGGAGCTCTTCGAGAGGGGAGAGACTAGAACGGTCCTGCACGCGGTGCTGGGTGAACCGATCAGGGCTGCTGGATGCACTACTATCGTGATATGCGAGGGCCAGCGCGGCGACTCGAAGGTAGGCAGCGGGGCGGAGGAGTTCGTCGCCGACGGAGTGGTGCAGCTTAATATTCAGCAATTGGATGGGAGACCTATCAGGGAGCTCGATATCTTCAAGATGAGAGGCGCCAGAGTCGAGAAGACCAAGTGCATCTTCACTCTGGATGGGGGCTTCGACTTGTTTGAACCCATCCGTACGGACCGACCTGCCTCTCCAACCGCATTAAAGGCGATAACGGACTCGCCGAATAGATACTCGACCGGGCTGGTTGAGCTGGACCGTATTCTATCCGGCGGCTATTCGGTGGGCGACATGGTCCTTCTCGAGGTCGGGGAGAACGTCTCGCAGACGGAATACTCCATGTTCACGCTTCCGTGCATCGGAAACTTCCTAAGACACGGAAAGGCTGTCATCGGTATTCCCTCCGTGGGCGTGGGCATGACCCTCTCCGACTCGCTGATCAAGCAGGGTTCTTTTACTTCCGAGCAGCTTGACAAGCTTCTGACGCTATGCATACCTAAGGAGCACGTCGACGCCCTGGCCAAGAGCTCGCAGGTCCGGACGTTCGACGGCGGGGATGTCCCCGGGAGCCTCGATACCTTCACTGAAATGATCAAGAAGCTAACGGAGACGTTCCAGCAGACCTCACTGTACATGGAAGGCGTCGACACTCTGTTCACCAGCTTCGGGCCGGAAAACATAGTAAAGATACTGAATGCGACGATGACCGCCAGTCGAAGTCATGGGAATCTTGATCTCATGATACTACGACCAGGGATACCGGCGCCCTCTCTCTACGAGATGCTGAGGTCGGTCGCGGACGTGCATCTGATGATGATCAAGAAGCAGGGCACTCTCCTGTTCTATGGGCTCAAGCCCTGGACCGGAGTGTTCGCCGTCCAGACCGACCTAGTCCAAGGTTATCCGTGGCCAAGGCTGGTGCCCCTAGTTTGACCTCTCAGCGACGGCCTTCATTCCCGACAGGTCCGCGGGGACCCCGCCGGCGCGCGCCGAGGCATTGGAGTAGCGTTGCATCAGGACCGGATCTGCCGAGGGGAACCTGATTGGCTGACCACAAGATGCACAGCGGTGCGGCGGTCTCGTTCGACGAGAGTAGAGGAGAGGACTTTCGCGCCATCTTCCTGAAGGTCTACCGAATCATCTCTCTGCAGTTTGCGAACCCCGACGTCAAGGGGATCAAGGGTTTCATCTTCTACGGCGAGACGGGGGTCGGAAAGACCTACATGGCAAAGATACTGGCTCACGAACTTTCAGTGCCTCTCATGTTCGTCGATTCGACGACGATAGCAAGGAAGCACTACGGCGAATCCGAGCATCTGATCTCCAAGCTCTTTCAGGAGGCGATGCACAACAAGTCCCTGCTGTTGTTTGACGACGTCGAGGCCCTCTTCCTCGACAGGACCAAGGAGGGGAGCGAAAACTGGAACAATGCCCAGAACAACGTACTGTTTCATGAGCTTGACAATCTCGACACCTCCCGGTGCGCAGTGATACTGACGACCAACCTGATCAGCTTCCTAGACAAAGCACTGCGGGACCGGCTGTATCCTATCGAGTTTCCGTTGCCAAATCTGGAGACGCTCCTGGCCGTAGCTCAGCTCCGGTGCAAAGACCTCAAGATCAGCTCCGACGGTGTCGAGAGTACGATTCGTTCGGCGCCGGATAACTTCAAATCCCTAAGGACGGTCGAGAAGGCTGTCCTCGATGAATACGTCGTCCAGATTGAAAAGAGAGTCATGAGACAGGGGACGGTCTATCCTCGTCTGTCTTGAAAGCAAGAATCATCACGAGACAGGCAGGCCAGTCGGAAATCGCCCGAGTAATGGATTGCCTCTCTCAGAGCCATCCTACCTAGAGCGCGGCTCGACCTCCCCGCCGAGTGTGGTCATCCCTGCGTGACACGCGACGGAGCCCATGCTCGCGCTCCAGGTGCCGTCTGATCATCACACGGTCATCATCGTCGATCATGCCCTTCTCTGCCAGACAGGCTGCGATCTGGCACAGAGGGCACTCGTCAGCCTTCGAGCTCATCTAAATCAAAAAAGGGGAAGGAGTGGGGACCTCTAGGCGACCGTTGAGGTCACCAGGAGGAGTACCCCGTACTCCACTCCGTTCACTTGGACGTCGAGACGCAGCGTGTTGTAGGTGTTACCCCGGAAGTTGGCGTGCGCACCTGCAGCGAACAGGAACGAGCCGGGTGTGCTGGAGGCGAGCGTACCCTGTCCTACCAGGTGAGCCTGGAATGGGCCCATCTCAGCAGAGCCGGATGCCATCGCGTAGGTCGTGCTCGAAGTGGTTGATGTGCTCGATGCGCTCGCTGTGGCGGGCGTGATCGATATGCTGGTGAGGGTCAACGAGCCGGATGTCAGGGAGAGCGCGTACCCGCCCTTGAACACACCGGTTACGGTCAGGACCATCGTTCCCGAGGCTGCGCCGGTCGTAGCCGGGGTGCTGCCTATCGTCCTGTAATTACCGTTGGTGCTGGTGAAGGTGATTGTCTGTCCCACGGTCAGGGCCGTGGGGGATGAGATGATGCTGGAGGTTGAGGAGCCCGTATTGGCCAGCGCTGTCCCCGCTAAGGGATAACCCCCTGCGGTCCCGCTGATCGTC
>Ga0182024_10022636_pt1 | contig 11317 bp, 8 predicted proteins | sample P32metaG_FD_120480 | JGI IMG/M metagenome (GOLD analysis project Ga0182024, IMG submission 120480) | Permafrost microbial communities from Stordalen Mire, Sweden - P3-2 metaG (Illumina Assembly) | ecosystem: Environmental > Terrestrial > Soil > Wetlands > Permafrost | place: Sweden: Stordalen... | reverse complement strand
GCGCGTCCTCCGGTTCTTCATGGGCATCCCGGGCGGCAGCAAACAGGAAGGCATCCAGCAGCTCGAGCACGCCATCGGCGAAGGCGTCCTCACGCCTGCCGAAGCTCGCTTTTACCTGGCTATCAACCTTCATAACTACGATCAAAAGTACGAGCAGGCTCTTCAGATTGCGGGCCCGCTGGCTAACAAATATCCTTCCAACGCGCTGTTCCAACTTATCCGCGGCGATCTCTACGCCAAGCTCGGGAGACGTCAACTCGCCACGGAGTCCTATCGCGCGGCGGCCGAACTCCGCACGGGCGATCCGGAGTGCAACGCCCATATCCGCAGCTTGGTTCAGGCCTCCCTCGCCGCGATCGGCGCCGAGCCCGCCGCCACTCACTGATACTTTCGAGACTAGCCTTCCCAGGGCCCCGCCCGCGGCCCTCATTGCTGATTGACCTAATCCCAGCGGCAATGGTAATCATGTAGGGTTGCGCGACGCCTACTATTCAGGGTAAACGGCGGTTGCGGCGCAGTTTCCGGAGGCCGGGTAAGGTTGGGCGGCCGGCGGAGCCGTGGTCAACGCGCGGCAACGATTCCGCATCTCACTCCAACAGCACTTTGGCGTCGCGGGCTCCCCGCCGTGCGCCTCGGCAGGGCGGGCCACCGAGTGGCGACCTAGTAGCGAAAACGACGTGGCGAAATCGACCGCCAGGCGGTCAAAAGTTTCAAATGAAGGAGTTTCGATGAAGTGGTTTGGGGCCGTCTTTCGTGTGATCTGGTTAGGTGTAAGCCTGCAGCGTGATTCAAGCGCTAAAGATGGTTTGGTGACAGGCGTTTTTCGCCCCCGGGCGGATTTTACGCGGCACACGGGGTTTGGTTTCGCGCTCCTCGGCGTGATTCTCGCCATCGCCGGGTGCAACGACTACGGCAACACCTTTCAGAGCCCTACCGGCGCTGCGATTGGTTTCCTGGCGCCGTCCACAGCAAGTGCGGGTGCTCCGGGTTTCACTCTTACGGTCAACAGTTCGAGCGGCGGATTTGTCACGCAGACCGTGGTCCAGTGGAACGGCAAGACCATTCCCACCACCTATGTCAGCGCCTCGAGCGTAACCGCCACGGTTACCGCCGCGCAGATCGCCACGGCCGCCACGGTTTATGTCAACACGCTGAATCCTTTCTCTGGCGCCGGAAACAACGGACTGTCCAACGTGCTTACGTTTGTCATCAATCCGCCGGCGAATCCTGTTCCGTCCATCACTTCGATTTCGCCAAATACCGCGGCAGCCGGCGGCGCATCGTTTACCCTCACCGTCAACGGAGGGAGTTTCGTCCTCACCTCGGACCCTTCCGGCGGTTCGCAGGTTCGCTGGAATCTGGGAGCAACGCAAACAACGCTGGCTATCGTGAACGTCACGTCTACGCAGATTCAGGCCACGGTGGACAGCAGCCTGTTGGTCAATGCGACCAGCCAGCCGGTCTCGGCGATCGTGACGGTATACAATCCGCCTTCGGGAGCACCGGGTAGTACGACTGGCGGAATTCCGACCCCGCCCGGCGGTGGCGGTGGCGGGACGAGTCCCGGGGGATTGCCTTTTTCGATTACACCCGCAGGGGGCTCAAACGCGACGCCGCGCACCAACGCCACGGAGGAAACGCCCGCGGTAAGCTTGGATGGCCGATATGTTGCCTACACCGCAATCCAAGGCGAATACTCGCAAGTTTTCGTCCGCGACACTTGCGAAGGCGCTGCTTCCGGCTGTCAGTCGCGCACGCTGCTTCTTTCCGCTGCCGCCGACGGTACCGCCGGCAACGACGACAGCCACGCTCCCTCCATGAGTTCCGACGGCCGCTACATCGCCTTTAGTTCGGCGGCGACCAACTTGGCTTCCGGCGCACCGGCAGGACGGCAGGTTTATCTGCGTGACACCTGTTTCGGGGCGAGTTCGACGTCGTGCACTCCTTCGACGCAACTCGTCTCCACCGATGCGGAGGGTGCGCTGGTTGGCGCGGAGGGTATTTTGCCGTCCGTGAGCGCGTCGGGCCGCTTCATCGCTTTTCTTGCGGTGACGCCGAGCCATGCGTCCAGCAAGTCTGCCGCGCAGGTGAAATCCGCCGCTGGCAGCACAAACAATAGCGGCTATCGGCAGGTTTTCGTCCGCGACACTTGCATCGGCGCCGCGAGCTGCACGCCAAAAACGACGCGCATCTCACTGCAGCCCGGCGACGCTGCTGCCACCGATGTAAAACCTGCCGGACCGGCCCTCAGTGGGAGTTCCACGCATGTGGCTCTTCCGGATGCGAATGCCGCCACGCTCTTTACTCGCTCTGTCGCCGTGGACGATCGCGTCTTTCTCGCTCTCACCGGCAGTCATCCGTGAGCACGCCGTGACCTGGTGAATCCACTCGACGGAACCAATCCGGACAAAATTGTTTTGGTCACCGGCGCGGGCGGCTGCATCGGCTCCGCTCTCGCCAAGAGCCTCATTCCTTGCCACGCGAAGCTGATCCTGCTCCTCGATCACTCCGAGCAGAATCTTTACGAGATCCACAACCAGCTGAGCGCCGGCACTGGTTCGTCCGTCCACGTTCCCATTCTTGGAGACATCTCCGACAAAGCCCTGCTCGACGAACTTCTGGAAACGTACCGCCCTCACGCGATCTTTCATGCTGCTGCTTTCAAGCACGTGCCGCTGATGGAGACCAATCCTATCGCGGCGATTCGCAACAACATCTTGGGTACGTGGACTCTGGCAAACGCCGCCCTGCGCCACGGCGTCGGCCAGCTGCTGATGATCTCCACCGACAAAGCGGTGAATCCGCGAAGTGTCATGGGCGCGGCAAAGCGTGTCGCCGAGTTGATTCTGCTGCGCCTCAGCGATTCGCGAACGCGCATGAGCGCGCTGCGCCTGGCCAATGTTCTGGGTTCGAATGGCAGCGTTGTGCCGTTGTTCAGGCAGCAAATCGAGCGGGGCGGCCCGGTCACGGTTACGCACCCGGACTCTCTCCGCTATTTCGTCTCTCTGCCAGACACGATCGACCTGATTCTCGCCGCCGCCGCGCTGAACGAGGATGCCACGATCTTGATCCCTGAGCTCGGCGCTCCTGTAAGAATCCTCGATCTCGCAAACAATTTGATTCGCGAAGCCGGCCCTCAAGCCGCCGAAATGGAAATTAGCTTCACGGGTCTACGTCCCGGCGACAAACTCACCGAAGATCTGACTTCCGCGGTGGAATGGCTCGAACCAACCAGCAACACCAAACTCCGAAAAATAAACGGACCGCAGTTGTCGTCAAGACTCCTGGACGCCGCGATTCAGACGATTTCCGAGCAAGCCGGCAGACGCAATTTAGCGCCCCTGATGGAAACACTCTGTGATGTAGTTCCAGAATACAAACCCAGCGAGGCCGTGCTGGCGCTGCTGAACGAGCCACTCGTTGTAGGGGCGCAGCATCGCTGCGCCCCTAATGCCCAGCCCTAAAACCGTTAGTGCTCCGGCGGACCAGGCTATCCCAAGAATCCCAAATTCGTAGTTTGAAAATTGGCGAGGTTGGGGAAAATTGTCGGCAGGTCGGTGCTCGCCACGCCGAACCAGGAAGCCAGCGTCGCCGCATACTGATCGACCGACGTCGAAGGAATCCACCGTCCGTTGCTGCCCGTATCATCCGGCCCGCCCAGCGACAGCGTGGGAAACGTTCCGTACACCGCGTTCCCTTTCACCGCGCCCCCCATGATCAACTGGTGCCCGCCCCAGGCGTGATCGGTGCCGCCGTTCGAACCCGGCTGGAACGTTCGGCTGAACTCCGACAACGTAAACGACGTCACCTGGTTCGACACGCCCAGTTCTTGCGTCGCCGCATAGAATGCCGCCATGGCCGGGCTCAGTTGCGAATACAGACCCACCTGCGTCGGGAGCTGATCGCTATGCGTATCGAACCCGCCGGCCGAGCAGAAGAAAATCTGCCGGCTGATTCCCAACGCGCTTCGCGCGGCGATCACTTGCGCCACCTGTTTCAACTGCGACGCCAGCACATTGTTGGCCGGAAATACCGTCTGAATCGCGGGAATGTTTTTCAGCGCGGTCGCCAACACCTGGCTGTCCTGTAGCGCTTGCCCGGTCACCGCGCTGGTTGCCTGTACCAGCGAAATACCCGTATCGAACGTCAGCAATTGCTGGACGCCCAAGAATCGCGCCTGTGCAGCCGCCGAGCTGTCGATGCCGCTCAACCCCGGCGTGCTTCCCGGGTTCATCGTGAACGGCCGCGTGGTGATTCCCGTAGAGAAAATTGTGCTCCCAGCCACGGATAGAATCGGGGGAAACAGCGCGCTGCTATTAAACGTCGGTTGGATATTGTCCGCTACTTTCCCCGCCCAACCCGCGTCTTGTAGACCGCTGAGCTGCGTGGTCTGCCATTGATTTTGCTGGTCCGAGTGCGAAAACAAATTCTCCGGCAGGCTGCTCTGGCTCTGATACTGTGCCCGCGTAGTCGGCTGCACCAGCGTGCCTACGTTGCTCAGCACCGCCAGCACTTTCTGATTGTTGAACAAGCCCTGCAAGTCCGGCAGATTCGGGTGCAACCCGAAATTGGCGGCACTCCCGACCTGCAACGGCAGCAGCGATGCTTGCGAGAGCGCCAGATTCGCGCGAATGGTCTGGTAGTTCGCATACCCGGCGGAGTCCACAGGCACGATCATATTGTTCGAATCATTGCCACCAAACATGAAGATGCACACCAGCGCCTTGTAGTCCGTCGTGCCCTGCGCCAGTGCGCTCACCAATCCAAACTTGCTTAAGCCGGAGACGAGTGACGCCGTCGCCGCCGAGCAGCAAGCCAGCCGCATGAAATCTCTTCGTGTATGGTGCGTCATATTCCTTCCCCCTAGTGGTCCGGCCACTGCCTTCATCCCCGACACGCGAAGCCGCGTGATGAAAAATATGGGGGCGCGCTTCAGCGCGCCCCTTCCTGCTTTTTCCGCGCCGCCTCAACGTTGCACCTGATACTGCGAAGACGAGGTCACCAAGTAAATTGCCGCTTTGGCCTGATCCTTCGTATCCGTAGCGCTCAACGCCCCCAGCGCCGTCACGATGCTCGACTTCATCTGGCTCGACATCGTTCCGTGCAAAAACAACGTATTCAACCAGTCCGCCATCTGGTCCGGCGTCCCGGCGTTGATCACCGGAGTCAAATCCACTTTCGTGCCGCTGCTGATCGTTCCGTACACGATCGAATTGAGAAAGTTGATTCTCGCCAGAGTCGTGCTCGTGTTGAAAATGGCGAATTCCGGCCCATTCAACGTTGTTCCGGCGATCGGATTGGCCGGCGGGAAGAAATTGAAAACGCTTCCGGCATTGAACAGATCCTGCGACAAATTGCCGCTCCAATACGTAAAGCCGCTTCCGTCGGTCGTGCCGTTAAACGCCCGCGCGATGCTCACCATCATCACCACCGGCTCGCGCAACTTGCCGTCGTTGGCTTCGGTCGTCGTTGTCGAATCGCCCCGGCGCGCTTCGGGATCCAGCAGGATCGCCGCGACCGTCGCCTGCATGTCTCCGCGCTTCCCCGTACCATACGACTGGAATTTTCCGCTCGCGAAAGCGCTCGCGACTCTGCCCACATACGCGGGACTCGGATTGCTGGTCACCAGTTTCTCGATGAGCTGCTGGGCCATGAACGGTGGCAGGTTCGTGTGATTGAAAATAATGGTTAGCGCCGCGTCCAGCTCCTGCTCCGTCGTCTGGCCCGCCGCGATGGGCTGGCCCAGGAACGTCTTCGCCCCGGTGTCGTGGTTCGATTCGAACGCCACCATCGGCCCGCCGTAATACGACGGATTGTGCTTCTGCAGCGTCTGACCCGGCTCGGTCGGATAGGTCCAGCCGGTGAATGCGCGGCCCAGCGCCATCACATCGTTCTGCGTATACGTCGGAATGGGATTGCCGCTGCTGTCCAGCTGCGACGTCCCATCGGGATTGAGCAGGTTCAATCCCAGCGTGAACAACTGCATCGACTCGCGCGCGAAATTTTCGTTCGCGTGCTGGCCAGTAGCGGGCTTGTCGTTGTTCACCATGTCCAGGAAGTGACCCATGGCGGGCGTCAGGGTCACGTCCTTCATCACGTCGTAGTAATTTCCCAGCGCGTCGTTGGTCAGCGCCAGCATGTAGTTTGTGTAGCCGGTTGGGTCGCTGACTTTGTTTTCCGATACCACCCAGATTTCGTTCAGCGCTAACGCCACGCGCTGCCGAAGCTGGTCGCTGTCATTCACCGCATTGATCCAGAACTGATTTCGGACCTTGGTGAGATCCGTGTCCGTCGACAAGGGAGTGGGATACATGGAAGCGGGAGCGGCCAGCTGAACTTCCAGGAATGGCGCGAAGCCGTCCTGCTCCACCTGGCTCACGAGCTGCAGTGTCGGCCCAAACGTCGATTGCTCCAGAAAGCGCACCGCCGCCGCCGCGGATACCGGCGACTCACCGCCAACAACGGTCGCCATCAGCGAAGACGACGCAGCCGCGCCAGGATCAGGATTCTGCACCACCACGGGCACGCTCCCCACTTGCGTCGCTGTCGCAGTCCCCACTGCTTGCAATTCCGTCGCGGACACGTATGTCGCCGTCAGGGTTTGTCCGCCGAACGTTACCGCCGATGTGCTGATAAAGCCGCTTCCACTCAACGTCAGCGAAAACGAACCGGGAGCAACGGTGTTCGGGCTGACCGACGTGAGGACCGGGAGGGGATTCTCCAGCGTCAGTGCGCTGTTCCCCGTCTTGGTGGTATCCGCCGCGCTGGTCGCCGTCACCGTGATGGCATTCGGAGTCGGCAGATTTACTGGCGCGGTGTACAACCCCGTCGCATCGATCGTTCCCGTCGTCGTGTTGCCACCCGCCACCGCATTCACCGACCACGTCACGCTCGTGTTCGCGTTCCCCGTCACCGCGGCCGCAAACGTTTGCGTCGCGCCCGCGCGCACCGCCGCCGTCGCCGGCGTCACCGTTACGACCACCCCCGCATTCTCCGGTGGTATTGCGGGCGACCCGCCTCCGCCCTTGCTTCCAACCCCAGCGCAACCCGCCAACAGCAAAACCAAAATTACGGTTGCAGCGATCCACATGCGTTTCACGGGTTCGTCCCCCATCGTTTTTTCAACCTTTTGACTCGCGGAAGCAGGACACGACAAATGCCGCGCGCGAACCCGCGTCGATGGCTAAAAGTTACAGCGGAATTGGTGTTGAAACTGGGTAGGCAGAGAGTAGGCCGCTTGCGTGGGACCGGCTACTGGCCTGGCGGCCAGATTGAGTTCACTTGCCCTCGCGGCCCATCACTTCGCGTTCTCTTTGCTGATTCCTTAGGGATCGAATTTGAAAACTGTCATTCTGAGGGCCTCCGACAAGGAAGCCCGAAGAATCTCAATCCCCGGAGCGCCGGAAAAAAGCCGCTGACGGCGTGGTTCCCTCTCTTCTAGGAGCGCAACGCTCGTCAAACGAGTCTAGTAAAATCTTACGCGCACATCCGGCCGTTTCTCCAAATGCACGGAATCGATAAACCGCACCTGGCGATCGTCCAACGTCAAAATCATCGACATGGTGCGGACGCCTTCGCCGAAAAATCGCACGCCCTTCAATAAATTGCCATCCGTCACACCACAACAGGCAAAGATAATTTTCTTTCCCGGCGCTAAATCTTCGGTGTCATAGATGCGTCGCGGGTCTTTCACGCCCATGCGCGCCAGGCGTTCCGTATCTTGCGGTTTCGTCAGCACCAATCGCGCCAGAATCTGACCGTTCAAGCAACGCAGCGCCGCCGCCGTAATCACGCCTTCGGGCGCACCGCCGGTTCCCATCACCGCATGCACGCTCGTGCCCACCACTGCCGCTGAAATTCCCGCCGACAAATCTCCATCTCCAATCAACCGTATGCGCGCCCCCGCCTTGCGAATATCGCCGATCAATTTTTCGTGCCGCGGCCGGTCCAGCACGATGATCGTTAAATCCTCCACGTCGCGATCCAACCGCTTCGCGATCGATTTCAAATTGTCGGCCACCGGCGCATCCAACTCCACCGCGCCCTTGCACGACGGCCCCACCACGATCTTCTCCATGTAAATGTCCGGCGCGTGCAGCAACCCGCCTTTCTCGCTCGCGGCCAGCACCGCAATCGCGCCGCCCGCCCCGGTCGCGCAAAGGTTGGTGCCCTCCAACGGATCGACAGCGATGTCCACTTCCGGAAACAAAGCCTTCGGCGCGTGCGTAGCCAGCCCGACTTTTTCCCCGATATACAGCATCGGCGCCTCGTCGCGCTCGCCCTCGCCGATCACGATGGTTCCGTCCATCTGCACCGCGTCCATCGTCTTGCGCATCGCCTCGACGGCGACTTCATCGGCCTTGTGGCGGTCCCCGAATCCCATCGTACGCGCGGCGGCGATCGCGCCATTCTCCACCACGCGCAAAAACTCCAGGCTCAGCTGCTCTTCCATTTACCCTGCCTCCAAGAAATCCCAGCCGCCGTCCGGCCAGCTACGTCTGGATCCCTTCCGGCTAGATCGGTTGAAAATGCGCAAACATATTCTGAAATTCAGGCAGATTCGACGACGCCTCGTACCAGCAAGCCGCTTCGAAGCGTTTCCACAAATCGAGCACGACGGGATTCGCGTGGGCTCCCGCGATAGCTTCCTGCGAAACCCACTCAAAAATCTCGATGACGGTTCCATCCGCCGCCCGCATCACGATCGGCGCTCGCTCCGTGACCAGGCCTTGCGCTTGCAACGGCGCCAAGTGATTGCGCACCAGTTCCATCAGCCGGGTCTTCGCAATCAGGCCTGGCCTTGTAGCAAGCCACCGAGATCGATCCCATCGCGTCCCTGCGGGAACATAAGGTGGAGCTAAGCACCCAGCCCGCACCCTCGTAACGGCACGCTATGCTAGACCAAACAGCCACGCGCGTCGATACACCAAAGTCTTCCTGTTCCTTCTTGCCCACCCGCACCGCAGCCTTTACAATTCCCTCGATGTTCGACGCTCATCGTTTCCCGCTTTTCTTCGCCGCCGCACTTCTCCTCGCCGTCACACCCGGCCCCGGAATTTTCTACGTTCTAGCGCGCAGCCTGGCGGGCGGCCGCCGCGAAGGAATTCTTTCTTCACTCGGCACATTTGTAGGCGGACTCTTCCACGTCTTCGCCGCAGCCCTCGGCGTCTCCGCAATCCTCGCGGCATCCGCGGTCGCCTTCCACACCGTAAAATATGCCGGAGCCGCTTACCTCGTCTATCTGGGCATCCGCATGATCCGCACCCGCAACGCGGATCTCACCGCTGCAACTTCAACCCCCACGCGAAACGCCTTCCGCCAAGGCATCCTCACCGAAGCGCTCAATCCCAAAACCGCGCTCTTCTTCCTATCCTTCATCCCGCAATTTATCTCTACCCCAGCCGGCCACGTCTTCGCGCAATTCGTAATGCTCGGGGCGGTCTCGGTAATTCTCAACACGACGGCTGACCTGCTGGTAGTCCTCGCCGCCGCTCCCCTGGAACAAAAATTGAAACACAACCCCCGCTTCCGCAGCCGCCAGCGCGTAGTCTCGGGCGTAGGCATGATCGGCCTGGGCGTCTATGTAGCCCTAGCCGACACCAAGAAAGCGACGATATTCAACATCCTGTAGCCGCCCTGTTCAGAGCGCGGGGTCTAGAGTAAGCCTCGCCCAACCCACAGCCCGTAAATTGCATACCGCTCGATTCAACAATCCCTATTTCGCCGCCGCCTCCCCGCTCCCATGCTCCGCCAAGAACGCCCGCGCGTGCGCCAATTCCGGTAAGCCCGCATCCGCATCTTTCCAAGCCGCCACAAACTTCGCATACTCCGCCGAAGCCGTCTTCACATCTCCGGCTCGCTCGCTGCTCAACGCCATTCCATATAACGGAAATTCCGAGTTCGGCCGCTCCACCAGCGCCTTCTGATACGCCGCCTTCGCATCCGTCCACGCCGACGCCGTCAGCAATGCCGCCGCTTCCGTCTCTGCGACCGGCCGAATGTAACCAGGAGGCTCGCGATAACCCAGATCCTTCTCTTCGCGCGCCGCCTGCGCGTAAAGTTTCTTGGCCTCTTCTGTCTGCTTCTTCGCCACCAGCAGCCCAGCCCGCAACTCCAGCGACATGATCGACACGTTGCTCACCAGAGGTTTCCCCTGCGCGTCGGGCGTCACCTGCATCTTGGGCGTCCCGGCATCCGCCGGCGCTTTCTTATCTTTATCCTTCGCATCCTTTGCTTCCTTCGCGTCCTCCTCCGCCTTCAGCTCCTGCGAAATCCGCCACAACTCCGCATCCAATCCCTGCGACGCCCGCTCCGCCTTCGCAAGTTCCCCAACGTCTAGTGCCTGCATCCCGGCGGTAAAATCGGTCAGCGCCCGCGCCAGAAATCCGAGGTTTGACAAGGCCGCCGGTGGCGCCTCGCTCGCTTTCAACAATTCCGAAGCACGCGCCCAATCCCCCACACGCAACGCCACTGGCAATCGCGGATCGAGCCGCGTGATCGAATCCCGCGGCGACCATGGATACAAAGTCGCCTCCAGCTGCCCCCGCGCATCCTTTAACTTCGCGGAAAGCACAGTCGCTTCCGCCAGCTGCCCTTTTTCCATCAGGTTCGCGATCGCATACATCATGTTGTGAACGTAGTTCCAATCGTCATCCACCTGCACGTGCTGCGCCTGCATGTATTGCTCGTCCGCCTGCATCGACGCCGCAAATGACTGCTGCGCCCGCGCGTAATCCCCGGTCCGGTAATAAATGTGTCCCGGCATGTGCACCATGTGACCCGACGTGGGCGCCAGCCTTCCTAGGATGTCCGCGCTGTGTAACGCCTGCTCCGGCTTGGGGCTAGCCTCCACCGCATGAATCCAATAATGGTTCGCCGCCGAATTTTCCGGCTCTTCCCTCAGCACGCCCTGCAAAATCGTCAGCGTTTCCTTGGTCCCTTTCCGCGGCTTTCCGTCATCGTCGTAGCCTTCCATCAATGTCCAAGCCAGAAAAATTCGCGCGTGCGTGTCCTTCGGAGAATGCCTCACCAGCTTGCGCAAAATCTGCACTTCCTTGGAGTCGCCTTCCTCATTCGCATCCTTCTTGTCTTTCTCTGCCTCGTGCGCCGCGCTCGCCTCGATGTACAAACGTTCCGCCTTGCTCGCATGTCCCTTCAGGCTCACCGCTTTGGCCAGCGCCTCATCCGCAAAATGTTTGCTCGAACTCCGCCGAAACGTTTCCGCCAGATAAAGTCCCCAGTAGCACATGGCGCATTGCGGATCGACGCGCACACCCTGCTCGAACGCTCGCGCCGACTCGTAGTCCCAAAAATCGTG
>Ga0182024_10022635_pt1 | contig 11318 bp, 11 predicted proteins | sample P32metaG_FD_120480 | JGI IMG/M metagenome (GOLD analysis project Ga0182024, IMG submission 120480) | Permafrost microbial communities from Stordalen Mire, Sweden - P3-2 metaG (Illumina Assembly) | ecosystem: Environmental > Terrestrial > Soil > Wetlands > Permafrost | place: Sweden: Stordalen... | reverse complement strand
CCGGTTCCGCCCAGAATGGCGATGGGACGCGCGGCGTCACTCATGCAAATTCCGGCTCCAACGTTTCTTCTGCGGTGAAGTCTTCGAGCGGCGACTTGAGCTTGATGCGCGTATAGGTGGTGTTGCGCTCGGCGGGTACGCGGCCCATTTCCAAAATTAGTGACTGGAAGTCTTCCGGAGTGGTGTACTGCCCGGCGGTTGCTCCGGCTTCGCGCGAAATGTTTTCTTCCATCAACGTGCCGCCGTAATCGTTAGCCCCGGCGTGCAGACAAAGCTGCGAAAGCTGCCGGTTCAACTTCACCCATGAAACTTGAATGTTGTTGATGGAGCCCGCCAGCAGCAGGCGCGACAGCGCGTGAACTTTGAGATGCTCGGCGAGAGTCGGACCGCTGCGTGCCAGGCCTTGATGAAAGAGCAGCGTGTTCTGGTGCACGAAGCCGAGCGGGACGAACTCGGTGAAGCCTCCGGTTTCGTTTTGGATTTCGCGCAGCAATTGCATCTGGCGCACCCAGTGCTCCGGCGTTTCGGTATGGCCATACATCATTGTCGAAGTGGAGCGGGTGCCGGAGCGGTGGGCGGTGCGGATGACTTCGATCCACTGCGCGGTGGAAAGTTTGTTGGCCGAAAGAATGTGGCGGATTTCGTCGTCGAGAATTTCAGCGGCCGTACCCGGCAGCGTGCCCAGGCCGTTATCGCGCAGCATCGAAAGATAGTCGGCGAGCGGCATGCCGGTTAGTTCGACGCCGTAGACGATTTCCATCGGCGAGAACGCGTGGATGTGCATTGTGGGCACGGCTCGCTTCACCGCTCGCAGAATGTCGCGATAGTAAAACGGAGGCAGGCCGTGCGGCAATCCGCCCTGAATGCAAACTTCCGTTGCACCGAGTTGCGCGGCTTCGATTGCCTTTTGCGCGACTTGATCCGGTTCGAGAAAATAGGTGTCAGACTCGCGCGGACCGCGGCTGAAGGCGCAGAACTTGCATCCGACGAAACAAATGTTGGTGAAGTTGATGTTGCGATTCACCACGTAGGTTACGAGATTGCCGCAAAGTTCGGCGCGCAGCAGGTTGGCAGCGGCAAGCAGGCCGAGCAGATCGTCACCTTCAGCGTGGGCGAGAGCGTGCGCTTCTTCCTGCGAGACGGCGTTGCCGTTTTGAGCTGCGAGAATTCGTTCCAGCGAGGAGCGCATGGCGGGCTCGACTTGCGGCGCGACATCGAACCAGTCGAGCGAAGGGAACTTTTCCAGTTCCGAGGATGAGAGTTCGCGGGGCACCATTTCCTCCAAGCTGTTGGTACTCCAAGTTACTCCTAGGTGAGGCTTCTTGGCGAGAGGATCGGGCAATTTTAGAGTCACGCCGTTGCGATCTGTCATCCCGAGCAAAGCGAGGGACCTTGGTGTTTGCCCGCAGGGGCAATAGCGCAGGCAGAAACCAAGATCCCTCGCTCCGCTCGCGATGACAAAGTTGGATTGGTTACGTAACTTTTGGAAACGGTCTAGCGGAATAAGTCGTTGGCCGCGGGGCGAAGCAGGTCGCTGGCGCGGCCTTGGCCGGGTTCGTAAGGAAATCCACGGATGATACATGCGGGGGTGCGGTTAAGTTTGCCGCAGACTAGCGCGGCGGCGCACGCGAGTTCGTCGGCGACGGCTTCGACGCTGGCGTTCAGTTTGTAGCCGTGCGAATCGCGGCGACCGCGATCGTCGCGCAGAGCTTTCATTCCAGCGATGCCGATGCAGAAATCGACAAGGCCTTCGCGCCAGGGACGGCCGAATGTGTCAGTGATGAGAACCGGAATGGTGAGCTCGGTGCGTTTCTTGAGTTCACGATGAAGTTTGCGGGCGGAGCGGTCGGGATCGGCGGGCAGAAGCAGGGCGTGGCTGCCGCCATCGACGTTAGAGACGTCGACTCCGCTGTTGGCGCAGATGAAGCCGTGACGCGTCTCGGTGATGAGCACGCCGTTCTTCCGGCGGATCACGGAGCGGCTCTCGCGTAGGGAGAGTTCGATGACGCGAGCATCGAGTTTGTATTTTCTTGCCCAAGCGATCGAATCGGCCGAGGGTTTGATCGTTGCCAGATCGACGATGCGGCCTTCCGCTTTAGAAACGATTTTGTGTTTGACGACGAGAATGTCACCGGGTGCAAGGGCGAGACGTTGTTGCATTAGCGCTCGCAGCAGTTTGTCTGCGATTGAATCACCGGGATGGATTTCGTCGGGGAAGGGAATCGGGATGACACGCAGGCCGGACGAGGTCGTGATCAGAGGTTGATTCTTGGGCCGCTTCGGGCCTGCTTTGTCGCTGCGGCGAACTGCGCTCACGCGCCCTCCGTCCCTAGGGTGAGCGAGCGACCGTCTCGCAGCCACTGGCGAAGCAGGCTCTGGGTGCGGGTTTCGCCGGGTTGAGTCAGAAGCCGCTGCAAATCTTCGGGATTATCCACGTCGATGGCGATGCCGGGCAATTGCAGCACGACGCATTCTTTGCCGGTGGCGCGAGCTGCGGCCAAGTGCGGTTTGAAACTGTCGTTGCCGAAACGCAACGGAAACAGATTCGCAGGACGGCGGAAGGCGGCGTTGGTGCCGCGTCCGTCGGCGGCGGGCGCTAGCACCGAACCTTCTGCTGGAGCGCAGTAGAAGATCTGCTCGAGTTCGCCCGCTTGAATCAGCGGGATGTCGGCGGGGATGACGAGCGTGCTGTCGCAACCGCGCTCCACGCAGAGTCGCGTGGCCATATCTATAGCGCCTGTCTCGCCGGGATTCGCGGCGTCGGGGATGATTTGAAAATCGTATTGCCGCGCGAGTTCGATGGCGAAGGGGTCGCCGGTCACGAGCGCGCAATCGTGGCGGCGCGGCCCAGCAGCAATCCTGGACACAACGTCGTGCAACATGGCCTGCGCCAGTTCCGTGCGCGCGGGTTGATCGAGCACGACGGCGAGCCGCTGCTTGGCCGCCGACAGATTCTTTACGGGGATGAGAATCACGGCTGCTCGACGGCGGTACGCGCTACCGATTTTTCAGACGCGGTCTCGGTCGCCGGCGATTGTTCGGAGAACAGTCCGCTGATCGTGTGCGAAAGAACCGTGCGAGCGAGCGCGGCGCGGTCGTCGACGGTCCGCATGATGGTTTGCGTGCAATGCACTTGCAAACCGTTTTGGCCAAGCGATTCCGCCGCACGGGCATCGCGCGTGTCGCAAACGAGAAGATCGAGAAAATCTTCATAAGCTTTGGCTACGCCCGCGATCGAGCAAGGCAAACCTTGCGCGGTCATCAGAATGCCTGCAGGGCCTGCAACGGCGGCGTTCCCGATGATCGGACTCACCGCGGCAACTTTGCCGCGCGCGCTGCGCAGGGCATCGAGAATTCCCGGCACTGAAAGAATCGGGCCGATGCTGGTGATGGGATTGCTCGGAGCGATGATGACCGCGTCGGCAGAGAGAATAGCCTCAAGCACTCCCGGCGCAGGCTCGGCATCGGAGGATCCCGCGAATCGCACCGAGTTCACAGGGTCCTGATACCAGCGCTGCACGAAATATTCTTCGAAACTCAGTTCGCCGGAGGGCGTATCCACGCGGGTCTCGACGCGCGAATCGCTCATGGGAAGCACGCGGGCCTTCACTCCCAGCTTTTCGCAAATGGTAGATGTCGCTTCGGAAAGCGTTTTGCCCTCGGCCAGCAAGCGCGAACGCAGCAGGTGCACTGCAAGATCGCGGTCGCCGGTATGGAACCATGTGGGTTCGCCGAGTTGTCCCATGGCCTGCAGGCAGAGAAACGTGTCGCCCTTCACGCCCCAGCCGCGCTCGCGGCTGAGCATGCCGGAAAGCGCGTAAGTTATGGAATCAATGTCGGGAGATACGTAAAGTCCCCACCACAGCAAATCGTCACCGGTATTAACGATCAAAGTAATTTCTTTAGCAGGGATGACTTGGCTAAGGCCATCGACGAACTTTGCACCGCCCGTGCCGCCGGTGAGCACGCAGATCATGCGGCCCTCGCTTCTTTGCTTTTGGCGAGGCCGTCACGGTCGCGGGCGGCTTGAAGTTTTTCGGAAAGCAATCCGGACTTCGATACGACCGCGGGCAAGAACTCGGGATAGACGGGCAATCGCTGGCGCAACTGGAATCCCTTGCTCTCGGCGCGCTGGCGCAGTTGTTCCAGATGCGGCCAGGGCTTCTCGGGATTGATGTAGTCCGGGGTCAATGGCGAAACTCCTCCCCAATCGTTGATGCCGGCGTCGAGCAACTCTTCATAATACGGCGCATTGAGGTTGGGAGGCGCTTGAATGTTGACGTTCGGCATTAGCAAGCGAGCTACCGCGACGGCGCGTAGCATTTCTCCCGGGCTGGGCTCGGCGACGCGCGCCATCGGAATGTTGGGCTTGGCGCGGAAGTTTTGCACGATCACTTCCTGTATGTGTCCAAAGCGCTCGTGCAGATCGCGAATCGCAAGCAGGCTATCGACGCGGTCTTCGGATGTTTCTCCGATGCCGATGAGCAAGCCGGTGGTGAACGGGACTTGCTGCTTTCCGGCGTCTTCGATGGTGCGCAGGCGTTTGGCTGGAACTTTGTCGGGCGCGTTATCGTGGGCTGCGCCGGGAGCAAGCAGCACGCTGCTGGTGGTCTCGAGCATCAGGCCCATGCTCGGTGAAACGGCCGCTAGACGGGCAATCCATTCGGCGCTGAGCAATCCAGGGTTCGGATGCGGCAGCAAGCTAGTCTCGCGGAGCACGAGTTCGCACATCGCTTCAAGATAGTGCAGCGTGGACTTGTATCCGAGATGGCGCAACGTTTCTCGCATCTCGGGGAAGAGCAGCTCGGGTTTGTCGCCTAAGCTGAAAAGAGCTTCGGTGCATCCCAATTCTTCTCCGGCGCGCGCGACCGCGAGGACTTCTTCCGGAGTCATGGTATGTGCGCCGGGCTCTCCGGGATCACGGCGGAAGGTGCAGTAGCCGCAGTAGTCACGGCACAGATTGGTCAGCGGCAGGAAAACCTTCCGCGAGTAGGTGATCACGCCGGGCTTGAAGTTATCTCTTGCGGCGCGGGCGGCGGCGAGCACGGCGGGCAGATCGTCGTCACCGCAGTTGATCAGGTCTAGGGCGAGGTCGCGCGAGATGGGCGAGCCGGGTTGCAGATCGGCTAGCTCTGCCGCGCACGATGAGGCACGCTCCTGAGCGGACGTTCTGATGGCGATTAGTGTCACGATGCACGGTTCCGCGACGTGCGGATGCATCGAATCATACAACAGCCGTCAGTAGCCAGCGTGCGGAGCCGTGGCCCCAAGCTGGATACCAGTTGAGGGGATCGTGCGATAGGGCCCAAGAAAAGATCGATGGCAACACTCTGAACCGCTCGCCTTTTGATGACGCAAAAATAGCCCCGCTCAAGCAAAAGCTCGGGCGAGGCTTAAGGAGAGGCCAAGAGACTTGTAGCTTATGAGGGTGGTCGGTGGATCGAATACTGTCAAAAGTAACAGGAGAAAAAAAGCCGAACCGTGCGCCTGCGGCAGGGGGCGAAATCAGCCCCCCGCGCTCACTGACGCGGACAGTCCATTTGGCATGCTAATGTAAGCAGTCGCGGCCTGAAAATCGCAGGCGTTCTCGCTATGAGCCTCAGCCCAGCTGAATTTCGAAAGGCGATGGGATGCTTTGCCACGGGCGTGACCATTATCACTCTTGACCTCGATGGCGAAGTGCATGGCATGACCGCCAACGCATTCTCGTCCGTGTCGCTCGATCCACCGCTGCTGCTGGTTTGCGTGGATCACAGCGCGCACACCCATGCTCACATGCATTCCAAGAAACGCTTTGGGGTCAATATCCTGGCCGAGAATCAGCGGGAGATTTCTGACTACTATGCGCGGCCGGTGCACACTCACGACCAGGCTGAAGAGATAGCTGGAGCGCGCTTTGACCGCACCGAGAAGGGAACTCCGATATTGCACGGGGCGCTCGCCTACGTGGAGTGCCGGTTGCAATCGGCCCAAGTCGCCGGCGACCATACCATCTTTATCGCCGAAGTGGAGCACGTTGTAGTGCGCCAGGGCGAACCTCTGTTGTTCTTTCGGGGCAAGTACCGGCACATTGGCGAGGGTGTTGGCTAGAGAGTGGATGAAATTTGGTAAAGGTCCGGCGTGCTTATGAGAAGAACACCGGACCGGAGGGACTCGCAGACGTTTCGTCCATAGTTGCCCGACGGGACTCTTGAGGACAAGGTTAGATGTCACGAGGTCACTGTGACGGATGTCACAGAGCAGGGGTCAGGGATGAGGGGCCAGCGATAGTCAGCGATTAGTGGTCAGAGCCGTCTGACATTCGCCACTTTTTGTCGGTGGCGTACATCTAAAGACAGAGGTCGGTGGCTAGTGGTCGGGGTTGGTTTTTGGATTTTACTGACCCCTAGCCCCTAATCCCTGACCCCTGAATTTGGAGCCAATTCATGACAGAGAAAATTGCAAAGAGCGAATCGGAGTGGAAGCAGAAGCTTACGCCGGAGCAGTATCACGTCACCCGCCAGGCGGGAACTGAGCCGGCGTTCACCGGCAAATACTGGAAGACCAAGGACGCGGGCACATATCACTGTGTCTGCTGCGGGGAGCCGTTGTTTGATTCCTCGACGAAATTCGATTCCGGAACCGGCTGGCCAAGCTTCTACAAGCCGGCGGACGAGAGCAAAGTCGAGGAGCACAAGGATTCGACTTACGGGATGGTTCGCACCGAAGCGCGCTGTGCGAAGTGTGGCGCACACCTGGGGCACGTGTTCGAGGACGGGCCCGCGCCTACCGGGCTGCGGTATTGCATGAACTCGGCCTCGCTTGATTTGAAGCCGGCAGAGAAGAAGTGAAGCCAGAGTTAAGGGGGCAGGGTTTAGGGATTAGAACCCGGAGACAGTTACAACAAGATAATGGAGCAGAAAAAATTCAGGGCGCTAAGGCGCCCTGATTCCTTGCTGCAAATCTTTCCGACCAGGCACTGGTCACGGACCACTGGCCACTGAATCCTGACCCCTGATCCCTAAACCCTGATCCTTGCTTAAGCGCTGGCGGTTGCAGCCATCGCCTTCGGCAGATCGATGGAGGCCGGTTTTGTCTCCGCCTGTTTCTGATTGTGCTTGGTTTCGCCGCTCTTGACCTGGATGCCGCCTTTGAGCATGGCGCCGTCTTCCACGCTGATGCGCATGGTGGTAACGTCTCCGATGACCGAGCCCTCGGCGCGGATATCCACGCGGTCGGTGCAATCGATGTTTCCGTTCACCTTGCCCAAAACCACAACTTCGCGGGCGGTGATGTTGGCCTGCGCGCTGCCGTTGCGTCCGATGGTGACGCGGTGATCGGGCAGGCTGATCTTGCCTTCGACGCGGCCGTCAATGTAGAGCGCTTCCGCGCCGCTGAGTTCTCCCTTAATGACGAGCGTGCGGCCAATGGTGGCCTGCTCGACGGGCACGGTGGTGGTTTTCACGGGATTGTAAGAGTTAGGGCTCGAGGCTGGCGAAGTTGATTTCACGTCGGACTGGTTGGACTGGAGCATGCGACCTTCCTTTGTTTCCGCGGGCTCCGTTAGCGCGCCCGGCGGGGAGTCTGGGATTTAGGCCTCTGGAGGTTCGTGTCCCATCGGCCATGGTCAATATCGCACAGAGGTAAGTAATTCTCCGAGATTACGAAAGAGAGTGAACGGTTGCGCAGGTAACTTGACAGTGGGACGAGTGTCGTTAATGACTTCCGTTCAGTCGGCTTGAAGAGCCTCGCTGAGTTCTTCCCATTCGCTGAGGAAGGTAGCGTGCGCGGCTTTTTGGCGATCGAGATCCTCCGCCTGACGCTGGCTTTCTTCGGCGCTTACGAAATCCTGCAGCGCGATTTCACATTGCGCGATCAAAGTTTCGGCGCGGCTGATTTCCGCCTCCAGTTCGTGGATGCGATCTTCCATCTTCTTGCGCTTGATGGGATTCATGCGCTTCGCCTTGGCCGCCGGCTCATCGGCTTGAGCTTGATTGCCGTTTGAAGGCTTTTCGGGCGTGGGTTCGACCGCCTTCAGTTGTTGCCGAATGGATTCATCCTGCTTCTTGTTCCCACCCTGCTTGCGCCAGAGATAGTCTTCGTAGTTGCCGGGATAGACTTCAACCTTGCCATCTCCAATCTCGAAAACGCGCGTAGCCAGCTTGTCGATGAAGTAGCGATCATGCGAGACGAAGACGACCGTGCCCGTGTATCTCATGAGTGCGTCGAGCAGGACGTCTTTGGCGCGCAGGTCGAGATGGTTAGTGGGTTCGTCGAGCAGCAGAAAATTTGCCGGATGCAGCAGCAGGCGCAGCAGAGCATAACGACCGCGCTCGCCTCCGGAGAGCACTCCGATCTTCTTGAAAACGTCGTCTTCGGAAAACAAAAAACATCCCAGCAGGCTGCGCAGTTCCGTCTGCGTGGAGCCCGGAGAAGCGTTGCCCAGGTCGTCGATCATGCGTGCGTCCGGGTCAAGCTCTTTGTATTGATCTTGCGCAAAGTAGTCGGCCTCAACGTTGTGGCCGAGTTTGTATTCACCTTGCGTCGTGCGCTCGGTGTCGGCGAGCAGCTTGATCAGCGTGGACTTGCCCGCCCCGTTGACGCCGACCAGAGCAATGCGGTCGCCGCGCTCGATCAGGAAATTAACGTTGCGGAAGACTTCTTTCTCACCAGTATTGCCGCCCGGCTTCGCCGGATACGTTTTCGCCACATCGACGAACTCCGCTACGATTCGCCCACTCGGCTTGGGTTGCGGAAACGAAAAGTGAATTGTCTTTTCTTCTGGAGGAACTTCGATGCGCTCAATCTTTTCCAGTTCTTTAATTCGGCTTTGCACCTGCTTCGCCTTCGTGGCCTGATAGCGGAAGCGGTTGATAAATACTTCCAGCTGCTCGATGCGGTCGCGCTGATTTTTGTACGCAGCCTGCAACTGCTCGTTGCGCTGCGTCTTCTGCGAGAGAAATTTGTCGTAGTTGCCGGTGTAGAACCAGAACCGCTTGTTCCAGATTTCCGCAATCTTGTTCACCACCACATCGAGAAAGTATCGGTCGTGCGAGATCAGCACAAGCGCATACGGATAATCGTGCAGATATTCTTCCAGCCAGTTGCGCGCTTCGAGGTCGAGATGGTTCGTCGGCTCGTCGAGCAGCAGCAGGTTGGGTCTTTGCAGCAGCAGCTTTGCCAGCGCTAGCCGCATCTGCCAGCCGCCGGAAAATTCGTCGGTCTGCCGCTCCCAGTCCTCTTTGCGAAAGCCTAGCCCCTGCAGCACGCGCCCTACGTCGGCTTCGATCGAATAGCCGCCGCGCGTTTGGAACTCGTGCTCCAGGCTGTGATAGCGGTCGGCGACGTTCGCGTATTCGGGACTCGTATGATCGAGTTCAGAAATCTGTTGCATGAGCGTTTCCATCTCCCGCTCTATAGCGTGCAGTTCGCTGAATACCGACATGCATTCGGCAAAAACCGTGCGGCCGGAAAGCGAGAGCCCATCCTGCGGAAGATATCCAGCAGTGGTGCCCTTGGCGACGATGAGCGAGCCGTAGTCGAACGTATCCAGCCCGGCGAGAACTTTCATGAGCGTGGATTTGCCGGTGCCGTTCGCGCCCACCAGGCCGACGCGGTCGTGGGGTGTGATCAGCCAGTCGGTATTTTCAAAAAGAAGTTTGTGGCCGAAGCGTTTTCCGGCGCCAGAAAGCTGGATCATGGGCTGGATTCATCGTCTCACAAAACGGCAGTACCTAGTACCCAGTTGCTGGCCGCGGCAGGTCATCCAACCGCGTCGATAAACCCGTCCCCCTCGCTTGATTCGATCCAATTGCGTATTCGGTCCAGAAGAGGGGCGGAACGGTTAGCATCGCGCGCGTCCACGGCCTTGACTTTAATGCCAACCTGACGCATGCGAAAGCGTTTGTCGTCGATGCGCTGTTCTAAAATCAACTTGAGGAGCAAATTGCCGTCTCCAATGGTTTCGACAATGCTCGCGACGGCGACAAGCCAGCTCCCCTTGGAAGTATCGACCGTTTCTAGATCAATCGGTAACCGCTTTAGAGGAACGTGCGGACGTATGGGCATGCTGCGAAGTATCCTACAACTTCACCGAGTAATGGCGTGGCCGATGCGGCTTTCGGGGTGCTTTCCCCACATCGCACTATGAAGATGAATGCGCTCAAGCGCGCGATCGATCACTGCTTCCATTTCACGCGTATACTTCACTTCGCGGCCTTTGCCCAGCCGCTGGCGGGCTTCCTCCGCGCTGAACCATGTGGGGTGGCGCTGGAGTTCGTCGGGCCGGCGCATCTCGAGCACTTCCATCAGAAAAGCTTTCACCACAAATTCCTGCACGCCGCCCGGCTGCCAGAACACGCCCTTGGAGTGAATATAAAGATGAAAGTGCCGCGGTTCGATGGCGCCCAGCGCGCCCGCTTCTTCAGCAGCTTCGCGTTCGGCGGCCTGGCTGTGCGAGAGATTAGTTTCGGGCGAACCTTTTGGGAAGGTCCACTTGTTGCCGCCGTTGGTGTTTACCAGAAGGAACTCCACGGTCGCACCCCGCCTGCGATAACAGATCGCAGCCACCTGCAGCGGTAGCGATTTCGCAATGCGCGGCGAACCCATGGGGTGCCTCCTGCGTTAATCCTAGATCAGAGATGTTGCAGGAGTGTTAACGTGCAACAAAAATTGTGCAGTAGAGTGATTACCGTAGTTCCCAACAGCGCGGCGCAGGCGTAAGCCGAAAAGCGCATCATGCTCGTTCATAAAAGCGAAAGAACAGCGCCTGCTTTGAAACAGGCTGTGTTTTCTCGGTCAGCGCCGCCATCTGCTGCTGAGTGAGCGGAGTGAACTCGCGCGCCAACTGCACGTTCTCTTCTAATTGCGCAACGGAATCGCAACCGATAATGACGGTGCTCACCGGCAGAGAAAGCGAATAGCGCATGGCCTGCCGCATGTCGATCGTCCCCGGAGTGGGCGCGAGCACCATGCCCTCCCACATATGTTTCTGCTGTTCGATCGGCGGCGGAGTCCACGACGAAAGAATGCGTCCGCGCGCGGGAACTTTCATTCCGATGATGCCCATCTGTTTTTCTACCGCGAGCGGCAGCAGTTGCTCGGAAAAGCTGAAGTGATGCGGATCGGCGGCGTTGACCGCCATCAGGATCGTGTCGAAAGAATAACGGTGAATGGCCTCCATCAGCGCGTCAGGCCGGTAGTGCCCGGTGATGCCGAAGTAGCGCACAATTTTCTGGTCGCGAGCCTCAAGCAGCGCCTCCATGGCTCCGCCCTTGGCGAATATCTCGTTGATATCCGTCATGGTTCCAATGTCGTGGAGTTGCCACAGGTCGACATGG
>Ga0182024_10022634_pt1 | contig 11318 bp, 9 predicted proteins | sample P32metaG_FD_120480 | JGI IMG/M metagenome (GOLD analysis project Ga0182024, IMG submission 120480) | Permafrost microbial communities from Stordalen Mire, Sweden - P3-2 metaG (Illumina Assembly) | ecosystem: Environmental > Terrestrial > Soil > Wetlands > Permafrost | place: Sweden: Stordalen... | reverse complement strand
GAGATGGTGATGCCGGGCGACAACATCCAGTTGGAGATCGAGCTGCACACCCCGGTAGCCATGGAGAAGGGCCTGCGCTTCGCCATCCGCGAAGGCGGCCGCACCGTCGGCGCCGGAGCCATCTCAGAAATCATCGCGTAGGAACGAGTGTGAAGCATGGAGTGTGATTCGTTTTTCACACTTCACACTCCACACTCACACTGAATTTCAAAGAAGACCGGCGCGGAGTATATCCGCACCGAATCAGTTAGGATAATCAAATGCGGGAAATCGTGACATTGCAGTGCACCGAGTGCAAGGAGCGCAACTACACAACGACGAAGAACAAGAAGACGACCACCGGCCGTCTCGAGTTCGAGAAGTTCTGCAAGCGCTGCCGCTGCCACAAGAAGCACAGGGAAACGAAGTAAGGGAATAGAGACTAGGGACTAGGGACTAGAAAAGCGGCTGCGTTAATAGCTTTCGCTTGGGCCGGGAGGAACCGGCTAGTTCCTGTTCTCTAGTTCCTAGTCCCTCGAATTAGGGGCGTAAGCTCAACGGTTAAACTGTCGGTCTCCAAAACCGAACTTGAGAGTTCGAATCTCTCCGCCCCTGCCAGATTGAGTGCCGATTCAAGCGCGGCAATTCCCGGAGTTTCTCCGGACAGTAGAAGGAAGTAGAAGTATGGCGAAGACAGCATTGGTCGCAGAAGACAAGCAGAAGGACGAGAAGTCCAACGCGCTGGTCGAAAACGCAACATCGACGTACGAGCGGGCTCGCACCTTCCTCGGCGACGTACGCGCCGAGATGCGCAAGGTCATCACTCCCTCGCGTAAAGAAGTGCAGGCGACCACCACGGTTGTGCTTGTGACGGTCTTCGTCTTCGCGGCATTTTTCTTTGTTGTTGATTACATTTTCTCCAATGGCCTCGCTTTGCTGATGAGCAAAGCGGTTGGCCCGCAGTAGCGTACTGTAGTTGAAAAGAGATATGGGAATGACAGACGAACTGGAACAGGAACCCGAACAGGAAGCAGCTCCCGAAGCCGCTGCTCCGCGGAACGAAAACTTCCGCTGGTACATCCTGCACGCCTACTCGGGCTTTGAGCGCAAGGTCAAGGAATCCTTGGAGAGCCGTATTCAGGCGTTTGGCCTGGAGTCGAAATTCGGCCGCATCATGATTCCCACCGAGCCTGTTACCGAGACGGTCAACGGCAAAAAGCGCACCATCGAGAGGGTTTTCCTGCCTGGCTACGTGCTGATCGAGATGGAACTCGATAACCAGATCTGGCACATCATCAAGGAAACCCCGCGCGTTACCGGCTTCCTCGGCACCGGCGACAAACCGGTCGCCCTCAGCGAAGAGGAGATCAGCTCGCTCCTCAACCGCAGCGACGAGGCCAAAGAGAAGCCTCGCCAGAAGATCAGATTCGAAAAGAACGAGTCCGTCCGCATCACCGACGGACCCTTTGCCAACTTCAACGGCGTTGTGGACGAAATCAACGAAGATCGTGAGACCCTCAAAGTCATGGTCACCATCTTCGGCCGCTCCACCCCCGTTGAACTCGAATTCGGCAAAGTCGAAAAAATTGAGTAGTTGGGCTGCTTGCGATTAGCTTTCAGCTTCTAGCTGGATCACCCACCTGGCGGGCTCCGGTTGCAAGCGAACGCTGCGGCGCCAACACCAAAATAGAACAGGAAACATACAGCCGAACGCTCAAAGCCAGGAGCGGGAGGCTGTTTCCAAAGGAAACAAGACATGGCACCTCCGAAGAAAATCACGGGCTACGTCAAGCTTCAGATCGAAGCCGGCAAAGCCACCCCCGCACCTCCAGTCGGCCCCGCGCTCGGTCAGGCGCAGGTCAACATCATGGAGTTCTGCAAGCAGTTCAACGCGCGCACCCAGACCAAAGAGATGGCCGGCCTCACCATCCCGGTCGTGATCACCGTCTACGGCGATCGCACCTTCTCGTTTGTCACCAAGACTCCGCCCGCTTCGAACCTCCTGCTCCGCGCCGCCGGCATCCCCAAAGGCGCCGCCGTCCCCAACAAAGACAAAGTAGGCAAGGTCACCGAAAAGCAGGTTCGCGAGATTGCCGAAACCAAGCTCCCCGACCTGAACGCCGCCTCCGTAGAAGCGGCCATCAAGAGCATCAAAGGCACCGCCCGTTCCATGGGCATCGAAGTCGTCGCGTAACCTAAGCGACTTTCTGCTCGCTCAAAAGCCCTCCCGGCCGGGAGGGCTTTTGTTTTCAGTAAACTCGCTGCAAGGAGATGCGGTCATCGATAACACTGCTTCTTTGTCGAAAGAGACGCCACGCAGCAAGACACGGCGTCTTTGGGACTTCCTTGCGGCCGGGTTGCTTTTCTTCGGAACCGGCGCCTTCGTCCTCTGGCAAAACTCTCAGATCGCCGTCCTCTGGGACCTGAGCTACCTGCTCGACACCAGTTGGCGAATCGCCCTCGGCCAGACTCCGTACCGCGATTTTCCGCTGGTCCACCCGCCGCTGACGTTTGTCATTCAGGCCCTGATCATGCGCGTATTCGGCCGAGTCTACCTGTGGCCGGTGTTGTATGCCGCGATCGTCGGAGGCCTCGGAACGGTCATCACCTGGCGCATCGCGCTTCGGCTTCTAGCCCAACGAATCTCGTATGCATTGCCGGTTTCGCTCCTGCTGGCTGCGCCACTCATGTTTCTCGGCGTCTACGGCGTCTATCCCCACCCGATCTACGACTGCGACTGCGGATTCTCGATTCTGATCGCGCTGTTTCTGCTCCAGCGGCTGACTCTGGATCCAGCGAACCTTGCCTGGGGAATCCATTCCTGGGCACGCGCGGCCGTGGCAGGATTCGCCGTCGTTCTGCCCGTATTCTTCAAACAAAATATTGGCCTGCCGTTTCTGCTTTCCGTTGTAGCGGGCACCGTTTTGCTACTGTGCATGGGCCTTTTTGCAAGGCGGCGAGGTAAGCCGAGCACCAGCAATCCGGCGGTCATGCTGCAATTGCTGGCAGCAATCGTCGTCAGCCTCCTGGCCTCGATTCTCGCTCTGCATCTCACCGTGGGCCTGGACAACTACCTGCACTGGACGGTCCGCTTCGCTGCCCAGCGGCGATTGCCCGGTTTCGCCGACATGCTCTCCGTCTACAACCAGTCTTCCTTTGTCTGGATGCTGCCTGCCCTCGCTGCGGGGCTGATCCTGCTCCATCTTCGATTTGCACAACGGCTGTGGCTCCGATGGCTGGCCTTCTGCCTGGTCTCCGCGCCCTTCGCGGCTAGCCTCGTTTTCCTCTTACTAAACGACGATTTGGACGAGCGCGCCGACAATTTACTCGCCCTCTGGCCTCTTCTCCTGCTGGCCTCTGCCTTCCTTGCTCTCGTAGAGTTGCGGAAGGGCATCACGCTCAACCGCCTACTTCCGTTCTTCATCCTGGCCGCGATCCATGGCACATTTCTCTCACAACAGCTCTGGGGTTCCACCTACGCTATCTGGCCGCTGCTCTTCATCCTCGTCGCGCAAATTCTCGTTGCGCTGCCGCCAGCTTTCCCGAAACTCACCCTGAGCTTTGCGGCGGTAATCTCGGCGACGTTCCTGGCCTGCGGAGGCCTCTACGCCATCGGCCACGAGCGCCTCAACTACATCCAGATTCCGGACGGACCTGTGTATCACTCCACGCTTCCAGCGCTTCGCGGCATGGCCGACCGAGGCGCCTACCTGCCGGATTTCGAAGAACTGGTGCGTTTTGCGGACAAGGAGATTCCGCCTCAGGACGGGATCCTTCTCCTGCCCGGCGAAGAGCCCTTCTTCTACGCCACCGGCCGCACGCCGCAGTTTCCGGTGCAGATCTTCGACAACACCACCGACCCCTACACGCCGGAGCAACTGCTCGAAGAAGTCCGCAAGCGCAACATTCGATGGGTGATCGTCAAGACCCGTTTGCAGTCGAACGAAGATCCTCTACCGGAGAAGGAACGGTCAATGGAATTGATAGGGAGTGAGTTTGCGCGGTATACGCGGCTGGGCGGATATGACGTCTACAGGCGCAGATGAGTCTAAATATATGGTGGTGGGTGAGGGTGCTGCCCCCTCCCGGCACGCTAATCTGGCGTTTCCCAGGGTTTATAAGGCCCCGCTGCACGGCTGGTGCTACCCACCGGATTGCGCAGACATATTATGGGGTCTGAGTTCATGTTCAAAGCGTCCCCCTACCATCTTGGATTGGCAAGCGGCCTTCTCATCGCGCCTACAGTCCAAGCCTTGTAAAGCCCGCTCCCTTAGCGGGCGCGCTTTCCTTTTTCATGAAGGCAATAACGCTCGCGGCGAGGAGCAAGAGGAAGCCGACTGGCAGCAATGGCATTCCGATCATGGCCAAAAAACCGCTCAATCCGACTGGTCCGCAGGAGCCAATGACCGCCGCAGAACTGAGTAACGCGAGCCAAGAGATGCAGCCAAGCGTAGCCAGCACGCTTCCAAAGCGAAAAGTCTTGAGCCTCAGCATGACACGGATCATGGTTACCAACATCGTACACCCGAACCCAACCAAAACTTCGCAAGCTAGACCTCCCTGCCAGTCCAAGTCAAGTCGGGCAGTAAAATTTGCATCGGTCTGCAATCTCTGTCATACTTCATAAATGTGTCCACTCCTCCCAGAGTGGTCATCATTAGCACCACGGCATTTGGGCTCAACGAACAGGCGAGGCAGCATAAAGCCCCTGATCTAAGAGCTTCCCGCAAAGCGGGACTGGCACTTGCGGTGGGAGATGAGGAAACATGGCCAAGAAAGCCAGCAAGAATATTACGAAGTCGCGCGCGGCTGTTGAGCCCCGCAATTACCTGCTGCCAGAGGCGGTAGGTCTCCTGCAGAAGGTCAAGTTTGCCAAGTTCGACGAAACCGTCGACCTGACCATGCGTCTCGGCGTCGACACGCGCCACGCCGACCAGATGGTTCGCGGAACGGTTGTTCTGCCCCACGGCCTCGGCAAGACCAAGATCGTCGCCGTCATCGCTTCTGGCGATCGCCTCAAGGAAGCCGAAGCCGCAGGCGCGGATTTCGTCGGTGGCGAAGACCTGGTCGAGAAGATTCAGAAAGAGGGCTGGACAGCTTTCGACGCCCTGATCGCCACGCCCGACATGATGAAGTCCGTCGGACGTCTCGGCAAGGTCCTCGGACCGCGCGGCCTGATGCCCAACCCGAAGACGGGTACGGTTACGCAGGATGTCGCCGCGGCCATCAAGGAAATCAAGGCCGGTAAAGTTGAGTTCCGCGCCGACAAGACGGCTCTGGTGCACGTGCCTGTGGGCAAGCTGAGCTTCCCTCCGGAGAAGCTGGTCGAGAATGCGACCACGGTGCTGGCCAGCGTGATGCGCGCCAAGCCTTCGGCAGCCAAGGGCAAGTACGTCAAAGGAATCACCTTGAGTTCCACGATGGGCCCAGGGGTTCCGATCGACGGTGCCGTAGCTGACGCAGCTGGCAAATAGGCAACTTTAAGATTTATCCGTTTCTCCTCTTCTAAGCCTCTGGCGCACGGCCTCCAAGTGAGTTCCGATTGCAGCAGGAAGAGATGAGATTATCAGCCCCGACAGGGCTGGCGGCCAGAGGGCAGGAGCGATTGCAATGGCATTGACGAGAGCGAAAAAGACGCAGAAGGTCAAGGTTCTGGCGAAAGAGCTGGAGACCTCCACAACGGCAATCATTGGCACTTTTGCCAAGCTGACCGTTTCTCAGGATTTTGAACTGCGCAAGCTGATTCGCGGCGCAGGCGGCAAATATCGCGTGCTCAAGAACAAGCTGGCCGCAAAAGCCGGCGAGGGCACCAAAGTTGAAGAGGCTCTCAAGGGCCTCAAGGGCGTCAGCGCGGCGGCATTCACCTCGGGTGACCCGGTCGCGCTGGCTAAGGTTTTCTCGAAGTGGGTTGGCGACAACGCCGAATTCACCTTCAAGCTGGGCATCGTTGACGGCAAGCTGATCAGCGTGGACGAAGTGAAGGCGCTCGCCACCATGCCGGGTAAAGAAGAGCTGTATGCAAAGCTGCTCTTCCTCATCAACTCCCCGGCGCAGCGTCTGGTCACCGTGCTCAATGCCACTGGCCGAGATCTGGCGGTAGTGGTCAACGAAGGCGTAAAGGCTGAGAAGTTTTCTGGCGGAGTGGTTCCGGCTGCCAAGGCAGAAGCCGCACCAGTCGCCGAAGCGCCGGCCGTTGAAGCGGCCCCGGTCGTAGACGCCCCGATTGCTGAAGTTCCGGTTGCAGAAGCCGCGCCCGCCGAAGTTGCTCCTGTTGAAGCAGCCGCCGAGCCGGTCGCGGTTGCCGAGCCCGAGAAGCAGGCAGAAGCAGCAGCCATCGAAGCTCCCGTCGAGGGCGCTCCGGTGTCTGACGAGCCGGCTTCCTAAACAAGTTTTCCGCTAAGCGGCGGCAAGGTGTGCCAAGTCTGGGCACGTCGGAAACCTTGAAGCTGTAACAGCGGGGCAGTAAAGAAAATTCACAAGATTCTGGATTGGAGAACAAAATGGCGGATTTGAGTCAGTTGGAAGAGCAGATTGTTAGCCTGAGCCTGCTGGAAGCAGCAGCTTTGGTCAAGGCCCTGGAAACGCGTCTCGGCGTTTCAGCGGCAGCAGCGGCCCCGGTCGCGGTTGCTGGTGGCGGCGGAGCGGCAGCAGCGGCGGAAGTGGTGGAGCAGACCGAGTTCCAGGTCATCCTCAAGGATGCCGGCGCGAACAAGATCAGCACCATCAAGGCCGTTCGCGAAGTCACTTCGCTCGGCTTGAAGGAAGCCAAGGACCTGGTCGATGGCGCCCCCAAGGCGTTGAAGGAAAACGCGACCAAGGAAGAGGCTGAGACCATCAAGAAGAAGTTCGAAGGCATCGCCACAGTCGAAATCAAGTAGTTTCGATTCGGCAACAGCACTTCCGTACCACGCATTTGCAATTGCGGAGAAGACGCGCTACGATAAAAGTTGCGCGTTTCTTCGTCCTTTTTTGCATTCCCTTAACTTTTTGGGAAGGGAAAATTCGAAATGCGTGCTCGGAAATACACGGATTTGGCATGACAGAGCTCAGGATCGGGGATCACCAAGCCCTCCGGCCTTGGGAACTGTGCGGCATCGACTGCCAAAGCGTCGAAAATCGCACGTGGGCGGTTTTCGACTGGTAGCTGGAACCGGCGGGTTAAAGTAGAAGCGAGATTGGGATCGGCGAGCGCGGTGGGGAAACAATTCGGAAAAAGGGCACAGAACAAATGCTGCGCTCGTGAGGCAATCTGTCTTCACGGGCTTAGTGCTTTGTTTGGTGCGTGATTTTTGCCTTCCCTGCTCCTTGTCTAAATCCGGCGCTTCTTCTTTCTCTGCCGTTTGACTCTTCCCGGGCCGTCCGGGTTGTCAGCCCTGGGATCGGAACTCCAATAACCGGGAGTTTAGCCCCAGGTAGCGATTCCGGCAAGTGCAATTTTCCGTTGCTGCCGTGCAGGCTTGGCGAGTGCTGGTTTCTGTCGCGCCGACAGACGTAGCTTAACAGGCGCGATTTGCAGTACGGGATCCCCGCCGGATTCCGATTTGTGGGGTTTCAGTCCCCGCACGAAACACCAATCCGATGTATGCCGACGCCAGGAGACTCGGGCTGTCGGTGCTCTGGCCGCCCAAAGCGTCAGGACCTCGGGGATACGAGTCTCAGGAGTGATGCATGTCCAACGAGAATCGCGCAATTCGCAGCCGACTCGATTTTTCCAAGATTCCTACCGCCATCCAGATTCCTAACCTGATTGAAGTGCAGCGACGCTCCTACGAGCGCTTCCTGCAGATGGACAAGCTCCCCAACGAACGCGACGACAATGGTTTGCAGTCGGTCTTCACGTCGGTCTTTCCGATTACGGACTTCCGCAACATCTCGCAGCTTGATTTTGTGGACTTCTCGATCGGTAACTGGGAGTGCAAGTGCGGTCACCTCAAGGGTCTTCATCACCTGAGAACAGCCTGCGTGAACTGCGGATCGATGGTCATCACTGACCCATTCCATCCGGGCGATGTGCTCTGCCAGCACTGCGGCACCTACAACAAGAACACCCCTGACTTCTGCAACAAGTGCGGCGACCCCGTCGGTCTGCAGTTGAAGTACGACCAGCAGGAGTGCGAAGAGCGCGGCATGACCTTCTCTGCTCCCCTCAAGGTCACCGTGCGCCTGACCATCTACGATAAGGACCCCGAAACGGGTTCGAAGACCATCCGCGACATCAAGGAGCAGGAAGTCTTCTTCGGCGACATTCCGCTGATGACGCCGAACGGCACCTTCATCGTCAACGGAACCGAGCGCGTCATCGTATCGCAGCTGCACCGCTCGCCCGGCGTTTTCTTCGAGACGGCGAACAACCGCACCTACTTCCTCGGAAAGATCATCCCCTACCGCGGCTCGTGGGTCGAGTTTGAATACGACCAGAAGAACACGCTCTACGTGCGTATCGACCGCAAGCGCAAGTTCCTCGGTACCATCTTCCTGCGCGCTCTCGGTCTTCGCTCCGACGAAGAGATCCTGAAGACCTTCTACACCGTCGACAAGATTCAGCTCGCCGACGGCAAGCTGCAGTGGACTGTCGCCGAGACCGGCACCGTCACGCATCTGCTTGGCGCCAAGCCGGCACACGCCGTCCTCGCCGATGGCGAAGAGATCGCGCACTCCGGCCGCAAGGTCACCGCGAGCGTGCTCAAGGCTCTGCGCGCACACAATGTGCACCAGGTTGAAATCGAAGCCGCCGAACTCGATGGCGCGCTCACCGCCGCCGACGTGATCGACCTCACCACCGGTGAAGTTATCGTCGAGGCCAACACTGAGCTGACCGCCGATCGTCTGCACAAGATTCAGGCCAGCGGCGCGACCACCATCGAAGTCTTCTTCCCCGAGCGCGACGATGTGGGCAACATCATCACCAATACCCTTCGCCGCGATTCGGTGCGCAAGCCTGAAGAAGCGCTCATCGAGATCTACCGCAAGCTGCGTCCGGGCGATCCACCGACCCTCGACACCGCGACGGCTCTCTTCGAAGGCATGTTCTTCGATCAGCGCAAGTATGACTTCTCGCGCGTCGGCCGGTTGAAGTTCAACATCAAGCTCTACGAGAATCAGGACGCTTCCGGACTCGATAAGCGCACCCTGACTCCCGAGGACTTCTACGCGACCATCCGCTATCTCCTCAAGTTGCGCAAGAACATCGGCAACGTGGATGACATCGATCATCTCGGCAACCGCCGCGTTCGCGCCGTCGGTGAACTGATGGAGAATCAGTTCCGCATAGGCCTGGTCCGCATGGAACGCGCCATCAAGGAAAAGATGAGCGTCTATCAGGAGCTCTCGACGGCTATGCCGCACGACCTGATCAACGCCAAGCCTGTCATGGCCGCCATCCGCGAGTTCTTCGGTTCCTCGCAGCTCTCGCAGTTCATGGATCAGACCAACCCGCTCTCGGAGATCACGCACAAGCGGCGTCTCTCCGCCCTTGGGCCCGGCGGTCTTTCTCGCGAACGTGCAGGCTTCGAAGTACGCGACGTGCACACCACGCACTACGGCCGCATCTGCCCGATCGAGACTCCTGAAGGTCCGAACATCGGACTCATCAGCTCGCTGAGCTGCTTCGCGCACATCAATGAATACGGCTTCATCGAATCGCCTTATCGCAAGGTGAAGGATGGCCGCATTCTCGATTACGTCGAAGTCGTCAACGCAGGCGACAGCGGTCTGCGCGTAGGCGATCACATCGAGAAGTCAGAAGCACTCGCCAAGATCGCCGAACTCGAAGCAGCCGGCAAGCGCAAGATCGACTGGATCCCCTTCAGCTTCTACCAGTCCGCATGGGAAGAGGATCGCCACACCATCGCGCAGGCCAACATCAAGTTCAACTCCGAGGGCGTCATCACCGAAGAACTGGTGAATGCCCGTCGTCAGGGGAACTTCGTGCTGGTCAACCGGTCTGAAGTCGACTTCATCGACGTCAGCCCCAAACAGCTTGTCTCGGTCGCCGCATCGCTCGTGCCCTTCCTTGAGCATGACGATGCCAACCGCGCGCTGATGGGCGCGAACATGCAGCGCCAGTCCGTTCCTCTGCTCGTTGCCGAGGCGCCACTGGTCGGCACCGGTATGGAAGGCGTCACCGCCCGCGATTCAGGCGCCGTCATCCTTGCCAAGCGTAACGGCATCGTCGATTCCGTCGATTCCGAGCGCATCATCATCCGTGTCGAAGGCGAGCATCACCCCACGCAGCTCTCGCGTGAGGTCGGCTCCGACATCTACCAGATGATCAAGTTCAAGCGCTCCAACCAGAACACCTGCATCAACCAGAAGCCGGTTGTGCGGGAAGGCGAGCGTGTCATCAAGGGGCAGGTCATCGCTGACGGTCCTTGCACCGAGCAGGGCGAGCTCGCGCTCGGCCGCAACGTGCTGGTCGCCTTCATGCCCTGGCGCGGATACAACTTCGAAGACGCCATCCTCATCAGCGAAAAGCTGGTGCGCGAGGACTACTACACCTCCGTGCACATCGAGGAGTTCGAAATCGAAGCCCGCGACACCAAGCTCGGACCGGAGGAAATCACTCGTGATATCCCCAACGTCTCCGAGTCGGCTCTGCGCGATCTCGACGAGAGCGGCATCATCCGCATCGGCGCCCAGATCAAGCATGGCGACATCCTCGTCGGCAAGGTAACGCCCAAGGGGGAGACCCAGTTGACGCCGGAAGAGAAGCTGCTCCGCGCCATCTTCGGCGAAAAGGCCGGCGACGTTCGCGACGCTTCACTGACGACGCCTCCGGGCATCGAAGGCACCGTCGTCGACGTCCGCATCTTCTCCCGCAAGGGTCAGGAAAAGGACGAGCGCGCCAAGCAGATCGAAGCGGAAAACACCGCCAAGCTCGAGAAGAACCTCGGCGATGAGATTCGTATTCTCACCGACGAGCGCCTCAAGCGTCTCGACGCCATCCTTGGTAATAAGGAAGTCCTGGCCGACCTGCATGATGAGCGCACCAACAAGCGTCTCCTCACCAAGGGCAACATCCTCGATCGCGAAACCATCGAGCGCATCTCCACCAAGAACCTCAAGCGCATTCGCTTTGCGGACAAAGATCCGCGCGTGAATGAGCAGATCGATGAGATCGAGGAGATGACCTCGCGCCAGATCGAAGTGCTGCGCAAGATCACCAACGAGAAGATTGCCAAGCTGCAGAAGGGCGACGAACTTCCTCCAGGTGTGATCAAACTGGTGAAGGTCTATGTCGCCATGAAGCGCAAGCTCTCTGTCGGCGACAAGATGGCCGGCCGCCACGGCAACAAGGGCGTGATTGCGCGCATCTTGCCGGAAGAGGATATGCCTTATCT